>Ga0187784_10002637_pt1 | contig 14381 bp, 13 predicted proteins | sample 1015_SJ02_MP15_2_FD_132964 | JGI IMG/M metagenome (GOLD analysis project Ga0187784, IMG submission 132964) | Tropical peat soil microbial communities from peatlands in Department of Meta, Colombia - 1015_SJ02_MP15_20_MG | ecosystem: Environmental > Terrestrial > Soil > Wetlands > Peat | place...
ATCGATCGCGACCACGTCGGTGAAGGTGCCGCCCACGTCGATGCCGATGCGGAGCGTGTCGATCCCTTGACTCACCGCTCTGCCTCACCCTTTCCGTCGCTGCGCGGCGGACCCCTTCCCTCTCCCGCGTGCGGAAGAGAGTCGGGGTGAGGGACGCCTCCGCTCCTTGCTTACGAGCCCATAGAGCTCGTCGCGCGCCCGCGCGGTGGCGCTGCGGCGCGAGGGCGGACCCCAGCCGCCGCCGCCCGCCGAATGGACCTCGATGACGTCGCCCGGCCTGATGACGATGCCGGTCTCCTTGGTCTTGAGCGTGCGCGGCGGCCGGCCCTTGGAGCGTAGCACGTAGTCGTGCGGCAGCCCGTCCTTGCCGCCGAAGAGGCCGCAGGCGCCGTGGCGCACGCCGTCGCCGGCGGTGTTGCCGAGCGCCGGCCTCGCCGTCTCGACCACGACCTCGAGATCGACCCCGGCGCCGCCGCGAAACTGCCCTTGGCCGCCCGAGCCCGCGCGGAACTCGTGCTTGCGGAAGAAGAGCGGGAAGCGCACCTCGGCGACCTCGATGCTGCCGAACTTGATGCCGCCGACGGAATGCCACTCGCCGGCGGAGGGCCAACCGTCGCCCGCCGAAGACGCCCCGCCGCCGGGGCGCGCCTGGAAGAGGTGCCAGATGAAGCCGCGCGCGCTACGCGGGTCCTCGCCCTGGATCGCGATGCGAAAGCGCCGGCCCCAGCCTGCCATGGCGCGCTCCGGGCAGGCGGGGGCGAGCGCCTTGACCACGGCCTCCACGATCTCGTTGGCGCAATGGCTGGTGCAGAGCGTCACCGGTGCCGTGCCCTCGGCCCACACCACGCTGCCGGGGCGCGCCTTGACCTTGAGCGGACGGAAGGTGCCGTCGTTCTTCGGCACCTCGGGGTCGAGCAAATAGGCGAGCGCCATCACGACCGAGGACTGCATGTTGGCGTGGGAGGAATTGACGAAGCCCGCGACTTGCGCGTCCGAGTCCGTGAGGTCGACCTCGAGGTCGCTGCCGCGCTTGCTCACCTTCGCGACAATGCGGATGTCCTCGCTGCCATGGCCGTCGTCGTCGAGGACCGCCTCGCCGCGATAGCTGCCGTCGCGCCAGCCGGAGATGATGCTCCGCGTCTGCCGCTCGGCGGCATCGAGGACCGCCTCGATCGCGGCCTCGACGACCGCGGCACCGGTCTCCTCGAAGAGCTCACGCATGCGGCGCTCGCCCAACCGTGCTGCACCCACCATGGCCGCGAGATCGCCGCGGAAATCGCGCGGGTGACGGACGTTGGCGACGAGCATCTCGAGCACGTCGGCGCGGAGCGCGCCAGCGTCGTAAAGACGCAGCGGAGGTATGCGCAGCCCTTCCTGCCAGATCTCGACGGCGTCCGGATTGTAGCCGCCATGGGTGGCGCCGCCGATGTCGCCTTGGTGGGCGCGCACGATCGTCCAGAAGAGGTGGCGCTCGCGATCGAAGACCGGCACGAACGCGGTCACGTCGGGGAGATGGCTGCCGCCGTAATAGGGGTCGTTGAGCAAGATGACGTCGCCCGCGCGCACCTCATCCTTGAAGAAGTCGCGCACGGCCCGCGTGGCCCAGGGGATCGCCCCCACGTGCACCGGCACGTGCTCCGCCTGTGCCAGGAGCCGCCCGCTCACATCGCAGATCGCCGTCGAGAAGTCGCGGCTCGAGTTGAGGATTTGGGAATAGGAGGTGCGCAACATCGCCTCTCCCATCTCCTCCACGATGGAGGAAAGGCGATACTGGATCACCGAGCGCAAGATCGGATCCGGTGCGATCGTCACGGCTTCTCCGCCATTCCCCTGGCCATGCCCTCGCCGCAGGCATGAGCGCCGGCGCGAGACCGCCCGAGTTTGGTACGGCGGGCGAAACCCTGTCTAATGGATTTTGCGGAATTTCCGGGCGGGGATCAGCCGCACCGGGGATCTACGCCTGTCCCGCGCCCTTCCTGCCGGCGGGCTCGAGCGTGCCGAGTTGGAGGAGCCGGGTGGCGCGCTCTGCCGCCACGGGCTCGCTGAAGTAGAATCCCTGGAGGTAGCGACAGCCGGCGTCGGCCAGGGCGGCGAGCTGGTCCTCGCCCTCCACCCCTTGCGCCGCGGATTCGATGCCGAGCTCGCGCGCCAGGCTGATCGTCGCGCGCACGATGGCGGCCGAGCCCGGATCGGTCATCATGGCGCGGACGTACCGGGAAGCGATCTTGAGGCGGCTCACCCGCTTGTCCCGCAGCGAATCGAGCGAGGAATACCCGGTACCGAAGTCGTCGACCGCGATGCGCAAGCCGAGCGCGCGGAGACGATCGAGCGAGGCCTCGCGCGCGCGCAGCGTCTCCATCAGCGCGGCCTCGGTCAGCTCGAGCTCCACGGCACTCGGATCTATGCCGGTCGATTTGAGGTCCTGGGCGACCTTCTCCTCGATCTCCGGCCTGATCTTGAGCTGAGCGGCGGAAAGATTGAGCGCGATGAACGACGGGGCGATGCCCAGGCCACGCCAACGGACGAATTGGCGGATGGCTTCCATGAGGACCCAATGCCCGAGCGCTTGGATGCCTCCCGTCTTCTCCGCGATCGGCACGAAGAGGCCAGGCTTGAGCTGGCCTCGCTGCGGATGGTTCCAGCGTACGAGGGCTTCCATGCCGGCGATGCGGCCAGAGGCGAGCTCCACCTGGGGCTGGTAATAAAGCTCGAGCTCGTTGCGCCCAACGGCCGATCGAAGCTCGTTGGCGAGCCGGATGCGCTCGTGCACCTGCGCGTCGAGCTCCTTCGAATGGAAGCGGTATTGATTGCCTCCCTCGTCCTTGGAGCGGTAAAGCGCCATATCGGCCTGGGCGATGATGTCGGCCGGCTTCCTGGTGTCGGGCGTATAAGGCGCTATGCCGATGCTCACGGTGACTTGCGCTTGCTGCCCGCCGATGTCGTAGGGAATCGCCAGCTCGGCCCCGATCTTGGCGCTGAGCGCGCCGGCTCCTTCCGGGTCGCTGACGTTGGCCTGCAGGACGGCAAACTCGTCGCCGCCGAGGCGCGCGACCAGGTCCGCGCTCCGCACGGTCTTCTTGAGACGCTCAGCCGCGGTCTGGAGGAGCAGATCGCCCATCGGGTGGCCATAAGTATCGTTGACGTCCTTGAAGCCGTCGAGGTCGAGGTAAAGGACGGCGAAGGAGGTGCCGCCGCGCTTGGCGGCGGCAAAGGCCTGGCTCAACCCGTCGAGGAAGGACGCGCGGTTGGCGAGCCCGGTGAGGATGTCGCTGCGCGCGAGCTCGGACATGCGCTGCTCCAGGCGGTGGCGGTCCTCGATGTCGCTCAGCGTGCCATCGAGGCCGAGCGTCCAGCCGTCGGCTGCCCGAACGGCGCTGACGTGGCTCTCGCTCCAGCGGTAGCTCCCGTCGGCCGCGCGGACGCGATACTCGAAACGCAGATTGTCGGCACCTCCCCTGAGGATGCGCCTGATGTCGTCGCGCACGGGGCCGCGATCTTCGGGATGGACGAAGTCGACGGAGCTCGTTGAGGCCTCGAGGAGAGCCCGCGCATCGTATCCATAGCGGGCTACGTTGGGCGATACGTAGGTGAGCGGCCAATTCTCCTCGGCGGCAATGCTGAAGAGGACGGTGGGGCTGTTGGTCGAGATGCGCGCCGCATATTCCATCTCGCGCTCCGGCTGCCTGCGCGCGATCCAGCCGCCGATCAGCTCCGCGAGGGCCTTGACGGCACCGATTCCGTCGCTCTGCCAGTGCGGCTCGGCGCTGTCGTCGCCGAAGGCGAGCTCTCCCCACCGGCCGCCGTTGACCATGATGGGGGAAACCATCAGCGAGCGGATGCCGGCGGCGGCGCAGGCCTCGCCGAGCGCAGCCGTGAGGCCGGAGATGGGCGCGCTCACCACATCGCCCTTCGCGAGCAAATCGCGCCATGCCTCAGGAAGCGCCGTCTCGAAGTCGAGCGTTTGCCAAAACGGGTCTTGGCTCAGCGCCGTCTTGTCGGGGCCGTGCCACTCGCAGCGCAACCGGGCCGCGAGCCGCCCGTCGCTGCCCCGGCGGTTCTCGAAGATTTGCGCGCGCGCGATGCGAGCGGCGCGGCAAAGCAGGCCGAGCACAGTCGGCATCACGCCATCGAAATCGCGGGAGCGCAACAGCTCTATGGCACTCGCGCGCACCGACTGGAGCATGGCCTCGTGAAGACGCAGCTGGTCGATGACGCGCTTGCGCTCATGGTTGTTGCGCAGGCTGCCGAGGGCGCTTGCGAAGAAGTCCCCGGGCGATGCGAAGCCGCCATCCTCTTCCGGCATGCTCTCCACCCCTATCAGGCTTGGCCTGGCCGGCTAAATTCGGTTGATTAGGGACGATTGCCGCAGCCGAAGAAATCGCTACACGAATACTTCATTTGGCCACAGCAGTGGAGCCTTAGTCAAATGCTAAGGGAATGTCCCAAGGGAACGTCAATGAGACGCCCGAACCCGGGCCGAGGCATGCCAATCGCGCCGGCCGTCGTGCCACGGTCGCCTCACTCGCGCGCTTGCTCCACCACCTCGAGAGCGACCCTGTCGCTGTTGATCAGGCGCTTGCCGGCGTGCTCAAAATTCACCGTGATCCGGTTGCCGATCGCGGACTGGACCTGGCCCAGCCCCCAATCGGGCTCGAGGGGGTTGCGCACGAGCATGCCAGGGACGAGATTACTGAGCATCGAAGGGACCGCCGAATTCGAGATTTCCTTGCTGCGGACCGCATCATAGAGGATTGTCCCCCGCCTTATGAAGCCGCCGCGCGGGCCGGCTAAGAGATTGGAGACGCCATGAAGCGCGTTCGCATCGAGGGATTGCTCTACCTCCTGGGCTTCGCCCTCTCCATCCCGGCCGCCAATTGGCTGATCGGCCATGTCGGCACGGCATGCGTGCCGGGCGGACCCTGCGTCATCCCGGTGGCCCCCCATATCATGGCGCCGAGCGGGGTGCTGATGATCGGCGCTGCGCTCGTGCTGCGCGATCTGGTGCAGCGCCGCCTCGGGCTCCACTGGTCCGTTGCCGCCATCCTCGGCGGTGCCGCCCTATCGGCGGTCTTGGCGCCGGCCAGCCTGGTCGTCGCATCGGCATGCGCGTTCCTCTTTTCGGAATTCGCGGATCTTGCCGTCTACACGCCCTTGCAGCGCCGACGCCTCGTGCTCGCGGTGGCGGCGAGTGCCGCCCTCGGTCTCGTCGTCGACAGCATCGTCTTTCTTTATCTGGCGTTCGGCGATCTCACCTTCCTTCCGGGTCAAGTCATCGGCAAGGCCTGGATGGTGGCGCTCTCGCTCCCCCTCATCTTCCGGCTGCGCGAGCGGGATGCGCGCCTGGGCATCGAGCCGGCCTAAGCTTCCGACTACGCCGGCCCGCGCTCAGCTGCCGACCGCAAACGTTAGTAAAATCAATATGATGCGTTGTGCCGCCGGCGCCAAGAGTCGAGTCGCAGGCGGGGACGGCGGCGCGCGTCATGACGGGCGGCGCCATCTTGTTGCATAGGCCGAAAAGGTGCATTCTGAGGCGTACGAGACCGGCATCGGGGGAATGTCGGCCCAAATGGCTGTTGCGCCGGCTGGGTCCCACACTTTGCTCCGGAATGTCGGCTGAAAAAGGGTTCGCGGATCGCATACCGAGATAACGGGTTGATGCGTCGGCAAGCGAATTCGGAGGGTGGAAAAATGTCCATGCAGAACAAGTTGCTGTGGGCAGGCGTCGTCGTGCTGGGGGCGGTATCCTTGGCCATTATAGCGCTCACCCGCGGCGAGCCGGTCAATGCCGCGTGGCTCGTTGTGGCGGCGGTGTGCATCTATTTCATCGCCTTCCGCTTCTACGCCCTTTTCATCGCCAACAAGGTGCTCGGCGCCAATCCGCTGCGGCAGACCCCGGCCTATCGTCGCAATGACGGCCTCGATTACGTGCCGACCAACCGCTACGTGCTTTATGGGCACCACTTCGCGGCGATTGCCGGCGCGGGGCCGCTGGTCGGCCCGGTCCTCGCCGCCCAGATGGGCTATTTGCCCGGTACCTTGTGGATTCTTGCCGGCGTGGTGTTCGCCGGCGCGGTCCAGGACATGACCGTGCTGTTCCTCTCGACCCGCCGCGACGGCCGCTCGCTCGGCGACATGATCCGCTCCGAGATCGGCCCGGTCGCCGGCACCGTTGCGGGCATCGGCATCCTGCTCATCTGCATCATCCTCTTGTCGGTCTTGGCGCTTGTCGTGGTCAATGCGCTGAAAGGCAGTCCGTGGGGCACGTTTGCCGTGTTCAGCACGATCCCCATCGCACTCCTCATGGGGGTCTACGGCCGCTTCATCCGGCCGGGCCGCATCGCGGAGATGTCCATTCTCGGCGCCGTGCTGCTCCTGGCGGCGCTCCTCTACGGGCGGACGGTCGCCGAGACGCCGGCACTCGCGGCGTATTTCACTTTTCCCGGCGCGACGCTGGCGCTGATCATCATCGGCTACGGCTTCTTCGCCTCGGTGCTGCCGGTTTGGCTCCTGCTGGCGCCGCGCGACTATCTCTCGACCTTCCTCAAGGTCGGCACGGTCTTCCTGCTTGCGATCGGCATCATCATCGTCCGGCCCGACCTGCAGATGCCGGCGCTGACCAAGTTCGTCGACGGCACGGGGCCGGTGTGGGCGGGCAGCCTGTTCCCGTTCCTCTTCATCACCATCGCCTGTGGCGCCGTGTCCGGCTGGCACTCGCTGATCTCGTCGGGCACCACGCCGAAAATGATCGAGAACGAGAATCAGATCCCCTTCATCGGCTATGGCGGCATGCTGATGGAATCGTTCGTTGCGATCATGGCCATGATCGGCGCCACGGTGATCCATCCGGGCGTCTACTTCGCGATGAATAGCGGGGCGGGAATCATCGGCACAAGCGCGGACCATGCGGCACAGGTGATCTCGTCCTGGGGCTTCGTGGTGACGCCCGACGTGATCACCCAGATGGCGAAGGACATGGGGGAGACGACCCTCATGTCGCGCACCGGCGGCGCTCCCACCCTCGCGGTCGGCATGGCGACCATCCTTGCGGGGTTCCTGGGCGGCAAGGCCTTGACGGCGATATGGTATCACTTCGCCATCCTGTTCGAGGCATTGTTCATCCTGACGACGGTCGACGCCGGCACGCGCGTCTGCCGCTTCATGATCCAGGACCTCGTCGGCAACGCGATCCCGGCTTTCAAGGAGACCAAGTCGTGGACGAACAACGTCATCGGCTCGGCGCTCGCGTGCGCGTTCTGGGGCTATTTCCTCTATGTCGGAGTGATCGACCCCTTCGGCGGCATCTGGACGATGTGGCCGCTCTTCGGCACCTCGAATCAGATGCTGGCTGCGATCGCGCTCACTTTCTGCACCGTAGTGCTGTTCAAGATGAAGCGCGAGCGCTTCGCCTGGGTCACCATCGTGCCGACCGCGTGGCTGGTCATATGCACCTTGACGGCTGGCATGGAGAAGGCATTCAGCCCGAATCCGGCCGTCGGCTTCATCAGCCATGCGCTCAAGTTCGGGAGTGCGTTGGCCGCCAACCAGGTGCTGGCGCCGGCCAAGACGCTCGGTGAAATGAGCCGGGTCATCTTCAACGACTATGTCGATGCGACGCTGGCAATCGTGATCGCCGCTGTCGTCGTGTGCATAGTGGTCTACGGCATCATCAACATCCGCAAAGCAATGGGCACGCCGAGAAGCACCGCGATTGAGATCGGGCCGACCGGTGCGTTGGCGGGAGGCGACGATGACTGACGTCCGAACTCTCTACAACTGGGCGGCCAGGACCGCCCGCCTCATGGTCGGCGTTCCGGACTACCAGACCTATGTGGAGCATCGCAAGGCGCACCATCCGGAAGAGCCGATCATGAGCTACGAGGAGTTCTTCCGCGAGCGTCAGAGCGCGCGCTACGCGTGCGAGAAGGGCCGCTTCAAAGGCTGCTGTTGAGCGAAGCGGTCTCGATAGGCAGCGCCCGATCCGTCGATCCCGTGCAAAATCCAATCGCGCCCAAAAATCGGCGATGATAAGGGAAGCGAACGAGCCATGAAGGCCAAAATCTATCTCGCCCTCGCCGCCGCGCTCGCGTTGGCGCAGCCGGCGCTGGCGCAAGAGCCGGTCAAGGTCGGAGCCATCGAGGGGCTGAGCGGTCCGATCGCCAAGTACGGGGTCCCCATTCGCCACGGCATCGAGCTTGCCGTCGAAGCGGTCAACGCGAAGGGCGTGCTCGGCGGGCGCAAGATCGAGATGATCTTCGAGGACTCGGCCGGTCAGAAGGACCAGGCGCTCAACGCCATGAAGCTGCTTCTGGCGCGCGACCACGTCGTCGCCGTGTTCGGGCCGACGCTGTCGAACGAGATGTTCGCCGCGGGGCCCGCGGCGGTCGAGCGGCAGATCCCCGTGATCGGCACTTCGACGACAGCCGACGGCATCACCGACATCGGCGAGTGGATCTTCCGCACGGCGATGCCGGAGGCCGATGTCATCCCGGTGACGGTCGCGGCGGTGAAGAAGCGCTTCGGCGTGAAGCGGGTCGCGCTGATGTACTCGAACGATGATGCCTTCACCAAGTCGGGGTTCGACATCATGAAGGCGGCGGTCGAGAAGCAGGGCCTCGACATCGCCACCATCGAGACCTTCGGCACCAAGGACACCGATTTCTCGGCGCAACTCACCAAGATCAAGGGGTTGAACGTCGAGGCGATCGGCATCTCGGCGCTCGCGGAGGCCGGCGCCGGCGTGGTGCTTCAGGCACGCCAGCTCGGCATCCCGCCGAGCGTGGTGATCTTCGGCGGCAACGGCTTCAACTCGCCGAAGGTGGCGGAGATCGCCGGCAAGGCGGCGGAGGGCCTGATGGTGGGCACGCCATGGTTCATCGGCAAGAAGGATCCGCTCAACCAGCAATTCGTCGCGAGCTACAAGCAGAAATTCGGCGACGAGCCGGACCAGTTCGCCGCGCAGGCATACGACAGCCTGTTCATTCTCGCCGAGGCGATCGAGCGCGCCGGGAGCACGGAGAACACCAAGCTGCGCGACGCGCTGCTCAAGACCGACCACAAAGGCGTGCTTGGGCCATTCCGCTTCACGCCGCATCGCGACCCCGCCGCGACCGAGGGCGTGGTCGTGCTGGCGGTGAAGAACGGCAAGTTCGACGTGCTCGAATAGTGCTATAGGGCGCCGAACGATGACCGTCGGTTGTCATCGCCCGGCTTGGCCGCAGGCCGGGCGCCCGCGGCTTGCGGCTGATCATCTCGCCTCTGCGGGCGACGGCGAGCGGGGGGCCATGGCCGTCCTCATGAGGCTATCGGCAAGCCTGGGGGTTCGGGCGCGCGCCCGCGTCCCTTGATGCTTGCGCAACAGCTCTTCAACGCGCTCGTCCTGGGATCGGTCTACGCGCTGTTCTCGATGGGCTTCACGCTCACCTTCGGCGTGTTGCGCGTGATCAACCTGCTCTATGCGTTCTACGTCGCAGCGGGTGCTTTTCTCTCGCTCGTGGCGGTACGCGACTTTGGCGTGCCGCTGTGGGCGGCCGGGCTGTTCGGCGCGGTCGGAACGGGAGCGATCGCGGTCGTGTGCGACACCGCGGTGCTGGCGCCCTTGCGCCGCGCCAGGGCGCCCGAGCTCTCGAGCCTGATCGTCACGCTTGGCGCAGCGCTTCTGCTCAACAGCCTCATGTTCCTCGCCTTCGGCGCCGAAGTGCGGCGTTTCCCCGCGACCCTGTTGAGCCAGGCGCCGATCGACCTCGGCCTGCTGCAGATCGGCCAAATCCAGCTCTTGATCATTGCCGTCGTGGCGCTCCTGGCCGCTCTGCTGTTTCTCTTCATCGAGCGCACCCGGCTCGGGGTCGCGGTCCGCGCGCTGGCGGAGAATCCCGAAGCGGCGGCGCTGATGGGTATTAACGTCGGCGTAATGTTCTCTGGCGTGTCGTTCCTCGCCGCGGTGCTGATCGCCGTTGCCGGCATTCTCATCGGGCTCAATTTCGACGCCGTGCATCCCTACATGGGCGAGCCCTTGATGCTGCGCGGCTTCGCCGTGGTCGTGATCGGCGGCCTCGGCAATATCAGGGGCGCGCTCGTGGCCGGTCTCGCGCTCGGCTTCGTCGAGGTGATGACCGCCGGCTACCTGTCGTCGAATTTCAAGGATGCGGCGGGTTTCGCCGCCATGGTGATCACGCTGTGGCTGCGCCCAGCCGGGTTGTTCGGTAAAGCGGTGACGAGGCGAGCCTGAGCGATGCCGCAGTGGCTCGACGATTTCCTCTGGGCCTACGGCAGTTTCGTCTATGGCCTCGGGGTCAATGCCATCCTCGGCCTCTCCATGTACGCCGTGCTGGCGCTGGGTCAGCTCTCGCTCGGCCAGGCCGCGTTCATGGGCATCGGCGCCTATGCCAGCGCCGTTCTCACGGTGAAATTCGGCGTGCCGTTTCCGCTGGTGTTGGCCGCCGCGATGGTGGCACCCGCGATTGCCGCGATGATCATCAGCGTTCCGACCCTGCGGCTCACCGGGGTCTATCTCGCGATTGCCACCATCGGCTTCGGCGAGGTAATGCGCATCCTTTATATCAATACCGACTACATAGGCGGAGCGCTGGGGCTGAGCGGCATCCCCGAGAAGGCTGGAGGCCCCGTCATCTTCGGGCTGCTGGCGCTGATCCTCGCCGGCTTCTTGTCGGCGACCCGCTCGAAGATCGGCCGCGCCTTCGAAGCGATCCGGGAGGACGAGGACGCGGCCCGCGCGATCGGCGTCAACGTCGCCGCCTACAAGCTTTCCGCCCTCGTCGTATCGGCGGCCCTGGCCGGCCTCGCCGGCGCGCTCAACGCGCATTTCTCCTCGTTCATCGGGCCCAATGAGTATGGCTTCGACGCTGCCGTCACCATTCTCAGCTACGCCATCCTCGGCGGAGTGACCACGCCGTTGGGGCCGGTGCTGGGTGCCGTCGTGCTGAGCGCGCTCCCGGAGGTGCTTCGGCCGCTGCACGACTTCCGCCTCGTCTTCAACGGCCTCGTCATCGTGCTCGTGGTGATCTTCCTGCCGAGGGGAATCCTCGGCGTGCACACGCGCAGGGTCGGATGAGCGCGCCGTTGCTCGAGGTTGCGGCCGTTACCTGCCGGTTCTCGGGCCTCGTCGCCGTCGACGCCGTCTCCTTCGCCGTCGAGACAGGGAGAATTCACGGCCTGATCGGACCGAACGGCGCCGGCAAGACCACGCTCTTCAACGTGATTTCCGGATTGCTCGACGCCGGCGACGGCTCGATTCGCTTTCGCGAGCGCGACATCACTTTGCTGCCGGCGCACGCGCGCGTTGCGCTCGGCCTCGGCCGCAGCTTTCAGAACCTGCGTGTGTTCGCGGACATGAGCGTTCTGGAGAACGTGCTCGCCGGGCGGCATAACCGGCTCAAAGTGCCCTGGCCCGCGAGCGTGCTTCGCCTGCCTTCGGCCCGATCCGAGGAAAAGGCCGCGGTCGCGCGCGCGCGCGAGCTCCTGGCGACGGTCAATTTGGTGGACAAGGCGAATGCGCTGGCGTCGTCGCTCGCCTACGGCGACCAGCGGCGGCTCGAGATCGTCCGCGCATTGGCGAGCGATCCGATGCTGCTGCTGCTCGACGAGCCGGCGGCCGGAATGAACCCCACCGAGACGGCCATGCTCGCGGAGCTGTTGCGATCGGTGCGGGGCGGGGGCGTCACCATTCTGCTCGTCGAGCACGACATGAACTTCGTGATGGGACTTTGCGATCGCCTCACGGTGCTCAGTTTCGGTCGCAAGATCGCCGAAGGCACGCCCAAGGAGGTTCGCGCCGACGCGGGCGTCATCGAGGCCTATCTTGGCGCCGGCGACGTCGCTCGCTTTCTCGAGGGGACGCAGCGATGAGCGCGCTCTTGTCGATGCGCGGGCTCGTGCTGGGGTACGGCAAGATCATCGCGGTGAAGGGCGTCGACCTCGACGTCGAGGCGGGAAAGGTGGTGTGTCTCATCGGCGCCAACGGCGCCGGAAAGACGACGACGTTGCGCGGCATCTCCGGCGTGCTGCGGCCTGCGGCCGGCAGGATCGAATTCTCGGGGCAGGTGATCTCGCGGCTGCCCCCGCATCGAATCGTCCGGTTGGGCGTGGTCCAGGTGCCGGAGGGCAGACAGATCTTCACACGCCTGAGCGTCGCCGAGAACTTGCGCATCGGCGCGTTCCTGGTGACGGAGAAAAGCGAGATCGAGCGCCGGCTCGGCGAGGTGGTGGCGCTGTTCCCCCGGCTCGGCGAGCGGCTCGGCCAGTCGGCGGGTCTCCTGTCGGGCGGCGAGCAGCAAATGCTGGCGATGGGCCGCGCGCTTATGGCGGACCCCAGCCTGCTGCTCCTCGATGAGCCGAGCATGGGGCTTGCGCCGAAGCTCGTCGACGAGATTTTCGCTCTTATTGCCCGGCTCAAGGCGCAGCGCCGCACGATTCTGCTCGTGGAGCAGAACGCACGCCTCGCCCTCGAAGTGTCGGATGATGCCTATGTGCTTGAGACCGGGCGCATCCGGCTTTCCGGCAAGGCCCGGGAGATCGCCAACGACCCCGAGGTGCTGGCGGCCTATCTCGGGGGCTAGAGCAAGGCCCGATTGGATGGGCGCGAGGCGTGCCTCGAGACGCGGTGCTTCGCACCGCTTGTCAGCATGAGGTAAGCTCATGAGGGCACAAAGAGCCTCCTCGGCCCGAGGAGCGCCCGTAGCGGGAAGAGCGGCATCTCCTGGAGGCAAAGGCCATGATCAAGCTCTACACCTTCTTCCGCTCCTCGGCGGCCTTCCGCGCGCGCATCGCGCTCAATCTCAAGGGCCTCGCCTACGAGCCGGGCTTCGTGCACCTGCGCAAGGGCGAGCAGCGCTCCCCCGCCTATATGGCGCTCAACCCCGAAGGGCTGGTTCCCGCCCTTGAGATCGACGGACTCACGCTGAGCCAGTCGCTCGCCATCATCGAGTATCTCGACGAGACGCGCCCGACGCCGCCGTTGTTGCCCTCGCTACCCGCCGGACGGGCGCGCGTGCGCTCGCTCGCGGAGATCGTCGCCTGCGACATCCATCCCATCGACAACGCGCGCGTGCTTGCCTATCTCACCCGGGTGCTCAAATGCGATGAGGCGCAGATCGGCGCCTGGTACCTCTACTGGATCGATTTGGGCCTCGCCGCCCTCGAGGCGCGGCTCTCGCGCGAGCGCGAGACGGGAAAGTTCTGCCACGGCGATGCGCCGGGCCTGGCCGACATCTGTCTCGTGCCCCAGCTCTTCAACGCCATGCGCTACGACAAGGACCCGCTCACGCGGCGTCCGACGATCAAGCGCATTTTCGAGGCGTGCATGGCGCTCGAGGCCTTCGACAAGGCGCAACCCTCGATGCAGCCCGATGCAGAATCGTGAGCGCGCTCAGCCCTTGCCGCGCGCCTGCTTGATGAGCGCTTCGAGCGTCGACCTGTCGAGGGCGCCCGGCACCAGCTCATCGCCGATGATGAAGGCGGGCGTACCGTCAATCTTGAGCCCGCGGGCGAGTCCGTAGTTCTTCTTGACGAGCGCGTCGATCGCAGGGTCCTTCATGTCTTCGATGAGACGCTTGGTGTCGATGCCCGTGGCCTCGGCGATCGACATGACGGTCCCTTGGTCAAGCGCGCTCTGGGAGGCGAGGAGGGCGAGGTGAAAGGCCGCGTACTTGTCCTGCTTTTCGGACGCGATGGCCGCCCGCGCGGCGATCACCGAGTCGGGACCGAGGATGGGGAACTCCTTGAGCACGAGCCGGATATGGCCGTCGTCCTTGAGCGTCTGCATGAGGACCGGCATGGCGCGCTTGCAATAGGGACAGCGGTAATCGAAGAACTCGACGATCGTGACGTCGCCTTGAGGGTTGCCGAGCACCAGATCGGCGGGATCGTGAAAAATGGCGCTTGCCTTGTCGCGGATCTCCGTCTCTGTTGCCTCGCGCGCGGCCGTCTTCTGCTGCTCTTGAAACTGGTCGAGCGCCTTGGCGACGAGCTCGGGGTGCTTTTCGAGGTAAGTCGCGATCAAGCCCTCGACCGCCTTCGTCTGGCCGGCGCTCAGGCCTTGCGGCGTACGGCCGGCCGGGAAGTAGATCAGCACGGCCGCCGCCACGGCGGCTCCGGCGATCGCCGCGAGAAAATAGGAAAGAACTCTCACGCAGCACTCCTCGCCTCGGCTGACGACGTCATTGTCCGCACGCTGCCTCCCTCTATCGCCGCGCTGGCGTGGCCCTAGCCCTTCGCGTCCTTGATCGCCTTATCGGCCGCCTGCTCGATGTCCTGCGCCCGGAGCCCGCCCGGCGAGCCATAGGGCAGGAGATTCTGCGCCCGCTTCGCCTGGCCCTTGGCGTCCTTGTAGCGCCCTTCGGCATAAAACTCCTCGGCGAGCGCCAACG
>Ga0187784_10002638_pt1 | contig 14379 bp, 8 predicted proteins | sample 1015_SJ02_MP15_2_FD_132964 | JGI IMG/M metagenome (GOLD analysis project Ga0187784, IMG submission 132964) | Tropical peat soil microbial communities from peatlands in Department of Meta, Colombia - 1015_SJ02_MP15_20_MG | ecosystem: Environmental > Terrestrial > Soil > Wetlands > Peat | place...
AAAAGCTGTGGCCTGCGGTCGACGGTCCGCTAAGACGGGATGGCAACCCGGAAGCACCGGCGGGGGAAGGATCTTCACCGAAAAAGGTCCCGTCCTCTAACTGCTCCCGCGACCCGGGGTCCTTCGCTCCAAAGTCTGATGGCGTCTTACTAATGACCTGCGAATCTTTCCGGTTTTCGCTTTGCCGTCGCGTACCCCCGGCAACCCCTACACCAGGGGCCGCTGGTTCGGCTCCCCCGCCAACCTTCGTGCGTGAGGCTTTGGTTTGTTCCGATGGCTCGCCCTGTTTGGAAAAGGCTTCGCGGTCAAGATTCTGGAGGGTTTGGTTATCTTCGGGATAAGGAAATGCCTTGCCGCAATTCGAGCAGCGTTGAACGTGCGCGAGATTTTCCACACCGCACGAAGGGCATTTCATAGCTGGTGGCGCGCCACCTTACAGGTGGTTCGGAGATTATCCTGCACGTTAGGGGGACCAGCAAGTGCTTTCATTTTTGTGGTTATCCTCAAGGTCCCGAGGAAGCCTGGTACCGCCTATGGGTCTCCTGCAAGTCTCGAGCCACGCGCTGTCGCTTGCCGAGCAAGGCAGCTGAAGATCGGAAAAAACAGGGATGGTACGTCCTTGAGGTAGTCCTAACGGGCATTTCCAGACTTCTAAGGTTCCTCTTGTTTCACATACTCGCGCTTCTCGGCCGAAGCCAGATGACTCCTCCTATCCCGCTTGTTGCGGCAGCAGGTTTCTTGCGCGCACACGGTTGTACACTGCAGTCGTAGACATGAACATCAATTCCTTCCATGCCGCACCCCACTAGGGCTCGGATACTGCGAGTCCGTTTTCCGGAAGTCAGCTCACGCCGGCATCAATTGCGAACAGTCCTCCTCCGCATTGCTAAGGGCGGAAGTTGGGTTCGTTCCGCAATTTGTATCCGGTCGCTCCGGCGCCCTGCGGGTGAAAGATCTGTCGATTTCGGCACCGCATCCGTTAGCGAAGTCCTTCGACCCAGGAAAGAGCCGGGGGCTGTGCTGGCATCTGCTTCTCCTGGCTGGGCGCCAGTTGGGTTCGTTCCGTAATTTGCGGCCTCCGGGTACGGTTGTGAGGCGGCTTGTTCGCCGTCCGTCGCAGACTGAGTGCTCGCTGGCAGCGCGTCCCCTTGAGAAGGGCCGGGGGCCTCGTCTGTCTCGATCGGCGGTGTCTCGACAGGCGCCAGTTCGCCCCGCGGGCCGTGATTTTGGCCGTTAAAGGAAGTGGTTGGCCCAGAGATGTCCTCGTCTGGCATTTGGCCGGAGCCGTTAAATTAGGTTGGGTTTGTCCTTACGTTTGTCTTGCAGACGCTCCAACTCCTTCCTCGCTTGGAATAATTGCCGATTGATGGCACTTTGGAATCGGAGAATGCGGTCCACGTATTGCCAATCGAAGGCCCACACACTTTTGAATGTTGACTCGCAAGCCAAGAAGCGGAAGAAAGGAATGGACTCGCTGAGGTGTCCGGAAAGGCCACGCCTCCGAGTTCCGGCTTTACGGGTCCCGCCGTAACGAAGTCAGCCAGGAACGCTGGTGCCCACAGGTCCTACTGTGTTTAAATTCGGGGGTCGCCCACACCGTTCACTTCAAGAGGAGGGGCTTCATGCACACGAGACTGTTCTCGTTTTTGTTCTGGTGTCTGCTACTGGCTATCCCCAACCATGCTACCAAACGCGCCTTCACCATCGAAGACCTTTACCACGTTCGCGGAATAGACGACTTGCACGTTTCTTCCGACGGCAAGACCGTCCTGTTCACATTGCAAACGAGCGACCTTGCGAAGGCAAAGAGAATCGGCCACATCTGGCTGATGGACACCGACGGCAAGAACGCACGCCAGTTTACCTTTGGCGAAAAGGGTGAATCGTCGCCCATCTTCTCACCCGACGCCAAGTGGGTCGCTTTTATCAGCTCAAGAGAGGGCGACGCCAATCTCTACGTCATTTCCACCAGCGGCGGCGAAGCCCGGCAGCTCACCAATATTTCGACGGGAGTTTCCGACCCGCTTTGGTCCCCGGACGGCAAATGGATCGCGTTTTCGAGCGACGTTTACCCGGAATGCGGCGCCGACGATGCGTGCAACAAAAAGATCGAACAGCGCTGGAACAACGGCCCGCTCCACGCCCATCTGGCCGATGCGCTGCTCTACCGCCACTGGACCCAATGGAAAGACGGCAAGTGCACACACATCCTGCTTGCCGACGCTTCCACCGGCACCGTGCGCGACCTGACACCGGGTGTCTTCGATTCCCCTCCCTTTCAGCTCGGCGGATCCTTACGATACGATTTTTCCCCGGACAGCACGGAACTCGCCTTCGATTCCAATCATGACCGCGCCCTCGCTTCGTCCACAAACAGCGACGTGTGGATCGTCCCGCTCTCTGGCAATCAGCCGCCACGCAACATTACCGCTTCGAACCCTGCCTTCGATGGCCATCCGAAATACTCGCCGGACGGAAAATACATCGCCTATCAAATGCAAAAGCAACCCGGCTATGAATCCGACCTCTTTCGCCTGGCCATCTATGATCGCGCGACCGGCACATCACGCGTGCTTACAGAGTCTTTCCGCAACTGGGTAGACGCCTTCCAATGGGCCTCAGACTCGAAGTCTCTCTACTTCGACGCTCCTGTTGAAGGCGACAATCCCCTCTTCCGCGTGACCCTCGAGTCCGGCTCCATTCAGCAAGTATTGGTGGACCGCACCATCGATTCCTTCGAACTTTCCCATGACAACCGCCGCATCATCTACACCCGGCGTTCCGTCAGCGACCCGGTGGAGATTTTTGCGGTGGACTTGGCTGCCGGCAAACCTTCGACGCCGCAGCGCCTGTCGCAATTCAACGACGAGGTCGCCAACGAGGTAGACCTCCGCCCGGCCGAACGCATGTGGGTGAAGGGAGCCGACGGCGCGAAGATTGAAGTCTTTATCGTCAAGCCCCACAACTTCGATCCGTCCAAGAAATATCCGCTCATCCTCAACGTGCACGGTGGACCCCAATTTCAGTGGCAGGATTCTTTTCGCGGTGACTGGCAGGTCTACCCCGGCGTGGGCTACGTCGTCGCTTTCGCCAATCCCCATGGGTCCACCGGCTATGGCCAGGATTTCACGGCGGAAATTTCCGGTGACCATGGTGGCAAGGTTTTTGAAGACCTGATGAAGGTCACCGACGAACTGAGCAAGCTTCCGTACGTCGATCCCGACCGCATGGGCGCCATGGGTTGGTCCTACGGCGGCTACATGATGGACTGGTTCGAGGGCCACACCGGCCGCTTTAAGGCCATCGCCTCCATGATGGGTCTTTTCGATCTGCGTTCTTTTTACGGCGCAACCGAAGAGTTGTGGTTTCCCGAGTGGGACCTCAAAGGTCATCCGTGGAATTCCGACCAATACGAGAAGTTTTCCCCGTCCTACTTCGTTAAGAATTTCAGGACGCCCTGCCTGGTGATCTCCGGCGAGCGCGACTATCGCGTTCCCTACACTCAATCACTGCAGATGTTTACCTCGCTGCAAAAAATGAATGTGCCCTCCAGGCTCATCGTCTATTCCAACGCCGGCCACTGGCCCAGTTGGTATGAAATGGCTCTGTACTACACCGCGCACCTCGAGTGGTTCCATCAGTATCTCGGAGGAGAGGCGCCACCCTGGTCCACGGAACAATTCCTGCGCAACGCCATCTTCGACCCTACGACGGGTCAACGGCTCAAGTAGCACATGGCTGTGCTTCGACTATGTCACCGCTAGCGTTCCGGAAGGATGGCCAGCAACTCGGAAACTATCCATAAGGGGTTTTGGGGAATTGCCCCTCTTCCTTGGTGCAGTGCTTTGACAATGCGAAAGGATACGACGAGAGGCTGCATGAGTTGTGCGAACACCAGCTTGTTTTGCTTCATCGATCCACCCAGCGGAATGCTGCCTCGCAGGATGCTTATAGACCACGTTTATCGAAGAAAAGGATATTTTTGTATTGTATTCGCCCTACCGGCCGTAAGGTGTTTCATTTCTATTAGTTAATTGGAAATCAAGCGCACAGTCGACCAGTCCGGCCCCCGGCTCCTGTTGTGGACCCTTTCAGCGGCTGCTTTGGCGTTGGCGCAAGCGGCTTCAGCTTTACATGAGCATGGTTGCATTCATGGCCGCAGTTTAGGCGGCGGCTCATAGCTCTGTGTATCGCTCCGCGAGTATCCATTTGTGCTATCGGCGGATCTGGCTAGCCCCGGTTATCTCTCCAAACCTCGGTCCATATCAGCGTCACTTTCGACAATCATACAGCGGATTTCGGCACTCGAGGTATAGTAATATTAGTTTTCGACATAATTCCGGATGTCGGGCCGATATTCGATCTAACGGAACGGATTTCGACATGCGCCTGAATTTCAAGAAAGCAACCAGCTTTCAGGAACAAAGCATTCCTGAGGCCGCCAAGCTTGCCGGATTTGCGGCGCTTGTACATGCTCTTTCCGTTGCAGCGCCCGTGCGCCGGCCGTCCTGTGTTTCGGACAAGCATATCCGCGGCAGCCATCGGGAGGAGCCTCTCTGGACTGTTTTTGATCGCCGCTATTGGCCCGGAGACACCTTCGGTGATCATCTGCGTTTTGCGCTGCGGCACGAGCGCATTGACCTGCTCGTCTTGAAGCGCATCTTCGAAACCGTACCAGAAGCTTCCATGGCGGAATTTGTCCGTGAGGCACCTAACGGGATACCGCACCGGCGTGCATGGTTTCTCTATGAGCTGCTGACTGGCCGCAAGCTAAAAAACGTATCCGATGCGGAAAACGTCACCGCCATCGATGTAGTCGACCGAGAAGCATACTTCACCGGCAAACCGCGGTTGTCCCGGCGGCACCGCGTGCGCGACAATTTGCTGGGGACCGGCCGGTTTTGCCCCGTAATCCGCCGAACCAAGCGACTCAGTGAGTTCATAACGCAGGATCTCGCGAAAAAAGCGAGTGAAACAATTGGTCGCACTAGTGCACCATTGGTTGCCCGTGCGGCAAGTTTCATGTTGCTCGCTGATAGCCGGGCAAGCTTCGAAATTGAAGGGGAGCGGCCGCCACGCAACAGGCTTGAGCGGTGGGGACGCGCGGTGCTGCAGGCAGGGAAAAACAAACTCACTCTCGATGAAATTGTTCGTCTTCACCGCGTTCTCATCGAGGACAATCGGTTTGTTCCCATCGGTCTCCGATCCGATGGTGTGTTTCTGGGCGAGAGAGATCACAACGGCGATCCGCTACCCGAATTCATCGGCGCGCGGCCCGGAGATCTCACTGACTTAATGTCCGCATTGCTGGAAGCAAACGACCGCATGATGGCCGACGAGATCGATCCTGTCTTGCAGTCCGCCGCCACGGCCTTCGGGTTCGTTTATGTTCACCCTCTGCAGGATGGCAACGGCCGATTGCACCGTTGTCTTATCCATCATGTTCTCGCCGAGCGAAAATTTACACCACCAGGTATTGTCTTTCCGGTTTCCTCCGTCATGCTCGACCGCATCGACGAGTACCGCACAACTCTGCAAACTCATTCTGGACCGCTGATGAGATTCATTGATTGGCGACCAACACCTCAGCGGAACGTCGAGGTTCTAAACAACACTGCTGACCTCTACCGCTATTTCGACTGCACGGAGACAGCAGAGTTCCTCTATGCCTGCGTACAGCGGACCGTGCAGTTTGACCTGCCACGTGAAATAGACTTCCTCCGTCGGCATGATGAGGCGCTCAGGCGCATCATGGACACGGTCGATATGCCTGATCGACTCGCCAAGGATTTCATCATGTTCGTGCAACAGAATCACGGAGTACTACCAAAAAGGCACCGAAGCCATGAATTCGGCAAACTCACTGACGATGAAGTGGTGGCCCTTGAGGCGGTAGTACGTGAATCCTTCGAGCACTTCGAGAATGGCAACAAAGCCTTAGCCCACATCACGACACCTAAGGACTAGACCGCGCAAAGATTATTTTGAGATGGTTCTGTGTTGTGCGCGCCTCTCCTAGTCTCTCCACGTCAAACCGCACCGCTTGAGCCCCCTCGAGCAAACAATACAGGGGTGAGCGAGTAAGGGCCGGTGTAAAAACCAAAGTGCCGGCTGAAAAATCCCCACCTCCTAGCGTGGTAAGCCAGAACCCAGAGCCGGCGAAGTGATTTATCACCAGCATTGCAGTGTTGTGCCCAGCACTTCAAATCCATACTTCACGCTCCGTGCGAAATTGATCGAGGAAGCTTCTTTGAAATATTTCGTTGGACAGGAAAGTTCACCGGTGCGGTGACCGAAGCAGACGCACTGGGCGAGCACCGCGAATTGCGGCAGACGTGGGCTGTCAGGCTCGTCTGGAGCTCGTCTGATCCCCAGTTGTAAACACGAGCCAATTTGACAATTAAGTGACTGATCGACGGAAAGGAGGATTCCTCCCCTGGCTCGATCACTCGCTGGCGCAATGACTCAACGCCTTCATGCCTGCAATGGTGCTGCAGGGCACCTATTGCTGCCAGCCACCACCCAGAGCACTGTATATTTGCACCAAGGAGAGTATCTCATTCAGCCGCGCCTGAGAGAGATTCAGCTCGGCGGTTAGGTAATTGGCTTCGTTAGTCAGAACTTCAAGGTAAGCGGTCGAGCCAGCATCGTAGCGGACGTGTGCCAATCGGGCGGAGTCCTGCGCGGCGGCGGCCAAGAGTTCTTGTTGCTCCCGCGTCTCACGGGTCTTTTGGTAGGCTACTAAAGCGTCGGAAACATCCCGAAACGCGTTCTGGATCGTCTGCTGGTAGGCCAGCAGAGCTTGTTGCTTTTGTGCTTCCGCCAGCCGGACATTGGCCTGCAGCTTACCAGAGGTGAAAAGCGGCTGTGTGACGGGAGCGGCGACAATCCAAGCACCTGAAGCTTTCGTGAATAGGTCGGTCAAGGCTGAGCTCATGAATCCAGCAGTTCCCGTCAGGGGGATGGATGGGAAGTAGGCGGCCCGCGCCACACCGATCTGGGCATTGGCCGCGATCAATTGCTGCTCGGCCTCGTGAATGTCCGGACGGCGTTCGAGCAATTGGGAGGGTAGTCCCGCGGGGACCACGGGCGGCCGCACCTGTTCGGTCAGGCTGTGCCCCCGCGTGATGGACCCGGGGTATTGAGCCAGCAGGAACCGGATATAGTTTTCCTCTTGTTCGATCTGCTGTTGCAGATCCGGAAGGGTGGCCGAGGCCGTATAGACAAGCTGCTCCGCTTGCCGTACGTCCACCATCGAAGCGGCCCCTTGGTCAGCGAGGAGCTTGGTCAACCGTAAGGATTCCTGCCTGGAGGCGAGGGTGCGCTGAGTGATATCGATCTCCAGGTCAAGCGCCCTGAGCCGGAAGTAGGCGCTGGCAACATTTGCAACCAGCGTGCTGACCACGGCACGCTTTCCCCACTCGGACTGGGCCAGGTTGGCGCGAGCAACCTCAGTGGCCCTTCGGTACTTCCCCCAGAAGTCGATGTCCCAAGACGCGCTTGCCCCCGCCTGCATATAATCCCAGCGATAGCTGGGGGAAAACGGGCTGGTGGGCTGGCGTTCGGTCGTACCGCCCACTCCAACCCCAGCCGACGGGTACTGACCGGAACGCGCGATTCGCAGTTGCGCCTGCGCCGCCAGTACGCGTTCCGCGGCGATCCGCACGTCGTAGTTCTGTTCAAGGGCAGTGTGAATGAGGGCTTGAAGCTGCCCATCCTGGAAAATCGTCCACCATCGGGCATCCCCCAGTGATTCGGAGGAAGCAGCCCCCGGAGGGGGGACTGGCACTCCCCGATATACCCCCGGAATATCAGATTTGGGACGCTGGTAATTCGGCCCCATCGTGCAGCCAGCCAGTAGAAGAAGAAGCGAAATGGAGAAGCCTTTTACGAAGCGGATCATGCTAGCTGCCCCCGTTTGGGTCACCGCCTAGCGGTTGCGGTTTGTGGTGGCGGCTCAGTCGGGAAGAGAGGCCTTCAACGACCGCAAAAGTGACCGGAATCAGGAAAATGGCAATTAATGAGGCGGCCGACATGCCGCCGATCACCACGGTTCCCAAAATACGGCGCCCCACCGCGCCAGACCCCCGCGCCGTCCAGAGGGGAACGCAGCCCAGGATGAAGGCGAAAGATGTCATCAGGATGGGACGCAGGCGGAGCCAGGCCCCGGCCAAGGCGGCCTCCACCGTGCTTTTTCCCTTTTCGTGTTCACGTTTGGCAAACTCCACAATAAGGATGGCGTTTTTGGCGGTCAGGCCTATGAGCATCACCAAGCCGATTTGCGTGTAGACATCGTTTTCAAAGTGCCGCGCCATGAGCGCCAGGAACGCTCCAGCCACGGCGATGGGCGTCCCCAGCAAAACGCTGAAAGGCAGGGACCAGCTTTCGTACAAGGCGGCGAGGATCAGGAAGACAAACAGGAGCGAAAGCCCGAAAACCGCAGTGGGGGGAACCCCCTGAGCAGCTTTCTGTTCCTGAAACGACATGCCCATGTAGTCAAAGCCCATCTCGCGCGGCATGGTTTGAGCGAAGACTTCTTCCATGGCCTTCATTGCCTGCCCCGAGCTGATCCCCGGAGCGGCGGTGGCGTTGACCTGCGCCGCCGTGTATTCGTTGTAGCGCATCAGGAACTCAGGACCGCTGATGCTTCGGAGGTTTGCCAAGGTGCTTAGCGGCACCCTGTCCCCGTGGGGATTGGTCACATAAAACTGGCCGATGTTACTGGGATTGACGCGGTAGCCACCTTCCGCTTCCAGGTAAACCTGCCACTGGCGTCCGAAACGGTTAAAGTAGTTCACCAGATAACCGCCCATGAACGTCTCCAGGGTTTGATACACTTCCGCAATGTCAACCTGTTGGCGCAACACCTTCTCGCGGTCCACGTCCACATAGATTTGCGGAACATGGGCGGCGTAGGTGGCGATGACGCGTGACAGTTCCGGCCGTTTCTGCGCTGCCGCCACAAACCGGTCGAGGTTGTCGGCAAAGAAATCCCCGCCCGCCCCCGACCGGTCTTCCAGCACAAAGTTTACGCCCCCCGCAGCGCCGATGCCCGGGATGGCGGGCGGCGAGAAAGCAAAGCAGGTGCCTTCGCTCACCTGCGAGAGCTCCTGATTGAGACGCATTTGTATGGCTTGCGCCTGTTGTTCCGCCGACCGGCGCTCCGCCCAGTCTTTGAATCGCACGAAAAAGATTGCGTCATAGGTACTCTGAGTTCCGCTCAGGATGCTGAACCCCATGATGGAAGTGGTGGCTTGCACTCCAGGTATCTTCTGGGCGATATCCTCCACCTTTTGCACCGCCGCCGACGTGCGCTGCAATGACGCGCTCTTGGGCAACGTCATAGTGATCATCACATAGCCCTGGTCCTCTTCGGGAAGGAAAGAAGTGGGGAGCTTCTTTCCCATGCTCATGCCGAGAACGGCGACGAGAGCCAGGAAGATCAGGCTGAAACCGGACTTGTGGATGAGCAGGCGGGAGAAACTGATGTACCCATTCCTGGAGCGCCCGAACACCCGGTTAAACCGGTCGAAAAACCAGCCAAGTGGACCGCGGGTGTGGTGGCGTGGCTGCAGAATCAGCGCGCACAACGCGGGGCTCAACGTGAGCGCGTTGAAGGCGGAGAAGATCACCGAAATAGCGATTGTAACCGCAAACTGCTGGTACAGCCTGCCGGTGATACCCGGAATAAACGCCGTCGGGACAAAGACCGCAGCGAGGATCAGGGCAATAGCGATCACCGGCCCCGAGACCTGCTGCATCGCCAGCAGAGTGGCATCGCGTGGCGTCATCCCCTCATCAATATGGTGCTCAACAGCTTCGACCACCACAATGGCGTCGTCCACCACCAAGCCAATGGCTAGTACCAAGCCGAACAACGAGAGCGTATTAATCGAGAATCCCAGCAGGGGAAAGACGACGAACGTCCCAATCAGGGAAACCGGCACCGCCAATAAGGGTATCAGCGTAGGACGCCAGCCCTGGAGGAAGATGTAGACAACGAGAATGACCAGCAACAGGGCCTCAAACAGCGTCAGCAGGATTTCATGAATCCCTGCGGTGACCGCTTTCGTGGTGTCCACACCAATTTCGTACTCCACATCTTTTGGAAGCCGCCGTCCCAATTCCTCCAGCTTGGCGCGAACTCCCGCCGCGGCGGAAATTGCATTTGATCCGGGCAGTTGGTAGATACCAAGGGCGGCGGAGGGCACGCCCCTGAATCGCGCGTCAAAGCCGTAGCTTTGGGCTCCTAATTCAAGGCGCGCCACATCCTTAAGCCGCAGGGTTGACCCGTTCGGATTGGAGCGCACCACGATTTCGCCGAATTCCTCAGGCGTTGCCAGGCGTCCTTGCGAACGGACGGTGTAAGTGAACTCTTGCCCCTTGGGCACCGGTTCTCCGCCGATTTGCCCTGACGGGTTTACGGTGTTCTGGGCTTCCACTGCCGCGACAATCTGCGGAACCGTAACGCCCAGCTTGGCCAATTGATCGGGTTTCACCCAAATGCGCATCGCGTATTGACCGCCGAACACTTGCACGCGCCCCACGCCCGGAATGCGCGAAAGTTCATCCACGTAATTGATGTAGGCGTAATTGGTCAGAAAGTTCCGGTCGTACGTCGCGTGCGGCGAATAGAACACTATGACCATCATTGCGGCCGCCCGGGACTTCTGTACAATGACGCCAGTGGTATTCACCATGGCCGGCAATTGCGGGGTAGCCTGTGAAACGCGAAGTTGGGTCAGAATCTGATCGGTATTGGGGCTGGTCGTTACATCGAAATTCACCGTTAGAGTTGTGTTGCCAGCGTTGTCGTTGGTGGAATACATGTAGTTCATGTAGTCCACACCGTTCATGAGACTCTCGATGGGAGTGGCGACAGACTCCTCCATGGTTCTTGCGTCGGCCCCGGGATACGTGGCCCGCACCTGGATTTCGGGCGGAATAATCTCTGGGAACTGGGAAATCGGAAGGGTCGCCATAGCCACGGCTCCGACGATGACCATCACAATCGAAATCACCATCGCGACGATGGGACGATTGACAAAAAACTCGGAAATCATCGGGTTCCTTCCGGGTCCGGATTCTCAACCGTAGGCGTTACCGGCATGCCATCGCGCACTTTCGAGGTTCCGTTCGAAACCACTTCCTCACCCGGAGCCAAGCCCTCGTCGATGACCCACCACGAACCGACACGATCTCCCACCTTCACCTTCCGGATGGAAATACTGTTCTGTGCAGCCACGACAGCCACTTCGTAAGTTCCCTGTAGTTCCGTCACGCAGCGTTGCGGAACCAGAACCGCTCCCCGGCGTACGTTCAGCAGTGCTCGAACTCGCCCAAACTGCCCGGGGCGAAGAACATTTCCGGGATTGGGAAATGCTGCAACCACCCGGATTGTTCCGGTCTGCGGATCCACCTGCCGGTCGGTGAAAATCACCTGCCCCTTGTGCGGATAAGCCGAACCATCCGAGAGGATAAGATCAAGCACCGGGGAATCTGAAGCACGTAGTAAATCGCTAGACGAACTTTTCTTCAGTCGCTTAGAAGTGAATTGCAGGTACTCCTGCTCGCTAATGGGCAAATAGACTCTGATGGGGTCGACCTTGGAAACGGTCGTCAGGACGGTCCCTGGCGAAACTAAGTTGCCCATTTGGCTGGTGGCGATTCCCGCGATCCCGTCGACAAGGGAGCGGACGTTGGTGAATTCGAGGTTAAGTCGCGCCTGCTCGACTGCGGCCTCAGCAGCCTGAATGGCGGCTTGAGCCTGCATTTGCGCAGCCGTTTCGGTGTCAAGTTGGCTCTGCGCGATGGCCTGCTCCTTGACCAGGGGCGTGTCGCGCTTCACATTGACGTCGGCCAAATAGAGTTGCGCCCGAGCCTGGGCCAGTTGCCCTTTTGCCTGGTCGAGCGCCGCCTGGAACGGCCGAGTGTCGATTTCAAACAGCACATCACCCTTGTGGACGTAGGAGCCTTCCTTGTAGTCCTGGCTGATGAGATACCCGCTCACCTGGGGCTGAATCTGGGCGTTTACGTAGCCCTCCAGGGTTGCAACCCATTCGGCGTGGACGGGCACGTCCTTTTGGATTGCCTTCACCACCCCCACCGGTGTGGGCGGACTTGCGGTGGCAACCTGCGGCTTCGGACCGCCACAACTCGTGCCCGTCAACACCACGGCCGTCAGCACGGCTAGGATCAGGCCAACGTGTACCCCGGCGGACGCCCCACCGAAGGCCTTGGGTATTGTCGGACAAGAGGCCGGTGACAACACAAGAGAACTGGATTGTTCTGGCTGGCGCCAAAAGACAAAGTCTGTGCTCATCAAATTCAGCACCCTTTCTAGATAATGACCGAACCGAGTTTTGTACCCTGTCCCTCACCAAAATTCTCGTCGGCTTTGAAATGAATAACATAGCGGCTGCCCTGCCTGCCAGCGTTCTGTTATAACTCCGACCAGGTTCAACGTATTTTTGCTGTGGTTCGGAGCCCTCTTCCGCCTCTGCAGAAGCCGCCGGGATCTCGTCGTTGAGAACTTCGGCTCCGGCAGCAACTCGCGGTGCTGCAGAGACGGCATCCGCGGCCGAGCCTGAACCTGTGCGACAAGCTCTTCTGGGTCACCGTGCGCGATCTGGCGACCTTCGAGAGTCCCCATCAGTTGTCGTAGGGAATGGTGTATGTGCTGGTCAACGGAGTGCCCGTAATTGATCAGGAGAAGTCACCGGCGCATTGCCAGGTAAGATGTTGCGTGGGCCGGGCTACGTGCCGTAGTCAATTGTGAGCGCATCGCCATCCCGGCTGCTGCCAGGTGGCCCACATGCGGCCTTTGTATCTGCGGCACTCTAGCGATTCCTTGAAATCACCAGTTCACTACAGACTCGAAGACATCGATAGCATTCCGCCCTGATTGGCAGAGTCGAAAGTTGCCCAGTGCCTAGTTACCGCCATGATCGGACAAGTGCATTCTGACTGTCATTGGCTCGATTTCTGGCTGCCCGTAAACATACGATGGCTGGATTGCTGTCGAATAGGGGATTTATAATCAACGTGGGTGTGCCCTCCCATCGATTGGCCGCTCGCTGGGGAAATCCCATGAACCCACGATGGCCACCGATCTGTTCCTCAGAGGAATCCAGGGGCAAGGCCTCTTTTCGTATTCTCGTTTATCTGTGTTTCGCCCTGGCTGTCGCTGGATTTCTTCTTGCCCAGGGAAACAACGAAGACCACCGCACTCAACGCGAAGAGATGGTCCGTACGCAGATCGCTACGCTGCGCTGGAGCGGAGCGCCAGGGGTGCGGGACTCGCGTGTCCTCGATTCGATGCGCAAGACGCCGCGTCATCGTTTTGTGCCTGCTGAACTTGTAGCCTACGCCTACGACGACCGGCCGTTGCCCATCGGTTATGGTCAAACTATCTCGCAACCTTACATCGTGGCCAAGATGACAGAACTCCTCGAGCCAAAAGGGGAGCACCGCGTACTCGAAATAGGCACCGGCTCAGGGTATCAAGCTGCGGTCCTTTCACCGCTGGTTGCACAAGTGTATTCCATCGAGATCATCGAGCCACTGGGCACGGCCGCACGCCGGCGGTTGGACATTCTCGGCTACAAGAATATCGAGGTGCGCGTGGGCGACGGTTACTTCGGTTGGCCCGAAAAGGGGCCCTTTGACAGCATCGTCGTGACAGCCGCGGCTAACCATATTCCGCCCCCTTTGGTCGAGCAACTAAAGCCCGGCGGGAGGATGGTGATTCCAGTGGGCAATCCCTTCCAAACTCAGATGCTCATGCTAGTAACCAAGGGCAGCAAAGGGCCACATGACCTCCAGGTGCGGAACTTGATGCCTGTGGCCTTTGTTCCATTGGTCGGGGGGCCGAAAGCAAATTGAGAACCACGATCAGGCGGTCCCCGTCGCGTTAGACGGGCGGACGGCCAACAGAAAAACGGCAATAAGTCTGTGCCCTTCTCTGATCAGATTCGTCGCCTTTTGCTTGGCATCCGGTGCCATGAAGCGGCACTACTATTGGTATCCGCATCAGTTTTGTCTTACCAGGTGATACTGGTTCGCGCGTTCTCCATTGGCCAGTGGCACCACTTCGCCTACATGGTCATTTCGATTGCACTTCTCGGTTTTGGTGCCAGCGGCACAACACTCGCGGTTCTGGAACGGAAAAGGGCGAGCACAGCTACACGCCTTCAGGCTTCCGATGTGAGCTGGTTTGCAATTTCTGCGACATCGTTTGCAATTGCGCTGCCGGTCTCTTTCTGGCTTATGCAACGTATTCCTTTTGATCCATTCCTGATTATTTGGGATTGGCAACAAGTGTTCTACCTGGGCGGCTACTATCTCGCCTTGTTTGTTCCCTTCTTCGCTGCAGCGACT
>Ga0187784_10002639_pt1 | contig 14379 bp, 15 predicted proteins | sample 1015_SJ02_MP15_2_FD_132964 | JGI IMG/M metagenome (GOLD analysis project Ga0187784, IMG submission 132964) | Tropical peat soil microbial communities from peatlands in Department of Meta, Colombia - 1015_SJ02_MP15_20_MG | ecosystem: Environmental > Terrestrial > Soil > Wetlands > Peat | place...
ATCTCGTCCGCCCCGAGACCGTCGAGAAGCTTGCGGCGGCGGCGATGCGGCCGCTCACCAGCACGCCCGAGGAGCTGGCGCAGTTCATCGTCTCCGAACGCGCGAAATGGGCCGACGTCGCCGCCGCCGCGGGCATCGAGCCGCAGTGAACAGGAATCAGGTATCGGTAATCAGGCATCAGTCTTTGCACTTCTCTTGCCGGTTCCTTAGTTCTGATACCCGATTACTGATACCTGATTCCTGTTCACGCCGCCGCCTCGACCGGATCGAGCAGGCCGGCGTCCTCGTTGTCGGCCTTGTTGACGCGCGGGCTCACCGGCCATGCGGTCATCTCGTCGGCCGGGGCGGGACGGATCAGGTCGGAAGGGTCCGGCTCCTCGCCGAGCCACCTTTCGTAATCGGAAGGCGCAAGAACCAGCGGCATGCGGTCGTGCAGCGGCGCGACCACGTCGTTGGGCGCGGTCGTGACGACCGTAAACGTGCGCACCCAGTCGCCCGTCGCCTTGTCCTTCCAGTTTTCCCAAAGGCCCGCGAGCGCGAACGGCGCCCGGTCGCGCCGGGCAATGGCGTAGGGTTGTTTGATCTTGCCGGCCGCCTTCCATTCGTAGAATGCGTCCGCCGGCACTAGGCAGCGCCGCGCGGCGTAAGCGTCGCGGAACGCGGGCGTGGTCTTGACCGTCTCGCCGCGCGCGTTGATGCAGCGCCACGCGATCTTGCGGTCCTTCGCCCAATAAGGAATGAGGCCCCACAGCAGCGGCCCGAGTACGCGTTCGCCGGTCTTGGGGTTACGCCGCACCACCGGCAGCTCGAGCCCGGGCGCGGCGTTATAGCGCGCCGCGAAGTTGGGCGTCGGCCCGGCGATTCCGAACAGGCGCCGGATCGCTTCCGGCGCAGTGGTGATGGCGTAGCGTCCGCACATGTCGAATTCAGCCCTAGTGCCGCGAACCCGAAGTTCGCACCACAATTGCCGCGAGTCCGATTGCGAACTTCGGGTTCAAAGCGGCACTAGAATCATAGGTTTGCTAGTGTCCTTCGATTCCGAAGTTCGCATCGGAACGTGCCGCAAGATGAGGCGAACTTCGGAATCGGGACACTCGCGATGCGGTGCATATCCGGTCGCCGTCCCGGCGGCAAATCGCGCCGCGCCGCTAATACCTTTCTCTTGACAGTTAAGTCGTAAAAGTGTATACACGCGCCCGTCGCTTGGGATGACAAGCGCACCGTCCCAGCCTGCCGCGGGTTGGCGGGCGTCGAGGAGTGTTGCCGATGTGCGTGCTGGCGAATAACAATGGGTTTACGACGACTCGGCGGGGTCGCTCGGGCCGGCCCGCCGTTGCCGGCGCTTGCAGATCGTTGCTGATTCCGGCGTTTGAACGCACCCGCGAGCCCACGCGGCAATGTCGGCCGGTTGCTGCCGCTTGCAGACCGCTTGCTGATTTGCGATTTGCCAGCGCAGGCTCCCGCGCCAGGCGCCGGGCTCCCGTTGTTAATGCTTGCAGATCGTTGCTGATTCCACGTCACCCGTCGGCGCCGCACACGGCTTCCATTGCAAAAGGTTGCAGATCGTTGCTGATTTGGCCGCCGGCGGCGACATGGTCTCGGCGCGTATCGCCGAGATTATGTTCGGTGACGAACATGCCGCGATTCCGGTCGGCGGTTACCACCGCGCCTTGGGCGTCACCTTGTCGCTGCCGAGTCTCGTCGGCCGTGCCGGCGTCATCTGGTGCTGGAACCGAAGCTTCCGGCCGAGGAACGCGCCGGCCAGGAGAAAAAGCGCGCAAATTCTGCGTGCCGCGCTGGAAAGGGTGTGCCGTTGAGGCGGCATTCGAAAACCCAGCGGCAGGCCGGGCGATCACGTATGCGCGATGCACGAAGTCTTCCTTTACGTCTGCGGCGGCCTCGCTTAATGTTGCGTGAGTCGCCAGGGCTGGGGCCTGACGGAACCGTCAGGCTGGCGTTGTACTCGAATCGGATCACGAACAGGAGTACTACGCATGTGTGACTATAGCCTCCACCATGTGGCGTCCCGAAGCGCGAAGGTCGGCGACAAGCTGGTGTCGACCAATTTCATTGGCACGATCACCCGCGGATTCGCCGAGGTCGGCGCACCCAACGTGGCCGTCTGCCTTCTGCCTGGAACGGAAATCGCGTTCGACCGGGAAGTCGCCTACTACGACTTGCCGGGCCTGCCTACCGTGAAGCTGGCGCAGAATGTCGCGCGGTTCCGCCAGGTAGAAAAAGACAAGCCGCACGTCCATCACGACGCGCTCGAGTTTCCCGATGGACGCATCGTGCTGCTGACCGCGCTGTGCGAGGGACAATACGCGACCGTGCTGCAGTTGCCGGCCGTGCCGCGTCCGCAAGGCGAGGCGCAAGAGCGCCTGCCCGAGGAAGTTCCCGCCGCGCTTACGATCTAAGGCGGCGAAACAAGTGTTTGTTTGAACGGGCGCCCTCGGCCGCGCGCCGAGGGCGGCAAATATTTGTTTGTTACGCCGCGTCGGCGCGGCGCGCGATGAATACGCCTTCGCTGAGCTGGCACGTGAGTTCGCCCGCCTTGTCCTGCGGCGCGAGCGCCGTCGCGACGTCGGGCGTGGTCTGCGCCAGCATCGCGCGCAGCAATCGCTGCATGGTCGCGTCGTGGCGTCCGGCCCAGCTGGAAAATTCCATCGTCTTTCCCAATTGCTCCTCGTGCGCCACCGCAAAACCGTGCGCCTGCAGCGCATCGCGCCACTCCTGCATGGTCCAGGCACGGATGTGGCTCGGGTCGCGAAAGCGCTCGAACGCGTTGATATAGTCGCCCACGCTTCCTTCCGGCACCACGTTGTCGACGAGCGCGAAGGCGCCGGTGCGCTTGAGCACGCGCCGCGCCTCGTCGAGGAAGCGCGCAATGCTCTCGAAATGATGCGGCGCGATGCGGCAGGTGACGAGGTCGAAGGTCTCGTCCTCGAACGGCAGGCCCTCCGCCTTGGCGTAGGCGACGCGCAAGTTGGCAAGGGAACGCTTGCCGACCTGTTCGCGCACCACGCCGAGCATTTCCTCGGTGATGTCGGTCGCCCACACCCGCTCGACGTGCGGCGCGAAGGCGTAAGCCGTGTGGCCGGCGCCGGTCGCCACGTCGAGCACGTGCCAGTCGGGCTGCGGCTGCGTCAGCTCGATGAGCCGGTCGAGGCTCTTGCCCTGGGCGTGCGGCTTGCTCGTGAGATAGCTGCGCGCGGTCGCGCCGAATTGCTCCTGTACCAGCGATTTCGACATAGTTCCCTCGTGGCCCGGCGGATGGTGCTTCCATAGTAGCACCCGCGGGCGCCTCGGCTGAAGCTTCGACGGCTGCGGCCCGTCCATTGCCGCATGGGAGCCGCCAGCGCTGCGAATGGCTCCCGCGATTGCCGGCCCGGCGCGAACCGGCTAAACGAAAAGGTCGCGAGTCCCGCCAGGAGATGCCGCCGAGCCAATGTCATTGATGTCCGCCTTCGGCCGCGAGACCCGCGTCAATCTCCTGATCGGCACCGGCCACTTCTTCTCGCACTTCTATCTCTTGTGCCTGCCGCTGATGTTCCTGCAGTGGCAGAAGACGTTCGGCGTGTCGTTCGCCGAACTCGGCCTCGCCATCACTATGATGTCGGGCGCAACCGGCCTGTTGCAGACGCCGGTCGGCTTCCTGGTCGACCGCTACGGCGCGCGGCCGTTCCTGGTGGGCGGCACCTTGCTCATGACGTTGTCGATGTCGGCCATGAGCTTCGCCACCGCCTATTGGCAGATCCTGGTGCTGGCGATGCTCTCGGGCATCGGCAATTCGGTCATCCATCCGTCGGACTATGCGATCCTCGCCGGCTCGATCAACCGCCACCGCATGGGCCGCGCGTTTGCGCTCCACACCTTCAACGGCAACCTCGGCAACGTGTGCGCGCCACCGGTGACGGCCGCCCTGATGCTGACGATGGGCTGGCGCGACACGCTGCTGGCGTACGGCCTCGTCGGCATTCCGCTGGTGCTTGCCATCCTGTGGCAGAGCGGCATCCTGCACGAGCAGGCGCGCGACGTGCGGGTCGTGCGGCGTCCGGCGCTGTCGGGCGGGGCGTTCCTGCTCACCCCGCCGATGCTGCTGTTCTTCGGTTTCTTTCTCCTCTCGGCGATGGCGGGCTCGGGCATGCAGGCGTGGCTGATCACGGTGCTGCACGAAGTGATCGGCATGGATCTGAAAGCCGCCTCCACCGCGCTCACCGCCTACATGGCGGGCGCGACCGGCGGCATCCTGGTCGGCGGCTGGATGGCGGACCGCACCGAACGGCTGCTCGGCTTCGCGGTGGTATCGACGATCGCTGCGTCTGCCTTGATCCTGCTGGTCGCCATGCTGCCGATGGCGGAAGTCGCCACCATCGCGGTGCTGTTCGTCGGCGGCGTGCTGCTCGGCGCGAGCCGCACGCCGCGCGACCTCATGGTCAAGGACGCCTCGCCGCCCGGCCAGATCGGCAAGGTGTTCGGCTTCGTCAGCGCCGGCCTGCCGCTCGGCCAGGCGCTCACGCCGGTGCCGTTCGGCTTTTTGATCGACATGGGCCGGCCGGATCTGGTGCTCGTGCTGGTCGCCGCGATCCTGCTCGCGAGCCTGCTGTTCATGGGCAGCGCCCGCGCCAGCACCAAGGCCGAGGCGGTGCCGGTCGCCGCCGAATAGCGCACTCACCAAACACGGGATGTTTTTGTCGTGATCGATCTCTACACCTGGACGACGCCGAACGGCCGCAAGGCTTCCATCATGCTGGAAGAGGTGGGGCTGCCCTATACCGTTCACCCGGTCGACATCAGCAAGGACGAGCAGTTCAAGCCGGAGTTTCTAAAGATCAGCCCCAACAATCGCATCCCGGCGATCGTCGACCGCGACAATGGCTATCATCTGATGGAGTCCGGCGCGATCCTGATGTACCTCGCGGAGAAGACCGGCAAGCTGATGCCCAAGGACCTCGAGAAGCGCTATCGCGTCATCGAGTGGGTGATGTGGCAGATGGGCGGCCCCGGGCCGATGCTGGGCCAGGTCCATCACTTCGTGAAGTTTAACAAGGGCAAGGCGCCTTACGCGGAAGAGCGGTATCTCAAAGAAGCGCACCGCCTCTACGGCGTGCTGGATCGGCGCCTGACCGGCCGCGCGTTCGTGGCCGACGAATATTCGATCGCCGACATCGCCATCTGGCCGTGGATTTCCCGGTTCGAATGGCAGACCATCGATCTCAATCAATATCCCAACGTCAAGCGCTGGTACGTGGAGATCGCCAATCGCCCGGCGGTGCAGCGCGGCTACGACGTGCCGAAGAAAGTCAGCGACATCCCGATGCCGTAGTCGGAAATCGGAAATCAGAAAATCAGCAGCAAAATATAATTACTGATTACTGATTTCTGATTTCCGATCGCAGCGCGGCGGGCAGGCGCTTGGTGAAAAAGCGCGCGAGCGCGAGCGGCACGTCGAGGATGCCGGGCAGGGGATCGTCCGCCGCGAAGGCGGCGAATTGCAACGGCCCGCGCAGCGACGCGAGATAATCGCGCGGCGCCAAATGGCCGCCGGCGATTTCCTGGCACGCGGCAACGATGTCGCGCGAAGCGTGCATCCAGCCGACGCCCGGCGCGCCGCGCGCGCTCGCTACGGCCTCGCCCATAGCGAGCCGCCAGAACAGGTGCGGGAAATCGACCCCGGCGCGGCCGCCGAGCGCGATCCAGGTCCAGGCACGCGCGTTGACATCGAGCAGCTTGAGGCGGCCGTCGCGGTCGTCATGTTTGAACTCGACCTCGACGAGGCCGTCGTAGCCGAGCGAATGCAAAAATCGGCACGCGGCGCGCTCCACCTCGGCATGCGCGACCGTTTCGACGAACGTGCTGGTGTAGCCGAACTCGATCGGATACTGGCGCGCGCGCCGCGCCGTGAGCGCGGCAATCGGCCGGCCGCGGTCCCACAGGGCCGCGTAGGAAAACTGCGCCGCCCCGCGTCCCGGGATCAATTCCTGCACCACGACGGCGTCGGCCCCGACGAGCGCCGCCGCCTCGTCGTAGCGCGCAAGCAAAGCCGCGCGGTCGTCGGCGCGCCAGGCTTTCGCCAGGGTGAAGGCGTTGCCGTCGTGTTTGACCGCCGGCTTGAGGATCACCGGAAAGCGCAGGTCGGCGTTGGCGAGGTCCTGCCGGTTGCCGGCGGAGAAACTGCGCGGCAGGTCGAGGCCGAGCGCGGCCGCGCGCTCGTTCATGCGGTGCTTGTCGTAGGCCCAGCGCATGGTCTCCCACGGCAGCGTCCGCACGCGGAACATGTGCGAGAGCGCCGCATGATTTTGTGAGATGAGCCGCGCCTCTTCGTCGGCACAGGGGATCAGCACCCAGCCGAGGAGGTCGTGGCGGCGGCCGAGTTCGAGCAGATAATCCGCGGCGCCCGCGGCGTTCGGCCCCAGCCATGACAGGCCCTTGCGGGTGAAGCGCGAGAGCCGCGCGAGCACGTTGTCGTCGCTGGCGAACCAGACCGGAATGCCGTGCCGTCCGAGGCTGCGCACCACCGCGAGCGCCCCGTGCGAGCCGCCCAGGACCAACGCGCCGCAGCCCGCCTGCGAAAACGCGCGTGCGCCGTCACGGCCGTCGGTCGGCACGATGCCGGGCGCGGCCTCGGCAGCTGGATGGTCAGCCGGTGTCGCGGCGGGTGCGTCGAGGAGAGTGTCGAGGGCGTCGGGCCGCATCGGTCGACCTCGCCTCGCCGGGGCCGGTTACCGGCCGGCGGCAACGACCGCGCGCGCGAGCGCCGGCGCCGCGTAGCTCGTGCCGGCGACGAACCGCATGAACGGGCCGAAGCTGAAGACCGCGCTCGAGCCGACGAAATGCAGGCCCGGAACGGAAGACTCGAACCCGGCGGAGAGGACCGGCGAGCCGTCGACGCAATCGACGCGATGCAGCAGTTCGGGCGCGAGCATACGGTATTTGGCGATGTCCACGCGATAGCCGGTCGCAAGCATCACGTGGTCGACGTTAAGCGTCGCGCCGGTGTCGAGCCGCAGTGCCACGCCCTCGCCGGCGGGCTCCACATCGCGCACCGTGCAGCCGGCCGTCACGCGCACCTCGCCCCAGCGCGGCCGCAGCCATGCGTTCGCCGCCGGCCGCAGGCAGCGCGTGCCGACGTGGCCGCGCAGCGCGGGCGGGAATGCATGCAGGAGCGCCGGCATCACGACCAGCCAGCTCAGCGGGAACGGCCCGATGGTAAAATGAGGACTCATCAGATCATGCAGGCGCCACTTCAGGCCGGCCGGGCCGTGGTCGGACGTTTCCGCGCCGATCCAGTGAATCGGTCCGCGCGCGAGCATGTCCACGTCGGCGCCCGCCTCGCGCAGCAGCACGGCCGACTCGCAGCCGCTTTGTCCGCGCCCGATCACCGCGACCCGCCGGCCGCGGAAGTCAGACAGATCGACGTGCTCGCAGGAATGACTGACGAGCCGCTCCGGCAGGCCGATGAAAGGCGCCGGACGAAAGTCCTGGTTCTTGAGCCCGAGCGCGACCACGACGCGCCCCGCCTCGATTACCTCGCCGCCTTCGAGCGCGAGCGCGAATCCGTCCGCCGCCGGCGTGACGCGCGTGACCCGGCGCCGGTCGAGATCGGGCACGGCGTGACGCTGGAACCACTCCCCGTAGGCGATGAAGGTCTCGATCGGCAGCGGCCGGATCGCCGCGGCGGGATCGACGCGGGCGAACGCTTCGAGCGAGAAAGCTTCGTCCGGGTGCGAAATGCCGGTCGCGTGGCGCAGCTTCATGCCCTTCGGCATGTTGCGGCGCCAGAACGCCATGGTCTGGCCGAACGCGCGGGTCGCCAGTCCCGCCGCGCGCATGTGCGCGGCCGCCGCGAGCCCGTACGGGCCGGCGCCGATCACCGCGACGTCGCAGCGGCCGACCGGCCGCGCGCGCTCGACAACCGGCGCGCCGACATCGGCCGCCGCCGGTGCCTCCGCCACAGCAAGGCCCTCAGATCGCATGGCGATATCCTCCCGCGCCGCCGCCCGCGGCTTCCCATAGGGGACAATGGTCAATATCCGGTTGTTTGCAGCGCGTTAGCCGCGTCTCGTGTCGACCAACGGACGTTTTGTCGCCGCGAAACGGATGCGAGCGTTAATGTGCGGTAAATAACGGGTGCACCGCGCGCGCCCGCGCGCCTTTCGGAGAATTAATCCATCCGACAGGACTCCGTAATGTGGGCTCCCCATTGATGCTTTCAGGCCTTTGGGCCGCTTTTAATTTTGGAGAGACCCATGAACGCAAACAACGCTTCTCGCCCCGCTTCGGGCAAGGCGCTCGCGGCCCGGCGGCTGGCGCTGCTTGGCTCGGTGGCGGCCGTCGCCGTGGCCGTCATGCTCGGCGGACCGGGCTACCGCTCGCCCCATCTGTCGGCGCTCGCCTCCCGGGCGCAGGCCGCCGAAGCCGTGCAGCATCCCGCCGGCTTCGCCGACCTGGTCGCCAAGGTAAAGCCCGCCGTCGTTTCGGTGCGCGTCAAGATCGACCGCGCCAATACGACGAGCATGAACCAGAACCAAAACGGCAAAGACCAGACGCCGTTCGATCAATTCTTCCGTCAGTTCGGGTTCGAGAACGGGCCGGAAGGCATGCAGCCGCGCCATCAGATGATCACCGGCGAGGGCTCGGGCTTCTTCATCTCCGCCGACGGCTACGCGGTGACCAACAATCACGTGGTCGACCATGCGAAGACCGTTCAAGTGACGACCGACGACGGAAGCAAATACACCGCCAAGGTCGTGGGAACGGATCCCAAGACCGACCTCGCGCTGATCAAGGTCGACGGCAAGAACGACTTCCCGTTCGTTCAGTTCGCCGATCACGCGCCGCGCGTGGGCGACTGGGTGGTCGCGGTCGGCAATCCGTTCGGCCTGGGCGGCACCGTGACCGCCGGCATCGTGTCGGCGCGCGGGCGCGACATCGGTTCGGGGCCGTACGACGACTACATCCAGATCGACGCGCCCATCAACAAGGGCAACTCCGGCGGTCCGGCGTTCGACATCAACGGCAACGTCATCGGCGTCAACACGGCGATCTTCTCGCCGTCGGGCGGGTCGGTCGGCATCGGCTTCGACATTCCGGCCGACACCGCGAAGCTGGTGGTGGCGCAGCTCGAGAACAAAGGTTTCGTGACGCGCGGCTGGCTGGGCGTTCAGATCCAGCCGGTGACGCCGGAAATCGCCGACAGCCTCGGCATGAAGAAGGTCGAAGGCGCGCTGGTCGACGAGCCGCAGCCCAACAGCCCGGCCGGCAAGGCGGGGATCGCGGCGGGCGATGTCATCACGGCCGTCAACGACAAGCCAATCAAGGGCTCGCGTGAACTCGCGCGTGAAGTCGGCATGTTGGCGCCCGGCACGTCGGTCAAGTTCGACGTGCTGCACCAGGGCACGAGTAAGACCGTGACCCTGACGCTCGGCGAAATGCCGCGTCAGCAGCAGGCGAACGCGAACGGCCCGGAAAAGGCGCAAAACGAGCCGCACCTCGGCCTGGCGCTCGCGCCGGCGGACGAAGTCACCGGCGAGGGCGCGCAGGGCGTCGCCGTCGTGGGCGTCGAGCCGGGCAGCCCGGCGGCGGACCACGGCTTCAAGACCGGCGACGTGATCCTCCAAGTCGGCGGTAAGTCGGTCTCGACCGTCAAGGACGTGCGCAGCGCGCTCAACGAGGCGCACGCCAGCGGCAAGCACGACGTGCTGATGCGGGTGAAGACCGCGGACGGCACCCGCTTCGTCGCGATGCCGCTCGCGCAGGGCTGACGGCCCGAACCAAAAACGAAAAGTGAGATGCCCGGCCTCGTGCCGGGCATCTCATTTTTTTGGCACCTCGCAAGATTATCGGTCGCAGCCACTAAATATCAAAAGTCATTCCGCTCTAAGCCGCCTTGGCGAGAGCCTGGGCGCAGACTCGCAAATCGGAAACGAACCGGCGGTATTCCGCCGCCTTCGATCGCTCGTCCTCAATGCGCAACAGATAGGACGGGTGGATAGTGACGAACAGCCGGGTGCCGTCTTCGCGCTCGACCACGCTGCCACGCACGCGGGCGATGACCACCGGACGCTCGAACAGGCTGCGCGCCGCCGTCGCGCCCAGCGCGACGATCAACTCGGGCTTGACGATGGCCCGCTCGTGATCGAGCCAGAAGCGGCAGCGCTCGATCTCGTGGGTGTTCGGCCGCTTGTGCAGCCGGCGTTTGCCACGCAGCTCGAATTTGAAGTGCTTCACCGCATTGGTGACAAAGATGGCGGCGCGGTCGAGCCCCGCCTCGACGATCGCGCGGTCGAGCACGCGGCCGGCCGGCCCGACGAAGGGCCGGCCCGCGAGGTCTTCGTCATTGCCGGGCTGCTCGCCGACAAACATGATTTTTGCCCGCGCCGGTCCCTCGCCGGGAACCACCTGCGTCGCGTCGCGGTAGAGCGGACAGCGAGTGCATGCGGCTTCCGCCTCACGCAACGCGGCAAGCGTCGTGATTTCCGCGTCGAACATCGAAGGCGCCTTCATTCGAAAATCCAAATGCGGCTCTAATTTTATTGTTCCTGGGTCGGCGCGAGCGGTCGCGCCGCGAGCGTAGATGGGAACAGACCGGCTGCGCCCGTGTTGTCGATATCACAGGAGCCGACAAGTTTCATACCTCGTCATCCTCGCTTTTGCCACGCGAAAGTGGGGCATACTGGATCGGCCATTCTCCCCCCTCCCCTGAATATGCTTCAGGATGGGCTACAAATTCTTGACGAGCCCAATCGTGTGTGCCCGGAAGCCGCCGGCGCGATAGAAATCGAAGGTGCGCTTGTTGGCGGCGAGCACGCCCACCTTGAGGCGTTTTGATTGCGCCGCGCGGGCGGCTTGTTCCGCGGCGGCCATGAGCCGGCGACCGATGCCGCGGCCGCGATAGGCGGCGCGCACGACCAGATCCGAAACATAGGCGTAGGGGGCGGTCGATTCGTCGAGATCGGGTCCGACCTTCGCCAGCAGGCAGACGAACCCCGCGACCGCGCCATCGTGTTCGGCAACGAACACGTGCCCGCCGCTTGCCGCGCAGCGCGCGAGCATGTCGGCAACATACGGGTCGGCGGCGTCCTCCGGCTCCGGCATCGACGGCTCGAACTGGCGCTCCCACGCCTGAAGCTCGACGAAGCACGCCCGCAGCGCCGGATAATCCGCCGCCGGATCGTATTCGCGAATGTCGGTCAATCAACCCGCCCCGTTTTTGGAAATGTCCATCGCCATCGCACGCTGTTCGGCGGCGCGTTCTGCAAAGATATCAGAACTCCTTCCTATAGACCGTCCCATTGCCAAACGGCATCGGCAGCGTTCAACGGTTGCGGCTGATGTCAGCTTGGCTGCTGGTTAGTCGGGATCTGGTGGGGAAGGCGTCAGCCTAACCGCGCGGCGGCGGCGTCGCAGGATCGGTTCCGGCGACCTGAGCTTGGGTGCGTAGCGTCCCCGACCTCGTCCGCTTGGCAGGAAAGGCCGGCATTCCAGTGTGAAATCGCCGACGGAAAAATTCCGCGCCCTTATCTTATGCAATGGAAGCATGGCTGTGCCGCGTTTCATGTAAAACGGTCATATTACCGACTTTTGCCACGCGATTTAAAGCCGGCTAAGCCGCGTTTTGCAACGTATTGGGTCAACATGTTGACCAGAAAAGACTCAAAATGTTGGCCAGAAAAGGCTCTGAACTTTGTCATCGATTTGTTTATGAGACTGTGTCAGATTGGATCAATATTTGTCACAAAACGACCGCAAATACATGACGTTGATCCCCATGGGAGGAGACGGTCATGGCTTGGACAATCGCGATCGTCGCGCTCAGTTTGGTAATGACTATTCTGGCAATCACGGAGCTTCGTCAATCTATCAGAACAAACTCGCTGAGATTGCCTGATCGCCTTTTTGTGGCTGCCACGTTCACCGTCGCTTTCATCTATGGACTGGTTCTGCTGACGGCCAAAATATGGCTGTGAGCGGCTGCTGCATATCGAAACGACTATTGTTTGGCCGTTACTGTTTTGCGGCGCGACCAGCGGTTTGGGGGAAATCCCGACCTTTGCGGCATAACGGCATGAGCTCTTCCCGCCCGAGCAAGTTCGCAAGGACACAGTGTCAAGAGTAGGAGGAACCGATGTCTCCGAAACATCCGCCGACTATCGACCTCAATGCGCTGCAAGACAGACTGGACGATCTCACCCATCAGCCGCTCGCTGACCCGGTACCCCGCCCGGCAATGGCGGCGTTGCCGTGCTCGCAATCGAAGCCGCCGCAAACCGCACCGGGCATGCACCGCCGCCCAGTCAGGGCGGGGACATCGAGCCTCGGGTCGAGCCGCCGGAGACGCTGCCGGTGCCGCAGCTCGGTGCCGAGGCGGCGGAAAACATGACGAAGTTGTCCAAAGCAGCCGCCGCGGATATTCGCCGGGTCGGCCTGCTCGCTTTTAAGGCGGGTAAACAGGTGCAAGAAGAATGCGAACAGATGGCGCGCGACGTCGAGGCGAACGGCGGGACGGTCGCGCTGCATCTGACCGGGCTTTCGCAGCTGCTTGCGGATGTGGGCATCAGCAATCGCGAGACGTTGCGCCGTTTGTCGGGCCGGGCGTCGCCCTCGATCGTGCCGCCTCCCGGTAACGGTCACGCCGCCGAACAGCCGGCCGGCACGGTCCATGCAACGCGCCCCGTGCCGCTCGGTAAAGCGGGTAGGCGCACTGATTGATGCGCGGCGAGAGCGCGAAGCCAGCGCTCTCTGCGTGCAAATTGCCGACGGAACGAAAGAGCCTGCGCGGCGAATCGTCGATCGCACGGGCGGCCGACCAATCACTGTGCGTTTCTGTGAAAGCTTAACCGGCAACCTCAAGCGTTTCGATGTGTGATCGCTGCTTTTTCAATCTCTGAAGCGGTAACCGACGCCATAGAGCGCCTCGATCCTGTCAAATGTCGCGTCAACGGCCCGAAACTTCTTGCGCAGGCGCTTGACGTGGCTGTCGATCGTTCGATCCGCGACAGCAACAGGCTCCTCGCAAGCCACCTCCTTCAACTCGTCGCGGCTCTTGATCACACCGGGGCGGCTCGCCAGGGTCTCCAGCAGCCGAAATTCGGTCACCGTCAATATCACCCGCTTGCCCTTCCAACTGCAATTGTGCCGTTGCTTGTCCATGCGCAGGTGACCCCGCTCGATCACGCTATCGCCCGGAGCGGACGTGTCCGAGGACCGGGAACGACGCAGCACTGTTCGCACCCTCTCGACCAGCACCCGCTGCGAAAACGGTTTGCGGAGAAAGTCGTCGGCACCGAGCTTGAGGCCAAGCAGCTCGTCGGCTTCGTCCAACTTGCCTGTCAGAAAGACGACCGGCACCTCGGAAACGAGCCGTAATCGGCGCAGAAACTCCATGCCGTCCATTCCCGGCATTCTGATATCGAGGATGATGAGAGCCGGTCTGCGGGCGCGCAGCGCGTCAAGCGCCGCCACACTGTTACCGAATGTGATGACCTGATGCCCTTCGACTTCGAGCATATTCTTGACCAGGTCGACGATTTCTTGATCGTCGTCGATCACCGCGATTGTTCCCTTGATCGACGATGAACACTCGGACGTCGTCATTGGCGCTTCCAGAGTTTTCAATCCCGTGGTTTAGCCACATAATGAAATGCAGAATAGGCGGCATGGTAGGCTGCGCCGCGGTAATGTGCTTTTAGTGCTAACCAAGCCACTTTACGATAAAATGGAAAAGCAGCACAGACGATTTAAAATATCATTGTGTTCGAGGCACTTAAGTTGCCGCCTCCTTGCGGGGCGAAATGCGAGCGGAGGAAGGCCGATGATCGATCGAATCGACCACATCGTCGTCAATTGCCGCGACGTGGAGGCGACTGCCGCCTGGTATGAGCGCGCGCTCGGCCTGCGGCGCGAGGAATTCTCCGCGCCCGACCGCCGGATTGCGCTCAAGTTCGGCCGGCAGAAGCTCAACCTGCGGCCCACCGGCGCGCCGAATTGGCAGACCGGCGCGGTCGACGCGCCGGGATCGCTCGACCTGTGCTTCATCACCGAGGATGGTCTCGAACGAGAGATCGAGCGATTGCGCAATTGCGCCGTGGCGATCGTCGCCGGACCGATGCAGCGGACCGGAGCGCTCGGCCCGATGACGTCGATCTACGTGCGCGACCCGGACGGCAACCTCATCGAGATCGCAGCCTACGACCGGCAAAGCGCGGCCGAGTAATTAAATCGGATTGATGCGGACGGTCGTTGTACGGCAGCGGGTGTCACCGGGAGACTTTCAATCCGTTGCGCGGGGCGCGGGGGCCGACGCGCGCGGGCTCTCACGCGGTTAGGCGATTATTAAGGTTAATAGAACATGATCGCTCGAAACGCGTATGCTTGGGG
>Ga0187784_10002640_pt1 | contig 14378 bp, 20 predicted proteins | sample 1015_SJ02_MP15_2_FD_132964 | JGI IMG/M metagenome (GOLD analysis project Ga0187784, IMG submission 132964) | Tropical peat soil microbial communities from peatlands in Department of Meta, Colombia - 1015_SJ02_MP15_20_MG | ecosystem: Environmental > Terrestrial > Soil > Wetlands > Peat | place...
CAACCCCTTGTGGACCGCAGTCAATGGGTCCTCGGTGGCTGACATCACTTTTCACCCTCCAACGGTACCGACGGCGCATCCGCTCTTGGATTCTAAGAGTTTGGATTTGGCGACCGAAATTTTCTACGTCGACGTCGCCAGCGAGCCCCGAGCTCAAGAACAGGGCTCCTTCCCCTTCGGCTCCGTTAAGCTGGGAGACGGGTGGTCCGGGACATGCGACTCGATTGCGTCGGTATCCGAGTCACCAACCTTCGGCGTTCCGTCCGTTTCTACACGCGGGCACTGGGTCTACGGGTCGTAAAGAGGGGGGACACCCGAGTTTGGGGCGGAGGTCTCTGGGTCCTGCTCCAAGACCCTAAGTCCCGGAGGCTTCTCGAACTGAACTGGTACCCGAAAGGCTCGCTCTTTGCGGGACCCTATCGCGTCGGAGACGCCCTCGATCACATTGATTTCACCCTCGGCGTCGCGAGCCGCGCGGAATTGGAACGCACCTACCGAAGACTGCTCCGGCACGGGGCCAAATCCACACGGTACTCGCCGGCGAGGACCGAAGGGTGGAGTGCGCATGTCCTAGATCCCGACGGGGTGTGGATCACCGTCGGGCGGAGGCCGACGGCCACCGAGCGTCGCAGGGCGGCCTGAGGGCGCCTTCCGCGTCGTAGCGTTCGTTCCTGCCACCTTGGGCGCAATGGGGGTTGCACCCCGCCATCCGCCATCCTGGCGCCCATTCGTCTAGGTGAACTGGACGAGCAGGGGGACAAGGTTCGCGACGTTGGGAGTTCCCCATCCCGAAGCATCGTCCCACCCCGGGCCGGCCTCGAACCCAACGGAACTTCCGGCGACCGTGTTGTTCCCGACCGTGATGTCGTGGAACGCGATGCTGTACAGGAACGGATGCTCGCCGATGTAGTAGAGGGCGGGGTTGATGAAACCGATCGGGCCGCGGTGAAGTTCGGCCGCGTACTGATCGGCCAGGGCCGCGATGGTTGACCAAAAGGGCGATCCGAAGCTCGTCCCGATCGAAGCCATCCAACCGGCCTCGGACGGCACTCCGCTCCAATAGTTCAGTCCCCCACCCGAAGCCGCAGCGTCGGCCGATACGTCCGGCGTCGCGCGCGACGACAGGCCCAAACCGGCCTGGTAGAACGGGGTGCCGAAGATCAGACTTGGAGCACCCCCGGTCGCAAAGTCGAATTCGGCCTCGTTCCAGACCTGCTCCCCGCCGTACCCCACCGGCGTGCATTCCACGGGCGACGTGGGGAACATATTGTTGAGCTGGCAGGAGGGCGTGTTCAGGAACTTCACCAATCCGAGGCTGCAAACGCGGGCGGACCCACAGCTCGCGGCCGTGTTGAGTCCGTAGTAGGGATTGCCCTCCGTCCCCCCCACCGCCGTGACCCACGGCGAGGAGGAGGGGTAGATCGGGTTCGCCGACGTGAAACCGCAGGGACTCGGGAAGGCGTAGCAGAGCCCGGAATTGTCGGCCCCCCAGTCCCCGGCCGACGCGAACACCGTTGTTCCTTCCTCTGCCGCGAGGCGGTAGGCGGTCTCGCCGGTGACGAGGACATCGTGAACGTACGCGGGGCTGCAGTCGCCGGTCGGGGTGTCGGTGTCGTCGAAGCAGGTTCCCTGGAGCATGTCCAGCTCCGGATCGCCCCAGCTCTGCGAAATGATGCTGTGCGGGAACGTCTCGATCGCCGAGAGCACTGCCTGTTCGAGCGTGAGATCATCGTCGGATTTCGCGACGAACAGCACGATGTGAGCGCCGGGTGCGAGGGAGTGGACCGTCTGTACGTCCTCCGAAATCTCTCCGGACCATCCGACCTGGTCGGGATCGGATTGGTTGAAGGTAGGACACACCCCGTTTTGGCAGACGATCTGGACCTTCGTGTACGGTAAGCCGAATTCCGCGTCGAAGGTGTTCAGGTCGGACTGAACGGTGGGGTACCCGAACGCGTCGACGATCACGATCGTTTGACCCGAGCCGTCGAGATTGGAGGGAAAATTGTAGGCGAGTTTCAGATCGTCCGGTGTGTAACAGATGATGACAAAGGGATAGCTCGCGTTTCCGTAATTGCAGTACGGGCTCGGCTGGTTGGAAGGCAGGGCCTTGCCGACGTGCACGTCGTGGAGGACAACATCGGTTTTCAGCCCGCTCGCGTGGTCCGCGAGCGTCGGGCCCACCGACGAGACCACCACCACTCCGGCCGAACCCCCGAGCAGGAGGACGGCGATCCCCACCACCGCAAGGCACCGGATGGCCCTCGGCATGCTCTCGTGGAATCGTACGTCGGATCGGACGCCGGTCGTCTCCATGGCCGGTGGAAGCACGACCCGGGGCTCAATCCTGACGCTCGGCCCATGAGCGAATCGGGTCCGTTTCCTGAGAAGTTCGACAGAATTCGCTCGCAGAGTGAGCGAAATCAAACATTGAAGAGGAGTAGGATAATGTTCCCCCCGGAATGTCGAGTGCCGTATCGCGAACCCGGGGGTCCACGACGCGGTCGGCGCCGGGGAGGAGTGCTCCGAGGGGGACGAAACCCGCTCGGCGCCGGGCTTCGGGGGACACGCTCGGCCCGCGGTCGCGGGAATCGGAATCCCTCGATTTCGCCATCCTCCGGGAGTTCTTCGCGGAGGATTCTACTCGGACGGGCTCAGACCCTCGAAAGTCCCCCGAGAAAGTCGCGAAAGCGCTCGGCGTGAGTCCAGCGACGGTCCGACGCCGACTGACCGCCTGGCGTGCCCGAGGATTCCTGCTCGGATTCGATGCCATCCCCCACCCCGGCCTGCTGGGGGGCCGATTCGCCGCCCGAGTGATCGGGTTTCAAGATCCCCTCGCCCAAGAGCGGGCCATCGAGTCCCTGCGGCTGATCGACGGGATGATCCAAATCGAGCCGGGCCGGGCCGCGCTGCTGGTAGTTTACTTCGTGGATTCGGTCTCCCAGTCCGAGAGGCGATTGAAACAATTTCGCAGCCTCGAAGGCGTAGGGGAGATTGGGGCGGAGATGTGGCTCCCGTTCCCACCCTGCACCCGACGGATGTCGAGGTCCGATTGGCGGCTCGTGCTTGCTCTCCGACGCAATCCCGAGGCAAGTGTGGGGGAGCTCGCGAAAGAGGTGCGTCAATCCCCCCGGACCACTTCACGGCGGTACGACTCCCTTCTCGATGAGAGTGCGTTGATGTTCGACCCGATCATCGAGTTTTCCCGGTTTCATCAGACGTTGGCGGTGCTGACCGCGTCCGTTGATCGGTCGCGAGCCGCGGAGGATGTCGAGCGTGAGATTCGATCGATACATCCGCAATCCATCCACGCCGCCGGAGCCACGATTCCAGATCCGAAGGGGGAATCGACGACGGTTGCGCTGTGGGTCTCCGCGCCCACGTCGGCGGAACTCGATGAGCTCATCGGGCGGGTCGCCCACATTCGCGGCGTCACCGGGGTCCAGCTTTGGTACGGGCACTCCACCCTTCCTATCCGTCCATGGCTCGACGAGCGGATCGAGGCCACCTTACGGGCCGAGATGGCCGCGCAGTAAGGAGTCGTCCCACGAGTTCTCAGCGCGCGGGTCCGCGAAGATCCGGGGCCGGGAGTGGCGGTCGCGAGGGATCTTTGGGAGGGCGCTACGAAAACTCGTCGGACGTTACGGTACCGGATACGCCATTCTGGCCGACCGCCACCAACGAAGTTCCGAAAAGACCCCCCGTGGAGCCACTCGACTGGCCTCCGGCAATCGCAATCACGAGGGTGTCACCCGATTCGAAATCCCCACCGAACCCTGGAGAAAGCGCCCAAGAATTCGACGCGGTACACGAGGGAGTCCCCTGGGGACCCGGGCTGTCCGCGGCGGGGCAATAACCGGCCAATATCCCGTTCGTCACGGGGCCCAAGAGCGACACGATCGCCGCGGGGGGCGAGGGCCACGGCACCGTCGCGCCGCTCGAGCCCCGCAACAAGAGGGAGACTTCGGAAGTTGACAGATCCGGGGACGCGCCTGCGATCTCGATGGTGTAACAGTACTCGGTGGTGAACCCCGCGGGGACATCCAGAGTACAACCGGGTACACCCGAACCACCCGTCGCGTTGACCGGCACGCCCCAAGCGAAATCCGTTCCCAACGGAGGCGAGATCGGCCGGTAGTGAACCGGGACCGTGACGTCTCGGCCGTCGACCTCGACGGTTCCCGACGGCGGATAGGGGCGGTAATTGGACTCGTTCGAGACCAGGAGCGTGTAATTCCCGTTCTTCTCGGTAAAGTTGATGACGGCCGAGCCAGAGCTCCCGATGACACCGCCGAGCGTGACCGACCACGATGTTTGCGGAGGGAGACCGGTCTCGATGAACGAAACCGTGTATTCCAGCACCCCGGTCGGGCTGGAACTCGGCACGACGCCATACAGGAACACGGCGAGGACCACGATCGCCGCGACCGTGACAATGAGCGCCACCCAGAGATGACGTCGATACGGCCATCGGGCATCGCCGCCGCGTTCGCCCGAGTCCGGAAGCTTCCAGGGCTTGGGTGGCGACGAACCGCTCATGGAGCTTGGTCGACGCGGGAACCACGGTCCCCGGAATATTTACACTTCCCGTAGACCGGAGGTCGGGCGCAATCGTCATTGCAGCCTGATGGCTCTGAACTCTGTCGACCGATAGTGTACCTTCGGTACCCTTGATTGCATAGTCACGTCTTGCTTATGTTTACCAAGTGTAGTCACGGGTCGACTCCGAAGGGAGGCCACAATGGTCGCAGAAAAGACGAAACACTATCAGGGGAAGAACAAGAATCTCGCCGCGCTCGGAGAGGCTATCGCGGCGAAGCTCAAGAGCGAGGGATTCAAGGTCCAGTCCAAGTCGGATAAGGACGGAACCATCGTCCAAGCGCAGAAGGCCGGAGTGCTACGGGACATCGTCACCGCCGACCGCGCGTTCACGATCCTTATCACCGGGCAACCCAACGACTTCGCGGTCAAGATCGGCATCGGGAAGTTCGTCCAGAACCTCAGCGTCCTGGCGGTCGAGGCGGTCCTTACCGCGGGCTTGTTCCTGGTCGTCGACGTCCCCGAGATGCTGTGGACGACCCATGTTCAGAAAGGGATCATCGACGAAATCGACAAGATCGTGAACAGCTCCGCCGCCAGTGCGTAGGATCGAGCACCAGCACTGGGATCCCCTCTCGGCTGCGACCAACCCCTTCCCGCCGGCCCTGGCCGGGCAGCGAAGATCGTAAGCTCGCGGTCTAGCGCGGCGCACACATGGTTCGAGGGCCTGGCACCGATGCGGAACTGGGCCTTCTCGATATCGTGCTCAGCGAAGACCCTGAGACGTCTCAGCCCTGCTTGACTTCGTGGATCTCGTCGGCCACCAAGCCGTGAGCTTCCTTGTGCACCCGGGCCGCCGCTTCCGCGTTCGGAGCTTCGACGAGGCAGAAGATCTTGCCGCCCTTCTCGTCGACCCAGTAGTTACGGTAATGCACCCCGTGCTTACCTTCGACCTTCAGGTCCTTCTCGTGCGCCTCGGCGACAGCCGCGGCGGTCACACCCTTCATGTTCCGATGTTCGTCCATGTACAGTGGCATTGGGCGGGCGAACGACCCTGCCGCCTTAAACTGTCCGTTCAGGAAATGGTGGCCGAAGGCGGGTGCTCCAGGAGAAGAGAGGGCGCATCCTCCGGGGAGGCGGGTTCGGCTCGCACTCGCACGACGTACTCGAAGAGATGGAACATTTCAGGGAAGGGTCGGACGAGGGTCCCAATGATGAGGGTCACTCCTCGGCGTGCCATGATCTCCATAAGTCGGGAGATGTCCTCCGGTCCGAGGGGCAGTTCCAAGAACAAGCGCTCGGCCCGCTGCACCACGACGGAAAGTATCTGGCCGTCGACCTCGTCCCATTCCTGCGATATCGCTCTCAGCGGCGGCGGGAGCCATGCGAGATCCTCGGCTTCGCGAACCCATCGGGAGTCGCTCGAGCGTCCGGCAACCCAAACGCAGAGGTTCGCCAATCCGACCTCGGGGAGAAGTTCACCGGGTTCGTACGCGAACCGCCGGCCAAACTGCGACGGCATGAAACTGTCCGTGGCCGCATCGGAACCATCACTTTCTGCGGGGCCGCGGACTTCGATCCACACCGGCTGGTCGGTCACCTTGAGGGCCATCGCCGCCGCCACGAGATCGAGCGCAGCGCGTGTTCTCGCGTAGACGAGCACTGAAGTCGGCCGGTGCCATGCGGACTCGGGAATGGGAAGGGGGACATCTACTGCGGGCGCCATTCCCGCGGAGAATCTGTGCACTTCTCCTCCATAATAGTGTGGGCCGATCGACGCCCTGGCCAGATCGTTGTTATGACGAGCATCGCGCGCATCGGCACGTGAAACGGTGACAGCTCTACTCCCTCTCGCGGGTCCCGTCCCTTCGCGGGGCTTTTCCCCGGCCCCTAGGAACTAGAAGGCTGACGGAGATCGAATCTAGTCCCTCGGATGGAATCTCGCCGCGGCTCGGAGGGGACTGACCCGTATCTTGTGCCGGACCACCCGGAGCTCACTTTGGTGGTTGCCAGGCGGGAGGCTGGCTCAACGAGAACAAGTTCCCATCGGGGTCCCGAAAGGTTGCCGCGATGCCCCAGGGGTACTCTTTCGGGACCTGAGGGAACTCTACGCCGCGTGAACTCAGCTCCTGGTACGTACTGCGGCAATCAGAGACTCGGATCAGGATGGGCGGCGATTTTCCAGGTGTCCAGTCCTTCGACCACGCCCGCTGTTCCGGATCCGTGGCGGAGCCAACTTCCCAGAGGGCCAGCTCTAACTCCTGACCTTTCGGTCCGACCGTGACCCAGCGATATCCGCCGGGCGTTTGGAAGTCGGTCTTGACCTCGAATCCTACTTGCCGCGTGTAGAAATCGAGGGCAGCCTTCTGACTCTTCACGACGAGCGTCACTTGTGCGATCTTTCCGTCCATCTTCCGATCTCCGTACTCTTCCGTTCTATTCGAAATTGCTCAGCCTTTGGAGTCCTCGCGACGCGCCTGGCCGAGGAGTCTAGTTCCCCGCCGATGACGCGTTCAATTCCGCCGCCGAACGAATCAGGGATTTGAAACCGCTCTCGTCAATCTCATCCCCCTCGTGAATGACGATGGCCCGGAACGTGTGACCGTCGAAGCCGGAGTTGAAGACACGATTCGGGTCCTTCAGAGAGGCGCCCTTCGCAAAGGTCACCCGAACGTGGTTCTTGTGCCACTCTCCGGTACAGATGATGCCATGGTCCGACCACACGGGTACGCCGTCGGGGTTGGAAGGCTTTCTCCATTTCACCTCCTCGATGGCCCCGGGATCTGCCTCCTTGATCAAGCGGCGGATCTGCGAAAGAACTCGTTCCTGCCAATCGATCGATCCCGGTTTTTCATTGTTGGACGATGTTGAAGAACGAGCGTGCTTCCTTGGGGGGGTCTTGACCATGCGATGCCTAAGGGAGAAGTGGAATTATGCCTTATGACGCCGGGCTTCCGGCCCCGAGGACCAACGAAGTCCTCCCCTCCGGGTACTCTCCCGGGTACGCCCGTCGATCAAAGGTTCGCCGGAAACATGGGCGCTTACGACGGCGGCGCTCGGGAGGGTTTCAAACGCACCTCTAAATAGCCCGCCCTCGCGTATTTCCCGCGATGCCCGCACGTACCGGGGTTCGCCGCCAGTTCTAATGACTCGAAGCGCGGGCTCGTGGTGCCATAGGGGTCGTTGCGGCTGGCGCTCACGATCTCGATTCCGACACCGGCGTCAAGGCGTCTCGGATATCGTGGCAGCCCTGCTTCTGATCGCGATGGGTGTTGTACTCGCGGCCGTGCTGTACATTCTTGTCCTGGGGCTCACCCACGGACCGAGCACGACGCCACTCGGAACCAATTTTTCCTGGGGGCAAGCCCACAACGCCACAGGAACGACTAGCGATGGGTGCGGTGCGTCCGGTGCTTCAACGAATTCGTTTTGCTACACCATCGAGATCGCCGTTGCGAGCGTTACCACTTCGAACTTCGAATTGGGGCTTCGCAATACGTTAGGCGCGACCACGAGCCTCCCGGCCGGGGTCACCGAGTCCATCGACTTACTGAGCCCGACGGCCACTGCTTCGGGATGCACGGCCCCTGGCACGCCGGCGATCGGCTGCATAGCCTATGCCTCGAATGGATTTGGCTCGAGCTGGACGAATAATGCCTCGTACGACGGTACGGTAACCGGCGGGTTCATCGTGGTGATCTACACGACAGGTACGGCCACGGCCGATGGCGGCATGCAGGGACTCGAACTGGTAGCCATCGGGGAAAACGGCTATTCCGGCAGTGTCATTTCGAATCCCTTCCCCTAGCCATGTTTCTCCGCCGCACAGCCGGTTGATATTCTAGTAGCACCCGGCGCTCGCCTGAAGATTCGGGCGGTTAATCGGGCGCGTCCTGGGACAAGTTTCGCTCAGGGCAGCGAATAGCCCGCCGCGGAGTCTGCGTACGGCCCCTGGCCCTGGACTTGCAAGAAATAGTCTTGACCGGCCGGATTGGTCGTTCCCATATCGATCCAAATCATTGATCCCCACTCGAGCGGAGTCGTGGCGTTACCGACGCCGTCGGCCCACGACATCTCGGCGTCCCCCAGCGAGTAGACAATCACTTGACCCGCAGGACTAAGGATGGCGAATCCGGTCGGGATCGTACTCGGCTCGCCGGTCGAATTGTCGACGGAAAGGCTGAAGTCTTGCGGCTCCACCATGCTCGTCGCATTTCCTACGATGAGCTCGTAACAGTAATCGCCGCTCGTGCAACCCTGGCTCGGAATCGTTCCCCCGGTACCAGTGCCAACGACCAACTCCGGGTTCTGCAGCGACAGGGCCGAGAAGATCGACGGTGGCGGCGCGGAGAGATTCTGCTGGCAATCTATCTCCTGGGGCTTCGCACTCAACACGGCCCCAGAACTAGCGTTGACGCTTGCCAGGAAGGCTTCCCCGCTGGTCGGGCCGGTGGAGTTCAACCCGATGAACCCACAAGGCGAGTAAGTGAACTGCCAAGTGGGGACCTGGTCAAATTCCGGAATCGGAGGCAGGGCAAAGAGTCCCATCTCGAGCGATGTCCCGATTCGATGTGAAGCGAGGTACTGAGTCCCCCCAGCTTGGTCGACGGCCTGAGCGGAACCTCGCTGTTGACGAGATCCGGAGGAAGCCCGGTGAAACCGGGGGGAGTTTCGATGCACGACGGACCCGAGATAGTAAACATCGGCTTTGCCACCCCATCCTCCACTATGACGGCCAGTGAGGTGTTTGTGGAGGGTTGCACGTACTCGAGAACCCAATACGCCGCCTCGCCGGTGGAAATGTTCCCACGGAACGAAGGAATGGTGATCGAACTAGGCAGCTGGTTTGGCGGCGGGCTGAGCGTGCAATTGGCCGGGATGTCCGAGTAGTTCTCGAACAGCGAGGTCGAGTTCCACAAGTCGATTCCGAACACCTCCTCCAGAAGCCAAGAAGAAGAAGGGGCGATTGAAGCTGCGGCCTGCTCCGCCCCGGACGAACCCTCTGCGCTTCCGCCGGTCGCCGTAGCATTGCCGCCGGTCGAACCTGCCGGATTCAATATCACAACTGAGAGCAAAGCTACTGCGACGGCTACCGCCCCAACGACGAGCATCGTTCGCGGAGTGCTCCAGGTTCGAGGTCCGCTTGGGGGCGAAGGGATCGTCGGCACTTGTCTCAACCTTAGTCAATGAGGTTGTGCGCACATGAATCCTTCCCCGGACCGGTGATGCCGCCTCCAGTTTCGGCCCATAGACTCCAGGTCCGCAATCCGGGGGACTTCCGAAACCGTGCCGGGGCCGGGTCCGTTGCGGCGCCTTTCAGTTGGAGGCCAAGGGTGCAATTCTCCTAGCACCCACGAGCAGGCGGGCGGGTCGGATAGCCCGAGCCCTGCCCAGAACTCCATGGGTGTACACTCCGTCGAGTTGACTTGACTTCGAGTTAATCGGAAAGCGGGCCCTTTCCGGTTGCGGATCGGGCGGAGGGAAGTCAGCTATGCAGGTACTAGTAACCTACGAATCCAAGCATGGCGGAACTGCGGAAATCGCCCAAGTCATTGGACAAGAGTTACGGGAGTCGGGCCACGAAGTCGCTGTGGTACCGATGGGCCAAGTTGCCGAGATTCTCCCGTTCGACGCCATCGTGTTGGGCAGCGCCGTCTACTACGGACGGTGGCGCGGCGGTGCCCGTCGGTTTCTCAAGCGATTCCAAGGGACCCTACCGACACGGCCACTCTGGGTCTTCGAGAGCGGCCCCCTAGACGACTTCGCGGATGAGAACCGCGCGAAGCCCGTCCACGCAACCGCGGAGCAGACGATTCTTCTCCATGCCCGCGATCATGTGGTGTTCGGTGGACGACTCGCTCAGGAGGACGCCGGGCCAATGATCCGTCGAATGATGGCGAGCGGCAAGGCGGGGCAGTTCGGTGACCATCGGAACATGGCGCGCGTCCGCGCATGGGCCCACACGATAGATTCGAGCCTCAAAAGCCAGGGAGGAGAGATCCGGCTCCCGTACGTCGTCGATGACTCTGAAACTTCGGCCCCCCATTCCACCGCCGTCGCCATGAGCGTGAAACTCCAACGGACCGTCCAGCGCTTCCGGAGGGCCTGACGCAACCCGCGGAGGTGCTTTGGGGCCTGGGTGAACATGAAGGCAATCGCGCGGCGACCGAAGGTGATCCGCTCACTCAGAAAGGAAGGCCAGCGCCTCCGTCATCGACCGACGGGAGATGTCGCCACCGTCCATCGCGATCCCGCATTCGAGGTGGTTTGGGTCCGCAAGCAGGGGGAGTCCATCGATCCGCACTGGTTCACATCGCCAAACGTCGACGTCCTCACCGTCGTCCAGGGTCGATTACGCGTCGAGTTCGCAGATGCGCGAGATAGGCCCCGGATCCTGAGCGTCGGAGACATCCTCGTCCTTCCCCCGAAGGCGAAGTGTCGTGCGTACCGCTGGCCACGAAACGCCCGCGGCCCAACGGTTTTTGTTGCCGCTTATCCCGTTCGACGTACCCGCCGCGCGAGCCACAGTCCTCATTCAGCCTAGCTGGACCTTACCCGTCCCGGCCCCGAGGGTCGTTCGCCCGAAGTAACGAAGAATCGATCACGGCTCCGACGGTACTCAGCGAGCATCTCACGCTGTCGCGACCATATCTCGAATTGCAGTGTGGCGTTTCGCCTCCTCTCTTGAGCATTATAAGTCGGCCAAATCCTGCGATTTCTAGAGGCGATGACTTTGGCGTTCTTCGTCGTGAACTCGTACCATGGCCCCTCTTGGGTCCATGGCCGACCCATGCGCGAGCAGCCGGACTGGAAGGCGCACGCAGAATTCATGGACGCGCTCCCCGAGGGATTTGTGTTACTCGGTGGCCCAGTGGACGGTCACAAGACCCGGGCTATGCTGGTCCTCCGTGCGGAGAGCCTCGAGGAGGTCCACCGACTCCTCGATCCGGATCCCTGGATTAAATCCGGGACGCTCGTCGAAGTGATCGAGCCATGGGAGATCCTCATCGGAACGCCGTGACGTTGGATCATCGCTCGCTGCATCCGTTAGGGCCGCGCAAGGGTGGGAAGTTGCCGGAGCCGGAAAAATAAGCTTCCTCGGTGCCTATTTTCGTTCGCGGATCTTTCGCAACGTCGCCAAGTCCTCTTCGTGGGCCTTGGCAAGTATCTCTAGGAAGAGTGTTCGAGTCTGCTCGGGACTCCGCCCAGTGCAATGCGCCTCGCCAAAGACGTCGATCCGAGTCTTTGCTCCCTCCGGACGTTGAGTGTGGACGAATTTTGTCCCGGCGAAGTCACCCTCGATCTCTTCGATCCAGGTGCAGTACGGCGGGAACGTAGTCATGCGAGTCCGCGACTTCTTCCACTTCCCGTCGATATTCCTCTAGAACGTCAATACGATTGTCGGCCCAGTGGTCTCCACAACCTCGAAGTTACGGACGTCGTCGGAGTGCGCAATAGAGTGCTCCGGTGAGCCAAGGAATGACTCCAGTTCCTCCAACTTGATGTCCAAGATCGTGCCAATATCCTCGAAATACACCATGGTCGAACTCCCGCCGCTCAATAATACGATCAGTTAATGAGAGCGCGCCAGCGTCCAGCGGTTTCTCGCCAATCCGGTCCGTCCTAGAGGGCCGCGAGCGTCACTGTACCGTCGTTGCAGGTTCTCAGCGAAACTGCCGGGATCGATTTCTCCGGCTCCTCAAATCTATCAGACCTGCCTCGCTCGGCTTGAATCCGCACCTGCGGTAGAACCCTCGAAGCCGCGGTTCGAAATCGACGTGCACCCAATCCACTTTTCGCCGACGAGATAGTTTTACCGCCCGCCTGACAAGCTCCGTGCCCAACCCACGCCGACGTAGGCGGGGAATGACGGTAGGCTCGAGCAGGAATGCGTGCTGACTGCCATCCCAAGCGAGGTAAACGAATCCAACCAGCTTGCCCCCGTCGTACGCGCAGACGTAACCCAGGCTTCGTTGCAGAACGGGTCGGAAGTCGAACTCAGCGTGACTGGGCCAAGACTGGCTGTAGAGCGCATTCAGCTCTCGGTTCGAAATCGATGGCGATAGTTCGAATCTGAGTGAACGTGGTAAGGACACAGAGGGTCGCCAAACGACACGACCTTATGACGGACCCGGATTCGCAAGCCGACTCCTCAGATGAACAGGGTAACTCTCAGTTCCCCCATCGGTATCTGCCTGAGGAAGTTGCGGGTGTAATCCTCGTCGCACCCCACTCGGTCTCCAAGTTCACTCTCTTGGTCTTAGGTCTGTAGCAGTACTCGGTTTTACGTCATGCGTCTGGCACGCCCACCTTCACTCCTTTCCCTTGGCACTGGCCGCAACGGCCTCTTCCCACGAGACCCAATCCGTTATCGGCGGCTCGACGTCGATTTGCCACAGGAGGGCGTTAATCTCTCCTCGATGTTGGAGCTCTTCCTCAACGAGATGGTAAAGAGTACCACGGACAGGTGCCGTGAAGTCCTCGTCCCACCAGGGCGGCTCCTTGGGGACCAGAAAGGAACGATCGAGGTCCCCTTCGGTCAGCGTGGCGAAGAACAGACTGATTTGTTCCTCCAAGTGCGTGACATATTTCGAGAGATCATTCAGGGAAGGGTTATCGGGGCATGGGTACGCCGGGTTCGTCTTTTCGTGGAGTACCGACATTCGCTGAATGAAGGACGACACTCCGTCCAACGAATGCTTGAAGAGTTCGATTAGTGTCGGATACGAGGCTCCTCGATCGCGGGAGAGCTCGCGGGCGGGTAACCTCGATATCACCTCGAAGTATCGCCGACGGACAAACGAGTTGTACCAGAACCAGTCACGAATCGCTTTCAACTCTGTCACGTTTGGTGGCATCCAGCCAGTGTAGTTTAGCTACACAGTGCGGGACTGCCAGGGGTCTCCGCTGAGCAGGCTATATCGCCGGGGATGGCTCACTTCCTCCGTCCGGAAGTAGCCTGCGCCTCTTTCAATGCCGCGACCAATGGGTGGAATTCGGGATAGCCGTCGTAACGGTTGCCATTGATGAAGAACGTCGGAGTCCCATTTACGCCGCTCCGTACGCCGCTCATGAAGTCCTCTTGGACGCGCCCGGTGAAATCGTGATGGCCGACCTCACGGGTTATCTTGTCCACATCCAACCCTAGCTTCGCCTCGTACTTGCGGAAGTACTCTTCATCCCCTAGCGATGCCTGATTTTCGTACAGAAAGTCGTGGATCTCCCAAAACCTTCCCTGGACCGCCACTGCCTCCGCGGTCTCGGCCGCCCATTCGGCATACTGGTGCGCGTTAGTAATCGGAAAATTTCTGAAGCCGAAACGCAGGTGACCGCTGAGCTCCTTCTGAATTCGCTTAATGATAGGGTAGGCCGCACCGCAGTAGGGGCACTGATAGTCCCCATACTCCACGAGCACCATCGGGGCATCGTTCGGCCCCGCTGAGTGGTCCCGGTCTCCTACCTGCAATGTGAGCTTCGGTGGTGTGTACGCCATTTTCCTTCTCCTAAAGTTTCTCCAGGGCCGCGAGTATCCCATCTGCCCCGGGGTTGACGCCGTCCGGGGACAGGTAGCTCCACCGAATGACACCTTTCTTGTCGATCACAAAGAGGGCGCGCGTCGATTCGCCGTTCGAGTGTTCGTACGCTCCGTAGAGCCTCGAGACCGCGCCCTTGGGCTCAAAATCCGCGAGGAGGGGGAAGTTCAATCGTCGGTCCTTCGAAAAGGCGAGGTGAGACCAGATGCCGTCCACCGATATTCCGAGCACCTCGGCTTCGAACTTCTTGAACTCGGGCATGAGCTGAGCATAGAGACCCATTTGGTCGGAGCAGACGGGACTCCA
>Ga0187784_10002641_pt1 | contig 14376 bp, 12 predicted proteins | sample 1015_SJ02_MP15_2_FD_132964 | JGI IMG/M metagenome (GOLD analysis project Ga0187784, IMG submission 132964) | Tropical peat soil microbial communities from peatlands in Department of Meta, Colombia - 1015_SJ02_MP15_20_MG | ecosystem: Environmental > Terrestrial > Soil > Wetlands > Peat | place...
GTTTGCGAACTTCGGAATCGAAGGACACTAGCAACTTATTGATCTAGTGTGGCTTTGGTTCAGAAGTCCGCATGACGAGCGCGCCGAAAGAATGATGCGGACTTCTGAACCGCCACACTAGGATGCGCGCCATGCTCGGTTCAGTCCTCATCGCCAATCGCGGCGAAATCGCCTGCCGCATTGCGCGCACCGCCAAGCGGCTGGGTATGCGCACCATCGCGGTCTATTCGGCTGCGGACGTCGGCGCGCTTCATGTTCGCGTATGCGACGAGGCCCACTTCATCGGTCCGGCGGAGCCGCGCGAGAGCTATCTTTCGATCGAGCGGTTGATCGAGGTCGCAGGCAAAGCGGGCGCCGAGTGCGTTCACCCCGGCTACGGGTTCTTGTCGGAGAACGCCGATTTCGCCGACGCCTGCGCGCAGGCCGGCCTTGTGTTCGTCGGCCCGCCGGCGGCGGCCATGCGTGCCATGGGCCTCAAAGATCGCGCCAAGGCGCTCATGGAGAAAGCCGGCCTACCGATCGTGCCCGGCTACCACGGCGAGCGGCAGGACGGCAAATTCCTCAAGGAAAAGGCCTACGAGATCGGCTATCCGGTGTTGATCAAGCCGGCGGCCGGCGGCGGCGGGCGCGGCCTGCGCCGCGTCGACAAGCATGCCGAGTTCGATGGCGCGCTCGAAGCGGCCGTCCGCGAGGTCGAGGCGGCGTTCGGCTCGAGCCGCGTCTTGATCGAGAAATTCATTCCCGCGCCGCGCCACATCGAGATCCAGGTTTTCGCCGACGCGCACGGCAACGTCATCCATCTGGGCGAGCGCGATTGCTCGCTGCAGCGGCGCCATCAGAAGGTGATCGAAGAGGCGCCCGCTCCGGGAATGACCGAGAGCCTGCGCGCCCGCATGGGCGCTGCCGCCGTCGAAGCCGCCAAGGCGGTCGGCTATGTCGGCGCCGGCACCGTCGAATTCGTCGCCGACGGCTCCCGCGAGCTGCGCGCGGACGGCTTCTGGTTCATCGAGATGAATACGCGGCTTCAGGTCGAGCATCCCGTGACCGAGGCGGTCACTGGCCTCGATCTGGTGGCCTGGCAATTCAGCGTCGCCTCCGGCGAGAGGCTGCCGCTCGCACAGGCACAGGTGCGTCTCGATGGCCATGCCGTCGAGGCGCGCATCTATGCCGAGGATCCCGAGAACGGCTTTTTGCCGTCGCCCGGGCCGATCGTGGCGCTGGAGCTGCCGAGCGAAGTGCGTGTGGACAGCGGTGTCGATGTCGGCGGCGAGGTCACGCCGTTCTATGACGCCATGATCGCAAAGCTCATCGCGCAAGCGCCGACCCGCGAAGCTGCCCTCGGCCGGCTTGTCGACGCGCTCGACCGCGTGCTGATCGCCGGTGTGCGCACCAATGTGACGTTCCTCGCGGCGTTGTGTCGAAGGCCTGAGTTCCACGAGGGCTCGGTCGATACCGCCTTCATCGACCGGCATCTCGCCGAGCTCGGCGCCGTACCGCATGAGCGCGACCGCGCGGCTGCGGCGCTCGGCGTCGAGCGCTCGCTGGCGTCGGAAAGCACGCGCTCGGCAGCCGCCGCCGAGGCCGCCGAGCCGGACTCGCCCTGGGACGCGCGCGACGGTTTTCAGCTGAGCGGTACGCGCTCGCTCGTCATCCCGATCATCGTCGACGGCGAAGGTACGACCGCGCGCGTGAGCTACGGCGCGGACGGAATGCGCGTCGCGGTGGAGGAAGCGGCGCCGGCGATCGATGGGCGGGTCTTCACGGCAGGCCGCGACGCGTACGTTCTGCGTGACGGCCGCCAGACCCGCGTCCGCATAAAGGATTTCTCCACGACGGGGACCGGGGCCGACGCCGGTGACGGCATCATAAAGGCGCCGATGCACGGCAAGGTGTTGGCGATTCTGGTTGCGGCAGGCGATCGCGTGACCAACGGTCAGCGTCTTGCCGTGATCGAGGCGATGAAGATGGAGCACACGCTCCGCGCGCCGTTCTCCGGCGTGGTCAAGCAAATCGACGCCGCCACGGGCGCCCAAGTTGTGGAAGGCGGCGAGATCATGCTGATCGAACCGGCCGGAGAGGATAATCTCGAAGCATGACCTTGCACTTGATCAAGCTTTGCGTCGGCTGCGATTCGGTCCGCGAACTCGAGAAGTGGATCAAGCAGAAGCTTCAGGAGAAGCGAAAGCGCGGCGAGAAACCGGAGCACATCCACCGCACCCGCATGGTCCCCAAACGGGCGGCGGAGCTCGTCGACGGCGGTTCGCTCTATTGGGTGATCCGCGGCGAGATCGCGTGCCGGCAGCGGCTGCGCGACGTGCGGCCCTTTCGCGACAAGGACGGCATCGGGCGCTGCGGGCTGGTGCTCGACCCGAAAGTGGTGCCGGTGGAGATGCGCCCCTTCCGAGCCTTTCAGGGCTGGCGCTATCTGGCGGCCAAGGATGCTCCGCGTGACCTGAACCAGGTCGCGCCCGGGGCGGCCGCCATGCCGGAGAAGATGCGGCGCGAACTGCACGAGCTCGGACTGATGTGACCGGCGCCAGCCTCGCGGGCGCGAAGCGGTAGACGGCCGAGCGCTCGCGATCACGGATAAAGTCGGTACGCGGGCGGCAAGACGCCCGCTGAGGAGCGTCGCCATGATCATTGCGGGCGAACAGGATGTCACCAAAGCCGTGCTCGGCGAGCTCGAGCATGCCCCGAGTCCGCGGTTTCGCGAAATCATGTCCGCCTTTGTCCGCCACCTGCATGATTTCGCCCGCGAGGTGAAGCTGACCGAGGAGGAGTTCCAGGCCGCTGTCGGCTACATCATCGCGCTGGGCAAGCATACCGACGAGAGCCATAACGAGGCGGTCCTCATGTCGGGATCGCTCGGCTTCTCGACGCTGATCTGCCTCCTCAACAACGGCAATCGCGGCCAGACGGAGACCGACGCCAATCTGCTCGGCCCGTTCTGGCGCATGGACTCCCCGGCGACGGAGAACGGCGGCTCGATCGTCCGCTCGCCGACGCCGGGGCCGGCGCTGTTCGTCGAGGCCTGTTTCCGCGACGCCGACGGCAAGCCGATCGCGGGCGTCGAGGTCGACGTGTGGCAATCTTCGCCCGAGGGGTTCTACGAGAACCAGGATCCGCTGCAGGCGGACATGAACTTGCGCGGGAAATTTACTGCCGACAGCCAGGGCCGGATCAGCTTCCGCAGCGTCAAGCCCGCCGGCTATCCGATTCCGGTCGACGGTCCGGTCGGCGAGTTCTTGCGCGCCCAGCGCCGGCACAATATGCGGCCGGCACACCTGCATTTCCTGGCCTACAAGGCCGGATACAAAACGCTCATCTCGCAGCTCTATTCTCCGGACGACCCGCACATCGAAAATGACGTCCAATTCGGCGTCACCCGGCACCTGATCGGGCACTATGTCCGACACGACCAGCCGCACGCGGCCATCGCGGACGTGCAGCCGCCATGGTACTCGCTCGACCACATATTCGTGATGGAACGCGGCACCGCGCGTCTGCCGAAGCCGCCGATTACCGGCAAGGCGGGCGGCGAGCGGCCGCAGATTCCGCATCTGCAAGAGGCTTGACGGCGCTGGACGTTTGCGCCGCGACCAGTGCGGCCGCCGCGGCACGAGATCACCCGGCAGCCTCGACGCTCGCCCTTCCTCTTTCTCTTTAAACGGCCACGTTATCGATCAGCCGCGTGCTGCCGATCCGCGCGGCGATCAAGAGCCGAATTGGGCCGTCCGCGAGCGAAGCGACGGGCCCCAGCGTTTCGCTGTGGCGCGCTTCGAGGTAGTCGAGGGCGAAGCCTGCAGCCATGACCGCCGCGCGGCCCTTGTCGAGAACGGCCGCGATCGGTTCGCCGGCGGCAATTTGCTGGGCGCATTCGGCCAACGCGCGGTAGAGCGCCGGGGCGGTGGCGCGCTCGCTCGCGGATAGGTAGCGGTTGCGCGAGGAGAGCGCGAGCCCGTCGGTTTCCCGCACCGTTTTGGCGCCGACGATGCGGGTCGGCAAGTCGAGATCGCGGGCAAGCCGCCCGACCACCTTGAGCTGTTGAAAGTCCTTCTCGCCGAACACCGCGATGTCGGGCACGCATTGGATCAGGAGCTTGCCGACCACCGTCGCCACGCCGGCGAAGAAATGCGGCCGCGACGCGTCTTCCAGCCCGGCCAGCGCCGGGCCCTGCGGAACGATCCGCGTGGAAAAATCCGGCGGATACATGGTGCCGACGGCGGGCGCCCAGATCAGATCGGTCTTCAACAGCGCAAGCGCCTTCGCATCGGAGTCGAAGGTTCGCGGATAGCTCTTGAAGTCCTCGTGCGGGGCGAATTGCGCGGGATTGACGAAGATCGACACGACGACCCGATCGGCGCGGCGTTGCGCCAGCCGGATCAGGGAGAAGTGGCCGTCGTGCAGTGCGCCCATGGTCGGTATGAGAGCAACGCTGTCGCGCCGCGCGCGCCACTGCGCGAGCGTGCGCTTGAGTGCCGAGGGCGTGTGCGCGATGCGCACGCCGTGCTTCGATCGTGACAAACTTTTGGTCATGGCGTTGCCGGGCAGGCACAGAGCCGCCGCATTTTCTCGATGCGCGTGTGGTTAATGATTAACTTATCGGGCGCAATGCTGTATCTTGACCCCTACCGTTGCAAGCCGGAGAAACGGATCGCCACGCAGGGGTTGCGTATCCATGTTGATGGAGGCGGATGTCGGCAAGCCGTTCTCGGCGCATGTCATCGTCCTTGGCAACGAGAAAGGCGGTTCCGGTAAGTCGACCACGTCCATGCATGTCGCCGTTGCCCTCTTGCAGGCCGGCCAGCGCGTGGCAACGATCGACCTCGACTCTCGCCAGAAGAGCTTTACTCACTACATCGAGAACCGGCGGGACTGGGCGAAGCGCGCCGGCATCACGCTCGAGGTGCCCGTGCACCATTGCGTGGCGCGCGGCTTCGGCGCTCGAATCGAGGAGGTCGAGGCGCAGGAGTTTGCCGCATTTGCCGAAGCGGTGAGCTTGGTCGAAAGTGCCCACGATTTCGTCATCATCGACACGCCGGGAACCGATTCCTATCTGATGCGGCTTGCGCACTCGATGGCCGACACGCTGATCACTCCGCTCAACGACAGTTTCGTGGATTTCGACGTGCTCGGCATGGTCGATCCGACCACATTCGAGGTGAATGGCGTCAGTCACTACGCCGAGATGGTTCGGGAGGCACGCCGGCAACGCCGTCTGGTCGATGGCGGCCTGACCGACTGGGTGGTCGTGCGCAACCGTCTCTCGACGCTCGGTTCGCGCAACAAGCGGCTGGTCGGGGAGGGGGTCGACGAGCTGGCTAGACAGCTCGGCTTTCGCGCCGTCGACGGCTTGGCCGAGCGCGTGGTGTACCGCGAGTTCTTCCCGCGCGGCCTCACAGCGCTCGACGAGATGGACGAGAGCACGCTCGGCCAGCGCCCCAACCTGTCTCATATGACCGCCCGCGATGAAGTGAAGAGGCTGATCGACGGACTGAAGCTTCCGGTCGACGAACGCGGCAAGCGCCGCGCTGCCGCCCGAGCCGAGTGGATTGCCGCCGCCGAGAAGCCGCTCGACACGCACGACCTCTTCGTCGAATGAGCCGGTGAGGCGATCCGCCGGGGGCTATTGCACCCCCCGCTGCCGGGAGCCACCTTAGGGCGAGCTTCGGGTCCGCCATCGGACCCGCCACGTAGAGTCCTGATGAACAAAGACCGGTCCGTCCAGGCGCCGGCGCCGAACCGAGATTCGAGCGCGGCCGAAGCACCCGATACGCGGGCGGAAATCGAAGCTTTCCTCGCCCGCGTCAAAGACCTCGAGCCAGCGGTCAAAGCTGGCGGCCGCGGCCGGCTTGTCTTTGCGCTCGACGCAACCATGAGCCGCCAACCGACCTGGGACCAAGCCTGCCGGCTGCAGGCCGACATGTTTCGCGAGGCGGCCGCAATCGGCGGGCTCGACATCCAGCTCGTGTACTATCGCGGGCTCGCTGAATGTCGCGCCTCGCCTTGGCTTTCCGAGCCGCAGCGGCTCGGCAAGTTGATGGAGAGCATCGACTGCCGTGGTGGCCACACCCAAATCGCCAGAGTTCTTTCCCACGCGCGAGGCGAGAACGATCGCGCCAAAGTCGCCGCCTTGGTCTTCGTCGGCGATGCCATGGAGGAAGCGCTCGATGATCTGTGCGCGGGTGCAGCCGAGCTCGGCCTCCGCAGCATTCCGGCGTTCATGTTTCAGGAAGGCTACGATCCGATCTGCGAGCACGCATTCCGCGAGATCGCCAGGCTCACACATGGCGCCTTTTGCCGCTTCGCGCCCGGCGCCGCCCATGAATTGGGCGATTTGTTGCGCGCGGCCGCAGCCTACGCGGCCGGCGGGATGAAGGCGCTGGCCGATCTTCAGGCGCGACGGAGCGCCGGGGCGGCGAAGTTGATCGAGCAACTGAAGTAGCTATGCCGCTCCTTCTCGGGATTGTCGTCCTCGTCCTGCTGCTCTGGGCGGTCAGCGCCTTCTCCAAGGCCGACCCGAAGCAGGCGGCGCGGCTGTTGCGCTACTTGGGCGGTGCCGCCGCGCTGATATTCGCTGTTTTTCTGCTTTTCCGCGGGCAGATCGGACTTGCAATTCCGATCGGCGCTGTCGGGCTCGGTTGGCTGGGCTGGATTTCGCTGTGGCCGCCCAGCTTCGGCAAGCGCACGCAGAAGACCGGCGGCCAAACCTCCCGCGTGCGCTCAGCCTTCTTGGAAATGGAGCTTGATCACGACAGCGGTGCCATGCGCGGGCGCATCCTCGCCGGCCGGCACGCCGGGGCCTCGCTCGACTCACTCGATCCGGCGACCCTGGCTGCCCTGCTTGCCGAGATCGACAACGACAGTCGCAACTTACTGATGGCTTATCTTGACCGCCGGGAGCCCCGCTGGCGTGAGCACACGCAGCAGGATGCGGGAACGGGGAACGGCCGCGGCGTGCCGCCGGGCGGCAAAATGACTGAAGAGGAGGCTTATCAGATCCTTGGCATTGAGCCGGGAGCGAGTGCGCAGGAGATCGCTCGTGCCCACAGGGTCCTGATGAAGAAACTGCATCCCGACCAAGGGGGGTCGACGTATCTTGCGGCTCGGGTCAATGCCGCCAAGGACGTGTTGCTTCGCCGCCATCGCTGAGGTTTCCCAACAGGCTTCCTCACGCTGGCTCCCGTCCACGAATGACGTCCCACGCCCCGTTTGTTCGGGGACTTCAGTTTCTGACGGTCATGCAGTCGATGTCGCTGCGCTTAAGCTCCTTGCAGGCGGCCGCGGCCGTCTCCTTGTCGAAGCCGGCGAAACGCGCCCGGTAGAGGGCCTTCTCGCCCTTCTGCACGCGCTCGGTGAATGGGTCCGCCGCAGCCAATGCACGCGCCTTGGACTGCGCGGTGCTTAGGTGCTGCTTGGCCTCGCCCTCATCCTCGAACGCGCCGATCTGAATGACCCAGCCGCTGCGCGTGCGGGCTTCCGCAGCAGCCGGCTCGGCCTTGGTGGGGGGAGCCTTTGCGGCTTCGGTCTTGATCGCTTCCGGTTTGCTCGTGCTCGCCGCGGCGGCTTCGCTCCGGGTCGACGACGCGACGGTTGCCAGCTCGGCCGAGCTGACCATGACCGTGCGCGGCGCCTCGGGCGGTGGTAACGCGGCCTGCGCGCGCCCGGGCGGCGGCATCGCCGGCTGCGGCGGCGGTGCGGCGACCGGCACCAGCGGCGGCATCGGCGCAAGGGAAGCGGTTTGTACCGGGGCGGTCCGGTACGAGATGGTTCTCACTAGAAATGGCCGGATCGGATCATTGGTGCCCGCCGGGGTCTGGGCGCTGGCGGCCGCCGTGACGGCCGGGTCGGTGCGAGCCGCCAGCGGCGCCTTGGCGAAGGCGACAGGCTGCGGCTCGTGGCGCTGTTCGGCGTTTTCGGCCGGCGCCGGCGCTACCCGTCGCAGCGCGGCTTCCCTGATATGGTCGCTGATCAGCTCGCGCATATGGGCGTCGCGTTGAAACGCCGAATGGCCGCCGAGCACGACCGCCACGATGTAGCGGCCGTCACGATGCACCGAGGTTACGAGGTTGAAGCCGGAGGCGCGGGTATAGCCCGTCTTGATGCCGTCGACCCCCGCCACCGCGCCGAGCAGGTGGTTGTGATTGCGGATTGCCTCGCCGTGATAGACGAATGAGGTCGTCGAAAAGTACCGGTAGTAGCGGGGAAATCGGTCTTCGATGGCGCGCCCGAGCAACGCTTGGTCGCGGGCGGTCGTGATCTGGTCGTCGTCCGGCAGGCCGGATGCGTTCACATAGGTTGTCTGGCTCATGCCCAGCGCACGCGCCTTCTGCGTCATGAGCTTGGCGAACGCGTCCTCGTCGCCGGCGAGGGTCTCGGCGATGGCAACCGCGATGTCGTTGGCTGACTTGGTGACGACGGCCTTGATGGCGTCTTCGACGGCGATCGTCTGGCCGGGCTTGAGCCCGAGCTTGGTCGGAGCCTGTTCCGCGGCGTGCGCGGAGATCTTCAGCGCTGAGTCGAGCTTGATGCTACCGGCATCAAGCCGCTCGAACAACAGGTAGAGGGTCATGATCTTGGTCAGCGAGGCCGGATGGCGCCGAGCGTCGGGATTCGACGCCTGCAGCACCGCCGCGCTGTTGCCATCGACGACGATCGAGGCGAACGGCGGCGAATAGGGTTCGACGTGAACGTGACGGTGCACGCGAACCGCGTGACGTGTGACGTGCGCGAAATGACCATAGACGCGGCGGTGATGCCGCGCGTCGGCCGCATGGCTACTGAAGATCAGGACCGCCGCAATGGCGGCGAGGCCCAGAACGCAACAACGAAGCCCATTATGAGCTTCAGAACGCAGCCGAGACATTACCCACCCCGTCCCTGAACGCGCTCGGGAGCCTGTTTGGCCCCGCACCCCTGTCTGCTCCCTCGGAGGCGGCACTTCCTCGCGGTTACTTCGGCAACCTTCACGGTCCGGTCACCCGCGCAAGGTAAGTATTCCCCCGACTGTGACTGGGTCGCCACCCGGACGACACAGTCAAGCACGCTAGGCGAACGCCGTTGCAAAACCGTTAAGTGCCGCGGCGTGGCGTTATTGTGCGTCGCAATAAACCCATTGAATTTTTTTGTGCGCCGCACTATAAGTATGATTGACGCCCGACAAGGCCTTTTCAAGGCAATGGCTGCGGAGGGCCGACGCTAATCACAGGCGGCACACCCGCCGGGAGGACGATCGTGATCAATAATGAAGAGATGCAAAAGTTCGGCAAGGACGGCGTGGAGATGGCGATGAAGTCCTTCGCCGCGTGGACGAAAAACGCTCAGGCCGTCGCGGCCGAGGTCGCCGATTACTCCAAGAAGTCTTTTGAGGACTCCGCAGCGGCCTGGGAAAAACTCTTGGGCGCCAAAAGCTTGGAAAAGGCCATCGAAGTGCAAAGCGAGTATTTGAAGTCGTCCTATGAGGACTTCGTTGCCGAAGCGACCAAGCTCGGGGAGCTCTACGTCGATCTCGCCAAAGAGGCCTACAAGCCGCTCGAGGGCGTGTTCGCCAAAGTATCGCCGAAGTAACGGCTCGTTCGAGGCTCCCGACCTGGGAGCTAGCAACAGGGGTGCGATAATTGCGCCGCCCGCCTTCAGTGAGGCGGCCGGTCAAACTTTGGACAGAACCGCTTCGATGGCGGCGGCGATCCGGGCCAAATTTTGGTCGATGCGGCCGACCCGATACGCAATGTGCTCCAACGCGTAGGCAGTGCGCTTGTCGGCCGACGGCATGCTGTGGGCGTCATAATCGGGAATGAAGTCTTGCTCCAACTCGCGGAGGAGCTTAGCCCGCCGTGCGGGATCGGCCATGGTCGCCTCCTGTAGCCGATGCGATCGATAGGCGGGAGCATTACCCGAGTCGGCACGCGACACCAATTGCGGATCGGGACGCCGCCGCGCTCCGGCCGCCCGGATCGATTGCCCGATGCCGCAGTTGACACGGGTCTGCTGCCCGACCGGAACTTCATGGCTTCGCCGCTTTCCCGAAATCCCAAGAGTGCTGCCCAGTGCGCCGCGGCTCGTCTGCAATGCGGTCGTGCGCAGCGAAGCGCTGGCGCTCGATCGCGATCGGCGCGTAGCGCATGTCGTGGGCAACGCGCGGCGTGTGCGTCGCGCAACGCGCAGGCCGGACGGGTGGCCTCACCGTAGCATCATCGATCTGGAAAGTCGGCCGATCCAACTCTATGATAATGTGTCGGGGGTCGCTGCCGAACCCTGCGCGAACGGGGGTCCCCCGCGGATCATCGATCGCACGCGAAAAAGTCTGGACGATAGACCTAGCAATGCCGCCGAGTGCCAATTCCGACGCCCAGCTTCCGCTGCGCATGGCGGACGACGACCGCAAGCGCAGAACCGACCAGAGCGGTCCGGGCACTGCTGTCGTTACCAAGACGCGGCCGCAGACCAAGCGGCCCAACCTGTATCGGGTGCTGCTGCTCAACGACGACTACACGCCGATGGAGTTTGTGGTTCACGTGCTCGAGCGCTTCTTCAACAAGGATCACGAGACGGCGCATCGCATCATGATGCACGTCCACCAGCACGGTATCGGCGAATGCGGGATCTTCACCTACGAGGTAGCCGAGACAAAAGTGACGCAGGTCATGGACTTTGCGCGCAAACATCAGCATCCTTTACAGTGCATAATGGAGAAGAAATGATTCCGGGGGAACGGCCAATACAAAGGAAGAGAGACTGAATGCCTACGTTCTCGCGCAGCCTCGAACAGTCGCTCCACCGGGCCCTGGCGCTGGCCAATGAGCGCCATCACGAATACGCAACGCTCGAGCATCTGCTGCTGGCGCTGATCGAGGATCAGGACGCGGCCGCGGTGCTGCGGGCGTGCAATGTCGACCTCGACAAGCTGCGGCGCAGCCTCGTGGCCTACCTCGAATCCGAGCTCGACAACCTCGTCACCGACGGCGCCGAGGATTCCAAGCCCACGGCCGGCTTCCAGCGGGTCATTCAGCGCGCCGTGATCCATGTGCAGTCGTCGGGGCGCGAGGAGGTCACCGGCGCCAATGTCCTGGTCGCCATCTTCGCCGAGCGCGAAAGCCACGCCGCGTACTTCCTGCAGGAGCAGGACATGACGCGCTACGACGCGGTCAACTACATCAGCCACGGCATTGCCAAGCGGCCGGGCATGTCGGAAGCGCGTCCGGTGCGCGGTGCCGATGAGGACACCGACACCAAGAACGGCGACGACGCCAAGAAAAAGGGCGACGCACTCGACGCCTACTGCATCAACCTCAACAAGAAGGCGCGCGACGGCAAGATCGATCCGCTGATCGGCCGCGAGGCGGAAATCAGCCGCACCATCCAGGTGCTGTGCCGGCGGCAGAAGAACAACCCGCTGTTCGTCGGCGACGCCGGCGTCGGCAAGACCGCCATCGCCGAGGGTCTGGCGCGCCGCATCGTGCATGGCGAGGTGCCGGACGTGCTGCGCGACGCCACCGTGTTCGCCCTCGACATGGGAACGCTGCTCGCCGGGACGCGCTACCGCGGCGACTTCGAGGAGCGGCTGAAGCAGGTGATCAAGGAGCTCGAAGCCTATCCGGGCGCGATCCTCTTCATCGACGAGATCCATACGGTGATCGGCGCCGGCGCCACCTCCGGCGGGGCCATGGACGCCTCGAACCTGCTGAAGCCGGCGCTCGCTTCCGGAACGGTGCGCTGCATCGGCTCGACGACGTACAAGGAATACCGGCAGTACTTCGAAAAGGACCGCGCGCTGGTCCGCCGCTTCCAGAAGATCGACGTCAATGAGCCCACGGTTCCCGACGCCATCGAAATCCTCAAGGGGCTGAAGCCCTATTTCGAGGACTATCACAAGCTCCGTTACACCAACGAGGCGATCCGGGCGGCGGTGGAACTCTCGTCGCGCTACATCCACGACCGCAAGCTGCCCGACAAGGCCATCGACGTCATCGACGAATCGGGTGCGGCGCAGATGCTGCTACCGGAAAGCCGGCGCAAACGCACGATCGGCATCAAGGAGATCGAAACCACCATCGCCACCATGGCGCGGATTCCGCCGAAGGCGGTGTCGAAGGACGATGCCGAGGTGCTGCAACACCTGGAAGCCACGTTGAAGCGTGTGGTCTACGGCCAGGACAAGGCGATCGAAGCGCTCGCCGCTTCCATCAAGCTCGCCCGCGCCGGTCTGCGCGAGCCGGAAAAGCCGATCGGCTGCTACCTGTTCTCCGGACCGACCGGCGTCGGCAAGACCGAGGTGGCGCGGCAGCTGGCGGCGACGCTCGGCGTCGAGATCATCCGCTTCGACATGTCGGAATACATGGAGCGCCACACCGTCTCGCGGCTGATCGGCGCGCCGCCGGGCTATGTCGGCTTCGACCAGGGCGGTCTGTTGACCGACGGCGTCGACCAGCATCCGCATTGCGTGCTTCTGCTCGACGAGATCGAGAAGGCGCATCCCGATCTGTTCAACGTGCTGCTGCAGATCATGGATCACGGCAAGCTGACCGACCACAACGGCAAACAGGTCGATTTCCGCAACGTCATCCTGATCATGACCACCAATGCCGGCGCGGCCGACATGGCCAGGGCGGCGTTCGGCTTCACGCGCAGCAAGCGCGAGGGCGACGATATGGAGGCGATCACGCGGATGTTCGCGCCGGAATTCCGCAACCGGCTCGACGCCATCATCACCTTCGCGCACCTGTCGCCCGAAGTCATCGCCATGGTGGTCGAGAAATTCGTGCTTCAGCTCGAGGCCCAGCTCGCCGACCGCGATGTGACCATCGAGCTGACCGACGAATCCTCGAAATGGCTGATCGCCAACGGCTACGACGAGCTGATGGGTGCCCGGCCGATGGCCCGCGTGATCCAGGAGCACATCAAGAAGCCGCTGGCCGACGAGGTCTTGTTCGGCCGCTTGAAGTCGGGCGGTCACGTGCGCGTGGTCGTGGTGACCGACGAGGCCGGCAAGACGAGCCTCGGGTTCGAATACCCGGACGGTCCGGTGACGCCGCGGCCGGAAAAGCTGCCGGAGCCGCGCCGCGCCAAGAAGCGTCGGTCGCCGCCCAAGCGCAAGCCACCGGGCCCGCGCGGCGGTAACAACAACACGCCGCCGCCCCGCGGCTCCGTGCCGAAGGTGCCGCTGGTCAAGGTATAGGCGGCTCACTTGTGGCTGTTCGCCGGAACGGGTCCGAGCATCGAGCCGTGGCGGTAGCCTTCTGCTCGACGCGCATATGACGCCCTGGCGCGACAGCGGAAGCGTGCGCTGGCGCGCGTGCACGGCGCTCTCAATCGACGATTGCCGGCACGCCGCAACGGTCACGGCGAGACCGATCCTCCCGGTATCCATCAGCGCACGAGCTCTCGCGCCGTGACGGCGTTTTAAGAAAATACCGCCGCCATAGGCGCGCCCGCCGCGGCATGCGGGCGTTGACACTGCGTGTGGCCCGGGTTTCTTAGCGCGCAATGCCGCGGAAGCGAAACAATGACCATTGAAAAGACCTACCAGCCTGCGGCCGTCGAAGGCCGCATTTACAAGGCGTGGGAGGACGCCGGGGCGTTTCGCGCCGGCCGGCCGGAACGCGCCAAGGCGGAGCCTTTCTGCATCGTCATTCCGCCGCCCAACGTCACCGGCTCGCTGCACATGGGGCATGCGCTCAACAACACGCTCCAGGACATCCTCTGCCGGTTCGAGCGCATGCGCGGCAAGGACGTGCTCTGGCAGCCGGGCACCGATCACGCCGGCATCGCCACCCAAGCGGTGGTCGAGCGGCAGTTGATGGAACGCCAGGAGCCCGGCAGCCGCGCGATGGGACGCGAGGCCTTCATCGAGCGCGTGTGGGAATGGAAGGCGGAGTCGGGCGGTACCATTATCGGCCAGCTGAAGCGGCTCGGCGCGTCCTGCGACTGGTCGCGCGAACGCTTCACGATGGATGATGGTCTTTCGCGCGCAGTGATGAAGGTGTTCGTCACCCTCTACCGCGAGGGTCTGATCTACAAGGACAAGCGCCTGGTCAATTGGGACCCGAAGCTGAAAACCGCGATCTCAGATCTCGAAGTGCAGCAGGTCGAAACCAGGGGCAATCTCTGGCACATCAAGTATCCGATCGAGCATCAACCCGGTGAATTCATCGTGGTGGCGACGACGCGGCCGGAAACAATGCTCGGCGACGTCGCGGTCGCGGTGCATCCTGATAACAAGCGGCTGACGCATCTGATCGGCAAACACGCGATCCTGCCGCTGGTCGGCCGCCGCATCCCGATCATCGCCGACGAGTATGCCGATCCGGAAAAGGGCTCCGGCGCGGTGAAGATCACGCCGGCGCATGACTTCAACGACTTCGAGGTCGGACGGCGGCA
>Ga0187784_10002644_pt1 | contig 14370 bp, 17 predicted proteins | sample 1015_SJ02_MP15_2_FD_132964 | JGI IMG/M metagenome (GOLD analysis project Ga0187784, IMG submission 132964) | Tropical peat soil microbial communities from peatlands in Department of Meta, Colombia - 1015_SJ02_MP15_20_MG | ecosystem: Environmental > Terrestrial > Soil > Wetlands > Peat | place...
GATCGCCTGGCGGCACATGTATTCGATCGCGTCCTGGTCGCCGAGCCAGTCCGACCCCTTGACCGTGTCGTACATATGCCAGCGCCAGTTGTCGCTGCTCATATTGCCGAGCGCCGCGGCGATGCCGCCCTGCGCGGCGACGGTGTGGCTGCGTGTCGGGAAGACCTTGGAGATGCAGGCAGTCTTCAGCCCCTCGACAGTGCAGCCGAGGGTCGCACGCAAGCCGGCGCCGCCGGCGCCGACGACGACGACATCGTATTCGTGGTTGGTGATCGGATAGGCGGCAGGCATGTGGAGCCTCGTTTCAGCTAGCCGCAAACGCCAGGGTCAGCACGGCGAGGACGCCGCGCCCGACAAGCACGATGCACCACAGGCGCATCACGATGATCAGGCCGAGCTTCCAGGCTTCGCTGTGGATGTAATCCTCGACCACGACCTGAAGCCCGAGCGCCAAATGGTAGACGGCGGCAACGATCAGCAGGATCGCGAACACCGCCGCCATCGGACTGTGCATCCAGGCGACCATTGCGGCGCGGTCGGCGCCGATCAGCCCGAGCGCGGCGATGACAAACCAAATCGCAAGCGGCACCAGCGCGATCGCCGTGATGCGCTGCCGCCACCAATGCTCGACGCCCTCCTTGGCGGAGCCGAGGCCGAGCACGCGGCCCAAGGGCGATTGCATGCCGGTCGTCGCCATCGTCAATGCCCCCAGCGTGACAGGCCGACGCTCCAGACAATGACCGTCAACGCCGCGGTCGCGACAAGGACGGTCCAGCCGCTGGCATAGACGCTCTTCAATTCGAGGCCGTGCCCGGTATCCCACCACAAATGCCGGATGCCGTTACACAGGTGATAGAACAGCGCAACGCTGCATCCGAAGAGGACGATGAGGCCGATGGGCGAGCCGAGAAAACCCTGGAACGCGGCAAAGGGGGCGCTGCCGTCGGCGGCGGCGCCGAACCACGACACCAGCAGGATCGCGCCCACGACCAGCGCGATCCCGGTCATCCGGTGCAGGATCGACAGCACCGAGGTGAGCTGCCAGCGATAGATCTGCAGGTGGGGTGATAAGGGCCGCGGGTCGGAGATCATCGTTTCTTGTCCCGGCGGAAAGTGCGCCAATCGGGCCGCAAGTCTCGGCCGTTGACTTAGCCCCGGCCCCCCAAGGTGTCAACCAAACCGCACCGGCGCGAAACTATTGGCTGATATGAGGAATGATCACTCGGCGGCGGATTTGAGCGGTCTTGGGTAGAAGCTGTCGTAGAGCTCCGGGCGCTGCCATTGCTCGGACAGCACGCCTTGTTTGGCACCGCAGGTCTCGGAGGAATTGCCGGCGTCGCGGCTGTTGCGCAGTTCGCGCACGCGGTCAAGGCTGACCTCGACGACCCCCATCCCCGCGACCTGGCTCTCATAAAGCACCGATTCGGGCGCGGTGACGATCGCCAGCCCGCGGTTGGCGTGGCTGATGAGGTTCTGGGTCGAGACGACGATCGCCAAATTCTCGATCGCCCGCGCCCAGAGCAGCGTGCGCCATGTCTCCCACAGCCGGCGCTTGTCAAGCCCCGCCGGCATGAAGATCAGCTCCGCGCCGCGCAAGGCCAAAGAACGGGTGACCTCGGGCATGTAGACCTCGCTGCACATCGCCAGGCCGACCTTGCCGTGCTTGGTGTCGAACACGGGATAGTCGCTGCCGGCGACGTACTGGAACTCCCAATACTTGCCGCCAGTGTAGATCCACGGCCCGTTTGGGTGGCTGCGGCGGTAGCGCGCCACTGGACGGCCGTCGGGGAAGGCCATGCAGGTGAGGTTGTAGGCGGTCGCCATTGCATCATCGATCGGCTCGATCGTGCTGAACACCGCGTGGACGTCGTGCTTCGCGGCCGCTTCGGCGATGCGCGGCGCCGGATCGTAGGGAGCGGGCATCCGCCACGGTCCGGGATAATTTTCCGGAAAGCAGACGAAATCCGCGCCCTGCAAGGCCGCCCGCGCGATCCAGTCAACGGCGGCGGCGACATTCGCCTCGTCATCCGGCGGCGGCACCGTGATCGGCTGCACAAGGGCAATGCGGAAGTCGGACATGGGTTCACACTCCGGGGATCGATCCCCGGAGTGTGCCGTCACCATGGGCGCCCGTCAAAGCGCGCGGCGCTTGCCGGGCGGTGGAAAATGTTCGTTATGAGTTGCGCTCGGCCTCCCAATGCCCGCGATAGCCGTGGTGGTCGTAGCTGTAGACCCACACGTAGTGATAGCCCGCAGGTGCATCGGTCGGCGCAACCTCACCGGCAGGCGGAGCCGTCACGAGCGGGCCGTAGAGCGGAGTGCCCGGAGGCGGCGGAGCATAATTGGCCGCGGAAGCGGAGACGATCACCACAGCGCTGGTGACGGCCAGCGTGGCCGCACCCAAGAGAACTCGTATCATCGCAAACCCCTTTGTCAGAGTAGCGGCGCTCCCCCTGGCGGAGCTTCGGGTACGGTTAGACCTGACCCGGCCTCAAAAGATGAGACAGTCCTCCTGGCCTATCACCATGGGGAGGGGCTATTTTCGGCGCGAGGGGGATGCGCGCAAACGCCGCGCGTGCGCAAAACGATCAAGCGCCGCGCGTCGCGAAATCGATGCGCGGGTCGATGAACATATAGGTCAAATCGCTGATGAGCTTGAGCACCAGGCCGATCAGCGTGAAGACGTAAAGCGTGCCGAACATGATCGGATAGTCGCGGTTGATCGCGGCGTCGAAGCCCAAGAGGCCGAGCCCGTCCAGCGAGAAGATCACCTCGATCAGCAGCGACCCGGTAAAGAGGATCGAGACGAAGGCCGCGGGGAAACTCGCCACGACCAGCAGCATCGCGTTACGGAACACGTGGCCATAGAGCACGCGGCGCTCGCTCGCGCCCTTGGCGCGCGCGGTCAGCACGTATTGCTTGTTGATCTCGTCGAGAAAGCAGTTCTTGGTGAGCATGGTCAAGGTCGCGAAGCTGCCGATCACCAGCGCGGTGATCGGCAGCGCGATGTGCCAGAAATAATCGGCGAGCCGCATCGGCCAGGATAGGTCCCACCAGTTGTCGCTGACCAAGCCGCGCAGCGGAAAGATCGTCAGATAGCTGCCGCCGGCGAACAGCACGATCAGCAGCACCGCGAACAGAAAGCTCGGCACCGCGTAGCCGACGATGATCACCGAGCTCGTCCAGATGTCGAAGCTGGAGCCGTCGTTGACGGCTTTGCGAATGCCGAGCGGGATCGACACCAGGTAGGTGATGAGCGTCGTCCACAAACCGATCGAGATCGACACCGGCAGCTTGTCGCGGATCAGGCTGACGACGCTGCGATCCTGGAAGAAGCTGTCGCCGAAATCGAACATCACGTAGTGCTTCATCATCAGCTCGAAGCGCTCTAGGGGCGGCTTGTCGAAGCCGTATTGATGGACGAGCTGTTGGATGAGCGCCGGGTCGATGCCCTGCGCGCCACGGTAGAAGCTGCTGTCGCCGCTCTTTGCCGCCACGGTCTCGCTGGTTTCGCCGGTGACCCGCGCGGTGGCGCTGACCATGTTGCCCTTCAATTTGGCGATCATCTGCTGTACCGGGCCGCCCGGCGCCGCCTGAATGATGAAGAAATTGACCACCATGATCGCGAACAGGGTCGGGATCATCAAAAGGACGCGGCGGATCGCGTAGGCGATCACTTCTGCTCGCTCTGCTTTTTGGTTTCCACGCTTTGCTCGGCCTGCTGGTCGATCCACCAGGTATCGATGCCCGGCGCGTATTTCGGCGCGGTTGCCGGCCGGCGGAACTTGTCCCAGTAGGCGATCCAGTGAACCGGCAAATGGTATTGCGGGATCACGTAAAAGCCCCATTGCAGCACCCGATCGAGCGCGTGCACATGGGCGACGAGATCGGCGCGGGTCGGCGCCGAGATGATCCCCTCGATCAGCTGATCGATGACCGGGCTCTTGATGCCGAGCGTGTTCTGGCTGCCCGGCTGGTCGGCCGCCTTCGAGCCAAAAAACTCGCGCTGCTCGTTACCCGGCGACAGCGACTCCCCGAAATTCACGATCGTCATATCGTAATTGAAGTTGTTCATCAGCTGCTGGAATTGCGAGACATCGACCGTGCGCATGGTCGCGGTGATGCCGAGCCGCTTGAGGTTTTGGATGAACGGCAGCGCCACCCGTTCGATCGCCGGGTCGTAATCGAGAATCTCGAACTTGAACGGCTCGCCGGTCTTGTCGCTGACGAGCTGCTCGCCCTGGAAACTCCAACCGGCCTGCTTCAACAACCCCAGCGCGTCGCGCAGCCCATCGCGGATCGTGAATGTGTCGGTGTATTTCGGCGGGTCGTATTCCTTGGTGAAGACTTCGTCCGGGATTTGCCCCTTAAACGGTTCGAGAATCTTCAACTCGTCGCGCTGCGGCAGCCCGGTCGCCGCCAGTTCGGAGTTGTCGTAATAGCTGCGCGTGCGCGTATAGGAGCCGTAGAACAGGTTCTGGTTCGACCATTCGAAATCAAACGCATAAGCCAGCGCCTGGCGCACCAGCGGGTCTTGGAACAACGCGCGGCGGAGATTGTAGCCGAAGCCCTGCATCGGCGAGGGGTTCTGGTCCGGGATGGAAATCCTTTTGATCAGCCCGTCGCGCAGCGCCGGGCCGTCATAACCGGTCGCCCAAGCCTTTGACGATTTCTCCTCGCGGACATCGTAAGCACCGGCTTTGAAGGCTTCGAGCGCGACCGTGGCGTCGCGGTAATAGTCGTAACGGATCGTGTCGACATTGAACCGGCCGAGATTCACCGGCAAATCCTTGGCCCAGTAGTCGTCGACCCGCTGGTAGGTGATCGACTTCCCGGGATCGACCGCGCCGATCTTATAGGGGCCGCTGCCGAGCGGCGGCTCGAGCGTCGTCTTCTCGAAATCGCGGGTCGCCCAGTAGGCCTTGGGCAACACCGGCAGCTCGCTGAGGATGGCGGGCAGCTCGCGATTGTCGCCGTTCTTGAAGGTGAACTTGACGCCGTGATCACCCTGGGTTTCGATCTTGATCACGTCACCGTAATAGAAACGGTAGAGCGGCGCCCCCTTGTCGCGCAGCGTCTCGAAGCTCCACACCACGTCCGCGGGGGTGATCGGGGTGCCGTCGTTGAAACGCGCCTTGGGGTTCAGGTTGTAGACGACTGACGCGCGGTCCGGCGCCAGATCGGCGCTCTCGGCGACGAGCGGATAATCGGTGGCCGGCTCGTCATCGCTGCGCGTCATCAGCGTGTCGAAAACCATCCCGATGCCCGACGCTGGCACGCCCTTGACGACAAAGGGATTGAGCGTGTCGAACGTGCCGAGCGACTCCATCTTCATCGTCCCGCCCTTGGGCGCGTCCGGATTGACGTAGTCGTAATGCTTGAAGTCGGGCGGGTATTTAAAGTCGCCGTAGAGCGACATGCCGTAGGTGATGGCGGCCTTCGCGGCGCGGCCGGCGGCGAGCAACAAGGCGACGCCGAGCAGAAACGATCTTCTGTACATGGCCGGCTTCCCGTCAGTCCAGCGGCTGGATCGCGCTCATCCTCGCAGCAAGGTGAGCGCTTCGCTATGCGTACGCTTGTCGCCGGCGATCAGCACCCGGCCATCCGACGCCAGCCCAAGCGGCGTGCCTTGCCAGTCGGTGGCGATCCCGCCCGCGCCTTCGATGATCGGCAGCATCGCGCCGAAATCATAGGGCTTGAGGCTCGCCTCGATGACGACATCGACAAAGCCCAGCGCGACCAGCCCATAGGCGTAACAATCGGCGCCATAGCGTACGAGCTTGGCGGCGCCGGCGACGCGCGCGAACGCTTCGGAATCAGCGCCCTCGAACATGGCGGGAGTGGTCGCGAAGATCGTTGCAGCGGCGATCCCCGGACAAGGCCGGCAGCGCGCCGGCGTGCCGTTATGCGTCGTTGCGCGGCCCGCCGCACCGAGCCAACGCTCGCGCGAGATCGGCTGGTCGATGATGCCGAGGATCGGCCTGCCGCGCCGCGCCAGCGCGATCAGCGTGCCGAACAGCGGTACCCCGCTGATAAAGGATTTGGTGCCGTCGATCGGGTCGAGCACCCAGACGAACTCGGCGTCTTCGCGCTCGCGGCCGTATTCCTCGCCGATGATCCCGTGCTCCGGGAAGCGCGCCGCGATGAGCCGGCGCATCGCCTCTTCGGCGGCGCGGTCGGCGGCGGTGACCGGGGTCAGATCGGCCTTGTCGTCGACCGCGAGCGCGGTGCGGAAATACGGCCGGATCGCCGCACCGGCGGCGTCCGCCAGCTCATTCGCGAGGGCGATGTAGGCGTCGAGAGAAGCGGCGCTACCGACCAAATCTGCGTCCAATCGTCATCCGCGGGCTTGACCCGGGGATCTTGAACGCCCCGGAGATGGCCGGGTCAAGCCCGGCCCATGACGAGGGGGATGTTATTTAAGGGTCTGCAGATAGGCGATGACGTCGGCGCGGTCCTGTGCCTTGGGCAAGCCGGCGAAGGTCATCTTGGTGCCGTGCGCGAATTCCTGCGGCTTCCACAGCCAGACGTTCAACTCGTCTGGGTCCCATTTCTTGTCTTTGTCGGCCGACAAGGCGCTTGAGAAAGTATAGCCGGCGACGCTGGCGATATTCTCTTCGGTCACGTCGAAGAGGTTCGGGCCGATCTTGTTGGCCTCGCCCTTGCCGAAGGTATGGCATTGCAGGCAGACCTTCGCGACCTGTTCGCCGCGCTTCGGATCGGCCTTGGACATGTCGATCGGCTCGGGTTTCGCGGCAGCCTCTGGCGCCGCCTCGGCCGGTGCTGCGCCCGTCTCGCCGGTGGCGCCCGGCGGCAAATAGGCGGCCTTTTCAAGCCTGACGGGGTGCACGATGCTTTGCGCCACGATCCCCGTCACCATGGCGATGATCATTGCGGTGAGCACCGAGGCAATGATCTTGTTCCACTCGAAAGACGACATCGGCGCCCTTTCCGCTCCCCCTTTCGGCGCGGTTGGAATGCCGCGCCCTGGCGAGGCCGCAGCAAACCGGATTCCGCCCGGCGGCTCAACTCAATTATCACGCTTCCGACAATCGCCCGAACCGGGCATGTTGTCGCTACCCGCCCCTGGCCCCGATCTTTTTTGATGAAACCATGACGCGAGCCGCGCCGCAGAATCCGATCGTCCTGATCCCGTCGCGGCTGGCCTCGACGCGGCTTCCCAACAAGCCGCTCGCCGACATCGCCGGGTCGCCGATGATCGTCCATGTCTGGCGACGCGCAGTGGCGGCCGAGCTCGGGCCGGTGATCGTCGCTTGCGGCGACCGTCAGATCGCCGACGCGATCGAGGCCGCCGGCGGGCGCGCGGTCATGACCGACCCCGACCTGCCGACCGGCTCCGACCGTATCCACGCGGCGATTACCGCGCTCGATCCGGGCCGCGCCTATGACGCCGTCATCAATGTCCAGGGCGACATGCCGATGATCGAGCCGGCGGCGATACGGCTCGCCTACGCCGCGCTGGCCGATGCGGAGATCGACATCGCGACCTTGTGCGCCGTCATCGAAGACCCGGCCCAGTTGACCCAGGATCACGTCAACAAGGTCGTCGCCGGGTTTACCGACCCGGCGAAACCGGCGCGCGCGCTCTATTTCTCGAAGCTGCCGGTGCCGTGGGGCGAGGGCCCGCATTACGAGCATATCGGGCTATACGCGTATCGCCGCGACGCGCTCGACCGTTATGTGACGCTGCCGCGCGGCGTGCTCGAGCTGCGCGAGCGATTGGAACAGCTGCGCGCTCTCGAAAACGGCATGACGATCTCCGTGACCTTGGTCGCGCCCGACCAGCATGGCGGCCAGGTCGACACGCCGGGCGATCTCGAACGCGTGCGGGCGCAGGTCGCCGGAGGGCGGCAATAATGTTAAGTCGTCTTTCCCGCGTGATCCCCGGATCAAGTCGGAGAGAAACCCGGGGGCAAGCGACGAAGCGGTTGCCCTGGACCCTTGCCTTCGCGGGGGCGACGAGAAAATTTGGCTGGTAAAAAGACCGATATGGCAAAACCCCAAAAACTGATCGCCTTTCAGGGCGCGCCCGGCGCGTATTCAGATCTCGCCTGCCGGCATGCGTTCCCGGAGATGGAGACGCTGCCCTGCACCCAGTTCGAGGACGCCTTCGCGGCGGTGCGCGACGGCGGCGCCGGGCTCGGCATGATCCCGATCGAGAACTCCGTCGCGGGGCGCGTCGCCGACATCCACCACCTGATGCCGGATTCGGGGCTCTTTATCATCGGCGAGCATTTCGAGCCGGTGCACCATCATCTGCTGGCGTTGCCCGGCGCGACGCTCGACCAGATCAAGCTGGTGCGCAGCCATGTCCACGCGCTTGGCCAGACGCGCAAGTTTCTGCGCAAGCACAAGCTCGCCGCGCAGGTGGCGGTCGATACCGCCGGCGCCGCGGCCGAGCTCGCCGAGAGCGGCGATCCCTCCGTCGCGGCGATCGCCTCCGAGCTCGCCGGCCAGATCTACGGCCTCGTCTCGCTGGCGGCGAACATCGAGGACGCGGCGCACAACACCACGCGGTTTCTCGTGATGTCGAAGACCGAGAAGCGCGCGCCGCGCGGCAAGCCGACGGTCACGACCTTTGTCTTCAACGTGCGCAACGTGCCGGCCGCGCTTTACAAGGCGCTGGGCGGGTTCGCGACCAACGCCATCAATATGACCAAGCTCGAAAGCTACATGGTGGGCGGCAATTTCACCGCGACCCAATTCTATGCCGATGTCGAGGCGCACCCGGACGACCGGCCGCTGAGGTTGGCGCTTGAAGAGCTCGAATTCTTCTCGACCGAGGTCAAGATTTTGGGCGTTTACCCCGCGGCGCCGGAGCGCCACGCCAAAGCCTGAAGGAACTCTCGCATGCCCATTGTCGATCACGCCGAATTGCGCCGCATCGGCCGCCGCATCTTTGTCGCCGCCGGGAGCAGCGAAGAGGAGGCGGGGATCGTCGTCGATCATCTCGTCGAGGCCAATCTCAAGGGCCATGACAGCCACGGCGTCGGGATGATTCCCAACTATCTGCGCAATCTCGGCAACGACAAGGCCAGGGCCAACGAGAAGGGCCGCGTCATCAGCGATGCGGGCGCTTTCATCGTCTATGACGGCGCGCGCGGCTACGGCCAGATCACCGCGCGCGAGGCGACGCTGCTCGGCATCGCGCGGGCCAAGGAAAACGGCGTCGCGGTCGTGGCGCTGCGCAATGCACATCATATCGGCCGGGTCGGCACTTATGGCGAGATGTGCGCCGGCGAGGGACTCGTCTCGATCTCGTTCGTCAACCTCACCGACCAGAAGCCGGCGGTGGCACCGTGGCGCGGCGGCGACGGACGCTTTGGCACCAACCCGGTGACGGTCGCGATCCCCGGCCCGACCCTCGACCGGCCGATCATCGCCGACATGGCGACGAGCAAGATCGCGATGGGCAAGGTGCGCGTCGCGCGCAACAAGGGGCAGGAGATCGCGCCCGATACGCTGCTCGACAATTCCGGCCAGCCGACCACCGACCCCAATGTCATGTACCGCCGGCCGCGCGGCGCGCTCTTTACCTTTGGCGAGCACAAGGGCTACGCGCTCGCCTTTATCTGCGAGATGCTGGCGGGCGCCGTCACCGGCAGCGGCACGATGCGCCCCGAACGGCAGGACGCCGAATCGGTGACCAACGGGTTTCTGCTGATCGTCATCGACCCCGGGCGGATTGTCGACCGCGGCTGGCTGATCGACGAGATCACGGCGATGACCGACTATGTGACCGCCTCGCCGGCGCGCAACCCGGCCGAGCCGGTGCTGATCCCGGGCGACCCCGAGCGGCTGTCGCGCGAAAAGCGCATCGCCGAGGGCGTGCCGATCGACGACGAGACCTGGCGCGAGATCGCCGAGGCGGCGCGCGGCTATAACGTCCTGGTCGAAGCATCAGCGGGCTGAGGGAGCATCACATGAAGATCAAGCGGATCGAGCATATCGCGGTCGCGGTCGAGGACATGGACTTCATGGCCAAATTGCTCGGCGACAAGTTCGGCCTCGACCTCGAATACACCGAGGACCGGGCAACGACGAAGATCGGCATGCTGCCGATCGGCGAGACCTATATCGAGCTGCTGCAAGGGGTGACGCCTGACTCGGGCGCCACCAAATGGCTCAAGGAAAGGGGCCAGAGCCTGTTTCATATCTGCTTCGAGGTCGAGGATATCGACGAAGCGCTGGCCGAGCTCAAGGCCAAGGGCACGCCGCTTCTCAACGACGAGCCGATCATCGGCCACGCCAATTGCCGCATCGCTTTCATCGACCCGAAAGCGACCGGCAATCTCCTCTTCGAACTGGCCGAGATGCCGAAAGACGGCCACGCCGGACACTAGTCGCAATCGTCATCCCGGAAGTTAGGCGAGCCCCGGCGTTGCCGGGTGGAGTGTGATGGTTTTTTCCAAGACGGCCGCGTTGAGCTTGCTGTTGGCCGCAGCCCTGTTTGTCGGTTCCTGCTCCCCTGAACCGCAGCGCCAGTACGTACTGGCGCGGCACCCGGTCGGCGCCCGCGAGCCGCTCCATCCGGGGCATTGGCGCGGCCCGGTCGGGATGACCCAGGTCGATTACATCATCGACCAGGTGACGCCGCTCGCGGTCACGGTGCGCGTGTCCGGCACCGTGCTGCACCAGGTCAACCGCAGCTACGATGAGTCGAGCCCGCAGAACTATTTCTACGACCGGCCGCGAACCTGCAAACGCACCGCCGACGGCAGGTCGTTCGACTGCACGCGCTACACCGACATGCATATCGACAACGGGCTCTTGTGCGGCGTCTACGCGGCGCCGGATCAGGTCTACCGCCCGTGCCTCGATCCGGTGCCCTGAGCGGTCACGTGGCGTCGCCGAACGCCGGCTCGATATCGATGACCTCGACCGATTTCACCTCATCCGGCGCGCCGGTGTAGAGCACAAAGGCGGTGGTCTCGGTCGCGATCATCGCGCTGTGCGGCTGCCCCGTGGGGTTGAGCGCATAGCCGCCCGCGTCGCTGGCCGGCTGTCCGGATTTTGTCGCCCGCCCGCCGGCGAGGTTGAAGACGTGCTCGTCGGAGAGCGCGACCGCGACGATTTTGATGAGCTTCCCCTCGGGCGGGCGGAAGCGCAGCAGATAGGCGATGCCGCCGCCCTCGGCGCGCCGATCGCTCAAGGTTTTCGCCTCGATGATCGGCCTGCCTTCGTAAAACGCGCCATCGCCAAAGACCTCGGTCCACGGGATCCAAGCGACGTCATCCGGATGAATTCGGGTGCTCGGCATTGTCTGCTCCTAGAACGGGGGAAAACGGAAGAACTCCGGCGACAACTCCCCCGCCGCACGGTTGTCGGGCAGCGTGATGACAACCCGCCACACGCCACGCAACGCCTTGTCGAGCCACCTCCACAAGACAAAATCCGGCGCGAAAACCCGGCGGTCGGCGGGGCCACGAAACGCGGCAAAGCCGCTCCCTGTGCTGCTCATGACGACGCTCCTTGTGTGGAATTGCGGCAAGTGTACCTTTGTCCTGCTGACAGCGTTTTGTCAGGAGCCCTCCATGCCGTTGCGGCGCGCCGATCGGTTGTTCGACATCCTGCGGGTTCTACGGGCCGCGCAGGAGCCCGTTACCGCCGCTTCGATCGCCGACGAATTGGAGGTGACCGTGCGCACGGTCTATCGTGACATCGCGACCCTGCGGGCGCGGCGCATCCCCATCGAGGGCGCGGCGGGGATCGGCTATGTGCTGCGGCGCGGCTTCGACCTGCCGCCTTTGATGTTCACCGAGGACGAGGCGGAGGCGATCGCGGTGGGCGTGCGCCTGCTGGCGCGCACCGGCGACCCCGGGCTGCAGAAAGCCGCCCAAAGCGTGTTGTCGAAGGTGACGCTGGTGGTGCCCGACCCGCTGCGCGACTACCTGACGGCGGCGCCAGTCTACGTGTCGAAGAGCGGCGCCCCCGTGCCGGCGCAACGCGACCTGCCGACGATGTTCCGCCACGCGATCCGTGACGCGCGCAAGGTGCGCATCGCCTATCAAGACGAGACCGGCCGCGAGACGCGGCGGGTCATCCAGCCCTTCGCGATCGCCTATTATGTCGAGGCGACGCTAGTCTGCGCGTGGTGCGAGCTGCGCGACGACATCCGCCATTTCCGTACCGACCGCGTGGCGCGCGCCGAGGTGCTCGACCAGGGTTTCATGATCCCCAAGAAGATCATTGCCGGCTGGCTCGCCGAGCGAGAGGACGAGTGACGACCGCCGCGTTATGCCCGACCGCAAGTTTCGCCGATCTGGTACAATTCGCTATCGGATTTCCCGGCTCGTCACCCGAAGGAAGACCATGACCCACAGAACCTTGCTATGCGCGACGCTGGTCGCATTGTCTTTCGCCGCGCCGCTCCGCGCGCAAACCCAGCAGCAGATCGACTGGTGCAGCAGCCCGACGGCGACTGACGCCCAAACCATCGAGGGCTGCCTCGCGATGATTCAGTCGGGCCGCTACAGCGGCAAGAGCCTCTCGTCGGTCTATGACGATCTCGGGTTTGCGTATGAAGACCTGAAGGATTACGAAAAGGCTCTCCAATATTATGGTACAGCGATCTCGTTAAATCCGCAGAACGGTCAGGCATTATATAATCGCGGGAATGTCTATTTCACAAAAGGTCAATACGATCAGGCGCTGAGCGACTACACGCAATCAATCGCTGTAAGGCCAAACTACGCGCAGGCATTCAACAATCGTGGCAATACCTATCGACACCAGGGTGATTTCACCAAGGCGCTGGCCGACTTCAATCAGGCCATCGTGCTCAATCCGAATTACGGGCTGGCCTTAAAGAACCGCGGCGAAACGAAATTGGCGAACGGCGACACAGCGGGCGGCAATGCCGATCTGGCGCGCGCCCGGCAGCTCGACCCGAGCCTGTTCAAATAGCGCTCAATAACCGAGCGCCGCGCCCGCCGGCCGGCGCGGGTCGTTGACCCCGATGAGTGTCCCGTCGGGCGCGATCGCAATCAGTTCGACCGCGCCCCACGGCGCCTGCTCCTTGAGGTCGTAGCCCATCGCCGTCAACGCTGAGATTGTCCCGGCCGGCAACCCGCCGGTCTCGTAAAAAACGGTGTCGGGCAGGTACTGATGGTGGAAGCGCGGCGCGGCGACTGCCGAATCCGGTTCCATGCGAAAATCGACAAGGTTCATCACTGTCTCCAACACCGCGGTGATGATGCGCGGCCCGCCCGGACTGCCCAGCACATAAATCGGGCGGCCGTCCTTCGCGATGATGGTCGGCGTCATCGAGGACAGCGGTCGCTTGCCGGGCATGATGCCGTTGGGATCGCCCTGGATCAGCCCGAACTGGTTGGGAACGCCGCGCTTGACCGTGAAATCGTCCATCTCGTTGTTGAGCAGCACGCCGGTGCCGGGCGCCGCCACGGCAGCGCCGAAATTGCCGTTGAGCGTATAGGTCACCGCGACCGCGTTGCCCGCCCCGTCGACCACCGAGTAATGCGTCGTCTGCGGCTTTTCTACGCGGCCTTCGAGCTCTTCATAGACCGCCGATGGCGTTGCCCGGTCGGGCTTGATCATCGTCCGGGCGAGGGCGGCGTGTTTGGCCGACAGGATGGAGGGGACACCGGCATTGGCGACAAAATCGGGATCGCCAAGCCAAGTATTGCGGTCGAAGAAAGCCTGGCGCATCGCCTCGACCGCCAAATGGATAAAACGAGGCGCTTGAACGCCGGCAGGGTCAATCTCGTAACCGGAAAGGATATTGAGGCTCTCGCACAAAGCGATGCCGCCGCTGCTCGGCAGCGGGGCCGAGACGATCCGGTAGTCGCGGTAATCACAGCCGAGCGGCGCCGACTCCTTGGCCGTGTATCCGGCCAAATCCGCTTCGGTGATGAGGCCGCCATGCTCGGCCATGGCCTTGGCGAGCACGGCGGCCGTCGGCCCACGGTAGAAGCCGTCCGGCCCCTCCTTGGCGATGCGTTCCAGCATTGCCGCCAGCTCGGGCTGAACCAGTCGGTCGCCCGCGCGATAGGACGTGCCGTCAGCGTGCAGAAACAGGCGCGCCGCTTGCGGATCGCGGGCGAGCCGGCCCAGCGAATGCGCGAAGATCGCCGCATCGGCCTCGCCGAGCACAAAGCCGTCGCGCGCCAGCGCGATCGCCGGCGCCATGACCCGAGCGCGATCGAGCCGGCCGTAGCGCGTGAGCGCCAGGTCGAACCCCTTGACCGTGCCCGGCACCGCGACCGCGCGCCAGCCGTCGCGGCTCGCCTCGGGGATCGCCCGGCCGGACGCATCGAGATACATGTCAGTGGTGGCCGCTTGAGGCGCGGTCTCGCGGAAATTGATGAACGTGTCGGCCGCTTCGTGTCC
>Ga0187784_10002645_pt1 | contig 14370 bp, 10 predicted proteins | sample 1015_SJ02_MP15_2_FD_132964 | JGI IMG/M metagenome (GOLD analysis project Ga0187784, IMG submission 132964) | Tropical peat soil microbial communities from peatlands in Department of Meta, Colombia - 1015_SJ02_MP15_20_MG | ecosystem: Environmental > Terrestrial > Soil > Wetlands > Peat | place...
CCGGAAACATCGTCCCTTGCGCTCGCGCTTCTCCTTGAATGAATGCCATCCCCGCATCTTCCCACTCTTCTCCTCACTTCGCTAGTGTTTCGTAACAGACTCTAAAGGCGCGGGGCCTCGGGATGACGTCTCGATGGGTGTATCAAGCATATTGACACCGGAGGAGCCAATCCATGGCAGCCAGCTACGCCGCGCCGGGCCGCATGGTGGCCCACAACATGGTCACCACGCAATTTGAACTGGACGGGTTTCGGGTGGTGCGCACGCTTGGAGTGGTGCGCGGAATCGTGGTCCGATCGGACAATTACCTGCCGAAACCAGAAAAGCGCGGACCATACAAAAAGCGAGTAGCGTAAATGAAACCACCTCTTTGGCTGATGCTCTTGGCTGGCGTTGCTGGAATGGCAATAGCAGCCGTCTGCGCACTATGCGCGATCCAGCCGTCCAGAGTCGCCGCTTTCGCCCGGAACCACTACCTAAAGAGTCCCAAATGGGCTAGGAACTGGCCATTCGCAAAGATCGTTATGATGGAGTGGTACCCGATCTATCTTCGTGGAATAGGAATCATCGGCTTTGGTTGCTCATTGATATGGCTCATCGGACTGATGCGAGAAATTTCAAACTGATACATTACCGGAGAAAAACGCCCTCCCGGCCAGGAGGGAATGCGTGGCCCCTTGTCAGTAGGAACAGCTGCGCGAAGAGCCTCCGCGAAGGTGAACGCGCCGCGGCATGAGGAGATGCTTGGGCAGAATCAGAGAAGGTGTATCCCGCTTTCCCGGCTGCGGAGCTTCTCTCCGCCGGACAGCCGAGAGCGGCTCTCCCCACGTGGGCAGGACACAGCAACTTTGGTTCTGCCGTAGAGGGCAGACTGCAAAGAGCAGGGCAGCTACAAGAAAGGCCCGGATGGTCCGGGCCTTTCCCCACGCGCTGCGGCCGTTTTGGCAGCGGCGACCGTAGTGCTACGGCGCTAGTGCGTTAATCAGGGCATCGCCATTTGGACTGCCCCAGCCGGTCATCAAATCGTAGCCCTTCACCGCCGGGAAACCGTTACTCCCAGAGGTGATGTCGTGGAATAGAGTGTCATACGTTTTTCCCACGCCCAGCGGATAAATGGTCGGGTTAATGAAACCCGGCGGTTTATCCCCTTTGGCTGCTGCCTGTTGATTGGCCAAAGCCAGGTAGCCCGCCCACATGGGCGCGGCAAAACTGGTCCCGCCATATATGTTCGCTCCGCACTCCTGACCGTCAAAATTAGGGTTCTGACCTTGGTCGGAGCAGACATAGAACGTGAAGTTCGCGTTGGCCGAGACGTCCGGGCCATTGCGGTATTTCTTAGACCCTTCGTTGGACTTGTTGATGACTCCTTTCAGCTTCTGCCAACTCGGAATGGCAAAGTCGTCGGGAGAAATGCCGCCTCCGCTGTAAGGACTCCAGCCGACCTCCGAGGCCCATCCCTTGCCCGCGCCCTTCGTGGTTAAGTCAGTACCACCCACACTGATGACGTACGGAGAGTCTGCCGGCCAATAAAAGCCGGAACCCGTCCACTCTCCGTCGTCGCCGGCGGCGTTAAAGAAGCTCTGGCCCTGTGCAGCCATTTTCTCGAAATAAGGATCATCGCTTGAAGGGTCCGATGGTTTCCACAGCCACGACGCGCTAATTTGCAGGCTCAGTGGAGCGTCCTTAGTCGAAACCATCGCACTCAAACAGGCAGTGTCGCTGAACTGCCCTGTGCCGTAAGCGTTGCCGCACACGTACATATAGAGCATCTTCGAACCTGGAGCCATTCCCATCGCCTGAGTCATATCAATGGTCTGTTCCGTATCGTCGCAGCCGTCTGAAGCGAGGCACGTCGTGCTGTACCCGCCCGTGGAAATGAGAGTTGGAGTGTAAGGCTGTTTTTGCTTGGCGCCCTTATAGTACGCGGTCAGGTCGGTCAAATCGGTGCCCGCAAGCTCAAACAGGGCGAGGTTCTGGCCCTTGCCAGTGAGAGACGTTCCTTCGTAGTAGGCCGCCCGCATATCGCTGCCGCAGAAGGAAGCGTCGGGACAGGAACCGGTAGTGGCCGCGGGCTGCGCACCCTGAGGTCTCTTAACCAGTGCGGGACGGGGCACCGAATAGTTATCCAAGCCGGTGATGTGCCACAGCTGGAAAGACAGATCCACCGTGGGCTCCCGATCCACGGCGTAGAAGTCGCGGTTTTCGATGGGGTCGTGATACAGACCCATGGTTATATGAAAGGCTGTCTCGATGGCTGCCACGGAACCCTTGAGCTGGAGATCCATACCGTCGCGCGAGCCGCCGACGACCACAAACCCGTTCGCTTTCGCGAAACGAACCAATGCGTCCCAATCCTTCTGGCTGGGGCCGAACCTCTCCGTGAATTGCTTCACTGTGACGTAGTTGTGGTAAGACGGACTTGAAGGATCGTAGATCTCTTGCAAGAACCTGTCCAACCCTGCCTGATCACGCACCGGTAAAACAATGTCGAAACGAACGGACTGTGTTGCGGGCATCCGACCGACGAACGGCGCCTGTCCATTCGCAACTGCGTCACGCACGTGACGCGTCAACAGGGACTGGGGCTGGGCCTGGCAAACGAGGGTCACGGTCCCCACCAGCGCGACGATCGTTAGAACAAACACACTTGGTCTTCGCATCATCATTTTTCTCCTTGAGAGATTGGCCAGGATTCCTGGCCGTCTTGTAACTGTTGTCCTCACCTTTGTGGTTGGTCTTGGTTTTGTACCGTGACGCCGCTATGGAAACTTCCTCCCGCTGCGCGAGAGAAACAGCGCCCAACGAACTCGAACATTCTGATGCCCTCGGCGGCGGAAGTCAATCTGTAACTTCGTTGCGCCAGAATTTTGCAGCCAAAACCGTGCTCGAGATGCAAGACTTTGCAACTATTGAGCAACCCGGTGACGTTCCGGAGCTACAGCCTCCGCCTTTATGCTTATACCCACAAGAAAGGCCCGGATCCCTGATCCGGGCCGATGCTTGCGCAAGCTCTCTTGTTGACGCGCTGAAACCCAGCGTCATCGTCATCCGACGACGGCGCGCCGCTGGGATTACGGCGCGAGTGCGTTGATAAGGCCGTCCGTGTTGGGACTGCCCCAGCCAGTCGCCAAATCGTAGCCCTTCACCGCCGGAAAGCCATTGCTTCCAACGGTAATGTCGTGGAAAAGCGTGTCATAGGTTTTTCCCAGACCCAGCGGATAAATGGTCGGGTTGATGAAACCCGGCGGTTTGTCACCGTTGCTGGCCGCTTGCTCATTCGTCAGAGCCAGGTACCCGGCCCACATGGGCGCGGCAAAACTGGTCCCGCCATACTCGTTCTCCGTGCAAGTCGTTTGATCGGCGCACACGTAAAAAGTGAAATTCGAGTTCGCCGAAACGTCCGGACCATTGCGATACTTGGTGGATCCTTCGTTCTTCTTGGTGATAACGCCTTTCAGCAGCTGCCAACTCGCAATCGGGATGTCGTCGGGAGAAATACCCCCGCCGCCGAAGGACCAAGTGGTTTCTGACGCCCAACCCTCGCCCGGGCCTTGCGTATCCAGATCTGTGCCGCCGACGCAGATGACGTATTGAGACTCCATCGGCCACCAGGTGTCCGTACCGTGCCACGCTCCGTCGTCGCCCGCCGCTTCAAAGAAACTCTGGCCTTGCGAAGCCATCTTCTCGAAGTAAGTATCGTCCCCGTTGAAATCCGTTCCCCACCGATACCAGGACGAACTCAAATTCAACGGCAACGGTTTATCGGAAGACATGGCACTCAACAGGGCACTACCGGTAGAGCCCACATACACATACAGCGTGGGAATGCCCGGCGCCATGCCGAGTGCTTGCGTCATGTCAATGGTCTGTTCCGTGTCATCGCAACCTTCCGAGTACAGGCACTTCAACGGGGTTCCGTCAACGGAAATACCCTTGATCTTGGCAGTGCGCGTTTGTTTGGCATTTTTGTAATAGGTCTTGAGATCGGCGATGTCGTATCCGGCGAATTCCAGCAACCCGATGAGCTGCCCCTTGCCGGTGAGAGACGTGCCCTCATAGTAGGCTGCCCTCATGTCGCTGCCGCAGAACGAAGCACCAGGACAGGAACCAGTTGTGGCTGCGGACCTCGCACCCGGCTGCCTTCTCGCTAGTGCTCTACGCGGGACCCAATAGTTGTCCAGGCCCGAGATGTGCCTGAGCTGGAACGGCAGGTCAATGGTGGGTTCCCGGTCCAACGAATAGAAGTCACGCTTGTTGACTGGGTCGTGATAGACACCCATGCGCACGTGGAACGCTGTTTCGACGTTTGCCACCGAGCCGGTGAGCCGAAGGTCCATTGCATCGCGGGAGCCACCCGTGATCGTAAAACCATTGGCGATCGCGAAGCGACTCAGGGCGTCCCAATCCCCCCGGCTGGGGCCAAATAGCTGCGTAAACTGGTCTACCGTCAAAAAGTGCCGATAGTTGGGACTGGACGGGTCGGATACGTCTTGCACGAAACTATCCAGCCCTGCCTCATCGCGTACCTGCATAACAATGTCGAAGCGAATCGACTGGGTCGCGGGGAGCGGCCTAACAAACGGCGCCTGCCCATTGAGAACCACATCGGGCGTGTGACGGGTCAACAGGCTTTGCGGCTCTGCCTGGCAAACGACGGTTGCGGCCATTATCGCGACCATAGCAAGCACTAACACCACTGCTCTTTGAGTCATCATTTTTCCTCCTGAAAGATTGGTCAGAACTGCTGTTCCTCTCGTACTTGTTGTCCTCACGTTGTGAGCTGAATCGGTTTTCTAGCCTTTGGCCTCGCGCCTCACCTTACGAAGACCCACGCGGGAGAAAGCAGCCAGCAACGACCCCGTCATTGTCGGTCTGCTGCGAGACAAAGTCAATCTTTAATGTGTTTCACCGCGATGCTGGGCAAAAAGCCGCGCCGAATATGCAAGACTTTGCAGTTATTGAGCAAGCCCATGGGCCTTTCAGTAGTCGTCGCCAGTTTTGTCACCCTCCTAGTTGACCTGCCGCAAGGCACAGCAGCCCGCCGCGGGGCTGCGTTATATTGTGTCTCACTATGAACAATAAGTTTGTTCCATCTGTCTCTTTGTGCGCGATCCTTCTCTTCTCATCTACCGGCGCCGCGCAGTCCTACCAGTACATTCGCATCGGCCAGAAAAACGACGCCCAGACCGTCCCTTCCGCAGGGGTTGCCATTATGGGTGGCGGCAGCGATCTGGATGAGGCCTTTCGCTGGCTTTGCCAGAAAGCCAACGGCGGGGACTTTCTCATCCTGCGTGCCCACGGCGACGATGACTACAACTCCTACGTGAATGGCTTGTGCAAGCTGAATTCCGTGGCCACCCTGATCATTCCCGATCGCCTGGCGGCTCTGGATTCCGCCGTGGCCGACATCATCCATCATGCCGAGGCGATTTTCATCGCCGGAGGCGACCAGGCTCGTTATGTCAATTTCTGGAAAACGACACCGGTGCAGGATGCCATCAATGAGACCGTGGCGGCGGGAAAGCCGATCGGCGGCACCAGCGCGGGTTTGGCGATTGAGGGAGAGTTTTCTTACGGCGCCCTGAACGATCCACCGGATGACAGTGAACTGACCTCCAAAGATGCTCTGCCCAATCCCTATTTCCCGCGCGTCACCGTGGTCCGTGACTTCCTGAAGATTCCCATTCTGCAGAACACGATTACAGACAGTCATTTTGCCATCCGCGACCGCATGGGCCGCACCCTGGTTTTTCTGGCGCGTCTCATTCAAGATGGTTGGTCAAAGGATCCGCGCGAGGTTGCGGTCGACGAGAAATCCGCGGTGTTGGTGGAACCCGACGGCAAGGCGACGGTCGTCGGGTCCGGCAAAGGAGCATACTTCTTGCGGCCGACGAAGGCTCCGGAAATATGCAAGAAGAACGAACCGCTCACGTTCCGCAACATTGCCGTCTACAAGGCTCCAGCAGGCTCCCATTTCAATCTGTCCACGTGGGCGGGAGATGGTGGCGTTAGCTACACGCTTTCCGTGGAGCGAGGGGTAATCCGCTCCACTCAGCCGGATTCCTCGATCTACTGAGGATTGTGAAAAAAGGGCCGGCAGCAAGCCTGGGAACTGGTGCGTCATCGGCAACACTACCCTTGCTCACTGACAAATTCGCGGAGTTTTGGTCCAATTCGTGAGTAGGGGAGGAAGCCATGAGGATACAATGCACAGTCTTCCTAATGATTGTTGCAGTCAGCGCGTCTCTCACCCTTCTGACCGCCCAGACGTACCAAGGAAGGATCGAGGGCACAGTCACCGATCCGTCAGGTGCAGTGCTGGCCCAGGCGCAGATAACCGTGACCCATACGGCCACAAACGTCAGCCGCAAGCTGGTCACGAATGGCGCCGGGGAATACGTAGCTCCGGACCTTGAGCCCGGCACGTATACCGTGGCGGCCGAGATGACCGGCTTCAAGAAGGGTGTAAGCAGCGCCGTCGTGCTTGAAGTTGGCCGCAACATTCGCGTGGATCTGAAGCTTCAGCCAGGCGCGGTGAGCCAAACCATCGAAGTCATCGCTGAGCAGACGCTGGTGGACGCCGTGGACACTACCTTGAACGGCGTGCTCTCCAACAAGGCTATTAATGAGCTGCCGCTGCAAGGCCGGGATTTCCAAAATCTCCTGCCGCTGCACCCTGGGGTGCAGCGCACGCCGGGCGGCGGTTTTCAATCGATCACCTCGAATGGCAACCGGCCAGACGAGAATAACTTTTACATCGACGGCGCCAGCGACAACGACGTCTACTACGGCGAGTCGGTGGTGAATGAAGCCGGCATCCAGGGCACGCCCGCGAGTTTCATGCCGCTCGACGCGATTCAGGAGTTCAACACCCAGGAGAGCCCCTCTGCGGAATATGGCGACAAGCCCGGCGTGGTGATGAACCTCGGCCTCAAGTCCGGCACCAACGACCTTCACGGCACCGCCTATTATTTCACCCGCAACAGCGCCTTCGATGCGCGGAACTATTTCGATGAGGCGCCGGGCCCCGTGGCTGCACTAATCATGCATCAGTTTGGCGCGTCTGTTGGTGGACCGATCAAGAAAGACAAGTGGTTCTATTTCGTAAACTACGAAGGCATCCGCGACAAGGTCGGCAACCCCGGAGTGTACGACAGCCCGGTCACGGTATCGCTGGCGTCGCGTGCAAGCGAATTGCCTCCCGGCACGATTCCGGCCAATTACAGCATCGTGGATGCTATTGCAGGATGTCAGCCCAGCTGCAACCCGCTGAGCTTGAAGGTTGCCCAGCTCTTCCTGCCCAACCCAGGCTTCACGCTCAAGCAATCCGACCCGGCGGCTATCAACTTCGACTGGAACAACACCAATCGCGGCGACAATCTGGTGGCCAAGACCGACTACCATCTCAACGACCAACATTCCTTCAGCGTCCGCTATTTTTACGGCAACAGCCAGCTGGTGGAAATGGATACCATCCCGCTTAGGCCCCAATGGCTTTCCACCACCAGTCCGACTACTCAGATTTTCGGCGCCGACTGGACCTGGACTCCGAATTCGGCGTGGGTGAATGAAGGGCGTTTCAGCTTTAACAAGTTCAACGAGGGGATTTTCCCCCTGGACCACAACGTCAACCCGACCAGTTATGGCCTGAACACGGGTGTGACCAATCCGTTGCTTTTCGGGTTCCCACGAATTAACCCGGGCACCGACAATTTCGACTACATGGGTGGCAATTCGGGCTGGCCGCTGGAAACCACCCCCAGCCAGACTTACAACTGGTCCGAGACTGTTTCCTATACGGCCGGCAAGCACACCCTGCGCTTCGGCGGCCAGTTTATGTACGGCGATGTAAAGTACTTCCGGGCGACCGAAGGCCGAGGGCGCGTGGACTTCAGCGACCTCACGGATTTCGTCGCGGGCAATCCCCACCGCTGGGAACTTCTGTACGGCGATCCTGCCCGCAATGTCAGCATGAAGTCGTTCGGGCTTTTTGCGCAAGATGGCTTCCGGGCGACGAATCGGCTCACGTTGAATTTCGGGCTTCGCTACGACGTGACCTTCCCCGTCAAGGATTCGCGCGATCTCCTGGCTAATTACGTTCCCAATCTTTCCAACGGCAAACCGGGCGGAATCGTGCAGGTCGGTCGCGGCATCGACTCGCCCTACCCGACGCGCTACTACAACATCTCCCCCCGGCTTGGTTTTGCCTACGATGTGTTTGGCAACGGGAAGACAATTCTTCGCGGCGGCGGCGGAATCATTTTCGAGCAGCCTTCGATTCGCACCTTTATGTTTAGCGGCGGCGGACTGAATCTGAATCCCAGCGGCATTCCCTACGTCGATCAATACGGCAACACCGTTCAGCCCAACGGCACCATCAACGCTTTCCTGGTGAGCTTGCTGGCCTCCACTAACCCAATCAATTGGGGAACTGGTCCGGGACCAATTTTCCCGGCCTCAGCTGGCCAATCCTGCAGCGTCGGCAGCCAGTGCTCAGTGTTTGCCGTGGATCAGCATCTTCGCACTCCCTACGTCGAAAACTGGAATCTGAATTTGCAGCAATCTCTCTCGCCCACGTCGATGCTGCAGGTCGCCTATGTGGGAAACCACGGTGTTGATCTGTTCAGCGTAATCGACGCCAACCAAGTGAATCCGTTCTCGCCCCTGGAGAACGATCCTAACAACCCGCTCTTCTGCGACCACTGCGAAAGTTACGGGCGTCCTCTGGTGACCAATTGCTCGGCGCCGGGAATTGGAGGTCAAGGCACCGGCGGCCCTTGTTTCCCCTACATTGGGTTCCTGAGTACCCTCGGTAACCAAAGCAGTTCGATTTACCACTCCCTGCAGGTAACGTTTACTAAACGCTACTCGCACGGCCTCTATCTGCTCGCGGGTTATACCTACGGCCACGCCATCGACACCGCGACCAGTAATACCAGCTCGGGCCCGCAAAACAGCTTGAACTACGCCGCCGAGCGCGGCAACGGCGATTTCGATATCCGTCATCGCTTTACGCTATCCGTGACCTATGATTTGCCCTCCAGAAAAGCACCATTGCAATTGCTCGAAGGCTGGCAAGTGACTACGATTGCGACCTTGGAGGCCGGAGAACCATACACTCTCAACGATTTTGGCGATGATGTCAGCCTGACCGGCGAGTACCTCGACCGCTGGAATTTCACCGGCAATCCCAAAGATGTGCACTGGTCGCCGGTCAATCCCATTCCGTTCATCGCCGCGTCGCAGTTTAGCGCCGACGCCAACGGCCATGTGACCGGCGGGCTCACGCCAGCCGCACAGCGCTGCTACGTGGCTGCGATGCAAGCCGGCGGCCAAGCCGCCGCCGATCAGCTCAACGGCAACCCCAACTTCGCCAATGTCACCGGTTTTCCCAGCCTGACGAATCCCGGCTGTTTTGTCTCGGGAAGCGCCGTCATCACCCCTCCCGCTCCCGGCACTTTCGGTGACATGGGGCGAAATACCTTCGGTGGACCGGGCCTTCGCGAATGGGATTTCTCTCTCTCCAAAATGTGGAAGTTCAGTGAGCGGGTGAAAATGCAACTCCGCGGAGAGGCGTTCAACATCCTCAACCACCCGAACTTCGACGTGTTCTCGATGAATACCGATCTGTCAGTCCCGAGCGCGGTCGGTACCGCAATCTTCACTCCCGATCTGGGCGTGGCCTCGAACCCGGTGCTGGGAACCGGCGGTTCCCGCCATATCCAGATCGGGGCCAAGGTGATTTGGTAGGCGCAATGGGGACGGGGTTCGTCGGTGTAGGCTGAGCCCGGAGCGCCCGTATGTGTTCATCGCCCTGCCGGCGAGCACGAGGGCCCTCGAGTGCGCGGATGCTTCGTGTTCGCACAGCATCCACTCCGCTGAGGATCACAACGCAAGAAACAGGCGAGTGTTTCACTGCTTTGGCGAGCGCACAGGACGTCAGTTTTGCTCATGGCGAGCCGAGCTGGCCCCCACGCCCAGATAGCCCAGGAAGGCCCGCGTGAGTTCTTGTTTCAACGCCTGGTCGTCTTTGGGCAATAGTCCTTTCCAAGCCTTCGGGTCCGGGGGCCAGATGATCAGTTGGTAGAGCACGCCCACGACCATCTTCAGCGCCATGGACACGGCAATGCGCGGATGAGGGTGGCGGATTTCTTTGCGATGGGACAAGAACACCTCCACCACGCGCTTGAAATAGCGCACGTCGACCGCGCTGACTTTCCTGCCGAACGCCGTATGAGATCGGCTCTGGACATATTGCCGCATGGCGCGCACTAGGGCCGCTCTCGACCGGTAGGCCACAATCATCGCGGTGATGACCTGCTCGGCGAAGACCGCCAAGGGAATTGGCGAGGGCACCACCGGCGACATGCCGGCCCTCATTTCTTCGTCTTGGCGCTCCAGCAGCTCCAGAATGGCCGCTTCGAGGAGCGCCTCTTTGTCGTGAAAACGGCGATACACAGAACCCGGCGTGAGTCCAGCGTGACGGGCGATGCGCGGAATGGTCGCGCCCTCCAGACCATGCTGGCCCATGACTTCCGCCGCCGCTTGAAGCAATTTGCGCAGCGACTCCCGGCTGCGGGCCTGCTGCGGCTCCAAGGTCTTCTTGCGCATGTTGTGGTTATACCATTTTGATCGAAAAAAGGACTTGACACAATGTAAATGTGAATTTACATTTACATTGAACCAGGGGCTCGGGGTCATTTTTCGAGACCCTTACCTGTACGGACCTTCTCGAGGCTTAACGATGACTCTTTCAACCGCTGAATCTTTCCACGAACCTTCCCATGGCGCATTTGGTTTGAAACCGATCTTTGTCGGACCCAACGGCCTGCGAGCCGGATGGCGATTGCTCATCTTCGTCGTCCTGGTCGGTGTTTTGCTGAGCAGCTTTCTCCTCATCCGCAACGGAGGCCCTCAGGGTCTTCGCGAAGCACAAAAGCGCGCTGGCCAAACTGCGCCCACGCCGCTCTTGCTCGGCGGGTCGGAAGCGATCGCCTTCATGATTCTGTGCGTCGTTACCTTGATTATGGGAAAGATCGAGCATCGCAAATTCAGCGAGTATGGTTTGCCGCTGCGTCAGGGTCTCAGAAAAGACTTCTGGGTGGGGTCGCTATTGGGCTTTTCGGCGATCACCGGGACGCTGCTGATCATGTTCCTGCTGCGTGGCTTCCGGATCACTAGCTTGGCTCTTCACGGGACCGCATTGGTGTCCGCGCTGGTCGCGTGGGGCGTAGCGTTCCTGCTGGCTGGATTGTTTGAAGAATTCTTGCTTCGCGGATACCTTCAATACACGCTCGGTTCCGGAATCGGCTTCTGGCCGGCAGCGTTCGTGCTGTCTGGCGTGTTCGCCGTGGGCCATGCCTTCAACCCGAATGAGACGGGAGTGGGTGCAGTCGCCACTGGGTTGTTCGGCCTCCTGCTTTGCCTGTTTTTGCGGCGAACCGGGAATCTCTGGTGCGCGGTCGGCTTTCACATGGCATACGACTGGGGACAAACTTTCTACGGAGTTCCTGACAGCGGCATGTTGCCCTACCATAACACGTTCAGTTCCGCGTTTAACGGGCCGATCTGGCTCACCGGTGGGATGGTCGGTCCCGAGGCGAGCGTCTTGACCCCGATTGCGTTATTGGTTGTCGCTCTGGTTTTCAGCCACTACTATCGCGACAATCGCTACCAGATGCCCAAGCCGCGTTGACGGTGACTGCGTCGTGAATTCTTCGCAGCATGCGCGAGGTGAGGCAGGCTCTGAGAAAAAATCCCGCCAGCAAACCATCGCTGGCGGCTTGGCTGATCTCTCGAACTCTTACTTCTGGTTGGGGCGCGGGATGAGTTTTTCCGGCGGAATCTCGCGCGTGCCCTCGTCGTCATAGTAGAACTTCATCACGTGATCAGACTTGGCGCCCGGCACCGGCTTCTCGTTCGCCGAGCTGAACCGCGGCGCATAGGGCGAGACCACCAACGGCTCTTTGGTTGTGTATGTCGCCTCATGCAACGTGGGACCGGTCGGCGCGGTAGCCACTTCAAATATGCCAAAGGGGTTGCCATTGGTGTAAGCGACGCCGATGTAGTCGGCGACCATGTATCCGGCATCCGACAACGGCAGCCAAGTCAGTTCCATGGGGCCGGCGAGCTGCTTGCCGGCAGTCCATGTTTTTCCACCGTCTTCGGAGGTCGTGAATCCCACATCGAGCTTGCACGAGTTATTGCAATTTGAAACCGGATAGTAGTAATACACGATGGTCAGGTGAGCCGTGCCGCCGGAGGTGGAGAGGTCCGCACCGATTCCCGGCAGAAAATGATCCACCGTGCTCTTTACTGGGTCGATGGGAATTCGCACCGGGTTGCTCCAGGAGCTGCCATCGGACGACCTGCTCATAACGATGTCGTTCGAGCTGCAGCTGCTGCGAAAACGGCAATCCGACCACACGACATAAACCTCGCCGGAGCCGTCGATGGCCGCAGAGGGCATGTCGAAGCCGGTGCGAATGCCGCCGTCTTCGCCATGCTGGTCAACGTTGGCTATGACAACAGTGTCGCTCCATGTCTTGCCGCCGTCGGTAGAACGAAAGGCATCGACACCGCTAGACCGGAAAGGCACAATGACGGTACCGTTGGGCTGCACCAGCGGTTCGCCGCCCAATCCACCGGCTTGGTCGGCCGAGGGCTTGCCGGGAGTCCAAGTCTTACCACCATCGCTGGAGACGCTCATCAACACGTCGCCGGTGCCGTAGGCCTGATCCCATTCGACGTAGCAGTTGCCGTAATAGGGACTGGTGGAGGTGCTGTCGCAGGTGATCCAGTCCTTGTCATCGAGATGGGTTTTGTCGATGATGACAGGGTTTTCCCATTGTAAGCCGTCGGCGGAGCGGCTGACCGCGACGTCGCCTATTTTCCCCGAGCCTTCCTGCCCGGCGAGCGGGAGAGTGGAAATCAGCCATTCGCCGTGCTTGGCGTCGAAGGCAACGGCGGGGTCCGCGGCCCACCCGTAGGGTCCGTTTTTGTAGTTCTTGGTTAGGTCGGGCAGAAGGCCGTGGGTCCATGTTTTTCCGCCGTCGGTGGAAGTGGACCAGCCTATGTCGCCGCTGCCCCATCCGATCGATCCGGGCACACGAGCCACGTGAAATGTGCCGACGATGGTGTTGCCCCAGGCAAAGAAGTCGGGCTCTACTTCGGTGCGGTGCACGCTGTCCGAATTGTGCAAGGTATCAACGCTGATTTTTTCCAGGGTGAACTGTCCGTGAGCGGGCTTCGCCAGACTGATGCAAACTGCCAGGCACAAAGCAACGCCTAGCCAAGCACCCTTCTCACTCGGAGGACTACAGAACCGTTGAGTCATTGGCCTTTCCTTGATGGTTCATATTCAACCTCCGCGCACGCTTGGAACCGGCGGGGAAAACCCACTGCATACCGCATTGTCCACCATGCGCGGCAGGAGGAACTATATCCTGTGCGCGGGTTGGTGTCTATGTGAACGGTTTTGCATACCGGAGGCGTGGGTCCGCGAGGATTCGGCGGGACGATTTTCACAGGATATTCACAACCAAGCTGGGTTTTTGAGCACAGGCACGTGGCGGGAACCCGGGCTATAAACACAACATTTGGTGGTCATCTAATCGGTTAGCCACAATTTGTTGGATTTTTGAGATTGACCTTCGGACCCCTACATTAGCCTCAAACTTTCCTATTGACAATAAACAGTTTAGGCGTAGGATGGTGGTCAAAAGTGGTACAAAATGGTTGCAGCAGTAAAGATCGTGGGCAGTTGTTGAGCGAGTGAGAGGCGCCAGTGGAATTAAAGGCTGACACCCCTAAAAACAGCCCGAAGCAACCCGGATTGAGCAGTATTTGTGCCGCTTTTGTCCCCCTGCTTGTGGCAGGCATTGCTGCCAGAAGGCGTATCGGCCCGGTAAAGGGCAAATTCAATGTTCCGCGGCAATCACCCAACTCGGGTCGACGAAAAAGGACGGGTCAAAATCCCGGCCGAGTTCAAGCGGGTGATCGACGAGAAATACGGCAACCAATTCTACATCACCAGCGAGACCGGCAAGGTTGCTCAAGTATATCCCTTCGAGGAGTGGGAACGGATCGAGCAAAAGCTGGCAGCCCTCCCCCGATTCAATCCTCACAAGAAGAAGTTTCTAAGCACGACTGGCTACTGGGGACAGCAGGTCGAGATGGACGGCCAGGGCCGGTTGTTGCTTCCGCAGTTGCTGCGGGCGGCGGCACAACTGAAGGGCGACGTGGCGGTCGTAGGTTTCCAGACTTTGCTGGAAGTGCGCAACTTGGAGCTGTATCGCAAGCAGATTGAGGAAGAGCCGTTCACGCTAGAGGATGAGAAAGCGCTCGCCGATTTGGGCATCTAGTGGACGA
>Ga0187784_10002646_pt1 | contig 14370 bp, 5 predicted proteins | sample 1015_SJ02_MP15_2_FD_132964 | JGI IMG/M metagenome (GOLD analysis project Ga0187784, IMG submission 132964) | Tropical peat soil microbial communities from peatlands in Department of Meta, Colombia - 1015_SJ02_MP15_20_MG | ecosystem: Environmental > Terrestrial > Soil > Wetlands > Peat | place...
GCCTTCTGTTCGGCGGAACCTACGACTACAATGGCCGCGGCATCGACAATTTTCAGCCCGCCGTGGACGCAGCTTCCACGCCCAACAACATCATTTACGATGACAATACCATCCGCGAATATCGTTACTATCGCAATCGCTGGGGATTTGCGGGAACCGCAGACTACAATTTCAACGAATTTTCGAACATCTATTTAAAAGGCCTGTATTCCAACCTCCAGGACTATGGCGATAAGTGGTATTACGAGCCGCAGGCTTCCGGAAGTCCCAAGTTCTACACCTCCAGCAAACGCCCCGACGTCTCGATTTCAAATTATACGCTGGGAGGCAGGCAGGCCTTGAACGGTGCGGTTCTCACCTGGGAGCTTTCCGCCTCACGGTCTTATGAATTGGACTCCGCCGGCAATCCCAAAGCCGATTTCTCATGGATCGGCCCGAAACTCACGTGCGGCTACAATCCCGCGACGCAGACCAATCCCAATGTTCCACATTTCGGAAATGACTGCGACGGGCCGAATTCGCCTCTGCAGGTCGCCTCGGACTGGGGATTCAAGGACATCACTACTTCGACAGGTTTAAGCGCCCAGCTGAATCTCACCGCCGCCGCTTCGTATTCGCGAAATTATCACCTGGGCAATCATTACGGCGTCTTGTCTTTCGGCGCGAAATTCCGAAGTGGCCATAAGTATCAGGACGCGACGGAAAAAGTCTACGACGGCTGGACCGCTTCGAATTATCCGATGACCATGTTCCTGGACACCTTCAGCAGCAATAACTACATGAGCGGGAACTATTTCGGCGGCCACTACGGCCCGGTTTCGAATTTCAACCTGCTCCAGAGCTTCACGCTTGCCAACCTCAGCAACTATCTGGACGGATATAAGACGGCGTCCGATTCCTATCCAAACCAGTTCGATATCTTACAGAAGATTTCCGCGGCTTATGTCATGGATTCCATGGATTTCGGAAAATGGCATATCGTTGCAGGAATTCGTTTCGAAGCCACGAACATGAATACTCTCGGTTACTTCGTTACGCTCTATCCCGCGGGAAGTTCCAATTGCCCGACCAGCACCGGCTGCGGCACACCGGTTCCCACCAGAAATGACTTCGACTACGTAAATCCCTTGCCGAGCATCTCCGCGCGGTATTCGCTCGACAAGAACTCCGGGATCCGCCTGGTGTACGGCCGCGGAGTTTCCCGCCCCGATTCGTATCAGTTGGTGCCGTATGTCACTGAGGACGACTCGACGAACCCTCCCACGATTGCCGAGGGAAATCCCAAGCTTCAGCCCGAGCACGCCAACAACTACGACGCTCTTTACGAGCGATACCTGAATCGCGCGGGACTGATCCAGGCGGGATTCTTTTATAAACAGCTCAGCGACACGCTGGTCAGCACATCCTATACGGCCGCAACTGGCGAGTACGCCGGCGATTTGGTTTCGCAATGGCTGAACGTCGGCAGCGCCCGGCTGTATGGTTTCGAATTCTCTTATCAGCAGCGCCTTTCGATGCTGCCGGGTGCGCTCGCCGGGCTCGGGTTTTTCGGGAATTATAGCTGGACCGCTTCGCGCGTCTGCAATATTCCTGGACGTTCGGATTGCCCGGACCTTCAAAGCCAGGTTCCCAACACCTGGAACCTCAGCCCGACGTATGATCGCGGCCGCCTCTCGCTGCGCGTCGGGCTTTCCTATAATGGCGCGGGCCTTTATCAATACGAATATCAGACCTCAAACGATCCTAACCACCTTGGTCCATCCGGTCCCACCGGCGACATCTGGACCTATCCTCACCTCCAGCTCGATGCGCAGGCAAGCTTCCGGCTCGGGCATGGATTTACGGCGATCGTCTACGGTTTGAACATCACCAACGAAGTGTTCGGATATTATCAGGGCAGCCCGATCTACATCAATCAGCGTGAATGGTACAAGGCGACCTACGCAGGGGGGCTTCGCTACAATCTCAATCGTGAAAAATAATTGGCGATGGGCCGCAGTCCTCGCGTTCGGACTCACAAACGCCGTTGCGGCGGCGCCTGAGCTGAAGTATGTAGTTATCCTCAGCCGCCACGGGGTCCGTTCGCCAACTTGGGACGCGGCGCGCCTGAATCAATACTCGGCGCAGCCGTGGCCCGATTGGGGCGTGCCTCCCGGCGACCTGACCCCGCACGGCCGCGAACTCGTCAAAATCCTGGGGTCGTATTATCGTGAGCGGTTCGGCGAAGAGCATCTTCTGGCCACGCGGGGATGCCGGGACAAAGAACGTGTTTATATCTGGGCGGACACGGACCAGCGGACGATCGAGACCGGCCGCGCGTTCGCTGAATCGATTCTTCCGGGCTGTGGCGCCGTGATCCACTCACAGGCGCCCGGCGAGAAAGATCCGATATTCTCGGGTGTCGCCGGTCCCGATCCGCAACTTGCCGGGGAAGCTTTGCGCCGCCGGTTGGGCCCGGATCTGCAACAGCTTTTGGAGGATCATCGCAGCGAACTGGATACGCTTCAGTTCATCCTCGGGAAGGACGCGCCGAAGCGTTTAATCGATCCGCACGAGCCGGTCGCCGTCAGCGCCGGAGGCCGAACCGTCGAGCTGCAAGGCCCGATCGCCACGGCGTCTACCTTGAGTGAAGATCTGCTGCTCGAGTACGCGGACGGTATGACCGGCGCGAAGTTGGGTTGGGGCCGGCTGACCAGGGACAATCTGCTTCGCGTTCTGGAGCTCCATCGCGTCTATGCCGATTTGACGCGGCGTACGCCCGAACTCGCCCGCGCCCGCGGGTCAAATCTGCTGGCGCACATTCTCGCGTCGCTCGAACAAGCCGTATCGGGAAGGCCAGTGCCGGGGGCGCTGGGGCCACCGGAAACCGCGCTGTTGATCCTCTCCGGCCATGATACAAATCAATCGAACGCCTCTGGAATGCTCGGTCTTTCGTGGTCCGTCCCCGGCTATTTGCGCGACGAAACCCCACCAGAAGGCGCGTTGATATTTTCGTTGTGGCGGGATCCCGGCAAGAACACAGCATTCGTGGGCGTTCAGTTTCTGGCCGCCAGCCTCGATCAGATGCACGACGCCGCCCCACTAACCCAAGCGTCGCCGCCCTCGAGCGTTTCGGTGGCGATCCCGGGATGCGAAGCCGCACGGGACGAAAACGGTTGTTCGTGGGAGAAGTTCAAAATGATTGTCCAGCGGTCGATCGAGAGCGACAAGGTCGATTTCAAGCCCCGATGAGTCCCCGCACACGTGTAATTTTTCGAGGGCAGCTGCGACGATCCAACGTCATGCTCAGGCTCGGCTTAGACTAAGCAGCTTTGGTCCCTGCACTTTTCTTGGCAGCAGGTGCCTATTTCGCCGCTTTCATAGCCCACCGCCGCTTCGTGCCTTCGGCCATTGCCTTCCGCGCCGCCGCTGACCGGGGGCTTCTTCCTGACCGGCGTTGGGGCGCCTGACGCTGCGGCAGCGACTTAGCTCGGCTCACTTGAGCTGGAAGAATTCGACATCGACTTCTGTGACCACCTCGACAGCGGTTCCATTCACCAATGTCGGGGAGTATTGCCACTGCTTGACGGCCTCTATTGCCGCCGGCGCCAGCAACGGAGGCCCCTTTAGTACCTGCACCATCGCGGCTCCCTGCTTGCTGATGAGCACGCGTCCGTCCGTGCCGAGGACCACACTCAGGTGAACCACTCCTTGAATATGCGCTGCCTTCGCCACGGGTGGATATACGGGATCGGTTTTCGAAATCAGCTTGGCCGCCTGCTCCGCCGCCGGGACCTTGATCCGCTGTGGTGTAATCGGACCCGGCGTCCGCGGCAATGCCATCGTTGGCTGGCGCCGTCCGGCAGGCTGCGCCGCAATCGCGCGTTCTGCCTCGACCGGATCGAACCGGACTTCGACGTTGCGAGGCTTCTGCCCCGCCTTTTGCGTGAAGCGCCACGTGAGCGCTCCCTTGATCGCGTCCTTTTGGAGTGCTTGCGGACCTTCCAGAACTTCAACCGCTTGCACCCGTCCTTCCCAACCCGGCGTGACCTTCAGAACGACCAGCCCGCCAACGCCGCTTTGAACCGCGTCCGCTGGGTAGCTGATCTCCGAATGTTCCACTAACGGAGCGCCGCCCGTGTCAATCGTCACGCCCGGCCCTGCCGCGATTGCACGGAAGCGGTCAGCGTCAGGCCAAATCGGCTCGACGTCGATCTCGACGGGTGCAAACCAGTCACAGTCGCCGGCTCGGCGGCACCCGACCGCAAACACGTGATACAAACCAGCATCGATATTCTCCGGAACTTGGAACGATGCTCGATAGGGAGGCGCCGTCAGGAAGGCCAAGGGTTTGCCCTTCGCGCTTTCCAAGGCGTTGTCACCCGAAAACCAAACCTGGCCGTATCCATTCGACGCCGGTATGGCGACCGTCACCGTCTCTCCCGGCCGAATCACCCGATTCGAAGCTTCGACGATCTCGACCGTCCCGGCCGTTCCTTGACCCCGGACGAAGGCCGGCAGGCAGATCGCGAATATCAGCACGGGTCGGCGCATCATGGCCCTCATTCCAATTACATCGGCGGTGATCGTCGTAGCTGTAGATACCGGAATCAGCAGGCATTGATTCGAGCTTGCAATTCCGGACGCACGGCGATCAACAAGGAAACCACCTGTTCGATTGACATCTGTTTCGTAATTTATCACTGTGTGGGCTTGTAGTCTTCCTATGAGCCACGACGTGAATGGACTATTGGTCCCAAGTCCCAATGTCCCAAACCCGACGGTTGACCAGTCATGACGCCCGTTGTGTTCGAGCGCTGATTGGTGCTCGATGACGTGCGGAGCCGCTCTCTCCGGGTGCCGCGCAATCCCTTCACGAGACCGACTCGAACCTCTCAGAATTATTCTCGACCTCAGCGATCGGACTTGTGCGCACGCGTTTCGCGTATAAGATAATAGATCGCCAACGCCCTCACAGGTTCCACATCACCATGTACACTAAACCCCTTACGCCGCGCGCCGCCACGACGCCGGCGGTATTGCTGGCTTTTCTCATCGGGGGCTGCGCGCGCCCGGTCGACACTAGTTCGAAACCGCTCTACGGGGCATGGGGTTATGACTTAACCGGCGCGGACAAGGGCACGCGCGCCGGCGACGATTTCTTCCGTTTCGCCAACGGAACTTGGCTCGACCACACGCAAATTCCCGCCGACAAACCCGGGATCAGCCTTCGATCGGCAATGAGCGATCGCACCGAGGGCCAGCTTCACGACCTGATGGAGCAGGCCGCCGCCAAGGCGCAGCATCAGCCGGCCGACCTGGAAGGTAAAATCGGAGCCTTTTATAAGTCGTTTATGGATGAGGCGCGCGTCGAAAACGCCGGCGCGCAACCCATCGCGCCGGAACTCAAGGAGGTGCGGGGCGCGAAATCGCGCGATGCGCTCGCCGCACTCATGGGCCGCACCAATTCCGATTTCGAAGCCACGCTTTTTAATTTGGTCATCTACACCGATTTGAAAGACCCTCAACACTACGCTGTTTATATCGGCCAAGGCGGGCTTGGGCTGCCGGATCGTGATTACTATCTCAAGCCAACGTTCGATGCGCAAAAGAAAAGGTATCAGGCCTACGCCGCGCAGCTCCTGCGCCTGATCGATTGGCCGAATGCCGATGCGCGCGCCACAGACATCGTGGATCTCGAAACCAAATGGGCCGAGGCCAGTTGGCCCAAGGCGCAGCAGCGCGATCCGGTCGCGACTTATAATCCGATGTCCATTCCGGAGTTGCAGAGTTATGCGCCCGGGTTCGCCTGGACCGCATTTTTTGCGAATGCGGGACTCGCGAAAGTCACGCGGGTGATCGTCCGGGAGAAGACCGCGCTACCGAAACTCGCGGGCATTTATGCTCAGGCGCCGATCCCGGTCTTGCAGGCATGGCAGGCCTTTCACATCGCCGATCAGGCCGCGCCGTATCTTTCAAAAGCATTTACGGAGGCCTATTTCGAGATGCGCGATAAGACGCTCGCCGGGCAACAGCAGCAGCGGGTGCGCTGGAAACGCGGCGTGTCGGTTGTGAGCGGCGGCGATTTCGCAGCTGGGGATCGATTCGCAACGTTCGGCACCCTGGGCTTCGGCGTGGGACAGATTTATTCCGCGAAGTATTTCGGACCGGAAGCGAAAGCCAAGATCGAGGCGCTGGCGGCCAATCTGAAGGCGGCTTATCGCGCGCGCATCGAAATGCTCGACTGGATGGGTCCGCAAACCAAAGAAGAGGCTCTGAAAAAGCTGGATACTTACACGATCAAGGTGGGATATCCCGACCATCCGCGCGATTATTCGGGCTTGATGATTACGGACGACGATCTTGTGGGCAACGTGCGCCGCGCGGGTGCCGCCGATTGGGCCTTCCATTCGGGCCGTTTGTTTGGCCCGGTCGATCGCTCCGATTGGGGGATGACGCCGCAGACTAACGACGCCTACAGTGGCTTCCTGCGCGATATCGTGTTTCCGGCGGGCATCCTCCAGGCTCCGATATTCGATGCCAACTCCGACCCTGCGGTGAATTACGGAGCCATCGGCGCGGTGATCGGCCATGAGCTGACGCACGGGTTTGACGACGAGGGTCGCAAGATCGATGCGGCAGGCGCTTTGCGCGACTGGTGGACCAAAGAAGACGCGGCGAAGTTCGAAGCGCGGGCGAAAAAGTTGGGAGATCAGTATTCCAAGTTTCAGCCCATCCCGGGCGTGAGCGTGAATGGCGAGCTGACGATGGGGGAGAATATCGCCGATCTGGGCGGCCTCACGCTCGCCTTGGACGCTTATCATGCGTCGCTGGGCGGAAAGCCCGCGCCGGTGATCGATGGCATTACCGGGGATCAGCGCGTATTCCTCGGGTGGGCGCAGGTCTGGCGCGGCAAGGTGACGGACGATTCTGTGAGGCTGCAGGTGGTTAGCGATCCGCATTCGCCGCGCCAGTTCCGCGTCAATGGAGTGGTGCGTAACATCGAAGCGTGGTATGCGGCGTTCGGAGTCCAATCGGGCGACCGGCTTTATGTACCGCCGGATGAGCGAGTACGCATCTGGTAGGCCAGCCGAGATGCCTGCGATGCTTTAGTCGCCGCTTTAAGTCGCCGCTCTCGTCGCGCGGGCGGCCGCAATCGGCGCGTGCGAGCCGATCCCGAAGGAGCATCGGGAGATTACCGGCGCGGAAGGCTGGATCGCTTTACCATTCGCGGAGATCCCGGACCGTTTGATTGAATCGCCGACGACCACGCGTGCCGTAATCCTTGTGGGGTGCGACGAATGGACGCGAGCGTGCCCGATCGCGCCAGCGATCGTAAATCTGATCCGTGATCCCGGCCTCCTTACACGGCTCCCATCAATTCCTGAGGATCTCTTCGAGACTCAAGCACGATGGTTGAACCGGGAGTGAACGCTCTGCCGATCGCCGCTGGCGGATTGCTCACAACTTATCCGGATCGGATTTCTTGCGCCGGCTGCGCCGCATCAGAAAAATCACCAGCAGCAGAACCGCGCCAATGCCGCAAACCAGCCTTACCGTATCAGTGGTCACCTTGCGTAGTCCTCCAGTGTCGTTTCAGATCCAGGATCGGTTAAACACGGTCATCCGGTCCTAAAGATTGACATTTACAACCTCGTCAAATGTCGACGGCGGCAATTTGATTCCGTTGACTTCCAATTGTTCAAGAATCTGCGGAGTCTCGCCGGAGCGCCGGAAGCAGCCCTGCACTTTACCGCTGGCGGTCAGGCCACGGCGTTCGAACACGAAAATATCGCGCACATCGATGCGGTCTTCCTGAATTCCCCGAACCTCGGCGATGCTCAGGACTTTTCGCGATCCATCTTGCAGGCGGCTGACCTGAACCACCATGCGGATCGCGCTCGCCAGTTGCTGAAGGATTACGCGCGAGGGCATCTTCACATCCGACATCAGCACCATCGCCTCCAGGCGCGAGAAGGCATCGCGCGGCGAGTTGGCGTGGATCGTACTCGCCGATCCTTCGATGCCCGTGTTCATCGCCTGCAGCATGTCTAGCGCCTCGGCGCCGCGGCACTCGCCCACGATCACGCGGTCCGGACGCATGCGCAGCGCGGTCCGCACCAGGATTCGCTGGCTGATCCCGCCCTCCTTATTCAGGTTGGGAGGACGTGTTTCGAATTTCACCACGTGACGCTGCTGCAACTGAAGCTCGGCCGTGTCCTCAATCGTGATGATGCGCTCCTCCTCGGGGATGAACCGCGAGAGGGCGTTGAGCATCGTGGTCTTACCGGATCCGGTCCCGCCGGAGATGAGAATCGTCACTTTGGCCTGAACGCAGGCGGCCAGAAATCGCAACATGCCCGGCGACAAGGTATGATTCGCCAGCATCTCCTCCGAGGTGATCACGTGGCGCCCAAACCGGCGAATCGACAACGACGGACCGTCCAGCGCGAGCGGCGGGATAATCGCATTGACGCGCGAGCCGTCGAGCAGCCGCGCGTCCACGATCGGCTGCGCCTCATCAATGCGCCGGCCGATTTGCGAAACAATTTTTTCGATAATGTGCAGAAGATGGGCGTTGTCCTTGAACCGGACCGAAGTCAGCGAAAGCTTGCCGGCGCGCTCGATATAAACGCGGTCGTAACGATTGACCAGAATGTCGGAAATCTGCGGCTCCTTGAGCAGCGGTTCGAGCGGCCCCAGACCGAGCACCTCGTCGAGCACTTCCTCGACAATCCGGTCCTGGTCAGCCGTCGTCATTGGCACATGGGATTCGGACAGGAGAACGTCCACCACGCGGCCGATTTCCGCGCGCATGCGCTCTTTAGGAATCGACGAAACGCGTTCCAGGTTGAGCACGCCCAGAAGTTTGCGGTGAATCTCGCTCTTGAACTCGAAAATGCGATCGTTGGACCGGAACGCCGCGCCGCCTACCATGGCACGCTGGGCCGGCTGAGGACGGAAGCTACCCACGCGAGTCTCCTCGGAAATTGCTGAGGTTTTATGATAGCTGGTTTTGATCCGTGAAGGATATGTACTCCCCGTTCGAGCCTGACTCGTCATCATAGAACTCGCCTATGATGCGCGCTTGGAAATCGTTACTCCCGGTGGTGCTGTTCATCGGCTGTGCATCGGCTCAGACGATCACCGTGGGAGGCGGCGCGCCGACCCCGGCCATCACCTTCATTTTCGAGTGGACGTGGCAACAAAACGGGTTCGGCCTTCTGGTGGGCAATCCTATCACGAACGTGATCAAGTTCGGTTCCACCGGCTTGATCCAGGAGTTTCCCGGCGCGACCGACGCGTCCCAGACGCTCGCGCTGGTCAAACCGGACATGACCGAAACCTACAACGTGCAGCAAGTGCTTGCCGCGATGTATGCTTATTACAGTTCCTTCGCGGTCGAGACAATCGGCTATCCGACCACGTATACGCTGAACTGTCCTGCGCTGCAATCGGTGAGCGGCAACTCCTGCCAGTATCAAACATTCACCGGCGATTATGCTCTCTTCTTGTACGCCACGGCATTGGCTGGCGGCGGGCAGAATTTTTCAACGTCCGGTCCTTTTTACACGCTTTGGTCGACGCTTGGCGGTGTGAGCGGCCTCGGCCCGGCGACCTCGGCCCAAGCGACGGTTACCAGCCGGTACGGTTCGGTGGCGAGCTTTCAAACTTACGATCAGGGCGCGATTTACAACATCACTTCGGGATTGTACTCGGGCCGGCTGTTGAGCGTCCAGGAGCCGGTCTACAATGTTTACGCGGCAAACGGCGGCGCGGCCGGCTCGCTCGGGTTGCCGGAAACCGGCGCGCTGTTGCTCGCGAGCGGGATGTATGAGCAGACCTTCGAAGGCGGCGCGATCGAGTACAATCCCGCGACCGGCATCGCGGCGCTGGAGCCGCCCATCGGCTCGCTTGCGATTTCTCCCTCCGGGTCGATTCAGATGAACCTCGGCGCGACCATATCCGCGCAGGCGACCGTTGTTTCGACCAGCGGCGTGGTGCTGACCGATCGCACCGTCAATTGGCTGACCTCGAACGGACAGATCATCCAGATTCAGGCGAGCGGTTTAAGCGCCACGCTGAAGGCTGTTGGAGCCGGCGTCGCGACGGTCACCGTCAATGCGTCGGGAGTCACTAGCCAACCGCTTACCATTTCCGTCACCGCGCCGTGCTGCCAGATCGGGGAAGGCGCGCCGACCGCTGCCATTCAGGCCGCCTTTCAAAACGCAGTCACGCGAAATGATCTGAGCGTCCAGATTCCGGCCGCATCCGGAGTGATGCGAGACGGAAACGGCTATGTGCAACAACTGGTCAGCGGATCGACCCCGCCCGTGACTTACCTGATCGCCGTCGCCGATGGATCCGCCACCGGATACGTCGTGGCCGGCCCGATTCTCACGGCTTATCTGGCGCTGGGGGGGCCCACCGGTGCGCTCGGCTATCCCGTTTCCGACGCGACTGCGGGCGGGCGGCAGCTGTTTCAGCAGGGCGCGCTTGCCGGCAGTCCGGTACAAATGGTGAGCGGCGCGATTCTAGCGGAATGGGCATCGCTCGGGTACGAAACCGGAATCGCAGGCTCGCCGACATCAGCGGTCACAACGTTTCAAACATTTCTGGGAACATCGGGAAACGAGCAGTTGTTTCAGAGCGCTTTGATTCTCGCACGGTCGGGCAGCAGTAGCGCGTTCGCCGTCACGGGTCTGATTCTGGCGCAATACAACGCAAGCGGCGGCCCGGCGGGAAATCTGGGCGCGCCCACCGACAACCAGCACGTCGTCAATGGCCTGAATCAGCAGGATTTCGAAGGCGGCTACATCAATTACGCGAGCGGCGCATCCGCCGCCAACGTCGTCACGACACCCCGGCAACCGGTAGTAATCGCAACGCCGGCGACCGTTATCGCGGGATCGCCGGTGCATCTGGTCGCCGGCGGATTCAACAACGGCGCGACCGTGCGCGTTTCCCAAACGGGCCAGCCCGATTTCATCGCGACGGTTGCCAGCGGAGCATACGCCTGGGACGTTTGGATCCCCGCGTCCGCCATCCCAGGCGTTGTCACCGTCACAGCCGCCGACACTCAGAGCATCGCGTCGGCGCAAAGCACTTACACGATCCGAGCCGCTTCCTCCGTCGTGCTGGCGATCTCGGCCGTCAGCGGCGACAACCAGGATGGCGCGCCCGGCGCGCTTCTTTCGCAGCCGCTGGTGGTATTGGTCACGGATTCGAGCGGCAACCCTGTTGCCGGGCAAACCGTGATCTTCGCCGCGTCGCCCGGTGCGCAGGTAACCCCATCCTCGGCCATCACGGGGACGAATGGGCAGGCCAGCACGAATCTCCGCCTTCCGGACTCGGCCGGGATTGCGCTGGTCACGGCGCAAACGGGAGGCGTTCTGGTCACTTTTGGCGCACAAGTCGCGGCATTTTCGCTGACCAATTTTTCTGCGCTCAGCCAAGCCGTCAGCGGCACCCTCGGCAATGGCTCCGACACGATTGCGCAGAAGGGCGCGCTGCTCACCTCCGTCGCGTCGATCCTGCAATATTATCAATCGCTCACAGAGTTGCCGGAGCCGAATGGCCTGGCCAATCCCGCGAGTCTGAATCAATTCTTGAAATCGTTCTGCGTGTTCGATAACGAAGGCAATCAGATTTGCGACGGGTTCGTGGCGCTTGCGGGAAGCGAAGAGCAGACGGTGAACTTGTGGCGGGTGGGCGCGTTTGTCTCCGGTTCGATCACCGTCAGCATAGAGCAGGTGAGTTTGGATACCGTGCGCGACCTGGTGAGCGCGGGATATCCCGTTCTGTTGGCGCTTTCGCTCGGTGGGACGGGATCGCATTTTGTGGTCGCGACGGGAATCGCGGCGGATGCAAGTATCCTTATCGCAGATCCTGATCCGGCCTTCGCACAGACGAACCTCAACGCGTATTTGAATGGCTTCAGCACCGGCGGCGCGACGATTCAGGGCACGCTCACGGGCGTGGTCCGCTTGCTGCCGCAGGCGCAGATTCCGCCGGCATTTCTGGTGACCGCGAATGCACCCCCCAGCATTTCTTCGGTCGCTGGCGCTTGCGGATCTTCGCTTCAATTCCCCGCGACGGCGGCGGTCGCGGGCGTAACTCCGCCAGCCGCGCCAGGAAGCCTTTACTTTCACCCGTGCGACGGCTCGGCTGGCCCGTACGAGCTCGATATCGCCGCCCAGGGCGCCTTCAACGCGATCTTCACCGACCTGTCTGAGAATGGCGGCCGCTCGATTCTGTCTGGATCCCAAGGAAGTTCTTCGCTGATCGCTCAGAACGGCTCGTTCTGGACGCTGGCGCCGGTCACGCTCAGTCTGACCGCTGCGGGAGTGGTCAACGCAGCCAATCCCTCCACCGGAATTGCGCCCGGCGGCCTGATCTCGATTTTTGGGGCGGGACTGGCGAACGCGGCCGTCGAAGTCAGTGGCCAATCCGCCCCAATCCTGGCTTCCCTGCCGTTCCAGATCAATGCCCAGATCCCACTCAGCGTCGCGCCGGGTGCTGCGATCGTAAGCGTCACTTCCCCGGCCGGTAGCGCGCAACAATCGATCACGATCAGCCCTGTCGCGCCAGCGATTTTTTCGGTGACTGCAACTCAGGCGGCCATCACCAACCAGGACAACAGCCTCAATTCATCGTCCAATCCTGCGCTACGCGGCTCGACCATTGTCGTCTACGGAACGGGCTTCGGCGCCGTCTCGGCGTCCGGCAAGTTAAGCGTGGCGGCCATGCCGGTAACCGCGCTGATCGGTGGCGTTCCGATCGCGGCGGCATTCGCCGGTCTGACGCCGGGCGCGGTCGGGTTATACCAGGCCAACATCCCGCTGCCGTCGACGCTGCCCCCGGGTCTCAACCTCCCGCTTTTGCTGACGCAGGCAGGCGTTTTGAGCAACACCGTAAATGTCGCGATTCAGTGAGGCATCAGTTCACCGCCACGTACGGAACCACCGGTCCCGACGACGGACTGCTCACGCCGCCGATCTGAAGCGTCACCACCAGCGCGTTTCCATCGAGGTGAAAACCCGGAATACGCAAATTGAGCTGATAGACGCCGATCAGACCGGGTGTGAGGCCGCTCCAATCGACGACCACCGCCGCTTGCGCATAGTTCGGATCGCCGAAAAATACCGCGACCGTTCCGGTCACCGCCAGCGGACTCGATGGGGACGGCTCCCCGCCGGTCACCGCGCCACCGGTGGTTGGACCGAGTCCGACGGCGTACATTGTCAGCGGCTCATCACGCGTCGCCGGATTGTTTTGGTTCACGTAGGTGCCGTCGGCGTGGAATAACGCGATCTGGCCGGTGCTATCCACCAGCACGGCCGGCGCGTACTTCGATACCGCCAGAGTCTGTGACGCCGACGCGGCCAGGTTGGCGATGGAATGCACCACCAGCGGATAGGAGCCGGCCGTGATCGACGGAGGAATCTGTGCGTTGATTTGTGTCGGAGTGGTCATGAACAGCGGGATGGCAATGTCGTTGATCGTCACGCAGGTGCCTCCCAGGATCACCGGCAGCGGCGTCGAGGAGGCTGTCGCGCTGGCACCCAGGTTCTGCCCGAAAATCGACAGGAGACCGTTGCTCGCCACCGGCGGCTGGTAGCTGGCCAGGTTTACCGCCCCGCCGCGATTCATCTGCGGAAGCTGTGCGGAAGTGGGCGGCGAAAGCGGGATGATGCTCAGTCCGCTCTCGGTGAGCACGTACGCGTCGGTGCGGTTCGAATCGACCGCCATCGTGCGTCCATTGATATTGGCTTTGCCTGTCGAGGTCACCTGCGTCAGCGGACCTTCGAGCGCATTCACGCTCACCGTCGAAGTGCCGCTCGCCGCGTTCAGAATCTCAATCGTAGGAACCACGGTCTCAGTCCCACTCGTGGTCGAAGCGGGCGGCGAAAAGATCGCGTAGCTGTTCGTGCCGGCCGGCGCCAGCGCCGCGACCAATCCCGTTTGTACCGGCGCCACCGGCACCAGCTCCGCGTTCATCAGGTACCCGTTGGCCGCAAAATACTGCCCGCCCGGTCCCGCGGCCACCGGACCGAAGAATCCCGTCGCGCTGGACGCCGTAAAAATCTGACGCGCGGCGACCCAATCGTCGAGAGTGCCGTCGTAAAGATAAACATATCCTCCGGTGGACGCGTTATTGTCGGTCGCCAACAGAATGAACAGACCGTCCGGCGTTGCGGCCATCGAGCTGGGAGTCGGCATCTTGACGGGAAGTCCTTGTGCGGTCTCGCCGAGCACCACGCTGACGCCGCGCGGCGACACGCTTGATCCGACCATCCTCCAGAGCGATCCGTCGCTCATTAAAATCTGGGGACCGCTCAGGCCCGCGGCGATCACCGAGGGCGTCACCATGGCCGTCGTCGAGCCGAA
>Ga0187784_10002647_pt1 | contig 14365 bp, 10 predicted proteins | sample 1015_SJ02_MP15_2_FD_132964 | JGI IMG/M metagenome (GOLD analysis project Ga0187784, IMG submission 132964) | Tropical peat soil microbial communities from peatlands in Department of Meta, Colombia - 1015_SJ02_MP15_20_MG | ecosystem: Environmental > Terrestrial > Soil > Wetlands > Peat | place...
ACCAGGTGATCGTGAATCCTGACGTGCAAGGCGGTGCAAAGCAACCAGCCCTGACCGCAGCGGCCGCGAAAGCGGCAGCCGCCGGCGTCAAACCGGCAGCGCTGGTCACGCGCGTGGGCCCGCATGAACCGGCGGTTCCCAAGCCGGTTTTCGAGTTGTCGCCGAAAAAACTTGAGCCGAAGGCGGCGACAAAAAAACCGTCAACAAGAGCAAAGGCCGGGAGGGCAATCGCGAGAGCCAGGAAGAATGCCGCTGCGAAATCGGCGAGGACCGTGGTCCCAGCGCTAGAGACGAATGTCACCACGGCTCCAACTGCCATGTCGCAGCGGGAAACCAAGAGGCCGGAGCTGCCGGCTTCGCCAGCGGCGGGCAATGCTGCGACTGCCAAGCCGAGCCCGGCAATTGCAAAAACGCCGGCGAACAGCGGGCCCAATTGATCTCGAAATAGGAAGCTTAATTAGGAAGAGATTTGACGAAATTCATAAGACGGAACGGCATTCATGGGAAACCAGAACGGGAACTTTCTAACGGCAATCGATGTGGGCAGTGCCAAAACGCGCGTTCTCGTGGCCGGGGTCACGGACAACGGCCTGCGCTATCGCGGACATGGAGTGGCCGAATCGCGCGGCTCGCGCAAGGGCGTGATCGTCGAACTCGACAAGGCAGTAGCGGCAATCCAGAAAGCGGTCGAAGCCGCTGAGGACGCAGCGGGTGCGCCGGTCGAGCATGCCATTGTCGGCATCGGCGGGTCACACGTGCGCGGCGTGAACAGTCAGGGCGGCATCACTCTGGGAACGCGTCCGCGGGAGATTGGCCGCGACGAAATCAAGCAGGCCGTCGAGAAGGCCCGCGCCATTGCGCTGCCTGTAGACCGCGAGATTCTGCACCTGCTACCGCAGGAGTTCATTCTCGATGAGCAACCGGGCGTGCAGGATCCGGTTGGTTTGATGGCAACGCGGCTGGAAGTGCGAGTGCATCTGGTGACGGCGGCCACCAGCGCCACGCAGAACGTCATCACGGCCGTGAACAAAGCGGGCGTGCACGTGGACGACACGGTCTTCGAGCCTCTGGCTGCCTCAGATTCGGTGCTCCGCGCCGACGAACGCGACCTCGGCGTGTGCCTGGCCGATATCGGCGCAGGCTCGACCGAACTGATTGTGTTCCAGCACGGCCCGGTGGCTTACACCGGCGTGATTCCAGTCGGCGGCGATCATTTCACCAGCGACTTGTCGATGGGTTTGTGCACGCCAGTGGGGGAAGCGGAGACGATCAAGAAGACGTATGGCAACGCGATCGTCACATTAATTCCCGAAGGAAATGAAGTGGAGGTGCCGTCGGTAGGCGACCGGCCCTCGCGTCTGCTGCGGCAGCGATTGGTGGGAGAAATCTTGGAGCCGCGAGCCCGCGAGCTGTTCGAGATGATGCGCGATACTCTGCGGCAGGGCGGCGTTTACGAAGTTTGCTTGGCCGGGGTTGTGCTGACCGGAGGGGCGTCGCGGCTGCCTGGAATTTTCGACGTGGCTGAGTCGGTGCTGCGACGACCGGTGCGCCTGTCGTGGCCAACACCACTCGCGAAAATGCCGGCGACGCTGTCAGAGCCCGACTTCGCCACCGTGCTCGGCATGGTCAGCTACGGCCAGCGCGCGCGCATTGCGCGGGGAATTCAGGAATACCGGTGGGGAACGAGGTTGAAAGCGATGTTGATGGGAGCATAGGAGAGGGTCGAGGAGATGCAAGAGCTTAGATGGATGGAACCGCTGCCGAGTCACACGCTGGAAGGCGGAATCGGACTTCTGCAGGAGCTGAAGTGGAATCTCAAAATTACCCAGTCCGATGCCGGTTGGTTCGTTAATGCTGGACACATAAAACTTCTAAAGACTTCATCCCGTGAAGCGGCGGACGCATTCCTTTACGGAATGGCTTTAGCCTATTCCGTGATGCCGAGTGCAATCCTCGATCAGTTCAGGGCACAGATGAAGGCAGTCACCGAATAGCGGTCTGGTGGGCCAATGGCAAGCGCGAGATAAATTCATTGACGGTGGAGAATATGAACAAAGATTCCAGCATTCGCATCAGCTTCAACGAAGAGCCGCGCAACGATGCCAAGATCAAAGTCATCGGTGTGGGCGGCGGCGGCGGCAACGCGGTCAACCGCATGATTGATGCCGGATTGGAGGGCATCGAATTCATTGTCGCCAACACGGACTTGCAGGCGCTGCGCATGTCGCACGCGCCGGCGAAGCTGCAGCTCGGCGTGAAGCTCACCAACGGGCTGGGCGCGGGCGCGAATCCGGAGATTGGCCGCAAAGCCGCGCTTGAAGATTCCGACAAGATCATCGAGGCGCTGGAAGGCGCGGACATGGTGTTCATCACCACCGGCCTGGGCGGCGGAACGGGCACCGGCGCCGCGCCCATTATCGCGTCGCTGGCCAGCGAGATGGGCGCGCTCACGGTTGCGGTGGTGACCAAACCGTTTTCGTTCGAAGGCAAACGGCGCATGGCGCAGGCCGAGCGCGGCGTGGCCGAACTGATGGAATCGGTGGACACGACCATCGTGATTCCGAACGAAAAACTACTGGCCGTGGCCGAGGACGCGGGCTTTTTCGAATCGTTCCGCATCGCTGACGACATCCTGCGGCAGGGGGTGCAGGGAATTTCCGACATCATCACCATTCCCGGCATCATCAATCGCGACTTCGCCGACGTGAAGACGATCATGGCCGGGATGGGCTATGCCGTAATGGGCACGGCTTCGGCGACCGGGACAAAGCGCACGATTGACGCGGCGCAGCGAGCTATCGCTTCCCCGCTGCTGGAAGCAGGCGCAATTGATGGCGCACGCGGCATTCTCATCAACATTACCGGCTCGGCGTCGCTCAAGCTGGCCGAAGTGCAGCAGGCTTGCTCAATCATTCAGACCGCGGCGCACGAAGACGCCAACATTATTTTTGGCGCGGTCATGGACGATAAGATGAAAGATGCGGTGAAGATCACGGTGATCGCGACAGGATTTCGCGACTTTCGTCCATCGCGGCATCGGCAACAGGAAATGTATGTGTCTTCGTTTGCCGCTACCCACGGCAAAGCCCTCGATTTTCCGGACGACATCGGTCCGCGTGAGCCGATGCCCGAAGCGGTTCCCGAGCGAATTATGGCCGATTCCACTATGGGGGACGATCGCGCATATGTGGATGAAAGCGCACCCATTGCGGCGCAAGCCGATCGGGTCGGCGCGGAAGTGATTTCGCTCGAGACCATGCGCGACAGTGTACTCACGAGTATGGGGTCGAACTTCGAGCCGGACGATCTCGACGTGCCCGCGTTTCTGCGCAAGCGGAACGAGGTGATGTGAAAACCAGCGGTGAGTCGTGCTCCAAGTTATGAGCGGGCTTAAAGCTCACGGCTCGCGACTCGCAGCTAAAGTGGGGAAAGCAAAGCATTTCACTTGTGGAAGTGTTTTTCCCAGTAATCGGCAAGTGGTTACCGAAGGGGTTAACCCGAGGTAATTGGACGACTATGTCTTTGTTCCGGAACGGGTTAAGACGAAATTTATGTTTGTTTCGTGAGTAACTTTGTCGTTGCCACAAACAAGCTAAGTCCCGTATTATCGCAGAGTTGAGTGATTGAACTCGGGTTACTGCCATCTGGCACCGAGCGTGCATCGAAGTACCTAGATTCTGGGGGAGCAAGAGGGAAGATGTTCCGGGGAACGAGGCTTTTTCGTCTGATCTTTCGTCCAATCTTGGCAATCCTTCTCGCCTGTCTGCCTCTGGGGAGTGTGAGCTGGGCGGCGCACATCACTACGCACGCGCCCAGCAAATCAAAATCACAGAAGATCACGGAAAGCCAGCGGACGCGGCGCCACTTGCATCATCTGGCGCGCAGCCGGAGTGCAGGCGTGTCCCAGACCACGGCCACTCGCCACCGCCGCCGCTACTACGAGCGCTTCCGTATGAGTTCGTTCGCCGACGACGTCACAGCCGGCGATGTAACGACCGGCGAAGATCCCCTTGTACGCCAGGCGGCGGTCGACGCGCTGGGCAACATGAACGGCACCGTAGTTGCCATTGAACCCACCAGCGGACGGGTACTCGCCCTGGTGAACCAGAAGCTGGCGCTGTCGAGCGGAGCGCAGCCCTGCTCCACCATCAAGCTCGCAGTCGCGCTGGCCGCGCTCAACGAAGGCGTGGTTTCGAAAGATACCGAAGTGGCCCTGGGCCGCCGCAGCCGCATCAACCTGACCGAGGCGCTCGCGCACTCCAACAACGCTTATTTCGAAGCGCTGGGACGCAAGCTCGGCTTCGACAAGGTCGCCTATTACGCTCATGAATATGGCCTGGGTGAATTGGCGGGCTTCGATATTAACGGCGAGCAACTGGGAAGCTATCCCGACGAAGCGATTCCGGCAGATCAGGGCGGCGTGGGCAAAATGTGCTCCTACGGCGAAGGCATATCCATGACGCCGCTGCAATTGGGCGCGATGGTGGCCGCCATCGCCAACGGGGGAACGCTTTACTATCTGCAGCATCCCACCACTCCGGAGGAAGTGGCCAATTTTCAGCCGCGGGTAAAGCGGCAACTCGACATCGCGCCGCTGATTCCGGAGATTTCTGACGGGATGGCGGGCGCCGTCGAATACGGCACAGCGCGCAGCCTCCGCCTCAACTTCAGCGAAGAAGAAATCATGGGCAAAACCGGAACCTGCTCTCACGCCGGCACCCGACTTGGCTGGTTCGCCTCCTATGCCAACACCAGCGTGGGACGCGTCGTGGTCGTTGTATTCCTGCAAGGCGGGCGTCCGACGTTCGGGCCGAAAGCCGCCGAAATTGCCGGCCGCATGTACCGCGACATGTACGACCACAACTTCTTTGTTTCCGGGCCGGTCCTGCCGCCCAATCCTGGCGCGGTAAAGACGGATACGATAATTCAGTAAGCGCCGTGCCCAGGTGCTCGGCCTTCTCAATTTCAGCATCCCCGCGTGAAGAGCAATCTCTGGACGCGGTCCGCCCCTCCGTGACCGGGAGTTCTGCCAACAAGTCCGCGCAGACGGAAGCACGGTCCTGCTCTGCTCAGAGGTTTCTAATACAAGCCGCGCGCGCGCCTGCCGATATTTAGTTAGCGAGTCCCCGCAGCAAGGGAAGCGATTCGCGCTCGTGTGTCATTTGCAACCATGACTACCGTCGGCTACGGGCTAGCAACACTCTTGTTCATATTGGCGATGCTGGGGGCCTGTGCCGTCGCGTGCCGCTGCCGCGCCGCCCGGCGCGGGAAGGGAGTGCCGGCGCAGATTGGCGCAGAGCAGAGCGCAGAAGACTATTTTCGAACCGTGGCCGAGGCAGTTCCGGAAATAATGTGGACTGCCGGCTCCGATGGCGACCACGATTTCTTCAACAAGCGCTGGTACGACTATACGGGCTTGACCGTAGAGCAGAGCCGCGGCTGGGGTTGGCAATCGGCCTTGCATCCCGACGACGTCACAGAGGGCTCCGAGAAGTGGAAGGACTCGCTCCGCAGCGGGGATCGCTACGAGATCGAATACCGTCTTCGGCGAGCGTCCGACGGCGCCTACCGCTGGTTTCTGGGACGCGCCAATCCGGTTCGCAACGAGCAGGGCCGCATCACCAAGTGGTTTGGCATGTGCACCGACATCGAAGACCAAAAGCACAACCAGCAGATTCTCGAGCAGCAGATTCGGGAACGCACCGAAGAACTGGCCAACGCCAATACCCGTCTCCAGGAGGAGATGTGGGAAAAGGATTCCGCGCGGCGCGAACTGGATCAGCAGAATGAAAAGATGATGCACGAGCTGACGGAACGTTCCCAGAGGGCGACGTTATTGGCCAAGATGGGCGAGCTGATGCAGAGCTGCATCAGCAAGGAAGAGGTGTTTGCAGCGGCGTTGGGCTTTGCTCCCAAAATATTTCCCGACAGGCGCGGAGCTGTCGTTCTGCTCAATGACCGCCGGGACCTGGCCGAAGTGGCCGGGTCATGGCATGACTGCCAGCTGCCGGAAACCGTCTTTGAACCGCATCGCTGCTGGGCGCTGCGAACCGGGCATCCGCATTTGGTGGTGGCCGGCGACACGACCGCCCCTTGCGCTCATGCGACTGGGGTGAAGAATACTTATCTTTGCATCCCCATCCTGGCGCAAGGAGAGGCGCTGGGAATTCTGCACTTTCAGGCCACCGATGAGGTCCCCACGCTGGCCGACACCGAACTTTCTTTCAAGACGACCTTTGCCGGGCACGTGGGTTTGTCGGTGGCAAATCTCCGCCTGCGCGAGGCTCTGCGCACTCAGTCGATCAAGGATCCGCTGACCGGGCTTTACAACCGCCGCTATCTTGAGGAAATTTTGGAGCGGGAAATCCGGCGCGCCCTACGCGCAGAGCAAGCGCTGGGCGTGCTCATGGTCGATCTGGACCACTTCAAGAAGTTCAATGACACTTACGGCCACGACGCGGGCGACACCGTGCTGCGAGAGGCCGGAACTTTCCTGGCGAAGAGCATCCGCGCCGAGGACATTGTCTGCCGGTTTGGAGGCGAGGAGTTTGTGGTTATTCTACCGACGGCGAATCTGAATGCATCGCTGGCCCGTGCCGAGCGCATTCGTTCCAGAATGTGCGAGCTGACGGTCCTGCACCAGGGGCAGTCGCTGGGCATGGTCACGATGTCGGTGGGAGTGGCGGCGCTGCCCGAGCACGGCACCTCGGCCAAGGAACTACTCGAAGCCGCCGATGCCGCGCTCTATCGCGCGAAGCGAGATGGAAGGAACCGGGTTGTTGCCGCCGAACAGCGCCAGTTGAGTGCAGCGCAACCGCCCTCCGCTGCAGCCGGCGCGGGCTGACTCCCCCGGCAGGATCGACGCGAAGGCTTCGCCAGAGCCTTATTGTGGGCGCGCGCCTTTGTGCTCGTCGCTGGCGATCAGACCGTCCTTGAGATGGATCACGCGATGCGCGTATTCGGCGATGTCGTGCTCGTGCGTCACCAGCACAATGGTATTCCCCTCGGCGTGCAACCGGTCAAACAGGGCCATGATTTCCCGGCCGGTCTGCGAGTCGAGATTGCCGGTAGGTTCGTCGGCCAGAATGATGGAAGGTTTGTTGACCAGCGCCCGCGCAATGGCAACACGCTGGCGCTGCCCGCCGGAAAGCTCGTTGGGCTTGTGGCCCATGCGCTCCTCCATGCCGACCGCCGTTAGAGCCGTCTTGGCGCGGGTGATGCGTTCCTGGGTGGGAATCCCGGCATAGATCAGGGGCAGTTCCACATTGTGCAGCGCGGTAGCCCGAGCCAGCAGGTTGAAGGTCTGAAACACGAAGCCGATTTCCTTGTTGCGAATGCGCGCCAGTTCGTCGTCGTCGAGTTCGCTGACCAGTTGGCTATTGAGCCAGTAATTCCCCTGAGTGGGAGTGTCCAAGCAGCCGATCAGGTTCATGAGCGTTGATTTGCCGGAACCGGACGGGCCCATGATGGCGACATACTCATTGCGCTCAATGCGCACGTTGACGCCGCGCAGGGCGTGAACCTGCTGCTCGGAACCCATGTCATAGGTCTTCCAGAGATCTTCGGCCGCGATCATGCACGAGTCCGGCGGCGTCTGAACGGCAGGTGTGGGCATGCTGATGACTTCTGCAGTCGCCATGTTCTTCTCCTGATTCTCCCTCGCTTCGTCCGGTGCCACTAATGTCTCTTCCTTTCAGTAGCCAGTGGTCCGTGACCAGTGGCCAGTCAGAACCCTGAAGACCGCGCGCCACTGACGGATCACTGACCACCGGCCACTGACCCCTGCCGTTGGACGCGCCAAACCGGTTAAAGTTATGACGATTCCTCTTCCTTCTTGGGCACGGAATTGTCGATCTTGACGCTTGCCCCGGGACGGAGCGTGCGCAAGACCTTGTAACTCCCCGTGATGACCTCGTCCCCTTCCTTCAGACCATCAACCACCTCGATATCAGTCGTACCCGTGATGCCGGTGGTAACCGGCACGAAAATCGCTTTCTTATTCCGGATGACGAAGACCCCCTGCACGTCCTCGTCTTTCTTGGACTTGGATGCAACTTCCTTCTCCGCTGGCGCCGCGGCATGCACCGATCCCGGCGGGTTATTCTGCTGTTCAAACTGCTCTTTTGTTCGCAAGGTCAGCGCCTGAATGGGAACCGACAAGGCGTAGCTCTTGGTAGCGGTGGTGATCTTCGCGGTGGTCGAAAGTCCGGGGCGAAGATCCGCCGGGGGATCGGTCAAGGTCACGACGACCTTAAAATCTTTGGCTTCCTCACTGGCCGTGGTCTGCTGCGAAGTGGAAACGCCGCTGGAACGGACGATGGCATTGTCGCCGATTTCTGTGACGGTTCCGTGAAAGGTCTTATTGGGAATGGCATCAATCGTAATCTGGGCGGGCTGACCCAGACGCACGTTCACTATGTCAGTTTCATCCACTTTCACTTCAGCGGTGATGACTGACATGTCGGCAATCGTCATCAGCGTGCTGCCCAGGGCGTTTTGAATGCCGATGACCACTGATTCGCCTTCGCGCACGGGCAGATTGGTAACGACGCCATCGTAAGGCGCGCTGTAGGTTGTCTTTTGCAGGACGTCGGCAACGCGGGTCAGATTGGCGCGTGCCTGAGCTAGGTGCTTGACGGCAGATTCGTTCTGCGCTTTGGTTTGAGCTACGCGTGCCTGCGCCTGTACCAGACCGGCGTCGGCCGTGGCCCAGGCATCCTTGCGGCTGTCGAAATCCGACTTGGCAATCAAACCATCTTTGAACAAGTTCTGCGCGCGCTCCCAGTCCAGCTTGTTTCGGTCGTAGTCGGCTTGGGCGCGCAGCAGATCGGCTTGCGACGTCTTGAGCGCCGCGTCGGCCGCAACCGCGTCAGTCTCCGCCGCCTGCACCGAGGCCTGGTTAGCGCTCACGTCCGCCGCTGACTGCACGTTATCGATTTGCGCCAGCAATTCACCTTTCTTTACTTGCTCTCCTTCCTTCACATATAGGTGGGTGATCTTGCCGTAGGCGTTCGCGCCGATGTTGACGTAAGTCTTCGGTTTGATCTCTCCCGATCCACTGATGATGGTGGCCAGATCCTGCCGCTGCACTTTCCCGGTCTGCACCGTCATAACATTCTTGCTGCTCTGATGAACAGTGAATCCGACAATAATTACGAGCAAGACCAGCACGCCGCCGCCGATGGCAATCTTTTTCCAGAGCTTCATGGTTCAGTCCCGTCGTCCGGGGACAGTTCAGTCAGGTACAAATCGAAGCCCCCACGCGCCGATCAGCGCCGACAAAGGCTTCCGGCGCACGCGAGTAACGGATGCACACTTGTTGTTACGATCCTGGTGCCTAGAAAGTTCCCGTTCAGGAATAACAATGAAGTGCCGAGACCCGTTACGGTGGGGAGATAGCGACTACCGCCCCGGAACCCCTCATTATAGCCTGCTCCTGTTACCCGGCACAGAGCCGGATTTGTCACCTTTGGAGGCAACCCTTGACAGCGGAAGCCTGTTCTAACAGAGATGGTCGCGGTCCGGTTCGCTCGTTTTGAGGGCACGACTTAATCTTGCTTTCACGGAAATGAAGAGCCTAAAATAGGGCGATAACTGTTGTCCGGCAGGAGTCCCTTCATGTTCCCGGTAGCCTCGTACCGAGCCTTTCTTCGAGTTTTTCTAGTCTCTGCGGCCCTAATGGTCGCCGCGGCAATTGCGCAAGATCAGCCGGATAAGAAAGCCACCGACCAGCCCGCTCAAGACGCAGCCAGCGCGGCACCGGCGCAGACCGCTGATCAGCCGGTGGACCCTATGAAGCGCCCTGCCAATGAAAAACAAAAGAAAAAGAACGAAAAAGCGCTCAAGATCGAGCTGACCAGGCCCTACAAGAAGTGGCTGGACGAAGACGTGGTCTACATTATCACGCCCGAAGAACAAGCGGCTTTCAAGCAGCTTTCCAACGACGAGGAGCGGGACAAGTTCATCGAGCAGTTCTGGCTGCGCCGCGACCCCACTCCCGATACCGAAGAGAACGAATACAAGGAAGAACACTATCGGCGGATTGCTTACGCCAACGAGCACTTCGCCGCTGGCGTGCCGGGTTGGAAGACGGACCGTGGCCGCATGTACATCATGTATGGGCCACCCGACGAGATTGACTCGCACCCTTCCGGCGGCACGTATGAGAGACCCATTGAGGAAGGCGGCGGCGAGACGTCTACGTTTCCGTTCGAAGATTGGCGTTATCGCTATATCGAAGGCATCGGGCAGGAGATCATCATTGAATTCGTCGACACTTGCATGTGCGGCGAATACCACATGACCATTGACCGCGGAGAGAAAGACGCGTTGCTGTATACCCCGAATGCAGGCTTGACCATCTGGGAGCAGATGGGAATGGCGAGCAAGGCCGACCGGTTCAACGGCAACAATATGGAGCGCCTGGGCATCGGGCCTGGCGACGCGTTTGGCCTGCAGAGCAAGGAATTCGACCGCCTGGAGACGTACGCCAAGCTGAACGCGCCTCCTCCGGTCAAGTTTGCGGATCTGGAGGAAGTGGTCAATTCCAAGATCATCCTGAATCCCATGCCCTTTGACGTGCATGTGGACTTTGTGAAAGTCACAAGCGACACCGCGCTGGTGCCCATCACGATCCAGATGAAGAACCGCGACATCACCTTTGTCGAGAAGGACGGCGTCCAGCGCGGTACCGTCGATGTTTTTGCACGCTTGACCACGTTGACCGGCAAGATTGTCCAGACCTTCGAAGATCCAGTACAGGTGGATGTGCCGGCTGAGTTGTTGCCGCGCACGGCGGAGAATTCCTCGGTCTACTACAAGGCAGTGCCGCTGCGTCCCGGCCACTACAAACTGGATGTTGCGGTCAAAGACGTGAACGGGGATCGCAAGGGTGTATGGAGCCGCAGCATCATCGTTCCGGACTATACCGACGACAAGCTCTCTACGTCGTCTCTGATCGTGGCTGACCAGATGGAGCCTGTTCCTACCAAGTCTATCGGCACGGGGAACTTTGTCATTGGGACCATGAAGGTGCGGCCCCGGGTGGCGCCCTCCGACGGCAAGCCGGCGCTGTTCAAGAGGGGACAGGACCAGAAACTGAATTTTTGGATGCAGGTGTACAATTTGGGCGTAGATGAGAAGACGCACAAGCCTTCGGCCACATTTGAATACGACATCATCAATGTCGCCACGAACAAGTCTGTGGTGCAGAAGGTCGAATCCACCGAGACTATGGGCAACGTCGGAGAACAGGTGACGTTGCAAAAATCCATCGCGGCCGCGAACCTGCAGCCGGGCGTCTACAAGATAGAAATCAAGGTGAACGACAATATCTCGAAACAGACGGTTGATCCGTCGGCAATGTTCGCAGTAGAGTAACTCCCTGCGATCCCCCCAGGGGTGGGGCGTGTTGAGACTGCGCGAACTTGGAGCGTGCATAATCCTGTTGGGGTTGTCGCTTCCGGTCTGGGCTGGCGAGCAGCCCGGAGCGATCTCGGGATATGTGCGCGACGCTTCTGGGCAGCCCCAGATGGGCGCGGTGGTCGAGATTCTGGGCGCGGCCAATCACAGCCTCACCGTTTTCACTGACGGCGCGGGATATTACACCGCGACCGGCCTGTTGCCCGGTCTCTACACCCTTCAGGTGAGCGCACCGTTATTCCTGCCCGCGCTGCGCGAAAAGATCGGGCTTCACGCCGGCGCAACCCTCAACATCAACATCACCTTGAATACGCTGCTGAACGTGATGGAGCTTGGTCCTCCGCGCGCACTGCCCGACGATGACGACTGGAAATGGACGCTGCGTTCGGTGGCGAATCGGCCGATTCTGCGAGCAGTCGACGACCCGACCGCGCAAGTCGCTCCTGCCGGCGATGACAGCGGAAGCCATGAAATGCGCGGCTCGCTCTCGTTTGTGGCTGGTTCGGCGGCCGGGGGCTATGGCAATGGGTCGGACATGAGCACCGGCTTCACGCTGGAGCGTTCGCTTTTTGCCGACGGCCTGTTGAACTTCAGCGGCAACCTGGGTTACGGCGACGGGATGCCCGCCGCCGTCCTGCATGCCGGCTATTCGCATCAGCTTGCGGATGGATCTCAGCCCACGATGGGGCTGACGGTGCGTCGATTCGCCTCTTCCGATCCCAACCTGCATGACGCCGTCTTGCAAGCTCTGGCGCTCTCCGGGAGCGACGACCTCAGTTTCGGGGACGTGTTGGAGTTGAAATTTGGCAGTGAATTGCAGGCCATTCAGTTTCTCGGGCACGTGACCGCGTTTCGCCCGTATGGCTCGACGGCAGTCCGCCTATCGCCGAACACGCTTCTAGAGTACGGCTACGCCACCTCCCGCCCTGACTCCCGTGCCGAGAAGGGATTCGATTCTGCGCCCGCGGACATGAGTGAAACCAATCCGCGCCTCAGTCTGTCGGGCTACGCTCCGCAAGTGGAGAGTGCCCACCACCAGGAGCTAAGCCTATCGCGACGCCAGGGTGAGAACGCGTTTGAGGTTGCCGTTTTTTCCGATCGCATCAGCGATCCTGCCCTGCTGGGGACCGGAGCTGTTACCTCGGCGGGCGGATTCTTGCTTCCCGACCTTTCATCGGGAACGTTCACTTACACGGGCCAGCGGTTGGGCACTGAAGGCCTGCGCGTTCTTCTTGAGCGCAAGTTCGCCGGGGATTTGACGGCCACGGTGGACTATGCACTCGGCGGTGCGCTCAATCTCGCTCAGTCCGACGTGGCGCTCGCGCAGGCGCAACAATCGTTGACCACGCAGCGCCGTCACGCCGTCGCAGCGAAGTTGAGCGGAACGCTGCCGCGCACCCACACCCGCTGGATCACCTCGTACCGCTGGGTTAGTGGACCAGCGCTCACTCCGGTGGATATGTTCAATTCGTCTCCGGGCCGGACCGATCCCTTCCTCAATATCTTCGTTCGCCAGCCGATCCCCACCATGGGATTCCTGCCTTGCCACATGGAAGCGATCATTGATATTCGCAACCTTCTGGCGCAAGGCTATGTTCCGGTGGTCGGCCAGGATGGACAGACGGTCTACCTGGTCCAGTCGGCCCGCTCGGTGCGCGGCGGGTTGGCGTTTTCGTTCTGAGCGGCTGGCGCTCGGCATCCCGTATTCAGCCAATCTGACGTGCACTGCCGTTTCCGTCGTTTCTCCCTGGCCAAATCCTTAAATGCTGATTGCCGACGGCTGGCTGCAGACTCCCATTCGGAAAATCTATCGCTCCTATTCGTAACTACATGGTTGACTCGGGCACATCGTTCCGATAATGTTCAGACCTGATCATTCTTGCAGGCGGGTCGGTGTCTTCTTAGCTAAAGTACGCAAGTAAATTGTTATCGCATGCCAACCCCACCGTCCCTCCTGGGTTCAGGGCGACTTCGCCTTCCCCGAAGAGTCGCCACTCCGAGTTCTGATCGGGAGGAGCTTCCTATGAAAGCGCGCGTCTTCTTCGTATTTCTTTTCCTTCTTTCGAGTGCGATCAGCTTGTGGGCTCAGACCTTTCGCGGAACCATCCTCGGGACAGTAACCGACCCCACGGGCAAGCTAGTGGCTGGCGCGACCGTGACCGTGAAAAACACGGGCACAGGACTGGAGAGAACCACCAGCACCACCCCCGATGGCGGCTACACCATCCCCGAATTACCTGTAGGGAACTACACCGTCACGGTGACGCAAACCGGATTTCAGACATCGGTAACCACCAACGTGGAAGTGGACGTGGCCACGGAACGCCGTGTAGATGTCGTGTTGCAGATCGGCAAGGTGACGCAGACGGTCGAAGTCGCCGGCGGAGAGTTGCCCCAGATCGAAACCACTAGTGACGATCTGGGCGGTGTGCTCACCTCCAACGCAGTTGAGGATCTGCCCATCAATGGCCGCGACTACACCAAACTAATCTATCTCAACCCTGGGGTGGCCGGTTCGCCCGATCAAATCACCGACTCACCGGGATCGTTTGGCGAGTTCAGTATGAACGGGGCGCGCGGCCGGTCCAACAACTACCTACTCGACGGCACCGATATGAACGATGGCTACCGCAACGATCCGGCCATCAACCAGGGTGGCGTGTTCGCGGTTCCCTCGGCGATTCTGCCCATCGGCGCGGTGGAAGAGATGAAGGTGCTCTCGAACTTTCAGCCCGAGTACGGCCGCAATGCCGGAGCGGTGGTCAACATCGTGACCAAGAGCGGCAACAACAAGCTGCACGGCGAAGTGTTTGAGTATTTCCGCAATGACGCGCTGGATGCGCGAAATTATTTCAATCAGGTGGGCGAGCAGCGGGCGCCTTTCCACAACAATCAGTTTGGCGGTGACTTGGGTGGGCCGATCGTGAAGGACAAGACATTCTTC
>Ga0187784_10002648_pt1 | contig 14362 bp, 9 predicted proteins | sample 1015_SJ02_MP15_2_FD_132964 | JGI IMG/M metagenome (GOLD analysis project Ga0187784, IMG submission 132964) | Tropical peat soil microbial communities from peatlands in Department of Meta, Colombia - 1015_SJ02_MP15_20_MG | ecosystem: Environmental > Terrestrial > Soil > Wetlands > Peat | place...
CCCCAAACAAATGGCACGAGGGAACCCCACGCTTGGAGGACCAGAAAGCTCTGGTCAAAATCCGCCCCGACCGCCGGTGACACACCTCGAATTGCAAGGCGAATGGTAGTTCCAAAATTGAGGGAGAGGGCGAGCAGCAAACCGACCGTGCCCGCGATGACCACAAAGATCCAATCGTCCAGTTTGCCTTTGCTTGAATCTTGCGGGCGGTGGCCGGACACGGTACGAAAGAAAATCAGAAATGCGGCGAGTTCCAGGATAGCTGAGAGCGGAAGCAGAATGCGCCAGTGCCATAGGTAAACATTGGCCAGCCAGCGCAGGGCCACGCCGGAGATCCACAGAGCCCAGGCGGCGCCCTCCACCCACAAGCCAAAATTCGAGTGACGCAGTTTGGGAATGGAGTAGAAACCAATACCCAGGATGAAAGTTCCGATCCATCCAAAGATTTGCGCATGACCGTGCGCCTGAACCCATGCTGGGGAAACGGAGTCTGCCACCCGATGGCTGCTGATTGCGATCAGGTTCCAGACTCCAAGAAACGTCCCTGGAAGCAGCATGAAGAACAGCCCAGTGCCGATATAGAGCATCAGCAGTCGCGAGAGCGCGGTCTCACGGGCAGAGTTGATTCTGAAGATTTCGTCTGGTGTGGCTCGGCCAGGGACCTTTACTTCGATTGTCGAGGCAAGTTGGGACATGCGTCCTAGCTCCGAGTGGCCGCGTCGTTTGCCAGAGGGCAGAACGTCGCCCGGCCTCAGAGATCAGTGGGCCTTTTCCATTTCAATGGCCCGGGGGAACAGGATGTTGTTTTCCAGATGAATGTGCTGATGCAAGTCCGCCTCAAGCTCCGCCAAAGCTTTGTAGAGAGTCTGATAGCTGACACAGGTGTCAGATGGCGCGGCATAGCCGTGGCTGGCTTCCCGCATGGCACGCAAGGCGTTACCGGCGGAGTCATGCTCGTGCTCCATCATCGCCACCGGGTTTTGGACCGTGCCGAAGGGCGGCGGTAGAATCGGCGCCTTTTCAATAACCGCCTCCTCCATCCGGATGATGTAGGGAAACAAAACCTTTTCTTCTTTCATCAAGTGGACCGTCAGCGCTTGGGTCAGGCCGGCGAAGACGTCGCGAAGCTCCAAGAGTTCCGGGTGATTCGCCCCATGCACTGAACAAACCTTGGCAAAGAGAGGGCCAAGTCGCGAAATCTCCTCGCGTGTGTATTTGTGGTGAGTATTCATGATATGGGAGACCAAATCGCCCAGAGGCTCCGTTTGCCAGTTGCGGTCCGTCGAGTTGGCCGACGACGATAGCCGCGCCTCGTCGAGTGATTTCAGCACCTGCTCGACGGGAATATTGGCCGCATGACAAGCCTGCTCCAGTGTGTGGTTGCCGCCGCAGCAATAATCGATACCGAATCCTTCAAAGACCCGTGTTGCTCCGGGGTATTCCACGGCTAAATCTCGGACCGTCTTTTCCACGGTTGCGTTCATCGATTCCTCCTTGGGGGCGGTATGCAAATGCCCTGGCCGCCTTTGATGAATCGATGTTACAAAATCAATGGAGGCATGCCGATGACTTTTGTCACGGCCGCTGAGTGTGAATCCCCGCACCCATGTCGGCATCAGAATTAATATGATCTCTTTCGATGCCGCGCATGAGGCAGTGCATTACCCCAAGGACCGCCGCTTGCGTATCTGGGTTCGCCCATCCATCCTGGTCGGCATCGCTGTGGCGGCTCTCGCGGCGGTCCTTGCGGCTTGGATCGAGTTTGCCGTGGCGGGTCTCCCTGAAGTTCCGCCTGTTCTCCAGGTATATCCCGACAACTTCGCGGGGCCGCACGGCTTCCCCCTCTGGGTGCGTTACTGCCACTTCTTAAATTTCTTCTTTGTGATGTTGCTGATTCGTAGCGGTCTCTCCATCCTCGTTGACCATCCTCGCCTGTATTTCAATGATGACTGCATGCCGGGCAGCGAATGGATGCGGTTCACGCCACTCAAGGTCCCTCGCGACCGCCTCTGGACAGCAAAAGACGATGCCCGTTATCTTTCCCCGCTCCTTGGCACACCCGGCTATCGGCACACAATAGGTATGGCACGGGTTTGGCACTTCATCAACGTCCACGGGTTTATCATCACAGGCATTGTATTCGCCGTCATGCTCTTCGCTACGGAGCAGTGGCGGCGGATTGTTCCCACTTCACCTCTGGTGCTCACCCAGGCATGGAACACCTGGGTCCACTATGCGACATTTCACATGCCTTCGGAGCCAAACGGGTTCTATGGCTACAATGCGTTACAGCAGATTGCTTATTTCATGGTCTTTTTTGTATTCGGCCCTTTGGCTATCGCTACCGGCATCGCCATGTCACCGGCCGTAGTGAACCACCTTCCCTGGTACGCACGCATCTTCGGCGGCAGGCAATCGGCCAGATCTATCCATTTCCTCACTATGGTTAGTTTCCTGGCATTCCTCGTGGTACACGTGACGCTGGTCGCGATGACCGGGTTTGCACGGAACATGAACCACATCGTGATGGGCACTAACGATCAGGAACGCCTGGGCATGTATCTGGGGTTTGTAGGCATCGCTGTGGTTGTCCTCTCATGGGTTGTGGCGCACTACATCTCGTGGCATCATCCACGCGGGTTGCAGCACGCGCTCAAAACCGTGGCATATCCCATGCAACTCCTCACCTTGAACCGGCTGATTCCGCACCAGAATTATTCCGAGCAGGATATCTCGCCCTACTTCTGGCCCAACGGGAAGATGCCGGTGAGAGAGGATTGGAAGAAAATGGCCGAGGATGGCTTCCGGGATTTCAAATTAAAGGTGGGCGGGCTGGTGGAAAATCCAGTCGAGCTCTCCCTTGCCGACATCGCGAAATTGGGGCAAACCGAGCACATCACCATGCACCACTGCATCCAGGGCTGGAGCGGCATAGCGAAGTGGAGTGGCATTCCGATGAAGACGCTCATCGAACTAGTGCGCCCAAAACCGGAGGCCAGAGTCGCAGCCTTCTTCTCCTTTGGCGAGGCGCTCTATGGCGGCGCATATTACGATACGCAGCGCATGGAGAATGTGCTGAAGCCGGAATGCCTGCTCGCCACGCAGATGAATGGGCAGCCGCTTCCGGCAGTGTACGGCGCTCCGCTGCGGCTGCGGGTCGAGAATCAGCTTGGTTACAAGATGGTCAAGTGGATCGAGCGCATAGAATTCATCGAGTCGGAGAAGCAGTTGGGCAAGGGAGAAGGGGGAAAGAACGAGGACGACGAATACTTCGATCTTTTGCCAAACATCTGAGGGCATCGCTAACCACTAACCACTTCCTTTTGGACCTCCTCTTCGAGGGCCTTCAAATTGCTCAGGGTTACATCACGGCCGTCGATCTTCAGCAAGCCTTCGGCCTGCAAGCGGGAGAGGTTACGGGAAACCAGTTCGCGCACGGTGCCGATTTGCGCTGCCAATTCCTGGTTGGTAACGGGGAGGGAGACCGCCAGACCCTCGGCAGTTCGTTTTCCGGACTTTTGGGCGAGTCGGAAGAGATACGAGGCCAGCCGGTGGCGCACGGTGGTGAAAGAGAGCTCTTCGATAATTCCCACCAGCCGTCGCAAGCGCGCTCCGACCACGCGCAGGACCTTGAGGCCAACCTGGGGGTGGGCGAGACAAAGTGCTTGAAAGTCCTGCTTACCAACAAAGAGCAAGGTTGCATCCTCGATGGCAATAGCCGAGGCGGGATACGCTCCTCCGTCAAATACCGGCAGCTCGGCAATGGAACTGCCTGGACCATCGATGCTTAATACCTGTTCGCGCCCGCCGGGTGAGGTCTTGAATATTCGCACATGTCCGGACTCCACGGCGTAGAGTCCCATGCACGGTTCGCCCTCACTGAACACCAATTCACCCGCTGAATGCCGGCGGACGACAGTACGCTTGGCGAGGAACTCCAATTCACTCTCCGCCAAGCTGGAGAATATGGGAACTTCCGTCAGTGTCTGTCCAACCTTATTTGGGGAATCTGCCATAGGCAATATTCTATCAGCCAGAGAGGGAATCGCCAGTACGATTGGAACGAAAAACGCCCATTGCGAACACTAAACGCGTACATCCTGAACAACTATTGGAAATCCTCTGATGCTTAGCGACCGACGTGGTGCCCTACTGAGTCACCGGTCGGATGACGAGCTACTCGTAAGTCGTCCAGGGCGGCCTCAGCAGGCGGCGAACTTTCCAGGGCCGCCGATTACCCGCCACTGACGGCGTACTGTTTGCCGGCGGTCGCTGTCGAGTTACTCGCCGGAAGGCAAACACACTAGCCGGCAAGGGAGGGGTAATCCGCGAAGGGATGGGGGCAACTTTCGAGTGGCCGACCATCCGCCCGCGACCGTTCACGAATTGTTCTCTGGAAGGTTCATCATCTTCGCCAGCTTAGGCCAACGCGGGCCGGCGCGAAGTGGTTTGAGGAATTTTGCAGAAGCCCGTAGCACTGCGGCCGGCTCGCGGTTCTCAATCGCTCGCTCGTAGCAATCCATTGCGGCATCGATATTCGAGCAAAGCAGATGATAGTAGCTCATGGCGATCGCCGGCATATTGCGGAGTTGTGCCGCCAATGTCTCCGCATGGTCCTTTTCACCGGCTTGCGTGAGGATGCCGGCAAGGAACGCCACCGTCATAGGGTCCCAGGGCGCCACCCGTAAGGCCTCCTTGGCCGCCTGTCGCGCCTCGGCGATCCTCTCTTGATAGAAATGGCTTTCGGCCATCAGCAAGAGGGGCAGTAAACTTCGGTCACCGAGCTCCATCGCCTTCCGCGCCTCGGCAATGGCGGGTTCGTACGTTCCCGCGAAAAGAAACGTGGCCGCGCGAAGCATTCGAAAAGGGGCGTTTAGCGGGTCTTGTGCAATAGCTTGGGCTTGCTCTTCAAGCGCTTCTTCGAACCGTCCCAGCGGTACCAAATAATGAACCGCATACCCAATGCGAACGCGAGGCGGGATGGGCTCGGATGCTCTTGCCTGCCTAAACTGCTCGTCAGCCTCCTTCCAGTCACAATCGTGCAAGGCGGCGATACAGCCGAGCACCACATGAGCACCCGGTTCGCCCGGGGAAAGTTCCAAGGCTTTTCGGGCCTCGGCGCGGGCCAGAGGCACCATTGCCCGGAGCGGGCGCAGGCCGAAGAATCCCCGTCTCCAGTATAGAAAACCCAAGAGGTAGTGCGGCGTGGCCCAATACGGGTCCAGGGCGATCGCCTGCTTGAGATAGTTTTCGCCTAGCTCATCGGCGCTTGGCGAGACTTTTTGGAACTGATGCTCAGCCTTCAGGAACGCATCGTAAGCCGGCAGATTCGGCTCGTGCGCACGCGTGCTCGCCGATTTACCGGTCAGCTTGACCTGCAATGCTCCGGCAACAGCGGTCGCAATCTCGTCCTGCATGGCAAAGACATCGGTCATTTCGCGATCGTAACGTTGCGACCAGAGATGATATCCGTCCGTGGCGTTGATGAGCTGCACGGTGACGCGCAGCCGGCTGCCGGCCCGGCGCACGCTGCCCTCGAGGATGGTGCGCACTCGTAGCGCATCGGCGATTTTGGTAATGTCCTGCTCCTTGCCTCGAAACGCGAAGGAGGAGGTGCGCGCCGTCACGCTCAGGCCGGGAATCTGCGCGAGCAGGTTGATGATCTCCTCGGCCAGACCATCGGAAAAATATTCGTCGTCGGCATCGCGGCTCATGTTGGCAAACGGCAGAACCGCGATGGAGGGTTGCTCCTGCAAGGCTGCGCCGGTCCGTGCGAGCTGTCCCAATGCTTCCCGCAACTGCGCCATGGTCTGAAAGCGGCGTGCCGGTTGCTTTTCAAGACATCGCATCACTACCCGTTCCAGCGCCGGGGAGGCGTCCAAACGGCGAGGCTCCTTGTGCAGCACCGCGGCCATAGTCGAGATCGCACTTTCTCCCTCGAATGCCCGGCGTCCGCTGAGCATCTCGTAGAGCACCGCCCCAAACGAGAAAACATCCGAACGTGCATCCGCCGGCTTGCCTTCCGCTTGTTCTGGTGACATGTAGGCAGCGGTCCCGAGGATCGTTCCCGCTACAGTCCGGGGGATGGACGACGTCTCGCACATGGGTGCATCCCGTGCATCCGAAAGCTTGGCCAGTCCAAAGTCCAGAAGCTTCACGCCTTCCTTGGTCACCAAGATGTTGGCCGGCTTCAGATCACGATGCGTAATCCCCTTGGCGTGCGCCGCTTCGAGGGCGGCCGCAATTTCTAACGCCAACCGAACAGCATCTTCTACAGGCAGCGGGCCGCTCAGCCTAGTGCCCTCCACATATTCCATCACCAGGTAATCTGGTCCAACATCGTGCAGCGTGCAAATATGCGGATGATTCAGGGCTGCGATGGCACGCGCCTCTTGCTCGAAACGCTCGCCGTGGGGGCCCTTTAGAACTTTGATGGCAACGAGACGATTCAGCCTGGTGTCTGTGGCGCGGTACACCTCCCCCATTCCTCCCGCACCAATGGGAGCAAGTATTTCATATGGTCCCAGGCGCGTTCCAGCGGAGAGCGGCATAACGCTTAGTCTATTCTAAATATAACGTCTTAGTCTATTTTACTTCTGACCCGCGGACGTTTCCGCCGTTTCGGTCGAACAGATTGGGAACGAATGCGCCACTCGGAAGTTGTTCCGGGCGGCCTCGGCAGGCGGCGAACTTTCCAGGGCCACCGATTACCCGCCACTGACGGCGTACTGTTTGCCGACGAGCGCTGTCGAGTTTCTCGCCGGAAGGCAAACGCTAGCCAAGGCGCCAGGACCTACCCCCCTGAACTTGCGTGAACTTGCCTTGCCAGGATTCATCGCCTATGCCATGATGGGTGGCGAAACCCATGAAATCAACACGCCGGGATTGGTTCTCAACCTGCCTTGCAATGGTGGCGTGGCCACAGGTTCTATCCGCCCAGCAGCATGCCCATGCCGCCGCCGCATCCCGAACCGCGCATTTAGAAACTCTGGATGCGGCCACTGCGGGAGAGATCGAAGCCATCGCGGCCCAGATCATTCCGTCCACCGGCGGCCCAGGCGCGCGCGAAGCCGGTGTCATCTATTTCATCGACCGCGCGCTATCGACGTTCGCTGCCGCTGACCGCGAGGCGTATCGCGCGGGGATGGCCCAGGTCCAGCAGAAGCGAAAGGAGCTATTCCCGAACTCAACGACGATTGCGTCGCTGACCGCCGAGCAGCAGATGACTCTCATCCGTACCATCGAGGCATCCGACTTCTTCGATTTGCTCCGCACCCACACGGTGTTGGGCTTCCTGGGGAACCCGAGCTATGGCGGCAATCGGGGGGAAACCGGATGGCGACAGATCGGCTTCGAGGGCCGGATGGCCTACCAGCCGCCCTTCGGCTACTACGACGCAGAGATGAACGGAGAGAAGAAGTGAGCGGCATGGCATTTCCAACCAAGGATTCGGTTGATTTTCTGGTTGTGGGCGCCGGCGCCGCGGGTGGGGTCGTGGCCAAAGAGTTGGCGACGGCTGGATTTCGGGTGGTTGTGTTAGAGCAAGGCCCATATTTGCACGAGGGAGACTACGCGCACGATGAAATCAAGTACACCATCGAGCCGGGCCTGACCAACGACCCGAAGGTTCAGCCCATCACTTTTCGCAGGTTGGAAGCGGACCGCGCCCGGCCCATGAAAGCGATCGAGTACGGACGGCAAGTGGGCGGGGGCAGCGTTCATTTCACCGCCAACTACTGGCGCTTCCACGAGAGTGACTTCCACGAGCGCAGCTTGTGGGGCGAGGTGAGTGGCGCCAATCTGATGGACTGGCCCATCACTTATGCCGATCTCGAACCCTATTACACGAAAGCAGAATACGAACTCGGGATCTCCGGGTTGGCGGGCGCGAATCCCTTCGAGGCGCCGCGCTCGAAGCCTTACCCGCTGCCCCCCATGCCCATTAAGTCGTCCGGGGTGTTGTTCGAACGAGCTACGAGAAAGCTCGGATTACATCCTTTTCCCGCCCCGGTCGCCATCCTTTCGCAGCCCTACCAGGGCCGAGCTCCCTGCGTGAATTGCGGCTTTTGCGAATCGTTCGGCTGTGAGGTGGGCGCTAAATCAAGCACCTTGGTCAGCGTCATTCCTCTGGCCGAAAAGACAGGCCGTTGCGAAATCCGGCCCCACTGTTACGTGCGCAAGATCGAAACGGACGATGCCGGCCGCACCACGGGCGCCATCTACTTCGATCGCAACCGGCGCGAGATATTCCAACGCGCCCAAGCGGTCTTCGTTTGCGCCAACGGCGTCGAGACTGCGAAACTCTTGTTGATGTCGAAGTCAAAACGTTTCCCCGAGGGCCTGGCGAACTCGAGCGGTTTGGTTGGGAAGTATCTTATGTGGGACAATGGCGGCGCGGCTCAAGGGTTATTCGAGCATCCCTTGAATGAGTACAAGGGCATTCAAGTAACACGGCTGATACACGATTACTACGCGAGCGATGCCAAGCGGGGCTTTTACGGGGGAGGCGCGATCGATGCGCGGTTCGATTACTACCCCGCCGGCTTCGCGCTTCATGGATTGCCTCCCGACGCTCCCCACTGGGGCAGCGAGTACAAGCGAACGTTTGCGACCTACTTCAACCGCACCATGATGCTCCTGTCCCACACCACCTCGCTGGCGCAAGCCAAGAACTGCGTTTCGCTCGATCCCGATGTGCGTGACGCCTGGGGGCTGCCCGCAGTCCGCATCACCTTCGATCACCACCCCGATGATGTGGCGACCATGAAGTGGATACAGGCGAGACAACTCGAGATCCTCGAGGCCGCAGGCGCGTTGAAGACGTGGAGTCAGTCGCTCGACATTGCCGACAATATGCCGAGCCGTCACCTCATGGGAACTTGCCGGATGGGCAACGATCCAGGCACTTCGGTGGTGAATGCTCACAGCCGAACGCATGATGTTCCCAACCTGTTTGTCGCGGATGGGAGCAACTTTGTGACGTCCGCCAGGCAACAACCCACGGCAACCATCCAAGCGCTGGCTTACCGCGCAGCAGATTATGCGATCCGGGCCGCAAGGCACGGTGATTTGAGCTAGAAATCTTGAAGCCGAAAACTTGGTGTAAATGAGTCAAGTTTTCACAATATGAAAATGCTGTTCGGACATGCTCCGGGGGCTGGGGCGGAGCCCCGTTAGTGTCCTGTCCCACCTAAGACTTTCCAATGGCCCGGGGTGGCGCAGACATTGACTTCGATGTCTGCGCCACCCTTGCACTGTTCGCTGCTCGGAGAAGTTTAGGGGCTAGTGGGCTACGCCGTGCTGGTGCATGCGGCGGTGCAATTCGGCGCGGGCGTCGGTATAAACCTTACGAACCCGGCCATAAGCCTCCGGGTCCGGCCGCGTAGCGAGGGTCTCAACATACAACTGCGCCCCGTCGATGAGCTTCAGGAAGTATGCCGCGGCCTCGGGTGAGAATAATTCCCTCCCCGGGACCTTGACGTAGACGGCAGACGTATGTGAAGCAACCTTAAACTCCCAAACAGTTGTAGGACCGGATTGGGAAGAGCATCGCGCCGCGAGCCACCCTGGCCCTTGAACCTTCACCTTCTCTGCCAGGTGGATCGCGCGCGCACCTGACGGCTCTTCGCGCCTGGCGACGGGCTTGCCATTGAAGATGACTTCCAGGCGATGGATCGGCACAAAACACTGCGCATCGGCGATGACCTCGATCGTTCCGCCGCCCGCCCCCAAAGTGATTTCCGCCCCCGGCGCGTGCCCATCGGCCTGGAACATCAAAAGCGGGCCGGAAGTTGCGAAGGTATTCCCCGCCCGTACGGCTTTGGCAAAATTCGGAAAATTGAACTCTTCTTGCCCGAGGTAAGCATAGACGCGATTCGCTCCGGCGGGCATGTACGCTCCCATCTTATCCGTCCCCGCTACGGCCGGCAGGCGATAACCGCAATTCAGATAATGATACCAATCGAGATAACGCAGACTATCAAACTCTAAGATCGCCTTATGATGGACCTTCGGATCGTCTTGCGGCCAAATCTCCACGGCATCGATTTTGCCCAGTACGATGTCTGCTGCGATCTCACCCGTGGGATAAGGGAAGTGCACGGCCACCGCCAGGCCCTGGCGCTGGCGGCATACGTCAGCCCATTCCGCCAAGCTGGTCCAAACCGGGTCGCCCAAATACGCCTCGCTCGGCCCGTCCGCCGACATGGGGAAAACCGGCTTGCCTTGCACGCCTTCGAGCCCAATGTGACCCAGGATGTGCTGCCGGTTCTCGCTTCCCACCCACACCATTGAGTCGCGATCCGGCGAAAGCAAAGGTCCGTGGGAAAGATCACCCACATTGGTAAACAGGTCTCCCCACTGTGCGGCCAGCAAGTTGATGAGGTTCAACCCTTCCGCTTGCGCTTCCAGCAGAGCGGTCGAGGGGGAGAGAAAATGGGTATGAGTGTCGGCGGTCACCCAACCTTTGGTGCGCAGGTTGGTGAGTCGAGGAATCTCGAGGGTCAATTCACGCTGACCTGGCTGGATTTCGATCTTTCGCCTCACGGCTTGGTGTTCGAACCCCTTGGTCATTTCCACGTACACTTCCCCCGGGGGAAGTTCTATCTGAAATGTGCCATCAACGTAGGCAAAGGAGGTGTCCATCATTTTCACGTCCGCGCCGTAATCCTGGAACCACCCGTCATTGATTTCAGTCCGGTGCCCATAAGGGGGGATGTAGCGTCCCTCCTTTGACCGGAAAGCGAGCCGCACCGGGGTGGGGCGCATGCTTTCAGAATCCAGCACACGGCAGTGAAGCCATCGGCGGCCATGCTCGACGATCTCGATACGGCCGCCCCCTTCTGCGGCTTCGAGTTCGCTGCCCGGAACAACCCTGGCGAGCTCGAAGGCATACTCTTTGCCGGTAATGGAATCGGTCAGGGTCAGAGTGGCGCCGGCGCTGGCGATGACCTCCACATAAAGATGCCGCGCGGCAGGGTTCACCGCGGCCTTTTCCCCCAGCCCTGCTGCGGGCGCCGCGAGCCAAGCCTCGGGGTCAAAATCCGGCAGAGCGAACGTGCGGCCTAGAGTGCCCAGATCTACCTTCACTTGCCAGCGCGCTTCATCCTCAGCGGCAGGCGCCGGCAAAGTAAGCCGGTACAAAGCACGCGGCTCGCATCGCAGGGGCTTCTCAGCGCGGTGATAGAGCGTCAATCCGCAAATCACCAGCGAGTCCTCACTGCGTGCTTCAATCCGCAGGGCGCGAATGCTGCGCTCCGGCTCAGGGTTCTCAAGCGCGCACACCCAAACGATTCCCAGCCCGGGGCCTCCCGCAAAGTTCTCGGTGACCACGGTTTGGAGATTGCCCCATTGCATCGCCGTGCGCAAAGGGTCGGTAAGCTTCATGGCCCCCTTCTTGCCCGGCGGCAACGAGCCGAAGCTGAGGTGCCCCCAGGGGTTGACCACCGCATTCGTCTCATACCGGCGGCGGATAGGCAGCACGTGCGTTCCATCATCCTCGTAAACTAACGTCACATCGGCCAGATGTTGGCCCACCTTCTGAAACACGTCCATCCCCTGTTCCGGCGACTCGTTCTCATCAAAATCACAAAACGAAGCCAGGCAGAGAAAATGCGCTTTCCGGCCCAAGGCAATTTCCACGAGCGGGGCGGCCGTCGGCCCGGGTTTGGTCGTGAGGACAATCCATCCTTTGCTTTCCAGGTCTTCGGGCCCCAGGATAAAAGGAATTCCCTGCATGTCACGCTTGCCCGTGGGGACTCGGATCAGGGAGTCCTTGGCGGAATCCCTGCCAATCAACGCGGCCATTTCGCGGACGCCGAATTCCGGTGAAGAGGAGTTGAAATAGGCGCTCAACTCTATGGGCGTAAACTTCCTGCCGGAATTGCCCGCCTCAGGCAGCAGAACACGGTTTGACGCACCACTCATCTCGTCCTCCAGCAAACGGATAGTCGGAGCGGTAGCGCCGACCGTCAGAAGAAATTCGCGCCGCGAAAATCCCGGCGCCGATGTTGGTTTATCGTGGGGCATGTCAAATGATCCTCCTCGAGGCCGGCGCCTTGGGCGACGCCATTTACACAACGAGAGCCGCTGAGGAGGCCAAACTGCGGCTACCTCCGCTCTGCCAGCTAGCCGAGTCTATCTTACGCCAGTTTGTTGCCTAGCAGGCTGCGGAAAAACCCCGCAAGCCTGTTATTCTGAGCGAAGCGAAGAATCTCGGCAGTCGTAGAATCAGTCAACTACAGAGATCCTTCGTCGTCCGCCAATAAGAATGGCGGACTCCTCAGGATGACAGCCCTGAGGGGTTTTCCCGCAGCCTGCTAGGGGCACCCTCAGCGATTACTAAACACCTTCCGGCTGGTCATTACTGGCACCGAGCTGAAGAAGGTTATATCCGAGGGGCGCCCAAGTTCCACGCGTGGGAGCATGTTCAAGAGCTTTCGGAATGACGGAGGAGAGTGCGGATGTAAGGCACACGTGCTCATTGCGCGGAAAAGCTACGAGCGGTATAGTGAGGTTCAGTGACGGGGTCTATCCGATTCATCTCACAGCGAGGAAGGAAAGCTAAGCTGGGATAAACCCGTGCGCGAAGCGGTGCCCACGATACAGTTTTACAACGACGAGCTCAATAGTAATGTCGCCCTGCGAGACATGCTTTCGCACCGGACGGGAGTGACACGGCACGATCTGATCTGGTTCAAATCACCCTTCACGCGCAAGGAGCTCTTTGAGAAGCTAAGATACCTGGAGCCGCAGGAGCCGATGCGGACCGCCTTCCTTTACAATAACCTGATGTTCTCAGCCGTGGGAGAGATCATCGAGCTGAAATCAGGCATGCGGTGGGAGTTCGTTGTGGAAGAAGGACAAGTGAAGGCGCTGAAGGAGCGCGACCCGTCTGGCGAATTTACGTATCCCCGACAATGATACAAAGCCTAAAGCCGCAGAGTCTCTGGAGAACCAGGCTCTCGAGAATCCCCGCCTGCCCAGCCGGACAGGGCGATTTTACTCTTCGAGAATGACGGGATCACCCGTCCGCACTTCACCGGCGGCGAGTGCGGTGGCGTAAACTCCGGCGCACTTGTTGTGCTGCTGAACCACGCATTTCAAGACTTGTGGGGCCCGCTGGCTGGTTTCCGGGTCGAGCGTGATCATGACGCAGCGTTGATCCACCTCGGTGACGGCAATGCGGGCCTTGTCGCCCAGGCGCAGAATGCGGCCGACCCACTTCAGCTCATCGAAGGCCGTCCCACCCTCGAGATTCACAAGCAGATTCGGACGAAAGCGCCAGGGATTCGGCTCGATTCCGGATTCCTCGGCAATTTGTTGCACAGTCTGCTCGCTGATGAGGGAGACGTTCGAGACATCAAACGAACCGCGATAGTCCCGTAGCAGGAATAGGGGTTTCCCGAGGCGGTTCTCGAGGGTCTGCCGAAGTTCGTGGCTGGCGACCGGCCACCGTTCGCCATCGGGCGTGGTGACGGTCACGGTGACGTCCGGCGTTCCCGGCTTGTCAATCGAAGTCTGGCAGCGGAGAAGTTCCGGCAACTCGCGCGCCGTGAGCCATGGGAAAGCGCTTCGCGACTCCGACTGCACGAATGCAAAACGACGATCCTCCTCAAACCCCTGGAGGGTCAGAGGAAGCGACGGGCATGCCTCACCTCGCATTGATTTGACGGGATATCTCGCCAACTGGCGAATAACGCCGACCCTTTGCATAGTCTAGTCTCCTTGGGTACGCCCTTGAAGATTCTAACGCATAACACGCAATTTGAACTACTGGCGAAAGTCACGATTGCAATTTCGTATGCCGATGGTCCATGTGCAGGGCGCAACCTCGTCTCCCGGCGATAAAGTGCGAGGCCGCGTGATATGCTCCTTCTTGGTGGTGTCCTAGTTCGCTGTAGCGGCGCTCTCCGAGCGCCGCAGCTCCTTGAGAATTCGGGCACGGCGGTCAGAGACCGCCGCTACAGTTTTCAAACTAGGACACTACCTCCTTCTTAGTTGACGTAGTTTTCGGCATCCCCTAGAATAGAATGGGAAGCAGGGCTGCTCCCAAATCATGGTGGGAAAAACGGTTACGCACTACCGTGTTCTAGACAAGCTCGGCGGCGGCGGGATGGGTGTCGTTTACAGGGCCGAGGACACCAAGCTCCGGCGCCTCGTAGCGCTCAAGTTCTTGCCCGAGGAACTCGCCAAGGATCACACCGCTCTGGAGCGTTTCCAGCGCGAAGCGCAGGCCGCCTCCGCCCTCAATCACCCCAACATCTGCACCATCTACGACGTGGACGAGCACGAAGGCCGGCCCTTCATCGCTATGGAATTCCTGGAGGGGCAAACGCTGAAGCACTGGATCAGCGCCAAGCCC
>Ga0187784_10002649_pt1 | contig 14362 bp, 10 predicted proteins | sample 1015_SJ02_MP15_2_FD_132964 | JGI IMG/M metagenome (GOLD analysis project Ga0187784, IMG submission 132964) | Tropical peat soil microbial communities from peatlands in Department of Meta, Colombia - 1015_SJ02_MP15_20_MG | ecosystem: Environmental > Terrestrial > Soil > Wetlands > Peat | place...
GCGCGCACGTGGGACGAATGCCTGCGGATCGGCCATCTGATGGCGGACGAAGCTCAGCGGATCGTCAAGGACGCCCCCGTTCAGGACAACCCGCAGCTGGTTTGCGACTCGCTTGACGTCGAGTTTCCGATCGAAAATCCGCTCTTGTGGGCCATCACGGTCGGCTCGCCCCTCAAATATCCCCACAACGACGCCAACCACAGCGTCACGTGCCGGATCAACCTCATCAACCTGGGCAATGCGCAGATCGTGACGATTCCAGGCGAGGCTCTGCCGAACATCGGCTTTTATCTCAAGCGCAAAATGCGGGGCGAGCACAACCTGCTCTTTGGACTGACGAACGATGCCTTCGGCTACATCCTGACCAAGGTCGATTTCCACAGTTTCCCGCGGTATGACTATGTTTCGCGGACTTCGCTGGGCGAAATGACCGGCGAGATCCTGATCGACAACGTCCTGAAACTCGTCGCGAAGAATGCTGCCCCCGAACACCTCGCAACGAAGTAACCCGCCGAGGGTGGGTCCGCCGAAAGAAAGACATCCCATGGCACTCGAAAACGGCCAGCAACGAAAGACGGGTCTGATCACCGGTGCAGCGAGCGGTCTGGGTCGCGCGATCGCGTTGCGCTTGGCGCGCGATGGCTGGAACCTTTGCCTGGCCGACGTCAACGACACGGGCAACGAAGAGACGTTGCAACTCGTGCGACAAGCCGGGGGCGATGGCTTCGTCGAGCATCTCGATGTTCGGGAGATCGACGCGTGGCAGGATCTACGCGAACGCCTTCGCGAGCGTTGGCCGCGGCTGGATTTGTTGGTCAACAACGCGGGCGTCGCCGGCTCGGGGCGCGTCGGCGAGTATTCGATCGAGAACTGGCACTGGATCGTCGACGTCAACCTCTGGAACGGCATTAACGGCTGTCACACCTTTGTCGAATGGCTCAAGGCGAACCCGCGGGGCGGGCACATCATCAACACCTGTTCGCTGGCGGCGATCGCCTCGGCCCCCACGATGGCTGCCTATAACGTCACGAAGGCGGGGATGCTCGCTCTGTCCGAAACACTTTACGGCGAGCTGTTGCCGTACAACGTGGGTGTGACGGCGGTCTGCCCGTCCGTTTTCCGCACCAACCTTTTGGATAGGTCCCGTTGGTGTCAGCCGGAGGAGCGCCGGCTCTTCGAGAAGGGCTTTGCCGAAGCGAAGATGACGGCCGAGCACGTCGCCGACGCGGCAATTCGCGCGATGCACCGCAAGCAGCTGTATGTGATGGAGCCCTTTGAGGCGCGATTCAACTGGTACCTCAAGCGGCTGAATCCGACCTGGTTTCTGCGGAAAGTCTCGCGAATGTTCGAGGCCCAGCTGCGGGCATCCGCCGAACCGGCAGCGGCCGCGGCGCCGCCGTCCCGGGAAGTTGTGGCGGCGGGTCAAAAATAGGCAAAACCACCCCGCCTTGAAAGCCGCGGGCGCGCCTGCTATTTTCCGGCTAGTGCTTCGTATCGCGGCGGTTTTCGATGCTTCTCTCCGAAGTAGCCGGCCGCGAGCTCGCTTTTCGATCGTGATCACGCTTTATGAACGCCGATCCGTTGCGCGCCGGCTCTGGCGGCGAAGAAGATTCCTGGGAAACGCTGGCCGAAGACCTGTTCGGAATTGATCTCGGCGCCAAGCCGCCGGCCGACGCCCAGATCTCTTCCGAAGACCTGATGCTCGACGAACCTTCACCAACCGCCGCTGAACCAAAGCCCGCCGAGCCGGTGCCCGCCGAACCGACGCAGCCTGCTGGCGAGCGAAAAGAGCCCGAGCGGTCCGAACGCCAAGGGCCGCGGCGTCGCGATCGCGGGCCAGCTCGACCTCCGCGTCCGGAGCGCGCTGCGCCCCCTCCCCCGGCTGACGACGATTTCGGCGCCGATTTGGATCTCGAAGCTCCCTTTGGTGGCTCGCGCACACCTGAACTGGACTCTTCGTCCGAGGATTTCACAGAGGCCGAAGATGCCGCACAAGGCGAGGAGCCTGCCAAGAGCGAGCCGCATCGCCATCGCCCAGAGCGGGCCCGCGAAGAGCGCCGCGAGCGTTCGCATCGCGAGCCGCACCGGGAGGAACAATCGCGCGAGCAGCCTCCGACAGAAGAATCCGAGGAGGCCGCTGCATCGGGCGGCTCCGAGGAAGGCGACACATATTGGGATCCGCTCAAGAACTGGCAGTGGAGCGAAGAGCGCGAATCGTCGCACCAACGGGAAGAATCGCGCGATCGCGGCGGCCGTCGAGGAGGAGGGGGAAGAGGCGGCCGAGGAGGGCGTGGCGAGCGCGGTCCGGGCCGACGCGAGTCGGGCGGGCGTCGTCGTGAGCGAGGCGAGCGGTCTCGCGGCGGAGAATATCGCTCCGAGGATTCCCCACATGAGTCCCACGGCGAGGAGGGACTTCGTGAAGAACGACCCCCCCATCGCTCTCGCGGCCGATCCGAGGGCGAGCACCGCTCAGAGAGGAGAGATCGGTCGGAGGGTGGACGTCGCTCGGAAGGCCGGCGTGGCGAACGACCGCGATCCGAAGGGCCGAGGCGCGAAGGGCATCCGACTCAGCGCGGGCCAGAGCGGCCGGTCCGTTCAGAACCGCCGCGATCCGCTCCGCCGGCCTCTGACTATCTGGACGATTTCGGTGTCGGATTGATCGACACGGGCAGTCCAGCCGAGCCTGCCGCCCCGGAGCGTCGTGAAGAACACGCCGTCCCCGAACGAGCGCACGGCGGCGACTGGGACGAACCACGCGTTGCCGACGAGCGAGGTTCGGAGGCGGGTTTTGGCGTGGAGGGCGATCGCGAAGAGATCGACGAATTTGAAGATCGTGAGGAAGGCGGAGCAACTGAGACAGAGCGACCTTTTGAAGAAGGCGAGCGTCGGCCTCGTCGACGACGGCGACGACGACGTTCGCGCTCGCGCCGAGAGAGACCCGCTGGACCGATGGATCGGGAGAGGCATGTGAGTGACGAAGGAACGCGCGACGAACTAGAACCCGAGAGGTACAACGAAGAAAGCCCCGATCGCGGGCCCTCCGACGAGGTTGAAGAACTGGCCGAGGAGCCCCATTTCGACGAGGGAGCCCTCGAAGAAGTGGACGAAGCCGCGGCTGAAACAGAATCAGAGGAACCCGAAGGTCCGCGCCGCCGCCGCAGACGTCGGCGTGGGCGAGGAGGGCGCGAGGAACGCGGCCATGGTCGCCCTGCTGCCGCGGGAGCCACGGTGGAATCACAGGGGCCGGCCGAGGAGTCCTTCGACGAGGACCTGGAGGAAGAAGAATCCGGCGACCTCACCGGCGAATCCGAGCTTAGCGCCGAGGACGAGGAAGGAGAGGAAGCCCCGCGGGTCTATCGGAACGTTCCGACTTGGGAAGAGGCGATTTCTTACCTCGTCCACAAGCGACCCTCCGAAGGCCGTTCGCGGGACGACTCTGGTCCGGGTGGCCCGCGCGAGCCTCGTCGCGACGGCGGCGGCCGTCCCCGATAGATGCGCTCATGCAACTTCGCACATGCCGTCTGGTGACGCTGGGCTGTAAGGTCAACCAGTACGAGACGCAGCTCGTCAAGGAGACCCTCGCGCAGCACGGCTACCGCGAGGCGAATGAGCAGGAAACCGCCGACTTGTGCGTCGTCAATACGTGCACCGTCACCGGCACCGGCGACGCGAAATCGCGACAAGTGGTCCGCCAGCTCGCGAGGAATAATCCGGGCACGCGGACGATCGTCATGGGCTGCTACGCGACCCGCGATCCGCAGGCTGTCTCGCGCTTGCCGGGCGTGTTCGAAGTCGTGCGCGACAAACGGGAGCTTCCCGACGTGCTGGGACGCTTGGGCATCGTCGACATGCCCCGAGGCATCAGCCACTTCGACGGCCGCAAGCGGGCCTACGTGAAGGTGCAGGACGGCTGCATCCTCAAGTGCACATATTGCATCATCCCACACGTCCGGCCCGGATTATCGAGCCGCCCGCCCGACGACATCGAAGAGGAAGTCCGGCGGCTGGTCGGCAATGGATACCGGGAGATCGTGCTGTGCGGCATCCACGTCGGACACTACGGCGTCGAATCGACCCGCGGTCGATCGGGGCGACCTCCGTTTCGGCTCTGGCATTTGTTCCGTCGGCTCGACCGCATCCCGGGCAACTGGCGGATGCGGCTGTCGAGCATCGAGGCGGCCGAGCTCAACGACGACTTTATCGCCGCGGCGGCTGACTGCGAGCACCTGTGTCCGCAGTTTCACCCGGCGCTGCAGAGCGGTTCCGATACGGTGTTGCGCCGGATGCGGCGGCGGTATTCGGTCGCCCGCTTCCTCGAAAAGATCGATCAAATGCGCGAGCGGCTCGACCGGCCCGCCTTTACCACCGACATGATCGTGGGCTTTCCGGGGGAGACGGACGCCGACTTCGAGCAGTCGGTCCAGGCGTGCCGTCGCGTTGGCTTCCTGAAAGTGCACGTCTTTCCTTTTAGCGCGCGAGCAGGGACAAAGGCTGCGACTTTCACCGATGCACTCCCCGCGCCGGCCATTCGCGAGAGGGTCATCCGCCTGAGCGCGGTCGAACGCGAGCTGGCCCTCGATTGTTACCGAACGCTCGAAAACAAACCGCTGGAGGTCCTAGTCGAACAGTGCGTGCCGGAACGTCCCGGCTTTGTCCGCGGCACCGACCGGCGGTATACGCCGATTGAGCTGCCGGGAAATGAAAATAACCTCGGGCATTTCGTGTCCGCGGTCGGACGTCGGGCTTCCAGAGAGTGCCTGTTTGCCGAGCGGGCTTCCTAAGTCGAGCTTCGTGCGTTTTTGTCATTCGTCTTCGGGTTTGGAACGTGGGCTACCTGGTTGCCATCGAGGGGATCGACGGATCGGGAAAAGGGACGCAGGCTCAGCGGCTGACTAAGCGGCTGGCCGCTGAAGGGCGGCGGGCGACACTCCTGTCTTTTCCACGATACGACTCGACCTTTTTCGGCCGGGCCGTCGGACAATACCTGAACGGCGCCTTCGGCTCGCTTGAACAGGTCCACCCGTTCTTCTCGGCGCTGCTCTTTGCGGGCGACCGGTTCGAGTCGCGGTCCCTGCTGACCGACGCGCTGGCGACACATGATGTTGTTGTGCTCGATCGCTACGTTGCGTCGAACGTTGCTCATCAGGCCGCCCGGCTCGAAGGAGCCGGCCGTGAGCAGCTGATCAAGTCGATCGAACAACTGGAGTTTGAAATTTACCGGCTGCCGCGGCCCGACCGGGTCGTGTTGCTCGACCTCAGCGTTGCCCGGGCGCGCCAACTGGTCGCCAGCAAACCGGCCCGCTCTTACACGGACCGCGCCGCGGACATTCAAGAGGCGGACGGAGCTTACCTCACGCAGGTCCGCGATTTGTACCTGGACCTTGCCCGTAGCGAGCCGAACTGGACTGTGATTGCCTGCGAGTCGCGGGGATCGTTGCGGTCGATCGACGACATCGCCGAAGAGATGGCTGCGCTCGTCAAACGGAGCGCTCCCTAGCGGGCCAGGGTTCGAAGCGTGGCTACGCCGGGCTCGACGCGGAGACACCGACTTTTTCCACGCGCAGCTTGATGATGCGGCGTTTGTCGGCATCGAGCACGGTCACGCGCAGGTGCTTCCAGGGGACCGTCTCGCGGCGCTTCGGAATCCGGCCGAGCTGGGCGTAAACGAAGCCTCCGATGGTGTCGTAATCCTCGTCGTCCGGCAGGTCGAACGCAAATTGCTCGTCAAGATCATCGATCCGCACCCACGGTTCGACCTCGACCGCGTTCGGACCGACCTGGCGAATCCCCGTGTCGTCGGCAGTATCGTATTCGTCAACAATTTCGCCGACGAATTGTTCGAGCACGTCCTCCATCGTGACCAGTCCGGCCACGCCGCTGTACTCGTCGATCACGATGGCAATGTGGACGCCGCGGCGTTTCATGCTCTCCAGCAACTTGTCGAGGCCAATCGTCTCGGGAACGTAAAAGGGTTCTCGCACCATGTCCTTGAGTGTGAAAGAGAGTTCTCCGTTGTGTGAGACGTGCCGCAAAAGCTCCTTCGCATAAAGGATGCCAATAATGTCATCGGGCGACGCACCGATGACCGGCATGCGCGAGTGCCCGCTCTCAACCATTAGACGACGAGCTTCCTCGAGCGAGGCAGTGGCGGCGATACACTCCATTTCGGTTCGCGGCGTCATGACGGCCCGCACATCCTCTTGCTGGGCCCCGATTACCCGCTCGATCATCCGGCGTGCTTCCGGAGGCAGAATTCCCTCGTGCTGACCGAGCTCGACCACGCTTTCGACCTCGCGCAAGAGCGAGCCGGTCGTAAGACCGGCCGGTTCTTTCAACCCCCAAAGCCGATGCATGAAGGCGTCGATCCGCCGCACGGCCACAACCGAAAACCTCAGGCCGCGGAGCACGAGTTCCAGCGTCGGCCAGCACCGGGCCAGGAATCGTTCCCCGGTAACGCGAGCCAGGCTCCAGGGAAGCACGAAGAGCCCGAATACAAAGATGGCCGCGAGCAAGATCGGCTCGGTGACGACGGCCAGCCAATCTCGAAACCTGTTCAGATGGATCAGATCTCGGGCGAAGTGATCACCGGCGAGTGCTGCCAGAGCCGCCACCGAAAGCAGCGTCAGGATTCGCCACGCGATCAACGCGTCGGTGGAGTGCCGCAGCAGGACGGCGAACCGCTCGGGATGCCCCAACCGCCGGCATGCCTCATCCAGACGGCTCCGCGAGAAGCTGCGCAGGGCCTCGCAAGTGAACGACCCGACGAAGGCGATAGCCACCAGGATCGTGACGGCCGCAGCCTGCGCCCAGATCACGATCTCGTTCCGTTCTTCGCGAGCGCGCAACGACCGACTCGACCGCCGCTGCCGATCCCCCGGGCAGTGCCGATCCCAAGGTCTGCGAGAATGGTCCGTTCGCGGCCGCGCATCACGCGGCGCTCCGGGGGAGTTTGATCATCGTAGCCGCACAAGTGCAGCAAACCGTGAATCAGATAGAGCGTCAATTCGTCGCGTCCGCTCCAGCCGAATTGCCCGGCCCTTTCAGCGGCCATTTCCGCGCTCACCAGGACTTCTCCGTCGATGTGGCGACCATGGCCTCGGCGCGCGGCGCCGGCGGTCTTTTCCCGAGCCGCAACGCGCGGCGACTCGAACAAAAAACTCAGCACGTCGGTGTCGTAATCGTGTCGCAAGAACTCGCGGTTGACGCGGCGGACGGTCGCATTGTCGGTCAACGTGACGCTGATCGTGGCGCGCTCGACCCTTTCAGCTTCAAGCACCGCACGCACGATTCTGCGGATTTCATCGCGGGTGACCCGAACAGACCGTTGCTGATTGCTGATCTCTAAGCCGCCGGGTCGGGAATTCGGTCTGCCTTCGCCGCGCGACGCGAGACGGGAGAGTTTCGGGCCCGACGGCGCTCGGCCCGCCGATCGCGGCGCGCGCGGCTTGCCGGTCATGCCGTTCGTTGCTCCGGATACTTGATCCGCGAGTGGTAGATGCCGATCAGCGACTTGACGAGAGATTCCTCGATGGCGTGAATCTCCGAGAGTGTCAGCGAACACTCGTCGAACTGGCCGTCGAGCAGCCGGTTCATGGCAATGTCGTGGACCAGGTTTTCGATCCGCTTGGGGGTCGGATCGCTCAGCGTGCGGCTGGCGCTCTCGACTGCGTCTGCGATCATCAGCACGCCGGCCTCGCGCGTTTGCGGCTTCGGGCCCGGATAGCGGAACGCAGACTCCTCGACCCCCGGACGGTAATCGGGTTGCCGGTCGGCCAGTCGTGTGGCTTCGCGATAGAAATATTCCACGAGCGTGGTGCCGTGATGCTGCTCGATAAAGTCGACCAACGGCCGCGGCAAATTATATTGCGCGGCCAGATCCACGCCGTCTTTCACGTGGCCGATGATGATCAGCGTGCTCATCGCGGGGGCCAGGCTTTGATGCCGACTCGTGCTCCCCTCCGTCATGTTCTCGACGAAGTAGTGCGGCTTGAGCATCTTGCCGATGTCGTGGTAATAGGCCCCCACGCGGACCAGAAGTCCATTGGCCCCGATTTTCTCCGCCGCCGTTTCGCCGATCGTCGCAACCGCGATTGAGTGGTTGTATGTTCCCGGGGCCAATCGTACGAGCTCTCGCAACAGCGGGTGCGAAATATCGCTCATCTCCAGCAGGCTGATATTGGTCACCACGCCGAACGCCTGCTCGATAAACGGCAGGCTTCCCGCGACCAGATAGCCGGCAACCAGACACCAGCCGGCCGTGCGCGCTCCGCGGATGAAAATGGTCTGATCGAACCAGGGACCCGTCATCGGCTCGCCGGCCAAGAGCTCGAACCCCGCGGAGATCAAAAAGCAGGCCGCCGCCGTCTGAAATCCGACTTTCACCAGGCGCGAGCGCGAAGCGATGCGGCCCAGCGGCGCGACGGCGATGACGGATACCGCAATCAGCAGCACCAGCTGGCCCACGCTACCCGTCGTCGAGGGAGTCAGCACGAGTGCCAGCGAGACGGCCGTGAGAATCGCCAGCTCGTTGCCGTACACGATGGCCAGCACCATCACGACCACGATGACCGGCACGATCTCGGCCCGCCAGGGGTCGAACGACAGTACGTGCCCCAGCACAATGCCCGAGACGCACATCGTCAAATACACGAACAACCGCCCGGGGCTGGCCAGCATCCGCGGTTCGTGGTGCCGCAGGTACAAGCCGATGATCGCCGCCAAAATCAGCAGCATTCCGCTGACTGTGGCGATCCGCACGCCTTTGCGGGCCGGCGTGAAGCGCGCGCCCAGCGCCTCGTGCTCCGTTCGCAGCACCGCCAAACGCTCGTCGTCGATGAATGTCCGGGCGGGAATGAGGATCGTGTTCCTCGGGTACTCCAGCATCACGGGGAGCGTCTTATCCCGCGCTTCGTGCCGGGCCTTGAGCGTCGCGGCGCCGTCATAGGTGAGCGTCACCGAAGACTGTTTGACCAGCCAGCGCTCGAACAGCCGCCGGCAAGCGTTGAGACGCGGGTACTTCGACCACGCCTGCCCCAATGTCCCGCTCTCCTTGAGCAGCTCCGAAAGCTCGACGTCCGCGGGAAACACGATTTCTTGCGGCGAGACTTCGCTCGGGACCTCCGATTTTGCCGGAACGATCGCCAGGCTTTGATCGCCGCCGATCTTGTTGGCTGTGAACTGGTCGACGTCCGCCAGTCCGCGCGTCCGCAGGATCGCCGTAAAGTCCTCAAACTCTTTGATGACAGCTTCGATCTGGTTTCCTGCGGCGCCGATTCCGGCGGTCACCAGGCGGCGCAAAATCGCGAATTCCTCTTCCGGCGGAAGCCCCCGTGGATTGGCCGGACCGCCCCGCCCGTCGGAGGTCAATCCAAACGCGTCCCGCGTGTTTGCCGAAACGTCCTTGAGCGTCTTCGAGTCGGCGATCTCGCGGAGATTTGCGCGCAGCTTGGCGGGGAGCAGCAACAGCGGTTCGGGATCGTTGCGGAAGATGTGCGGCGTCTGGGCCTCGGCATCGGCCCGCGCGCGGTCGGTGTTGAAGCGGTCGAGGCGTTTGAAATCAACCCGTGAAATAATCCCGTGATCGACGAAATCGCCCATCCGGTACGGAAATGGCGACTGCCATGCTCGCAGGCAAATCACCAATGCGGCCAGGGCCACGCCGCACATTCCCAGCCGCAGCCATACCGAACGGTTGGCCACCGGTTGTCGAAAGGCGTCCAAGAACGAGCTGGCTGGCCTGAGCGGAAGGACCCGCGAAGCGCGCTTCTTCCGAAAGCCAAATACTGGCATTCTGGCAACCCGGTGAAACCAAGTCGGCAACAGCAACGTTGCGCGGTCGCCCGGCGGGCCCTAAGGCGTCAGCCTTTGAGGTCCGGTTCGACGGGCTCTGATTCTAGATGACCCAATCGCTTTGTGCGAAGCCGATCCGCCGAAGCGGAGGCGAAAGCCGGTTTGGAGTGCCTCGCCGGCCGTTTTCTGCGAAAAACATCCAGGAAATCGACGTGTCGACGGCTCGCCCAGGCCGGCTCACCCCCTCCGAAATCGCCTCACTTTTTGCGATGGGGCCCCCGGTCGTCTTTTTCGTACGCCCGCACGATCTCCTTGACCAGGCGGTGCCTGACGATGTCGCGACCCGTCATCTCGACGATGCCCACCCGGTCGATCCCCGAGAGACGCCTCATGGCGTCTGTCAGGCCGCAGACCATGTGAGGCGCCAGGTCGACCTGGGTAATGTCGCCGGTGACGACAACCTTCGAGCCGTTCCCCATCCGAGTGAGAAACATCTTCATCTGGGTGACGGTCGTGTTTTGACCCTCGTCCAGAATGATGAACGTGTTGTTCAGCGTGCGGCCGCGCATGAACGCCAGCGGAGCGATCTCGACGACGTCTCGCTCCATATAGCGCTTGACCGTGTCGTAATCGAGAATGTCGTGCAGCGCGTCGAGGACGGGTCGCAGATAGGGATTGACCTTTGCAAAGATGTCGCCAGGCAGAAAGCCGAGCTTCTCCCCCGCCTCGACCGCGGGGCGAACCAGAACGATCTTTCGGGCCTGCTCGGTGCGGAGCGCGTTGACGGCCTTCGCGACGGCCAAATAGGTCTTGCCACAGCCGGCCGGCCCGATGCAGAAGATCAGATCGTTCTGATCGATGGCCCGGATATATTCGGCCTGTCCCTCGGTTCGCGGGTGGACCTTGCGGCTGGCGGCAAAGACGTCGATGGCCTCGGCCGGAACGACTCCATTGCCGCCGTAGGCCTGCAAAATCTGGCCGACGTCCGCGTCGGTGATCTGGCCGCTTTCCTCGAAGATGCGGCGAAGCTTCTGAAAGACCTCGAGGCCGCGTTTGACATGCTCGTCGTCCCCCTTCAGACGGAGCTCATCCCCCCGCAGCACGACGTCGATACCCAGGACTTCCCGCACTTTTCGCAGGTATTCGTCGCGGGCTCCGAACAGAGTTCGAACTTCATTCTGATCGGGAAACGCGAGAGTCGCTTCTGACATGCTCACCTGAACAGTCAACCTTGGAGCGGAGAACGCGGCCAGCCCCTCAATTCTACTCCGGGACGGACGGGTTGTCGTGGCCCGCAAAGAACGAACTTCGCCTGCACGTTGCCTCGCTTCTCTGCTAATCCCTCGCCCCGTTGTTCGCCAATTCGTCGCTCCTTCAAATCCTTATGGGCGTTGCGATTGTGAAGATCCAGATAGAGCCGTTGGATGCCTTAAAGGTTCGGTAGATTCGTGTTCGATGAAAGGGGCTGAATCGACACCGCGCCGGTGCTGCGCCCGTTCTTTTGCGCAGTCGAGAGGCCACTTACCAATGTCTGAATCATTCTTTGGTTTGCGGAAACGGCCGTTTGCGGCGCTCCCCGATGCCGATTGCTTTGTGCCCCTGGAGGGGATTTGCCAGGCCTTCGATGCGTTAGTTCGGGCGGCATCGGAAGGACGCGGAATCGGCGTGCTGACCGCGCCAGCCGGACTCGGCAAAACCCTCGTCTGCCAGCGCCTCGCGCGCGAACTTTCAGGCAACTTTCGGGTCGCCCTGCTGCCCAGCGGCAACTTTTTAACGCGTCGCGAACTGCTGCAGGCCGTTCTCTTCGAGCTCGGACACTCGTTCGTGCGGATGGGCGATCAGGAGTTGCGGTTGACTCTTACTGCCGCTCTGCGCGCGATTCGGCCCTCGAGCTGCGGCTTGCTCCTGATCGTTGACGAGGCGCACCTCCTGGCGGCACGAATGCTGGAGGAATTGCGGGCTCTCTTGAGCCTCGGCGAAGGGGGCGAGCCGCTCGTGCGTTTGATCGTCGTCGGCCAACTCGCTCTCGAAGAAATGCTGTCGCGCCCCCAGTGCGACGCGTTTAACCAGCGGATCGCCTGCCAGATGATGTTGCCGTCCCTCAGCAAAGAAGAGTCGGCCAGTTACCTGGCGCGCCGGCTGGCCTGGGCGGGCGCCAACGTCTCCGATGTGTTCACGCGCGAATCGCTCACGGCGATTTGCGAAGCGGCCGACGGCGTGCCCCGTTGCCTGCATCAATTGGCAGATCACTGCCTGACGCTGGCTTCCAATCGTTGCGAAAAGCCGATCACACTGAGAACGGTTCGCGAGGCGCTCGAATATCTCAAGCAGCTGCCGCTCACTTGGGCTGAGCCGACAATCGGCCGAGGAGTGACCAGCCCGCTCGAGGCGGCCCGCGCCCAAGCGGCTGCCGTTGCCGGAGAGCCGATATCCGTACGAGAACCGATCATGCTCCAGGCGAATGCTCCGGCGCAACCGAATCCGGGACTGCTCGACGAGACATCGTTCGAGACGTACGCCCTGCGGCCGGCCTGCTTCAACAACGAAAACAATGTCGAGCCCGCCGCTGCCGAAAGCGCATGGGAACTCGATTCGTCTTTTGCGACCGGCTTGCCCTGGTTGAACGACGAGGTTGCGGACTCCGAAGAACCGCTGGCGCAGACGGAATCTTCTTCCCATGGCGCTCACGATGAAATCGAGACCTTCGACGTCGTTCGATCGGCACAGGCAACTTTCGACACCGGTTCGCCATTTGCGGAAAGGCCCGCGGCGGACAACCAGGTCGATCTCGAAGTGCCGCTGCCGCTGCCGACTCAGAATTCCGCTTCCGAGCAGAACCGACCGAACATCGGACCACAGCTTGATCCAATGCGACCGATGACCGATGAAGAAGTGGTCATCGATCGCTACGCGGCCCTCGACTCGGCTCTGCACCGGCTGACGCGCACAATGCTCAACGTGCAAGCCAACGCGCGACGAAAGGCAGCGGAGTCGATAGTCCCGCCAATTTCGGTCAGTGCTGCCCCGATCCCCATCGACGCCTTGGACGCCGTTCATCAACGATTCGACATCGTGTTGCCGGAGGACGAGTCGGCCTGCGCCCAGGCCCCTCAGAAAGGGGTGGGGAAGTCAATCTACGTCACCGCGCAACCGGCTGCGAAAGGATGTGCCGGCGCGAGCACAGAGTTGAGTTGTGAGCCCGCGGAGTCGACAGCCGTGGCGGAGGCCGCGCCCGTCGCGTCAACGTCCTCCGAGCGTGAGATGGGGATGCGTCCCAAAACCGACGAACGGCGGCCGTATCAACTCCTCTTCAGCGAGTTGAGACGCCGGCGACGACGCGTCTGATTGCTTCGTCGGCGAGCCCTACTCTTCGCGAGCCTTTGCGGGTTGCCGCTCAAAGGCCAGCGCCCACGTGCGGAAGTCGGAGTCGACCGACGACAAATCGGTGACGCCAAACAGATTCCGCAGAGTTCTGACGCCCGTCGGGTCGCCGCCCACCGTCAGGCGAAATTTGCGATAGAACGCTTCGAGCAGCCCGCGCTGTTGCAGGTACAGACAGAGGTAGCGGGCGTGCGCGTAGTCGAGAGCCTGGCGATCGTTGCGCACTTTTGTCTCCCCGATCAGCGATTCGAGCCGGCGCAACGACCCCTCTTGCAGCGCCGGCAGCAAGTCGCGGCTGCGCCAATTTCCGCGGCCGGTAAGGTGCAGCGGATCATCGGAGAAACGCGCCTCTTCAAACAGCGAGGCGAGCCCCTCGTCGAACCACTCGGGCATCTCGGGAAAATCGAAATGGGCCAGGGCGTGCGTCAGTTCGTGCGCCAGCGTCCCTTCACCCGTGTCCAAATTGACGACGAGGCGGCGATCCTTCCGCTCATAGTACCCAGCGTAGGCCGCTCGGCGGTGACCCTCGAGTGCGTAAGAACATCGCTCGTACGCCTGGTCGCCGGAAAGCAGCACGATTGTGACCGGTTGATCGGGCGGCCGATCGAAGAAGGCGATCGACAGCGCCCGCCGGGCGGGGACGATCGTCTCGCGATAAACCTGCTCCAGACGCGCCGCATCCAGATCGCCGACGATCACAAACGGAGTGTGGACGATCGAGGCGAACGTCGTTCCAAGCCGCCGCATCATTTCCTCGCGAGTTCGCTGACAGGAGACGACGAGCTGGCTCTGCAGCGGATCGGTGGTTTCCGGGCGCGCGGGTTTTGTTGGACCGGATCGCCCGGGCGCTTCGGATGTTCCGGCGGCGGGCAAACTGTGTTCGATGTCCGGCCGCGTCGCGAAAAACGCGACGCCCAGGATGGCGATCGGCCCAAAGATCAGCGTCAGAAATCGGAACATATTCGTTCGTCGCGAGCTTCGCGTTGGCGCAGTGAGGCGCGCAATCGAAGCGAAGTCTGTTTCATCGTACCCGTTTGCGCGGTCCACCGGCGTCGCGCTGCGTCGGCGAACGCCAGTTTTGGTCGATTGTCCCCCCTTGACCCGGATGCTACGATTCAACCGCGCAGGTTCGCGTATCCGATACGTCCGATCCTTGCCCTAGCGCCGGCGAGCGACTCAAGGCCTTCGGCCC
>Ga0187784_10002651_pt1 | contig 14360 bp, 10 predicted proteins | sample 1015_SJ02_MP15_2_FD_132964 | JGI IMG/M metagenome (GOLD analysis project Ga0187784, IMG submission 132964) | Tropical peat soil microbial communities from peatlands in Department of Meta, Colombia - 1015_SJ02_MP15_20_MG | ecosystem: Environmental > Terrestrial > Soil > Wetlands > Peat | place...
CCGACAGCACCTTGGGCGGCGACATTGGCAGGTCGCGCAGCCGCCGGCCCGTGGCGTCGGCGATCGCGTTGGCGACCGCGGCCATCGGCGGCACGATCGGCACCTCGCCGACACCGCGCGCGCCAAACGGGTGGCGCGGGTTTGGCACCTCGACCATCACCGCGTCGATCATCGGCATGTCGGAAGCCACCGGGCAGCGATAGTCGAGAAAGCCGGGGTTATCCATCCGCCCCTGCTTGTCGTAGATGTATTCCTCGCTCAGCGCCCAGCCGATGCCTTGCGTCACGCCGCCCTGGATTTGCCCCTCGACATACGACGGATGGATCGCCCGGCCGACATCCTGCGTCGCCGTGTAGCGCAGCACCTTGACGTGCCCGGTTTCGGGATCGACCTCGACATCGCAGACATGGGTCGCGAAGGCCGGTCCGGCGCCCTGTGCGTTGACCGACACCTCGGCGCCGATCGGGCCGCCGGTACGCGCCGCCTTCAAGGCGATCTCGGCCAATGGCATCGGGTCGAACGTGCCAGCGTTAGGACCGGCGGGATAGGCCTTGCCGTCGCGCCAGTCGACCGCGTCCGGGCTGATGTCCCAGAGGATCGCGGCGCGGCCCTTCAACTGCTCGATGACCTTCTCGGCCGCCTGGACGGTCGCCATGCCGGTCGCAAAAGTGACGCGGCTGCCGCCGGTCACGTGAGTGAACCCGATCGAGGCGGTATCGGCGACGATCGGCTTCACCTTTCCCAAGGGGATGCCAAGCGTCTCGGCCGCCATCATCGCCATCGAGGCGCGCGAGCCGCCGATATCCGGGCTGCCGGTGGCGACGCTGACCGAGCCGTCCTCGTTGACGTGCACCGCCGCGCTCGACTCGCCGCCGACATTGAACCAGAACCCGCAAGCGACCCCGCGCCCCTGATTGGGGCCGAGCGGCATCTGAAGGTTGGGGTGCGCCTTCGCCGCCTCGACCGTGTCGAGAAAGCCGATATTGGTCCAGGTCGGCCCGTGCACCGCCTTGGTGCCCTCGTGCGCCGCGTTCCTTTCGCGCAGGGTGAGCGCGTCCATTCCCAGCTCGCGCGCCAGCTCGTCGAGGCAGCTTTCGACGCCGAACGACGAGATCGGCGCACCCGGCGCGCGATAGGCGGCGACCTTCGGCCGGTTCGACACCACGTCGTAGCCGGTGATCGTCACGTTATCGAGGTCGTAGGGGGCAAAGGCGCACATGCAGCCCGGGGCCACCGGCGAGCCGGCGAAGGCACCCGCCTGAAATTTGAGCACCAACTCGGCGGCGGTGATCGTGCCGTCGTGCTTGGCGCCGAGCTTCACTTCGATGACGCCGCCCGAGGTCGGGCCGGTGCCGCGGAACACTTCCTCACGGCTCATCACGATCTTGACCGGCCGGCCGGCTTTCTTCGACAGCGCCAGCGCCACCGGCTCGAGATAGATGACGGTCTTGCCGCCGAATCCGCCGCCGATCTCGGCCGGCATGACGCGGATTTGCGCCATATCCATGCCCAGGAGCTTCGAGGTGTAGGCGCGGATCATGAATTGACCTTGGCTCGACGCCCAGATCGTCGCGTTGCCGTCGGCCGCCATCGAGCACACGCAGGCATGCGGCTCGATATAGGCCTGGTGCACCGGCTGGGTGGAATAGCGCCGCTCGATGATCACGTCGGCGAGGCGAAACCCTTCCTCGCTGTTGCCCTTCTTGAAGCCGACGCGCTTGGCGATATTCGATGGCGTCTCTGGCTTCGGCTCGACACCCTGAGTGAACATGTCGTCATGGAGGATCGGCGCGCCCGGCGCCATCGCGTCCTCGACATCGATCACATAAGGCAACGGCTCGTATTCGACCTCGATCAGTTCGACCGCCTCCTGAGCGACGATCGGCGACACCGCGGCGACCGCAGCCACCGCATGGCCTTCATAGAGCACCTTGTCGCGCGCCATGACGTTGCGCGACAGATCGCGGAAGTTCATCGGCCCCTCGCCGACAAACGCCTCTTCGGACTTGATCTCGGGAAAATCGGCCGAGGTCACCACCGCGCGCACGCCGGGCAGCGCCAGCGCCTTGGACACGTCGATCTTTACGACCCGCGCATGCGGATGCGGGCTGCGCTTGATCCGGCCGTGCAGCATCCCGGGCATTTTCATGTCGGCGCCGAAATTGGCGCGGCCGGTCACCTTGTCGACGCCATCGGGGCGGATCGGGCGGGTGCCGACGACTTTCAGCTCAAGTTTCTCGGAGATCGATGCCATGGCGAGCCGCTCACTTGCTATATTTAGACGGATATAGCGATCATGAAGCAAGATCACAGCATACGCAACGCCCGCGCGGGCCATGGACCGCCCCCACGCATGAAGCTGAATCGCCGCGAGTCGATGAGAAATGGCGGAAGAGGCAGAAACTTTTTAATGTGTCTTTACAGTAACATACAGATGCGACGCTCGACTTGTCCCACAAATGTTCCCTCAGGGAACCGGTCCGTCGGCTGACCCTTGCGTGGACCAGTGCATCCCTAGGCGGCGACCAGAGAGCTGAGCCCGGAGACGAAGGACCGCTTTCACAACCCAGAACTGCCAATCCACTTGTGCGGCGAGAAACGCTGTTTGTGCCCCCAAATCGGACGTTCACTTCGCACCGCTAGCACGCGGGTCGGTCCTCCACGGATGCGAAGCTCGGCGTCACGGGACGCGGGCGCAGGCATCTCAGCTCACAGAATAGATCGAGGACCGGTGCTAGGTCGTCTCTGATTGGCGATAGCTTCGGCTGCCGGTTTCGATTGTCTCACCCTCGCGGCTAAGCCAACCGAGCACGGCAGCCATGGCATCGCCAAACACTGACGGCCACTCGGCTTCACGCTGATCGATGGTAACGATCAACGACATGCGCCCAATCAACCGATCAAGAAGCTGGACCAGGAGCTGGGTCCGTGCCGAGGGCTGCCGGTCCAACTCGTCCAACACCAGAAAATCGAGTTGGACGAGCTCGGCGGCGATTGCCCCCTCGCGGCCAGCTAGCGCCTCGTACTCGAGACGGCTGATGAGATCGGACGCGACTTCGAAACGGCCGCGAGCACCGTTGCGAATCCAATTGCGGGTGATGGCCACCGCGAGATGGGTTTTGCCGGTAGCCGGAGCACCGACGAACAATATATTACGCCGACTCCGGCCGAGGGCCCCAGCGGCAAGGTTTCGGACCTGGCATTCATCGATTGGCGTGCCGGCGAAGCGGAAATCATCCAATTCCTTGGCTGCCGGCAAATGCGCGCGCGCCATTTGAAACCTGACCGAGCGGGCCCGTCTCGCGGCAATCTCGGCCTCTAACAATTCGCCGATAAGCCGCATTGCGGAGGGCAGCTCCGGTGGAACGTCGGCACCGATTTTTTCGAAAGCGGCGCGCATTCCCCTGAGCTCGAGCGTATCCATCATTTCGATGACGAGGCGACGTTCCATCGGCGGTACGGCGCGGGCCGTGTCGGTCTTCAAGACTGGCTCAGGGATGTGTCGCGGGAGCCCTGTCTCCATTTTGACCGTCTTCGCCTCGCATCGCGACTTCCTTGCGGTTCCACCAGCCGCCACCCAGCGCCTGAAACAGCGAGGCGGTATCGCCGAAGCGGGCCGCCTGGGCCTGAACCAAATTGATCTCGGCGGTCTGATAGGCTTGCTCGGCGCTCAGCAAGGCGAGGTAGTTGACGTAACCGACCTGTTGCTGCTTCAGCGTCATATCGAGCGTCACTTTAGCGGCGTGTTCGGCGAGCACCGCCGCTTGAAGCGCGTCGGCGTCCGCGAGCAGCGCATGCAGCGTGTCGGCGACATTCTGGAACGCCGTAATGACGGTGCCGCGGTATTGCGTGGCGGCTTCTACCAGCGCCTCTTCGGCCGCGCGCTTTTTGTGCAGCAGGATGCCCCCATCGAAGAGGGTCTGGCTGGCGCCTCCGATCAACGACCAGAAGCCGGTGCCGGGGCCTAACATGCCTTGGATGCTGTTGGATGCGTTCCCGATAAACGGAGTCAGGGTAATCTGTGGAAGCATCGCCGCGACGGCCACGCCAACGTTGGCGCTGGCGGAGTGCAGCTGTTCCTCTGCGGCGCGAACGTCCGGACGCTGCTCGACGATCGACGACGGCAGGCTGACCGGCAGGTCTTCCGGCAAGTGCAGACAAGCAAGCGTGAAAGTCTCTTTTGCATCCTCATTAGGCAGATTGCCGGCAAGCGCCCGGATCAGGTCTCGCGTCTGCTCGAGCTGCTTTTGCAGGGGCGGCAGCGTCTGTTCGACTGCCGCCAGCGCGGCTTCCTGAGCGGCGGCGTCGATCGCCATCGCGTAGCCGAATTTCTGCTGGTTACGGAGAATATCCAGAGATTTTCGCTCGACGTCGATAATGTCGTGCGTCGCGTCGATTTGGGCGCGGGTCGAGGCTTCAAGAAGCGCGGCCGCAACGACATTGGAAACCAGGGTGATATATGTCGCCTCCGTCTCGAAACGCTGCATGTCTTCCTGCGCCTGCAACGATTCGACCGTCCGACGCGTCCCCCCGAATACGTCAGGCGAATAGGCAATGCCGAGTTGGGTCGTGTAGAGCCCGTAATAAGGATTGCCGCTAGCGCTCGCGGGTGAGAGCGACCCAGTCGCCGTCTTGTTCCCGCTCGCCGTAAAGCTGCCCTGCACCGTTGGAAAGAAGGCGCCCCAGCCGGAGAGCGTCATCTCGTGCGCCTGACGCAACGCGGCCTTCGCTCCCTCGATTGTCGGATTGGCGCGGAGCGACCGCTCGACCAACGAATCGAGATTGGGGCACTTAAACGCCTTCCACCAATCGAACGGCACGTCACGACCCGACAGGAAGTGTTGGGCAGCGCCACCATTGGTCGCGGCCGCGACCGTTACCGTGGGGAGAGGTTGCGGAGCAAAGCCGGTCACGGCCGGCGGGGAGGGGCGTTTAAAGTCCGGGCCGACGGCGCAACCGAAAAGAAGTACAGCCAGGGCTGGGACGGCAGCTGCACCGAGACGTCCAGCACATCTCTTAATCCGGCGACCGCACGGTTCCAAGTTCGCCACCACACAGGGTAAGGACAGGAAAGAATATTAGTTGCCGATGCCCGAGCCTGAAAACTGGGACTCGTCGCGGCTGTGATTCGTCTCAGTCAGAAATTTGAAATTTATAAATAATGTAAGAGCGTGCCTGCTCAATTCTTGTGCCCGGAACGTGTTATTTGTCCCAGTAGACCAAAATTCTCGGCGCGTCTACTCAGGCACCACGTTTGAGTTTGCGCCTGCTCGCTCGAACCGCAGCGATGAAGTCTTGCTTTGGCAAGATTGACGCCGGCTCGGTGGAGGCGAATACAGCCGTGCTGCAATCGCGATGGAATTTTTATGCAGGGATTAGCAACCCTCGACCAAGCGGTGCTCAGAACGGACCGCCGTTACCACTAGGAGTGTCGTTCATGCGGTGCCTCATTATCGAAGACGATGCCAGTACCGGCCGCTACATCTGCCGAGGATTGAACGAGGCGGGCTTCGCGGTCACCTGGGCGCGCAACGCAACCGATGGTCTTCATTCCGCTGTCAACGAATGCTGGGACGTTGCCATCGTCGATCGTGTGCTAACGGGCAACGTTGATGGCCTCACCATCATCAAATCGATGCGCGATCTGGGCAAGACCTCACCAGTATTGATCCTGAGTTCGCTGGCGAGCCCGGACGAGCGCGTTCGCGGCCTACGCAACGGCAGCGACGATTATCTGACCAAGCCTTTTGCTTTTGCCGAATTGCATGCCCGCGTCGATGCGCTGCTGCGCCGGTCAAAGATACGCGAGGAGGTCCCAGAGCTCTCGATTGCCGACTTGCGCCTCGATCTGAGAAAGCGCCGGGCCGAGCGCGCCATGAAGGCGATTGCGCTCCAGCCGCGCGAGTTTCGGCTTCTCGAGTACCTGGTGCGCAACCAGGGCCAGGTTGTCACGCGGACGATGCTGCTCGAAGCGGTCTGGGACTACCATTTCGATCCGCAGACCAATGTGATCGATGTTCAGATCAGCCGATTGCGTCAAAAGATCGATAAAGGTTTCACGCCGCCGCTGCTCCACACCTTGCGCGGCGCAGGTTACATGATGTCGGCCGATGCATAGGACAGGCGGCGGGCGCTACCGGCTGGGTTGCGAAGGATCACGCACCTTTCCGAATGGTAACGTTCTGGCAACGGCGCCGTTAGGCATTGTCGCCTATGGTTCGCCCCGACCGGCAACCGCAGAAGCAGAGGCGCATTGTCGATTGTCGGAGAACCCCATCTGGCGCGGGGGCTAGCTCCTCGATATGGCCGGCGCAAGTCGCCGGGCGTTTCCCCGTGGCCGACCGAGGAGCGGGCCAAAGCACGGTGTCTGCTCATCGAGGATGAAGCTGAGACCGCGAACTTCATTTCTGTCGGTCTGCGCGCCGCGGGTTTCGCCCCGACGGCTTGCGCGACTGGCGCCGCCGGTTTGCGCCACATCGCCGATGCGCGGTGGGACATCGTCATTCTCGATCGCATGCTGCCCGGCAGCGTCGATGGGCTCTCACTCCTTGTGGGCGTCCGGCAGCTCGGCCTGACCACACCGGTTCTCATCTTGAGCGCGCTGACAAGTCCGAATGAATGCGCCCGTGGCCTCCGCGCCGGCGGCGATGACTACCTGACCAAGCCCTTTTCGCTGCCGGAGCTTATCGCCCGGCTCCACGCTTTGATGAGGCGATCCGGTACGCCGGTGGAAGAACCGGAGCTTCGCATCGCCGACCTGCACATCGATCTGTGGGCCCGCACAGCCAGCCGCGCCGGTGTCCCCATTCCGTTGAAACCTCACGAATTCCGCCTGCTCGTGTATCTGGCTCACCACACGGGAAAGATCGTCACGCGCCGCATGTTGACCCAGTCGGTCTGGGGTCTGCGCACGGCGGCGCGAGATAGCGTCGTCGACGCGCACATCAGCAGGCTGCGGCATAAGATCGACGAAGGGTTCGCCCTGCCGCTGCTCCACACCCTGCGAGGCATCGGCTACACCATGAGCGCCGATGGGTAGGCTGCGCGGTTCGATCGCGTTCCGTTTATCCGTCGGCTATGGGCTGCTCGTCGTCGGCTCCATGGCGGTGATCGCCACCCTGTTTTACTTCGGTACGATCGGCGTGCTTGGTCGAGGCATCGACCGAAAGCTGCTGACGCAATCCCAGCGCCTCACCACTCATTACGAGAGCCGCGGTCTCGATGGCGTCCGCCAAGAAATCGAACAGCTTCTGATCGACGGCATCGACCAGGACACGGAAGCCTATCTACTGGTGAGCGCCGATGGTCAGTGGGTTGCGGGCAATCTGTCTGCGGCGGCATTCCCCCAGGTGCCTCTTGGCCAGCTCTCCAACCAGCGGGTCATTCGCGGCGATCGCCCCTCGGTGAGCCGCGTTTTGGCGACACGCCTGTCAAACGGCGCGCTGCTTGTCGTCGGTCGCGATATGCAGGATCTGCTGGATATCGAGCATCTCGTCATTCGCGCGCTTACCGTTGGCGCCGGAGCTGCATTGTTGCTCGCCATCGGCGGCGCCATCGTGTTTCGCGGCCAACTTGAGCGGCGAATTGCGTCGATCCGCCGAACCGCTGTGGAGATCGCCGCCGGCGATCTGAGTCGGCGCATCCCGGTCGCCGGCGCGGAGGACGAATTCGCCCGGCTGATCCGGGATATCAACCGCATGCTGGACAGGATCGATCAGCTGATGGACGGAGTGCGGCACGTCTCCAATACGATCGCTCACGACCTACGCCGGCCGCTGGGACAGCTTCGGGTGCAGCTCGACGAGGCGCTTTGGCCGGGCAGTTCCGACGCGCAGCGATCGGAGGCATTGCATACCGCGATTGATGGGATCGACGAGCTGATCGCCGTCTTCGATGCGCTGCTGCAGATCGCCGAAGCCGAGTCGGGAGCGCCGCGACGGGCATTCGAGCGGGTTGCTTTGCGCTCAATCGTCGAGAGGGTTGTCGAGCTCTACGACGCCATCGCCGACGCAAACGGCATTTCGCTCGTCGGCCAGACCTGCGGCGATCCGACAACGATCGGCGACGAGGACCTTCTGACGAGCGCGCTCAGCAATCTGGTCGACAATGCGATCAAATACTCCGGCTCGGGAACCGTGCGCGTTTGCGCCAGCGAGGAGGGGGATACGGCGATTGTCGCGGTCCGGGACACAGGCCCCGGGATTCCCGTGGAGGAACGGGATAAAGTCACGCAACGATTTTATCGCCTCGGCGAGGCCCGGAAGCTTCCAGGTACCGGCTTGGGCCTTTCGATCGTTACGGCCATTACCGATCTGCACTCCGGGCGGTTCGACTTGGAGGATGGGACGCCGGGGCTTATCGCTCGCATCGTCTTGCCGCGGGCCGAGCCAACCTTTCCAAACGCTAATGTGTCGGCAACGGTTGGGATAACCACGCCCGATTAGGCTTTTCGCAATCGTGCGACGCGCGGGCGGGGACCGGTTTCCGCGATGTCCGCGACGTTTCGTTGGCCTAGCGGAGTGATCGGTTGTGCTGTCCTCGACAATTCGCTCCAGACCGCATTTTCGGCGCCTGCCGCCGAAAGAGGTCACGCTCAGTGACCGCCAGGTCGAAACGCTGACATGGGCGGCCCGAGGCAAGACCTCGGCGGAAATCGCCCGAATCGTCGGGCTCACAAAGCGGACGGTCGATTTTCACATCGACAACGCGCGTTTCAAACTCGGCGCGGCAACGCGTCTTGAAACCGTGATCAAGGCGTTGACCGGCCAACTCATCAAACCCTGACCCAGAGGCGGCGCGGCGGGCGCCGAGGGGGACCAAGCATGCACATGAGTTGGCGTTCGATCGAACTTGCCCCGCGGGCCGCGGCTGCGGGGGCGCTCGCAGCACTCTGCTGGGTTGCATTTCCCGTTGGCGCGGCGGAGGCCCGGGACCCGGGAACGGTGACGCTTGAGGAGTCGCAGTTGGGGGCAATCAAGTTGGGAATGGTCGGCGACCGCGATTTCAGGATCGAAAAGCAGGCCGTCGGCATCATCGATTTCAACCAGGATTTGAACACCCAGGTTTTCTCGCCCTACCAGGGCCGCATCCTTCAGACCTACGCCGAACTCGGAGACCTGGTGAAAAAGGATCAGATCCTTTTCACGATCGACAGTCCCGATCTTGTCCAGGCCGAATCCAACCTGATCGGCGCGGCTGCAACGTACGATCAGGACTATAAGGCGCTTATCCGTGCCCAGAGACTCTACGCGACCCAGGGCACCGGCGGTATTTCCGAACAAAACCTCGAAGCTGCGGTGCAGGCCAAGCTTTCGGCCGAAGGTGCGCTGAAGGCCGCTCGCGACGCGGTGCGGGTCTTCGGCAAGACTGAGGCCGAGATCGACGCCATCGTGGCACAGCGAAAGATCGACCCGGCCTTGGTCGTCAACAGCCCCGTCAACGGCAGGGTCACGGCGCGCAACGCCTCGCCGGGCTTCCTCGAACAGCCCGGCAACCCCCCGGCGCCGTACACAGTGGCCGACATGTCGGTCAAGTGGATGGAAGCAAACGTCGTCGAGAGCGACAGCCCCTCATTCCACGAAGGACAACCGATCCATGCCGCCATCTTGGCGTACCCCGATCGCCTTTTCGACGGAACGATCTCGAGACTCGGCCGGTCGCTTGATCCGAACACCCACCGGGTCGTCGTGCGCTGCGACATCGCCGACCCGAACGACGAACTGATCCCGGGAATGCTCGCCACCTTCACCATTCAGGTGCACAACCCGGTCAATTCGATTGCCATCCCGGTAAACGGTGTCGTGCTCAACGGTGATGGCACGCACACCGCCTGGACCACGACCGACAACCACAGCTTCACCGAGCGCTTCGTCAAAATCGGCGACGCGCAGGACGGTTACTACCCGATCCTTGACGGGCTGCATCGCGGCGAAAAAGTCGTGACCGACGGCGCTGTTTTCATCAGCAACATCCTCTTCGCGCCGCCTTCCGACTAAGAATCAAGCGACAGACAAATCATGCTCAAATCAATCATTGCCGCGTGCCTGAGCAGACGCGCGGTCGTTGTCTTCGCGCTGCTAGGCTTTTTCGTCGCTGGCGGTTACGCGTTCAAAATCATCAACATCGAATCGTATCCCAACCCGACCCCGGTCATCCTGGAAATCACCGCGGAGGGTCCTGGCCTCGCGGCGGAGGAGATCGAGCGATACTACACGATCCCGATGGAAATCGGGCTCTACGCGACGCCTGGCGTTCAGGTGATCCGCTCCACTTCGTTTTATGGGTTGGCGTTTGTTCGCGTCGTCTTCAAATGGGGCGTCGATTACGATTTCGCGTTTGCCCAGGCGACCTTGTCGCTGGAGCAGAACGTCACGCTGCCCGGCAATCAGATCCCGTCGGTCAACCAGAATAGCGGCAGCGGCGAGATCTACCGCTACACGGTGGAAGGTCCGCCGCGTTATTCGCTAACCGATCTGCGCACGATCCAGGACTGGATCGTGCTGCGCCGGCTCTCGACCATCAACGGCATCATCAACATCAACAGCTGGGGCGGCACGACCAAGGAATTCGAGGTTCAAGTCGACCCGCTGAAGCTCGAAGCTTTCAGCATCACGGTGCCGCAGCTGATCAACACGCTCGGCAACGCCAACATCAATGTCGGCGGCCGCGAAATCGTCATGGGCCAGCAGTCGATCAATGTCCGCGGCGTCGGGCTGATCGACGATGGCGGCACCGACGACCTGACCCAGGGCAACAAGGTCGAGGACATCGAGAACATCGTCCTCGGGCAGTTCAACGGCGTCCCTGTGCTGGTCAAGGACATCGGGCACGTTCGGGTGACCTACACCCCACGGCTCGGCATTTTCGGCAAGGACGACAAGGACGACGTCGCCGCGTCGATCGTGGTGATGACCCGCACGAAACAGACGTCCGAGATGCTGCCTCTCGTGCAGGCCGAAGTCGCCAAGATGAACAGTGACGGGACTCTTCCCCCAGGCGTGAAAGTGGTGCCGTTCTACGACCGCGGCTATCTCATCAAGCTGACCACGAACACCGTTTTGAAGAATCTGTTATCGGGATTTCTCCTGGTGTTCCTGATCCAGTGGGCGTTTCTCGGCGATCTTCGCAGCGCCATCGTCGTCGGCATCAACATCCCGTTTGCTCTCGCCTTTGCGACCATTCTTTTGGTGCTGCAGCACGAGAGCGCTAACTTGCTTTCCATCGGCGCGGTCGATTTCGGAATCATCGTCGATTCGGCCGTGATCCTGATGGAAAACATCTTCCGCAATTTTCAAAGGCCCCTCGAAGAACGCCAGGGTCTGCTGCGCCGATTATCGGAGGGAGAATTTGGCGAGGACCCGACGTCGTCACTGCGTGCCGCGCCGAGCCACCAATGGAACGATCGTCTGCGTCTCATTCTCTTTAGCGCGCTGCAGGTCGATAACGCGATCTTCTTTTCCGTGCTCATCACCCTTGCGAGCTTCGTGCCGCTGTTCACGATGCAGGGCGTCGAGGGCCAGATTTTCGGCCCCATGGCGCGCACCTACGGATTCGCGCTCGTGGGCGCGTTGATCGCGACCTTCACGGTGACGCCGGTCGTCAGCTCCTATCTGCTACCAGCCGATCTGAAGGAGACCGAAACCATCATCGTTCGCGCGCTGCATCGCGCCTACGACCCGGTTCTGCGCTTTGCGCTGTCACGGCGCGGGCTCGTGGTCGGCGCCGAGCTGGCGCTGCTCGTCGTGACCGTGTTTGTGATCGGGCCGCGACTCGGAAGCGAATTCCTGCCGGCGCTTGAAGAGAACAATTATTGGATCCGGGCGTCGATGCCCACCACGCTCTCGCTGCAGGATGGCGAAGCGGCAACGCGAAAAATGCGCCTCATCCTGCTCAAGCACCCGGAAGTCATCACAGTGACTTCACAGCACGGCCGGCCAGACAATGGCACCGATGCTTCGCCATTCTCGAACGTTGAACTGTTCGTGCCGTTGAAGCCGCTCGACGAATGGACCCCGGGGCTCACCAAGGACGAGCTGACAAACGAGCTTCAGGCGGATTTCAAGAGCCAGTTGCCGGGCGTCATCTTCAACTTCTCGCAATACATCCAGGACAACATCGAAGAGGCGATCTCCGGTGTCAAAGGCGCCAATTCCGCCAAGATTCTCGGGCCCAATCTGCAGACGCTGACCGACCTGGCGGATCAAGTCCAGAACGAGATGAGCAAGGTCAAGGGCATCACCGACCTGGGCATCTTCCCCGTCCTCGGCCAGCCAAATCTCAACATCAAGATCGACCGCGCCAAGGTGGCTCGTTATGGGCTCAACACCGGCGACGTCAACACCGTGATCCAGGCCGCCATGGGCGGCACGGTCGCGACCCAAATCCTCGAAGGCGATCGCGAGTGGAACCTCGTCGTCCGCTACCTTCCCGAATACCGCGACTCGATCGAGAAGATCCGCAATGTGAAGGTCGGCTATACGACCGCGAACGGGAACAACGCATACATACCTTTGAACGAACTCGCGACGATCTCGCTCGATAACGGTGCTTCCTGGGTCTACCACGAGACCATGGTGCGCTTTATCCCGATCAAGTTCAGCGTGCGCGATCGTGATCTCGGCGGCGCGGTTGCCGAAGCGCAGGATCGCATCAAGAAAAACGTAAAGCTCCCAACGGGCTATCGGATCATCTGGGCGGGCGAGTTCGAAGACCTGCAACTGGCCAAAGAGCGCCTTGAATTCGTCGTCCCGGTCGCGATTCTGCTGATCATTTTCTTGCTTTTTTCCCTGTTCGGCTCGATCCGCGACACGCTTCTGTCGCTTGCCGGCATCCCGTTCGCGACGGTCGGCGGCATATGGGCGCTGTGGCTCACCGGGCAGCCGTTCAGCATCTCGGCCGCGATCGGTTTTGTCTCGCTGTTCGGCGTCTCGGTCATGGACGGCATTTTGATGCTGACCTTCTATAATCAGGCCAGGGCCCAAGGCATGGAGCCGCTGGATTCAATGTTCCGCGCCGCCAGCGCCCGCATGCGGCCGTTGTTGATGACAAGCCTCTCCGCCTGCATCGGCCTGTTCCCGGCGGCGATTTCGCATGGGATCGGCAGTCAAGTGCAGCGCCCGCTGGCGACAGTCATCGTCGGCGGCATGCTGCTTGGCCCGATCATGCTGCTGATCGCGGTGCCGCCGCTGCGGATGGTCTTGGCCGGCAGGCGCGGCTAGCGGTCGCCTGATGGGATCGGATGATGACCGTTAGACACACTCTTCTTGGGATGATCCTGCTCGGCGCGCTGGGAATGCCGGCGATTACCCGGGCCGATCCGCCGGTTGCCGGGCCGACGGCTGCAACCGCAGCCGCCGCTACCGACGACCAATCCAAGCGGAGCGGTGAAAAGACCGCCCAACAAGGCAAGAAGAATGGTCAGCCCGACGGCAAAACCGGCGAGCGTACCGGCACCGCCGAACCTCACGACGACACAGCCGCCGCGTATGATGAGAGCGGTCACGCCGGCACCGCGGCACACAGCCACGACAAGACCCGCGGGGCCTTCGCGGCGACCCATAGCGTCAGGCCGAGGCGATCGATCGACCCGCGCCATCGCATCGCCGTGGCGGCAACGGGCGGTGGTGTTCGCGGCTTGGCGGTTGTCGGGCCGCCGTCCGGTTTTGGACCCAAGACACAGCAGCCGACGACGGGGTTGGCGGTCTCGGGAAACGCCGTGGCGCGACACAGCGCGGTTCAGCCGAGTTTGGGTAACCCAATAACATTCGATCCTAAAAAGCACGCGCTCGTCATTATCGGCGGGACTGCGATGGCCCGCGGTCGGCGCTCTTGAGAGGCAATCACCGATGAACCCGCTGACGAAAGTTTCGGGGCAAGCCGCCTCTGGTTGCGGCCTGCGTCATTGCGCGATCGTGATTACGGCGGCCGTTCTCCTTGCAGGCTGCACGGCTGGCGACGTGGCGATGCAAGACCCCCGGAACGGGGCGACCGCGACCTGCTCGGGTACGCTGCGCGAACTTAATCCGTGGTCGCAAACAATGGCTTGCGTCGCTAATTACGAGGCCGAGGGCTGGATCAGGGCTAATCCGGAATGAGCCATGGCGGCGCCCCGACCGATCCTGTAAGAGACGACCTCACACCCGTGGCCACAATGTTCCTGTGAAGCCGCATGCCCGCTTCGAAGGTCGATGGGCCGAGCCGACATCGGCGCTACCTCATCGGGATCGCCGCCATCGTCGGATGCATCGTCGCAGGTGGGCTTGCCGGCACTGGGTTGCGCTTGTGGTCCGCCGGGCTCAACGGTCAGCGCACCCAGCTGCACGAATGCGTTGTCGCCTCACAGCACGCCCACCCCAACGAGG
>Ga0187784_10002652_pt1 | contig 14360 bp, 11 predicted proteins | sample 1015_SJ02_MP15_2_FD_132964 | JGI IMG/M metagenome (GOLD analysis project Ga0187784, IMG submission 132964) | Tropical peat soil microbial communities from peatlands in Department of Meta, Colombia - 1015_SJ02_MP15_20_MG | ecosystem: Environmental > Terrestrial > Soil > Wetlands > Peat | place...
CATTCCGCAGCCGCAATCGTATCACCTGTTTGCAGACCAGCGTAGTCTTCTCGGCATCCCGCATTTTGCGGACGTGATTTCGAATTTCCCCTTCGCGGTTGTTGGAACATCTGGGCTGATCTTCTTATTTCGTCGCCATGCAGATGCAACCCCGCGGTTTATCGACCCGCGCGAGCGGTGGCCATACCTGCTCGTCTTTGTGGGCGTGTTCCTGACCGCGTTCGGATCCTCTTACTATCATTGGTCCCCCAGCAACGCCCGGCTCGTCTGGGACCGCCTGCCCATGACGATCGCATTCATGTCGATGGTTGCAGCGGTGATCGCAGAGCGCATCAGCCTTCGACTCGGCCTGTGGCTACTGCCGATACTGCTGCTGTTGGGCTTGGGCAGTGTGCTGCAGTGGTACGTGAGTGAGACACGAGGCCAAGGCGATTTGCGCTTCTATGCCGCCGTGCAGGTATATTCGGCGCTCGTTCTCCTGTTGGCGCTCCTTTTTGCGCCATCTTACACACGAAGATCGGATTTGGCAGTTGTCGTCGGGTTCTATGCTTTAGCGAAAGTCCTGGAGGCGCTGGACAAGCCCATCTTCTCGCTGGGAGGGATCGTGAGCGGCCACACTCTCAAGCACCTCGCCGCCGCAACGGCCGCTTATTGGATACTGCGAATGCTACAGAAGCGACGGCCAGTCTCGCCGCCTGCCTGAGGCAGCTTAAGCAACTGACAATTTTTAGACCGACACTCAGGCAACGCCTCAGTCTTCAACGTTTACCCGAGGATGACGCCAAATTCGGGCCCGCGTGATTGAAAACTTTGGCGCCGTCAACCACCTTCGTTTGAGCTCTGAAGCCTTTTCGGACAATAACTTACGCAGGGAGAAATTCAACCTCAAATTGTTACTCCTAGGTCCTAAGACCGTGGGCTCGACCGTTTCCTCCAAGGCAGGTCTGGCGGAGGAGCCGTTGCTGCCCCCGTTGCCGTCTTCATCGGGTAGAGGACGGTCCTGGGCGAATACTTGGTTGCTGATCCCCATCTCGACGTTGTAGGCTTCTCCAGCGAACAGCAGAAGCGACTTGTTTTGCGCCTTCCAACCAAAACGACTGATGGTGCCGTCATTGCCGTTGTGGTTGAAGGTACCGGAGACGCCAAAGTTGTTGTTGAGTTTCCGCTGCCGGGTGGCCAGAAAAGTTGAGTCATCCAGATTCTCGATCAACCCGGCACCGGATGTCGGCGTGGGAATGCGGAAGATGATGTTGTTGGCTGCGATGGCCGCCTGGAAACTGGGCTGCCGCAAGCTGCAGCTGCCAGCATCGGAGCGCCCGGAGACTGTGAACAGGTCCTCCACTCCGCCGTTCGGATTGCTGGTATTTACGCTGCCGTTCGCGTTGAAGAAGAAAGGAAAGCGGGCTTCGCGAGTGGGCCCCGTGGCGGTGATGAAAGGCGGCGTGCTGGCTTTGGAAGCGACTGGGTTGCCGGCAATTGCGGATTCATCGCGGCCCCAGAGCCGCCGGCTGCGGGTTGAGCGTGACAAGAGCTGCACTGATTTGAGTTAAACCGCGGTCCGAGACCATTGTTACCAGTTGGCTGTTGGAGACAGATTCCAGCTCTTGAAAGCGGCTGAGGCCGTCATCGGAAAATGTCAGGTAACCGCTGGGATCATTCGCACGCGGGACGGTCCGGTGTAACAACACAGGGCGACGGCTGTGGGTTTGCAGACTCTCAGACAGAGGAAAGATTGTCCCGCAAAGTTGCGCCAGCAATCTCGACCGGTGGAACGTCCACCCTGTTCGTTTCTGGAGAAGTCCAGCCTACTCCCCAGCGACAAGTGTTTTGAACTGTCGGAACTCGGGGTAGCAAACAGGAACAATTCGTTTCAGTATGGAATATTTCCTCAGCTCATGCGTTTCAGTCAGCGGGGTTCGTTTTCTACACTTAGCTAAAACCGATGGCCGACGCGACCTTTATCAAGCCGACGGGTTACTAGATCCAGCCCTGAATCTGGTCGACGTCAACGTGCGTGACCCAATCGAGGAGGAAATCAGATGAAGGCTTGTTGGAGAGTGGCTTGTTGCGAAATTGTCATACTTGTTGGTGCCGGAACATCCAGTCTCTGGGCGCAGGGCAGCGCAAGTCAACCATCTGTTCTGCACATCGCACAATCGCAAACCACCTCGCAACCCTCTACCTCGCAACGCGGTTTCCCGACGTATCTCGCCATGTATCACGTACTCGATGGCGCAAAGTCGCCAGCCGAGTTACTTGGTCTAACAGGGACCCTCTCCCTCAAGAACTTTGATCCACGGTTCAGCGAAGTCCTATGGCTGTTGGTCTATTGGCAGGGCGAATGTCCAGAGCACGACATTACTTTGAGCAGAGCTGCGGGTATCCTCTGGAGCGACATTCTGAAGAACCCCTCCCAGTCGGATTCCTCATTCCTCGTGAATATCGATTTCCCGCACCCTCTACCGATGACGGGATGTATTGGCCTTTACTATGGCGGCGGGCCGTTGATTGAAGGTAAGGTGACAATGTCGGCCAACCTCGACCTCACCTACAAACTGGTGTCGAACTCAAACCGGAACACAGTGCTCGATGTCAGCGGCGAATATTGTTTTGGCCAGAATTGGGGTTGCCAGAATGCCACGGAAATTGACGGAGGGGGCTTCGCGGTTCCGATCACGATGCGAAACTCGGGCCATTTGTTGGAATTGTTTGGAAACATCAGCGACAGTACGTTCGATGGGACCAAGGACTACGGGCCACTTCCGACGGGCGAAGCGTGGGGTGCTGTCAATGACTTCTACCTGCTACCCGGAGGATGTGGGATATTCGGGGAGAATCTAAATGGCCAGGGATTCCCAAATCCGGTGAAGCTATCGACCTTGCAGAGCTGGCTTCCGCACGATGCGTTGCACTTGGCGAGCCTCCCTCTGGTGGACAGGATTACATCGGGTGAAACGGGCTTGGCAACGCTTGAGGGCCAGGTCGAGAACATTTTTTCCGTTCCGGTGAAAGTGAATGCCGGAGATTGCCTGGTTGTGATGTACGGTAGAAACGGTAACGGAGCGACCGACAATGAAACCCAGGTGAAAGCTGTAATCGCACCGTAAGAAAGGCATTTTTGCCGTCTTATCGAGCGCAGACGAATAAAATCGGCCAACCGCCCGGGCATAGCTCAGGTTCCCGAGTAATCGAGCATCCAACCCAGGAGGGAAACTTTTCTGGAATTTCTATCGTCAAGGTGGTCAGCGGAGGAATACGTGCGTGGTTGCCCCTTTGACGAATGAGGGGCGTGGCGAGCCACCACAAGCTTTCGGCTGCTCTGTCATAGTGTTGAATTGTCGGCCCTGGCTCGACTTCGTGTGCCAACCAACATCGTTAGGCCACGTTCCTAGCAAACCGTCAGCATTGCCGGGTAGTTGACGTTGGCAGATGACGTTTATACTCATTGATCTAGACTCCAGTTCAGAGGGGAAGGATTGACATCGCGGCAAGTGTTTAAAAGAACGGCACCAAGATGGTTGGTCCGGGATAGAGGATTTGAAACTTCCGAACCCATGTTCCCGAACCAAAAATCTACTTGCGTCATCGGTTCTGGCTAGGGCCCTGGAAGCTACTTTCCCTTGCTTGTATCGAAGTTGTGCGGACAAGCCAGCCAGACTCTAACTGCCATCAACTCAGCCTATACACCTGGCGATACTGCGCTTTACTTGCCGACCTGAAATGGCGGAGGTTGTCATGAAACTCATATTATTTCTTTTCTTGGCCGTTATGCTTTTCGGACTTCTGAACGCGCAAACAAGTCCAACGGTGCTTGTGCTTCGCGGTGGGACGCTGGTCGACGTGGCGTCAGGGAAGGAAATCGCTGACAGCACGATTGTGATGCAGGGCGAGCGGATCGAGCAGATCGGCTTGGGAAACACGGCCATTCCTGAGGGCGCACAGATCATCGACGCGAAGGGCAAGTGGATCATTCCTGGGCTTATCGACTCCCACGCTCACGCCGAGAATCCGGATGAGACGCCGTTCAGTTTGTACTTGGCAAATGGCGTCACTACGATTCGCAATCCGGGCGGAAACCTCACGGTATTGCGTCTGACGCGTGAGCGGCTCATACGCGGCGAGCTCGTCGGACCGCGTTTGTTTTTCTCCGGCCCTCTTCTAGACGGAATTCCTCCGGTCTGGCCCGACATGAGTCTGCTAGTCGATACAGCGCAGCGAGCGAGAAGCGCGGTGAATTTTCTGGCAGACCAGGGCGTGGACTTTGTGAAGGTTTATAACAACGTGAAAGAACCGGAGCTCAGGGCGATCATTGAGACGGCGAAGGAACGGGGACTGCCGGTCGCTGGCCACATACCGCGTTCGATGACCATGACCCGCGCCGTCGAACTGGGCATGACCAGACTCGAGCACATTCGCGTGACCGGAAGAGAAATGCTAAGTCCCGGCGAGGCCGACGAGATCGATCCTTTGCCCCTTGGGCGCCGAGAGCCGCTGTTGTGGCAGCGATTCGACTTACAGTCGGAAAAGATGCAAGCCCTAGTCCAGCGACTCGCACAGAGCAAAATATTTCTTGATCCCACACTGGTGATTGCGGAAGAAACGGAAGTACCAAATCCGGAAGGCGACAAGAATGATCCCAATAACCAGTATCTATCTGCCACGGTCGTGGAGCGGTACGTCAACCTGAAGAGTCCTATTTACGAGCTCCCTGCTGAACTTCAGGCTGCTGGCCTTGAGGCATTCCACAAGCAGGAGAAGTTTGTGGGAATGTGCAGCCGAGCCGGAGTCAAGATTATTGCGGGCACGGATGGACCCGGGATAGGAAGTCTGTTGCCGGGCTTTGGATTGCATCGCGAACTGGAATTACTGGTGGAGTCCGGGCTGAGCCCATTGCAAGCCCTACGCGCGGCAAGTTTGACAGCGGCAGCGGCTTTGGGCAAGGACGATCGCCTGGGAACAGTCCAAGCCGGCAAGTTTGCAGACCTGGTCGTTTTGGACGCAGACCCTCTGCAGGAGATTCGAAACCTGAGGAAAATACACTTGGTGGTGCAAGCGGGAAAGACATACGCTCCTGATGGCTTGTTGCAGCAAGCACGGTCACAAGCCAACAAGAAGCCATGACTTCGCACTATCAGCGGAACGACCAGATTGCGGAGGAACCAGCAAACCTGAGAATGGACTCTCCCAATTGATGTTCCTTCTCACCTTCCGGCAGATTTCGCAACCGCATTTTGATTTCTCGTATGCCGCGACCATTTTTGATTGCCGGGACCAGGAGCAAGACAAAGTCAGGTCCGTTGAGGGCGACGACACCCTCATTTTGCTTTCTCTCGACTTGATAGCCTAGCTGACGGCAGAAGTCGATCAGACTGTTCTTCTCAGCGGCTTCGACCGCCACCGTCAGCCCAACCACGTCTTTCAAGTATGGTTCGTCGATGGGGGGAAGGACTTCGGAATAGCGCCGCAGGATTTCTTTTCGCGTGATGCCGCGGTTTGTTCCCTTCGGTTGCGGATTCCACTTGGCTAGAAACTCGGGGTGGTATTCCATCACCCAACAGCTCAAACCACTCCCATAGGGGAGGTCGCTCGAGGTTGCCATAAAGAACCAAGGAATTTGCGTGCTCTGGTAAAGCCGAGTGACTGACTTCAAATTTGCTTCGAGGCTGGAGCCAAGCTTCTCCCGCAGGATCTTGATGGCCCCAGGTTGGTCCACCCCAAATGCAATCGCAGAGTCTCCGACCTGATCCTTGGGAGAATTGCCGACATCAAAGAATTCGAAATAGGTATTGATCCCATAGAAGTAGAGACCGGTGTAACTCATCTCCGCGTTCGTCGTGGTTCGCTTTTCATTAACGGCGAAATGCTTACGTAGAGACCCATCCTCTTCGATGGCTCTGTAGGTAGGAGAATCCAGGACCACGTAAAAATGGTTTAGGAAGACTTGCGGCAATGAATCCGGTTGGCAAGCTTTCATAGAAGGCTGTTAGACCAGAGATGAGCGCCCAAGGGGTCTGCTTGCGCCGATGTCCCCGCACCGGAACGAGGAACCGAGAGTGTCCAAACATCAGTCACGCCAGATCCCTGAGTTCTGCCACTACCGGTTGTGTGTGGTTCTCGCGGCGAAGCCATAGCCCTCCGGCCAAAGCGACACCCGCGACCGCACAGATGAGGCCATACCCAGTCGTATAGCTTTCGGTCTTGTCGACCGCCAGTCCCACCAGAAGCTGGACGACAAATCCCAGACCGTACAGGAACGAGCACAGGCCATAGACATATCCGGACTGCTCATTGCCAAACATGAGCGGCGGCAGGGCGTAAAAAGCAGGCATCCCTATCGCCATGGAAACACCAAATAAGCTGGCCGAAACGGCAGGTGGAACAATGCGCGAGCTCAGCAACAGGACGCACAGGATGAAAAGAAGCGACGCCACAACCACGTAACTCGCAGCATTCGTTTTTCGCAGAAAGGGGGAAACGAATGGCTTCAGGCTGAGAGCCACCCAGGCGTATATTCCGACGATTGCGGATGCTGCCGCGAGACCATACCCACAGCGCACGAGGAAATCTGGGGTGAAGGTCAGATAAGCCTCCGTAGCGACGTTGTAACCCGCAAAAACCGCCGCTAACGTCCAGGCCGCCATCGTGCGGCTCGGCGGCAAAACGGCAACGGCCGCGCCACTTTTGTTCGAATACGGGGAGGCGGAAGGAACTGATAACATGGTGAAGAAAAGGGCGGTCGCGAGTACAACCAGCAGCAACATTGCCCTTTGCCAGCCAGAGTGTTGCCCAACTCTGCCCAGCACAAAAAGGCTCGCATACACTCCGGCGGTCATGCTCATGCTGTAAAAACCCATGATAAGGCCGAACTCTTTTCGACCCTCAAACCATACCGCCAGCAATTTCGGGCCTGCGACAAGGTGGCCCGTCATCCCGGTCGAAAATATCACTCTTCCCAGGCACAGCATCCAGAAACCCGATGCACCAGCCATTAAAGCCGTGCCTGCAACAATCAACGCCCAAAGTGAAAGGAACAAGCCACGAAGGCGGACCCGGTCGGCCAGCCAGCCAGCTGGCAACGATGCGCAAGCAGAAACCAGATACCAAAGCCCCGTCAGAGCGCCTGCTTGTGTCCGTGAAATGCCGAGATCCCTCACCCACAGAGTCAAGAGTGGGAACGGGGCCGCAAACATCATGATCCCGCCAGCCGTTGTGAGCAGTACCAGGCCGAGAACGAGCCAGCGGTAATTCTCTTTATGTGGCACCAAGTGCGATCCTTAGTCTTATAAACCCAATGATTGTATTTTGTCGTATTGCGTTTTGGCCCACGTCGGAGGATTGGGCCAGCCGCCGACCGTTCTCTCATCCCGCCGTCGATTGAGCTGGCGTGGCATAGAGGCCACGACCGACCGCGACGACGTGACCGTGCTCATCCTTGACTTCTATGTCGGCAACGCTGACCCGACGCCCGACCTTGACCGTACGGGCAATTGCCGTGAGACGACCGCGCCTGGCAGGTCGCAGATAATCTATGCGAAGGTCCAGCGTGGGCACGTCTCCCCCCGTTTTTGAATAAACTGCGTAATCACCCGCAACATCTATGAGCGCGCTTAGAATTCCCCCGTGCAACCAGTCCGAGCCGTCCTCGCGCAGGAACTCTTCGCGAAACGGCATGCCAATCTCGACCAAACCCTCTTCGTATCGTGCCAATTCCAAACCCAGAAAACGTTGATACGGCGACTCCGAGAGATCAGGCCGGTTCATGTTCAACTTTCTCCTCGAATTCCACCGCGAGTTTCTCCAGTTGGGCCCGGTCTATTTTTCCCGTGCCCCCCAGTGGCATTGAATCGACAAAGTAGATGCGGCGTGGGTAGGCATACGGTGCGCCATATTTCAGGAAGAACTGCCTGAGCTCTTCTGCGGAAGTGCTTCCGGTTGCTGATTGTACGATGAATGCTACTGGAACAGCACCCTTGATCGGGTGACGTATGGGTACAACATAGGCCTCACGAACACTAGGATGACGCAGAAGAATATCGACAATCTCCTTGGGATAGACATTTTCGCCGGACACATTGATCATGTCGTCTTTGCGTCCCACGAAGTAGAAGAAACCGTCCTCGTCACGACGCATGAGGTCTCCCGTATAGAGCCATCCGTCGCGGAACTTCTTGGTGGTGATCTCGGGCAGCTTCCAGTAACCTTTGGCCAGTCCTGGATTGCGGGTAATAAGTTCACCAACCTCGTTAGTGCCTAACTCGGTGACACCATCCTCGCCGACGATTTTGACATCAGAGCCAGGAATCTGCCTTCCGCAACTCCCGCGTTTGATGAGCCCGTAGCGGCAATTGCTAATGGGGTCGGGCCCACCTTCGGTCAAACCGTAGCTTTCGGCAATGATGGCCTCGGGAAAGGTTCTTTGAAAATCAGCCACCAGTTCTTCCGAGACTTCGGCAGAACCGCAAACCGCGTAGCGCAGCGATTTCACATCGTTCCTGCCGAGCTCTTGCTTTTGCGAGAGGATCCGGGAAAACATGGCCGGTACTCCCGTCATGTAGGTCACTTTGTAGCGCGCGATCGACCTTATGACTTGTACCGGATCGAAGCCTGGCAAAATGACCATCGATCCGCCGCAGAGCAACATGGGTTTGACGGCTCCGAGCATCGCATTCTTGTGGTACAGCGGGACCGCCACTAAAGCTCGCTCCCTATCGTCGAACGCTTCGAGTTTGCAGAGCAAATCTACATTCCAGATCTGCCCGCCATGGGTCAAGAGAACGCCCTTGGGTTTGCCCGTCGAACCGGATGTGTAGGGCTGCATACAAATCTCGTCCGGAGCCGTCCTCCTACGCGTAAATAAAGGAGAAGCAGCCTCTAGCGTGTGGTCATAATTCAGCGCCTTTTCTGTCGCCTCCCCGTCTACAATGAAGTGCCGCAGACCTGGGACCTGCGGGACTAGAGACCGTGCGCGCGCCGCCATCTCCGAATTGGCGATAAGGGCCACTGCTTCGGAGTCGACGACGACATATGTAATCGCCTCATCTCCCATTCGAATGTTCAGAGGTACCGGGACCGCACCCAAGCGCATCGCCCCCAGCAGCGATTCGATGAAGCGATAATCATTGGTGAACATAAGGGCAACGCGATCGCCGGGTCCTATCCCGAGGTTCAGCAGAGCGTTGGCCATCCGGTTGCATCGCTCATCCAAGTCCTTAAAAGTGAGAACCACGTCGTCTTGCAAAATGGCTGGAGCCGTCGGCTGAATTTGAAGCGGCACATCAAATAGGTGGCCAAGATTTTCTGGCAAGGGCATTCCATTGTCCTCAATCTGTCACGGTCAAAACGGATTTTCCAAAGACCTTGCGCTCAATCAGCTCTTCGAGCGCCTGCGGCGTCTCCGAAAGCGGTCTCGCCGAATGTATGACTGGCCTGAGCTTTCCTTCGACAACCATGTTCATTAATGTGGTCTGATCCTCGTGAGTCCAACCGTCGGAGCCGACGATTTGCAGCTCAAAACTCCAGATGTAGCGCAGGTCCTCCGCAGGTGCATAGCCGGCAGTTGCACCGCAGACCAGAAGGCGGCCCTGATGTCGCAAAACCTTGAGCGACGGTACCCAGGTGTCTCCACCGATGTAGTTAACAACTACGTCCACGCCGCCACCACCCAGGTAACGTGGTTTGCCAACCCGGGCCCACACAGCCTTCAGAATGTCTTCCTTTGACGTGTCGATTACATGGGTGGCTCCGATTTCCTTGAGTCGGCCCAGCTTCCATTCCGCGCTTCCGCAGGCAATCACCTCGGCCCCAGCCGCGGCGGCCAGCTGAACACAACACGTCCCTACTCCCCCGGTGGCACCGAGAATCAATACTTTCTCGCCCGCTCGAATGGCTCCACGCGTTTGCATCATGCGAAGTGCCGTCCCGTACGCGATGGGGAGCGCGGCGGCATCGACAAAGGAGAGCCCGTCGGGCATTCGCAAAAGATTGGTCACCGGCATGGTCACCAGCTCGCGGCATGCTCCGGGAAGAGTCTCCCCTGTCATTCCTCGGCCCTCAATGTACGGGTAAGGACAAACGCGATCACCAATCTTCCAGGCGCCGTTGTTCACCGCTGATCCCAAAGCAACGATCTCTCCCGAGAAATCACCTCCCGGGCTCATCGGAAACGGCGTCTTGAGCGAGGTCGTGCCCTTGAGCATCATCGGGTCAAAGCCGTTTAATGAAACCGCCCTGACTCGAATCAGGACTTCATCTGGGGCAGGAGTCGGAGCGGGGATCTCCTCGTACTTGAGCTTTTCAACACCCCCGTGGGCATGAAAGAGGATTGCTTTCATTCGATTTCCGGCTTCCGTGGATGCAGCAAATTCCCCTGCGTGCGCATGCGTTGACAAACGATTCGAGCGAAATTCCGCTCCGGCATCCTACGGTATAACATAACCTCCTACGAAGTTTGTTCATTTTACAATTCAGTTCCCCAGCTCAACCAAGCGCATTGCTGCGAGACCAAACGGACATCGGCTCATCGATTGAAATACTACTACACCTATAGACTTTCTAGATTATTTTGGTAAGATGTTCGCGAATCGCATGGTGGGGACTCGACGCATATTGAAAACCGAGTCAGCGTGGGGGCCTGTGCGCTCCGTCGGCCACAAATCAGACCAAAGCTTTGAGGGACATTGAGATGAAAAAGGACCATTGCAAAACTTGGATCATTCCCCTAGTCGTCGCTGCCGGGTTAAGCGCGAATCCGGTACAGGCCGACGAACTCTATGCGCGCATCCGTGGAACGGTGGTGGATCTCTCCGGGGCTAGCGTGTCAGGGGCGCAGATCACCGCGACGAATGCAGCAACGGGCATTGCGCGAGAGGTCGCTTCCGGGGGAGATGGGTTGTATGAGCTGATCAGTCTTCCCGTAGGCACGTACACGGTCAGCGCGAGCAAGAACGGATTCAAGAAATTCGAAACCACAGGCGTTGTCGTGGCGGTAAACCAGGTTTATGTTCTGAGTATTCGGCTCTCTCCAGGAGGAGTCACGGAAGTGGTGCGCGTGGAGGCGAACCCAGTGCAAGTGGAAACGACCGACATGCAGCTGGGCGCAGTCGTAAATGGTCAAGCCATTCTCGATTTGCCGCTAAACGGCCGGGATTGGATTCAATTGCAGCAGCTGCAGCCGGGCGTGGTGTCGCAATCGGATCGCAGGACAGACACTTATGCCACCAACGGCAGTCAGGCTCAGCAGAACAGTTTTCTGATCAATGGTGCCGACTCGAATAATTTCTTCGGCAACACGCCGGCAATCATTCCGAGCCCAGACGCGATCGCTGAATTTCGCATGGTCACCAATACGCTTAATCCCGAATACGGTCGTAACTCCGGCGCCATAATGAACGCAGTCATCAAATCAGGCGCAAACCAGCTTCACGGAAGCTTATTCGAGTTTTATCGAGATACCAGCCTCAACGCAACGCGCTGGTTCCTCCAGGGCCCGGATGTCTTGCACAGAAATCAATTCGGCGGTACTTTAGGGGGACCGTTGTGGAAGGATCACACGTTCTTTTTCCTTTCCTATCAGGGCACGCGCGAGAACCGCGCCGAGAATTTCACAGATTACGGCGGCTCGGCTCCGCTCGGACTGGTTCAGGTCTTCACGGCAGCAGAGCGGGGAGGAAATTTCTCCGAAGGCAACACTGGTTGTCCTTTCGGCCCCAACGCGTCGCCGATTCAACTCACCGACTCTAACGGTGTCCTTCAGCCGGCGGGCACGCCATATTGCACCCTGTGGCCAAACGGCATTGTTCCAACTACCGACTTCAATAGCGTCGCCACAAATTTGCTGGCTCGCTACGTACCTTTGCCCAACTCAGGAGTGCGGGGCTACTCGTTCAATCCCGTTCATAGTGATAGCGATGACCAGGGACTTTTTCGGATCGATCACACCCTAAGTCCGAAGGACGCCATATGGGGCTACGGACTTATCGAGCATAATCCGGGGCAGAACGCACTGCCTTTCTTTGGGGCAACACTTCCAGGTTTCGCAGGAACGGCAGACCGTAACGCGTACCAATTCGCCGCTTCCTGGAACCATGTTTTCAGTCCTACCACGCTAAACGAATCGCGCATCTCTTACACGCGCACGAACCTGCCTTTCGCGTACCCGATACACCCCCAACTCCCCTCCTCGCTTGGATTTAGCGGCATCATTCCGCAAGACCCTAAGGGTGCCGGGGTGCCGGCGATCTTTGTCAGCGGTTTATTCGGCATGGGGGACAGCCCCGAGGGCCCGGAAGACGAAGTAGGCAACACCTATCAGATTACGGATAACCTGAGCAGGGTTACTGGTCGACACAGCCTGAAGTTCGGTCTGGCATTCACGCGCTTCGAATACAACCATCAGTTCGTAGGCCCCAACAACGGAGAGTTCACCTACGCAGGCGGAGGGGGTTACAGCAGCGGAGTTCCAGGACTAGATTTTCTCTTAGGCATACCCGACAGCTATACTCAGGGTTCGTCGAACACAACCAGGGCCAGAGGATATGAGTACTATCTCTTCGCACAAGATCAATATCGAATACGGGAGAATCTGACCCTTACTTACGGTTTGGGCTGGCAAACCGATACGCCGCTATCAAATCTCACCCATCACGCTCAAGCGATAAACTGCTTTCGACCGGGCCAGCAGTCTTCGGTTTACCCCACGGCTCCAGCGGGACTTATCTTCCCGGGTGACCCTACTTGCAGCCCTTCCGGCTATGAAGCGCATTATGGCCACGTGGGGCCACGCGTTGGATTTGCCTGGAGCCCGGACGCTGGCTGGTTGTCAGGAGGCACTTCCAAACTATCGATCCGCGCTGGCTTCGGAATCTACTACAACCGCTCCGAAGATCAGCCTGTCCTGCAAAGTATCTTTGCTCCTCCCTTCTCTGTATTTTCGTTTGGTGTAGGGGCTGTGGGTGGATCGCCCAGTTTCGCCGCTCCCTTTACCGATGTTACCGGTACATTTTCAATTCCAAACCTTTTCCCATACACCATACCGTCAGCCACTGCGGCAAATTTCAATCTGTTCGAACCACTCACTCTGACTGTCACCGATCCACGTTTCACGGTGCCTTACGCGGAGAATTACAACCTTACCGTCGAACGGGAACTTCCAGCTAAGATAATTGCCAGCCTCGGTTATGTGGGCGCGGTTGGCCATCACTCGTTAGTAGAACGGGAACTAAATCCAGGCCTCAACCCACAGGGGTGCGCCGCTAACCCTACCTGCGTGCAGTTTCGGTCAATCCAAAACGTTATTTTCCCCAACAATTTCCAATATCCGGGCAGTATTTTTGGGTCTGTGGGAGAGCAGACTACGGATGGAAATTCGAACTACAACTCGCTTCAAGCCAGTTTGAGGAACAGTCCCGCGCATGGGTTCACGTTCTCTGCGGCCTACACTTGGAGTCATTCCCTGGACATCGGCTCAAACTTTGAAGATACCGGCCTTTCGACAAGAGCTCTCAATCCTTTTGATCCGCATGCCAACTACGGGGACTCGGTGTTCGACGCCCGTCAACGCTTTGTCGCTTACTACAGCTATCAAATTCCTGGTAGAACGAGTGGTGGGCGCCTCACATCGCTATTGAGCGGAGGTTGGGAGGTTTCTGGGATCACCACGCTGCAAACCGGATTTCCGATTACCATCTCCAATCCTGGTTCTTATTCCTCGTTGACCTGCACCTCTTTTATGTTTTATGGCTGCTGGGATGTGCCCGATGTAAACGGCCCGGTTCAGATCTATCGTAATCCCCGGACATCCCCAAACAATCTTTGGTTCAATCCCAGTGCTTTCTCGCAGCCTCCGTTTGGGGTTATTGGAGATGCCAGGCGCAATTTCTTTCACGGGCCTGGATTGAATCAGACAGACCTGGCGCTGCACAAATGGATTCCCCTGGGCAGCGAGTCTCGACGTTTGGAACTGCGGCTGGAAGCGTTCAATGTTTTTAACCATGCCCAGTTCAACAATCCCGACGGCAGTTTCAGCGACGGCATTCCCCCAAACGGAACGTTCGGGGAGGTTTTGTCCGCTGGTCCCCCGCGACTGGTGCAGCTTGCTGCTAAGCTTTATTTCTGACGTAACATCTGAAGAGTCGAGGCAACCGGTAAGCGGAATGAAACGAACCCTGGACTTGATTCGCCGAGTCTCACCCATACAACTTCTGTTCTTGTTCACTGTCGGTGCCGCAGGGATGTCAGGCCCCTTCGCCACTGCACAGTCCATTGCATTCACCAACGTTCGAATTGTTGATGGTAACGGAGGAACGCCCGTCGAACACGGCACGATCGTGATCGAAGGGCAGAAAATCGTGGCCGTTGGTCCA
>Ga0187784_10002653_pt1 | contig 14359 bp, 14 predicted proteins | sample 1015_SJ02_MP15_2_FD_132964 | JGI IMG/M metagenome (GOLD analysis project Ga0187784, IMG submission 132964) | Tropical peat soil microbial communities from peatlands in Department of Meta, Colombia - 1015_SJ02_MP15_20_MG | ecosystem: Environmental > Terrestrial > Soil > Wetlands > Peat | place...
AAGTAGTGCTAGACTAAAAGAGCCGCATTCCGCGGCAATCGCCTCACTGCGAAGTGCAAAAGCGGTAGTAGAGAATAAGTGTCGCCGCATCCTCGATGGCGCCCGAGGCGATAAGCTCCGCCATCCGCGCACGCTCCACCATCGCGATTGCGCCGAGCCCGAGCTCGTCGTCCGGCGAGCGCGGGGTTCCCTCGCACCCTAATGCGGCGAACAACTTTCCGCGCGCCGCCATGGTCCCGGGCTCGGGCGCATAACCGCCGAGCGGCACCAGGTTCGCCGCTCGGCAGCGCAGCCCGGTTTCTTCGGTCAGCTCGCGGAGCGCGGCTGCATCCGCACTCTCGCCCTCATCGATGAAACCGCGCACCGCCTCCAAGGAGTCTCGTGCCAGCGGATGGCGGAAGACGCGGAGCAGAACCAGCTTGTCGTCCAGCACCGGCAGCACCGCCACACCGGTGACCCGGTCGGCGTGGGCGTGGCGGCCTTCGAGCACGAGGTAGTCAGGAACTTCATTGCCCTTCTGGTCGGCCAGATGGTCGTAGTAGACCCGCCACCGGCTGTTCTCGGCCGCAAGACGCCGCCCTTTGCGGACGACCGGGGCCACCTCAGAGGCCGTTCGGTTGGTAGAGCACGATCTTGCTGCCCTCGTTGTCCAAACCGACGGTCACGTGGATGAGGGTGTTCAGGCGCTCGCGGACCTGCTCGCGCTTTTCCGGCTCTACCAGGAAAACCATGAAGCCTCCCCCGCCGGCCCCCAACAGCTTACCGCCGATGGCGCCGGCGTCGCGGCCGGCTTGGTAGATTTCGTCGATTTGTGCGTTCGACACGTTGTCGGCAAGCTCGCGTTTGAGCCGCCAGGAGTCGTGCAAAAGCTCGCCGAGCTCCCGCAGCGGGGCCTTGGGGTCGCACAAGATATCGACGGCGCTGTCGACCATGCTGCGGATGGTTCGCAGCTGGCTCTTGCGGTTGTTGATGTTCTGGATCTGATGGTGGGCAAAATCGGACGCGTAGCGCGAAAATCCGGTGAAAAACAGCATGATCGACCGGGTGAGTTCGTCGCGGCGTTCCGCCGGTACGATGAGGGGAGTCACGGCGAACGTGCCATCGGGGAAAAAGTCGATGCGGTTGAAGCCGCCATAGGCCGCCCACAACTGATCCTGCGATCCGACGTTTTCCCTCAGCACGTCCTGCTCGATGCGGATCGCTTCGCGGGCGAGTTCGCGCTTGGAAATCATCCGGCTGTCGAGCGCGTAGAGCGCATTGAGCAATCCGACCGTGAACGAGCTGCTCGAACCGAGGCCGGAGCGCGCGGGCAGGTCGGCATCGTGGTGGATTTCGATTCCGTCCCTGATCCGCAGTTCGGCCAAAATGCCCCGCACCGCAGGGTGCTTGATGTCGGCGATGTCCTGCACGAGCTCGACCTGCGAGTAGACGATGCGCGACTTGTGCTCGAAGAATGGCGGCAGCCGGCGCACGCTGATGTAGCAATATTTGTCGATCGCCGTGCCGATGACCGCGCCTCCATGCTCGCGGAACCAGGACGGATAATCCGTTCCCCCGCCGAACAGCGAGATGCGAAACGGGGTGCGGCTGATGATCATAGGCCGCCCCTCAGCCGGTCTGCACGCCGCCGGCGTCGATCACGCTTGCCGCCAAGGCGAGCGACTCCGGCGTGCCGATGTCGATGAACGCAAAGCGTCCGGCAAACGCCCGCAGCGACTGCGGCGGCAGGCGTTCGAACACGTCGCGCTCGAGCGAGGCGGCTTGGCCGGCCGCTATTTGGTCGAGCAAGCGCGCGGAGATGAGATAGACGCCGGCGTTGACCGGGGCGCTGCCGGCGAAGCTCGTATCCTTCTCGATGAAACTGCGCACCCATCCGCTTTCGTCAATCTCGACCCGGCCGTAGCGGCCGGCGTTGTCGACCTCGGCGCAGAGCATGCTGGCGGCTGCGGCCGGTCCGGCGGCGCGATGGCCGTCGACAAACTCGCACAAGTCGGCCGCCGTGAAGCTGTCGCCGTTCATCACCAGCACCGGGTCGCTACGCAACTCGTTGCGGGCGAAGCGCACGGCGCCGGCCGTGCCGAGCGGTTGCGGCTCGATCACGGTCGCAACCTGTACGCCGCACGGCGGCTTCGAGCGCAAATAATCGATTACCGCTTGCGCCCGATAGCCGAGGCCGAGGACCACGCGACGTGCGCCGTAGCGCTGCAGCCAATGCAGCAGATAAGACAAGTACGGGCGCCCGCGGATCGGCGCCAGCACCTTGGGCTGGTCGCCGAGCACCGGCCGGATGCGGGTCCCCAGACCGCCCGCAAGCACGAACACATCCAGCGACTCCAAACACCGGCCACTCGCCCCGGCGATGCTCACGCGACCGGCTGGGCGTCGGACATTTCCATGTCCTCGACGATTTTGCGCCGCAGCTTGTGACGGGTCATCGAGTCGATATGCCGGCGCGTCTCCCAACCGAACTTCTGGGTGACCGAGTCCAGGTAGCGCTTGCCGGTAAAATAGCGATCGAACGCCCGGTCGCGGAATCTGAGCACTTCGGCGGCCGAGACCTTCTCGGTCGGAAGCGGCAGACAATCGTAGCTGTGCTGCGAGAAGCCGCTCCAGGTCGTGGGCAACGCCCACCCATTGTCCACCGCCATGCGATAGAGCGGAGAGCCGGGGTAGGCCATGGCCGAATAGAAGTTGGCGAACTCGCAATTGAGCTCGGTGGCAAGCTCCAGCGTCTGGCGCATCGTTTCCAGGTCGTCGTCAGGCAGCCCGAAGATGAAATTGCCGATGACGCTGATGCCGGCCTTTTGAATCTGCCGGACGATGTCGATAATCTCGTTCTGGGTGAACGATTTCTCGGCGCCGTCGCGCACGTGCTCGCTGCCGGACTCGATGCCGAGCGCGAGCCAGCGCACCCCGGCCTTGCGCAGCTTGTCCAGCATGTGCGGACGCACGGTGTCGACCCGCGCATAAGCCCAGATGTTGAGACCGTAGTCGCGCTCGATCAGTTGGTCGCAGATGCCGAGCACATGGCGCTCGTTGAGCACGAACATCTCATCGATGATCTTGTAGGTCTTCACCCCATAGGTGTTGTGCAACAAGTCGATTTCCGCGGCCACAGCCTGCGGCGCGCGCATGCGGTAGCGGTTGGTGCCGAACGGCGCGTTAATGCAGCAGAACGTGCACTTATAGGGGCAGCCGAGGGAGGTGTAGATCGAAGCGTAGGGTTGCCGCGATGAAAGATCGCCGAAGCATTGCCAATTGTGCGCCCGGTACTTCGCCATCGGCAGCAGATCCCAGACGTTGCCGTGCAGGTCCTTGTCGAGTTCCTTGATGAGCGGCGGCGAGATGTTGTTGCGGATAGATCGGTCGTCCCACCAGACCAGACCCTGCACCTTGGCGAAGTCGTAAGGCGGCCCCGCGCGCAGAACCTCGAGCAGTTCCTGGACGGTGACCGCGCCTTCGCTATTGCAGACGAAATCGACCGCTTCCTCGCGCAGCGTGCGCTCGGGCAGCGCCGCCACGTGGCCGCCGACAATAATGACGGGCTGGGTGGCGTTGCGCTCCTTGACGGCCCGGCATGTCGGGCTCGCCGCCGCCATCTGTTGCGTGGAAGCCGACGGCTGATGGCCGAAAACGATCATGCCGACGAGCCGCGGGCGCCGCTGCGTCACCTTGTCCGCTACGGTTTCCGGCCCGAATCCCTCGGCCTCGGCGTCGATGATCTCGACCGTATAGCCGCGATCGCGCACGTAGCCGGCGATCAGCCGGCACCACAGCGGCGGCTCCACAGCGGTCAGCTCTGTGCCAAGTTCCTGATAGATCCGGTCGCGCCCATTCGGATTGATGAGCAACAGGTCCAGTTCGGAACTCATTTATCCCGTCCCCGTCGATGCGCTGAACAAGCCAATGTTATTCAGTGGGACGGCACCATTTGCAAGAGGAAATGTATCGCGCCTTGCGTTGCAGATTTGCTTATGTGTTCCGCGACTTCTCGTGCAGCTTCTGCTCGCCAATAGTGTCAAAACCTGAAGAAGATCGACCGTCTGTACGCGCGTTGATTTTTCGGATACACGATTTGTACTCGAAAGTTCTTTCGATTGCACGGGTCTCGCGATTTTCTCCCCTTGCGAGCGGAGTGTTCTATACTGACGGCAACCCACGATGAGGCCGTTTCATGCTCGACCAAGACGATATGGTTGCGGCGCATTTTCGCCGGTCCTGCGAGACCCTTGAGCGGGCCGCGGCCGACGCGAAGCTGCGCGCTGCCATCTACGCCATCGCCGATGTGATCGCCCGCGCCTTCCGCAACGGCGGCAAGCTGATGATCGCCGGCAATGGCGGCAGTGCGGGCGATGCGCAGCACATCGCCGGGGAGTTCCTGTCGCGGCTCAATTTCGATCGTAATCCGCTTCCCGCCATCGCGCTAACGACCGACACGTCGGTGTTGACCGCGATCGCCAACGATTACGGTTTCGAGCGCGCATTCGAACGCCAGGTGCGCGGTCTCGGCCGGACCGGCGATGTGCTTATTGCGATCTCCACGTCAGGGCGCTCGCCCAATGTGCTCGCGGCGCTGCGCGCGGCGCGCAAGATCGGGATCAGCACCGTGGGGTTTACCGGTAACGGCGAACGCGATATGGCGGCGTATTGTGATTATTGTCTCGCCGCTCCGACAGGTGAGACGCCGTTGATCCAGCAGATCCACATCGTGGCCGCGCATGCGATCTGCGGTCTGGTCGAGCGCGAGCTGTTCGCTGACGAGGCCGTCGCTGCCGCGCGCTGACCTTGCCGGACCCGGGCGGACCGCTGGTTCGAGCGGAGAAGTGATGGTTGTGAACGAAGCTCCAGTAATCTTCCCGTTGGCGGGCAAGCGCGTCTTTGTAGCCGGCCATCGGGGCATGGTCGGAGCGTCGGTCGTGCGTCGGCTCGAGCGCGAGGCCTGCACGGTGTTGACGGTGAGCCGGAGCACGCTCGACCTGCGCCGCCAAGCCGACGTCGAAGGCTGGATGCGAGCCAATCGGCCCGACGTCATCTTCATCGCCGCGGCGACGGTAGGCGGCATTTTGGCAAATTCGACGAGGCCCGCCGAGTTCCTTTACGACAATCTCGCGATCGCCGCCAACATCATCGAAAGTGCCGCAAGCGTCGATGTGGCGAAGCTGATGTTTCTCGGCGCCGCATGCCTCTATCCGCGTCTGGCGCCGCAGCCGATGTCGGAGAGTTCGCTGCTCGAGGGTCCGCCCGAGCCGACCAACGAGTGGTACACCGTCGCCAAGATCGCCGGCGCCAAGCTCTGCCAAGCCTATCGCCAGCAGTATGGTTGCGACTTCATCGTGGCAGTGCCCGCCAACCTCTACGGACCCGGCGACCGGTTCGATACCGAATCCGGCCATGTCGTCCCCGGCCTGATCTTGCGGGCGCACGAGGCTCGCGCCAGTCGCGCGCCGCAGCTGTCGGTCTGGGGCACGGGCAACGCACTGCGCGAGTTCATGTACGTAGACGATTGCGCCGACGCGCTGATCTTTCTGATGAAACGCTATTCCGACCGGCGGATCATCAATGTGGGAAGCGGACAAGAGGTTTCGATCGGCGAATTGGCGCGCCGGATTTGCGATGTGGTCGGCTACGACGGGCAGCTCGTGTTCGACGCCACCAAGCCCGACGGCATGCCGCGCAAGCTTCTCGACTCCTCGCGCATTCGGCAAATGGGCTGGTCCGGCAGCATCGCCCTCGAGGGGGGCCTGCGGCAAACGTACCGCTGGTTTCTCGACAGCCGCCGGATACCCAGCGAACTTACAGCATAGAGCTGCTCGCGGCGGCATGCGTGCCGGCTTCCTTGCCGGCGCGTCTTTACGGGATATAGAAGGACGCGCTTGATCCGCAATCGGACCTCGGACTCCTTGTCGTGCTGGTGAAGGGCCAAAACCGCGATTTGCCGCGGATCACTATCATTACGCCGTGCCTGAATGGCGAACGCCATATCGCCGAAGCGATCGAGAGCGTGCTGCGCCAAGGCTATCCGAACTGGGAACACATCGTCGTTGATGGCGCCTCGACGGACGGCACGGCGGCGCTGCTCAGGCAGTATCGCCATTTGACTGTCATCTCCGAGCCGGATCGGGGTTCGCACGACGCGATGAACAAGGGGATTTCCCGCGCCAGCGGCGACGTCATCGGGTTCCTCAATGTCGATGACTGCTACGCCGATGACGCGCTGCTGCGGGTGGGCGCGGCGTTTGCGGCCAATCCCGGCAGCGAAGTCGCGATTGGAGATTCGGTGGTGTACGAAGATGCCGAGCCGGGCCGTCGTGTCGTTCGCTTCGTATACGCCCACCCGCGCGGGCTTTGGCTGACCGAATGCGTGTTCGGCAATCCGGGCATCAACGGATGGTTCTTCCGCCGCTCCGTCTTCGCCGAGGTCGGCCTGTTCGACAACACGTTCCACATTACGGCCGACCGCGATTTCGTGGTGCGAACCGCGGTCGCCGAACTGCCGAACGTCAGGCTCGATGCTCCGATCCTATGGTATCGGGCGCACGGCCGCTCGCAGAATATGAACCGGGAGAGGTCGAACATCGTCGCCATCGCGGGCGAGCTTTTTCGCATGGCCGGCGCGTTTCTTGAAGCCAACCGGGGCCCGGGGCGCCGCGCCGGCTTGGCTCGCGCCTGGCATGCGTTCGAGGGCGCGAGGCTTGTCTTCATTAGCGCTTCGCGCGGACAATGGTCCGCGGCCCTGCGGCTCTTTGTGCGCGGCACCCTGCAGAACCCGCTCTGGCCGTTCTACCTACCCCGAGCGCTTATTTTGCGCCGCCTTGCAAGGCAGAGCTATCGCGGCGGATGGAACGCGGATTTGTCCGCTGACGCCGAACCGGCTCGCGCCCCAGTGATCGCCGCGCGAGAACCCAAGGCCGCGCCGCATAACGGTCGTTAAGCTTCGGGTCACGCGCGTCGAGCCAGGCCTATGCCGGCGCTAGCGAACGCGGCCGTGGTTACCGCGACCGGGGGGTCGGCATGCGGAGGCCCCGGCGGCCTCCTACCGATGCTGGCCGGCGTGATGCAGAACCGGATAGCGGGCGGGGGCCACGTCCGTCGTCGTTTCCGTCAGGCTGTCCGCGAGCGCCATGATGGCGCGGACGAACGGCTTGTTCGCTTCCCGGGCTTGCCGGTCGTACGCGGCGAGGGAACGCTGATATTTGGCGAGCCACGCCCCGCGATCCAAAAATTGGTGCGTTCCCAATTCGACCGCGGTTTCCGTGCCTCCGTCCCACATGGCGGCCACGTCTTCGAGAGCGTGGTCATGAAATCTCTTGGTGATGACCGGCATTTGTCCGATCAGAATTGCGCGCAATATCCGCATCGGACTCGAATACGGCCAATTTGCGCTTTGCGGTGGATTGATATTGAACAGAAATTGGGGCGAGGCCGCGTTGTACTGTGCCGAGAGATAGTCCGGAGATATCGGATCATCGTGAACATACAGCCGAGAAATATTCCCTGCCGGACTTGCGTTGGTGGCAGTGACCTTCATAAAGGGCAGGTATTTGGAGACGAAATCGCGCGTGAAGCCCTTCTTGAACGGAATGTATTTGTAGACCGGGAGGAACCAGCCGATGCGCCGGAACGTTCGAATCAGCTTTCGCGTAATCCGCCTGCGGTAGCGCGTGCGTGTTCCCGTCATCGTGAAGCCGACCGGCAGATTGCGCAAGCGGTTCTGCACTGTCGCCGAAAGCGGGCCGATTTCCGGATATACCAGGAGGGGCGTGGTCAGTTGCGGGCCGAACTTGGCCAACGCCTCGGCTATCGTGGGCAGAATGGGAGGATGTATCGCGACCAGCAGATCGCAATGTTCCAAAGCGCGCAAAAAGCCGAGATAGCGCATGCGCGTATAGGACGGCGTGCCGCCAAATAACGTTCCCAGCGCGTCGGTCAGCAGCATCCGCCAGTCTCGTAGACTGCCGAAGAAATTGAAGGTTTTGATCAGTTCAACGCCAAAGAGCGTGATCGGTGTGATGAACTCCGTGGCAATGATGACGATTTTGGTATTGGGATAGAGTTCCTTCATCTTCTTGACAGCAACCGAGTCTGAAAACCGCGAAAACTCATCTATTATGATGTTGACGCTGTCTTTCCTGACGCTTCGGGTCAGACTGACGGAAAATTCCTCGGAGAGGCAACTGTAGAGACTGTAAACAATCTCGTGGATACCCGCCAAAGACGTGTGGTTGCCGACCGCGATATAGACCTGTTTCGGCATGCGTCCTCGCAAACAACCGCTCGACCCGCTTCATCTGCCGGCGCTCGCAACCGCTTCCGACCACGCCGCAGCAACCGGTTTGTCTACAATCTCCCGATATCGAGCGCAACGGGCGGGTTTAACAGCCCGGGAAGTGGGTCCGCGACCGCCGTTCAGCGGCGTTGGCGCGGACGGTTCAAGGCCACGACGGCATCGGGTTCGGCCGGTGAAACTGCCGGCGCAGCAAGTGGAAGGTTCCCGGCAAGGGCCTTGATGGCACGGACAAAGGGTCTGTTCCCCGCTTCCGCGAGCTCGTCGTATGCGGAGATGGAACGCACGTAGGTGTCCAGCCAGCCGTCGCGGTCGCGAATTGTGAATGCCGCCAGATCGAGCGCGCCATTGCGGCTCGTGTCCCACAGCAACGCTACGTCCTCCAGCGGATGGTCACGGAACCTCTTGGTTACGACCGGAATCTGCCCGAGCAGAATCGCGCGCAGAATTCGCATCGGACTCGAATACGACCATTTCGCGCTCTGCGCCGGATTGAGGTTGAACAGGTATTCCGGATAGATCGAGTTGTAGGCCAGATGGAGCTCATCGAGCACGGAACTCGCCACCGGCGGTTGTTCGAATGGAACGTGTTTGAAGACCGGCCCGGACCAGCCGAGGAGCTCGAACGTATCGATCAGCTTGCGTGTAATTGCCGCTCGATAGCGGGTCATCGTGCCGGTCATGGTGAATCCGATCGGCAGCGTCCGCAGGCGGTTCTGCTGTTGAACGGTGAGCGGGCCGATCTGCGGATAGACCAAAAGCGGCGGTGCGGCGCGACTTGCGCACTGGCTGAGCAGCTCGGATGCCCCGGGAAGAATTCCGACGTGAACGGCAACGACAAGATCGCAATGCTTCACCGCCTCGACAAACCCGAGATATCGCTGCCGCATGTAGGAGGGCGCGCGGCGGCGCAGGGAACGGACGCCATCGGTCAAAAGCGTAAGCCAGTCGTCCATGCGGCCGAAAAAGTTAAAGGTCCTGAAGAGCTCGACGCCGAATAGCGAAACCGGAGTGATGAATTCCGTAGCAACAAGAACGAGCTTGGTGTCGGGATAGAGTTCCTTGGTCTGTTTCATGGCGGTCGCATCAGACAGCAACGAAAACTCGTCGATTACGACGTTGATCGCATTGTTCTTGATATTCGAGCTTATGCGAACTGAAAGGGATTTCGTCAGCGAGCTTTGCAGGCTGTGCACGATTTCCTGAATACCCAGGATCGACCTGTGATTGCCGACGACGATATATATCGGCTCGCCGTCGCGCTGGTCCGGTCCTTCCATCTGCCTCGCCGCCCCAAAGACCGAATGATATTGATTTGGCCTGCCAGTCGGGGTCTTGTACTGAGAAGAAATATCGGCGGTCTTTTAGCGTGCCAACTCGTTCGGCGCAACGCGCGTCGGCGCGTGCGGTCTGCGGCGTCGCGCGGCAAGCCGCAAAGGAGCGCTTCCGGGCCTAAAAGCCGCCTTTTCGGGCATCGGCGCCGCTGGCGACGGCGTTAACGCTGATAGCGGGCGAGAATCTCGTCCACCGTGCCGGTCGCGATGATCTCGCCGGTGCCGAGCAACACGGCGCGATTGCAGATCGAGCGCAACAGCTGGGCGCGGTGCGAGGCCATCACCAGAATGTTTGATCGTTCGACCAGCTCGTGCAAACGTCGATTGGCACGGCTGAGGAATTTCTCGTCGCCGGCGGCGATCCACTCGTCCATCAGTAAAATCTCGCTGCTCAGCGTGGTCGCGATGGAGAACAACAGCCGCAGCATCATGCCGCTCGAGTAGGTCTTGGTCGGCAGATCCAGGAACTCCCCGAGTTCGGAAAACTCGCAGATCTCGTCGATCCGCTCGGATATCTCTGCCCGGGTCAGCCCCATCAGAAGCCCGCGCAGCACGATGTTCTCGCGGCCGGTCGCCTCCTCGTCGGCGCCGAGCGAAATGTCGAACAGAGGAACGCGCCGCCCTTGTACGGAAATTTTGCCGGATGTCGGCTTGTAAATACCGGCGAGCACCCGCAGCAGCGTCGATTTGCCGGCACCATTCTGTCCGATCAACGCCAAACGGTCGCCGTCGTTCACCGAGAGCGAGACGTGACGCAGCGCGCGCACGATCGTGCGGTCGTCCTCGGCGCGGTTGCCGATGAGCCCGCCCACCGTCGTGCGCAAGACCGACTTTTTGAGCGAGCGAGCCGAGCCCTGGTAGAGGACGAAATCGACGCCGAGGTCCTCCAGCGTTATGGATGCCATCAATGCACCATTTTCTGTGTGGCGAAGGCGGTCGTCCGATCGCGGTGTCGCATTCCGTCGGTCAGAGCCAGTAGGCAACGCGGTAGCCGTAGCGGTCGTAGAACGCCAGGCCGCTCGCCAGCGAAAGCAGCGTGCAGCCGATTGCGATCAGCCATTGCTGCGGCTGCGGCATCTGGTTCAACAACGGGCCGCGGACAACTTCGATGATGCTGAACAACGGATTGAATTCGACCACCCAGTGATGGCTGCCGAGCGCGCTCGGCAACCACATGATCGGCGTGATGAAGAACACCAACTGCAGAACCGATGCCACGATCTGCGGGATGTCGCGAAAGCGCGTGCACAAAACGCCGAACAGCAGCACGACGCCGAGCACGAAGGCGACCATCAACGCATAACCGACCAACGACAACAACAGGATCGGCGACAGTTCCCAGCGGAAGAAGAGCCAGACCGCGAAAACGATCAGGAAGTTGTGCAGAAACATCACGATGTTCCGCCACAGCAATCGGAATACATAGATCGGCAATGGGATGGTGTAGGCCTTGATGAAGCCGGCCGCGCCGATAAAGACCGAGCAACCCTCGTTGACGCTGGTATTGAAGAAATTCCAGGTAATGATGCCGATCGCGAGTGCCGGCAGATATGCCGACAAGTCTTGCCGCAGCAAGCCGGAATATAGCAAGCCGATCGCCAGCACCGTAACGCCGGTGCTGAGCGTCAGCCAGAACGGGCCGAGTATCGTGCGCCGGTAGCGGAACCTGATATCGGCCCATCCGAGCGTGCGCCACAAATCATGGCGTTCGACCGTGGCGGCGATATCAACGAAAGCTTGGGATGCCATAAAGCCGGTGCTCGGACCTGAGTTTGGCCGGTTTCGGCGGGATAGCCGGATTGGCATCATGCTGTCAAATGCACGTGCCAAACGCAGCGCGCAGCCGGACGCTGGACGGCGAATTTAGAGCGTCTAGACTTCAGATCATCACTCTGCTGGTAAAGCTTGCGACCAGACGGTGGGCCGCGGGAAAACAAGTTGCGCAGGCTCCCGAGGCGTTATAGCGGTAACCGGGATCGTGGCTGGAGGCAATGTGCAACGCAAGATTCTGATAATGGGGCTGCCGGGCGCCGGTAAAACGACGCTGGCCGTTGCGCTGGCGCCGCTTCTCAATGCGGTGGTGTTCAATGCGGACGCCGTGCGCGCCAATCTTTCGCGCGATCTCGGCTTCAGCCATGAGGATCGCGTCGAGCATGCGCGTCGCATGGGGTGGATGTGCGACCGCGTCATCGAAGCCGGCGGCACCGTGATCGCGGATTTCGTCTGTCCGACCGAGCAGACTCGTGCCGCGTTCGGTGAGGCCTTTACGATCTGGGTTGACCGCATCGAAGCCGGCCGCTTCGAGGACACCAATCGAATGTTCCGGCCACCCGGCCATTACGACATGCGCGTCGGCGCCGAAGGTACGCCGCAATATTGGGCCGAGCAGGTGTTCGCCCGGCTGCGCCCTTCCTTCGATCCGCAAAAGCCGACAGCGCTTTTCGTCGGGCGCTTCCAGCCGTTTCATGGCGGCCACCAACGCCTGATCGAGGAGGGCTTGCGCCGGGTCGGACAGGTGTGCATCGCGGTACGCGACACGCACGGCCTCGACGACAAGAATCCGTTGCCCTTCTTTACCGTCAAGCAGCGAATCGAGACGGCGCTGTCGGTGCATGCGGGGCGCTTCGTGGTCGTGCCCGTCCCCAACATCACCAACGTCTATTACGGACGCGACGTCGGCTACACGGTCGAGCGAATTGTGCTCGACGAGACGACTGAGGCAATTTCCGCCTCGAAGGTGCGGGCCCTGAGCGCCGCTCCGTGACCGGGTTTTTTGCGCGACGTTTCGGGTAGCGTTCACGCGCGATGGCGCGAGGTGGTGACGCGAGGTGGTGACCACACGAGCAAATTGAGCGCCTTGCGCGGGTAGCGCGATGGGTGGTCCGACTACAAACGTGCGCCCACCGGTGCCGGCAGCGGAGATCGACAGCCAATGCTCATCGATGACGTCGGTTTGTGGTGCCAGATCGACCGCGCCGCCGCGGACGGCGGGCCGGCGTTGTTCCTCGACCGCGACGGTGTCATCGTGGTCGATACGCATTACCTTGGCCGCGCCGCGGACGTGCGCTTGCTCGACGGGGCGGCCGCCGCGATCGCCCGCTGCAATGCGTTGCGCGTTCCGGTCGTGGTGGTGACCAATCAGGCCGGGATCGCGCGCGGTTATTATGACTGGGAAGGATTTCAGGCCGTCCAGGCGACGCTGTCGCGCGCGTTGGCGGCGCACGGTGCCCATCTCGACGCCGTGCTGGCCTGTGCTTACCACGCGGAAGGTTGCGGACGCTTGCGCGTCGCCAGCCATTCCTGGCGCAAACCCAGCCCGGGTATGATCGTTGCGGCCGCAGGCCGCATGAATGTGGACCTGTCGCGTTCCTGGATCGTGGGCGACAGCATCAGCGATCTTGCGGCCGGGCTCGCCGCCGGGCTGGCCGGAGGCACTTTGCTGGCGACCGCGTCCTCCGCGCAACAGCAAGCCCGGTCGCTGGCCACCCGGCGCTTCGTCGTGGAGACGGCGCCCGGCCTGGGCGATGCGGTCGCTGCGCTCATCGAGCGCGGTATCCTGACCGAACCGCGCCCTGTTGCTTGACAGACAATGACTTTTTCCTATGGTCCGCGCGCATGGGGTTTGCAGGGTCCATGGAGTCAGCGCCAATCTTCGATCGTGTCGACGTTCGCTCGCTGTTCGGCCGCAATAGGTCCGCTCTGCGCGAGGCCGGCGTGCGATCGCGCGAAAGCGACGACATGAAGCCATTGACGCAACTCGACGCGCTGGAAGCCGAGAGCATTTACATACTTCGCGAGGTTGCTGCCGAGTGCCGCAACCCCGTCTTGCTCTATTCGATCGGCAAGGATTCGTCGGTGCTGCTTCACCTCGCCGGCAAGGCGTTCCATCCGGGACGCATTCCGTTCCCGCTCCTGCACATCGATACGACCTGGAAGTTTCGCGCCATGATCGCATTTCGCGATCGTCGCGTCGACGAACTCGGACTGCGGCTCATCGTCCACACCAACCACGAGGGCCTGGCTGCCGGCGTCGATCCGTTCGCGAGCGGCTCCCGCCTCTACACCGACGTGATGAAGACTCAGGCGCTGAAGCAGGCGTTGGATTTGCACGCCTTCGATGCCGCAATCGGCGGCGCGCGGCGCGACGAGGAAAAATCGCGCGCCAAGGAGCGCGTCTTTTCGCTGCGCGCGCCGCAGCATCGCTGGGATCCGCGGCGACAGCGGTTGGAGCCGTGGCGGCTCTACAACGCGCGGCTCAAGCCGGGCGAGACGGTGCGCGTGTTTCCGTTGTCGAATTGGACCGAACTGGACGTCTGGCGATACATAGAGCGCGAAAACATTCCCATCGTGCCGCTCTATTTCGCCGCCGAGCGGCCGGTGCTGCGCCGCGACGGAGTCTGGATCATGCGCGATGACGAGCGCCTGGCCTTGCAGCCGGGCGAGATCGTGGAAACGCGCAGCGTCCGCTTTCGCACCTTGGGCTGCTATCCGCTGACCGGCGCCATCGACAGCCGCGCCGCTTCGCTGCCGGAGATCATTTCCGAGCTTAGCCAGTTTCGCCGTTCCGAGCGCGAAGGGCGCGTCATCGATCATGATGCAGCGGGTTCGATGGAGCAGAAGAAGCGCGAGGGTTACTTCTGATGCACGAACCCGTCGTCCTGGGTGGTGGGATCGCCGGCTACGGCGAGGATCGAAGCGTCGCGCCGCCGCTCGCGTCAAGCCCGGCGCGCGACCTGCTGCG
>Ga0187784_10002654_pt1 | contig 14354 bp, 13 predicted proteins | sample 1015_SJ02_MP15_2_FD_132964 | JGI IMG/M metagenome (GOLD analysis project Ga0187784, IMG submission 132964) | Tropical peat soil microbial communities from peatlands in Department of Meta, Colombia - 1015_SJ02_MP15_20_MG | ecosystem: Environmental > Terrestrial > Soil > Wetlands > Peat | place...
CGGCGTGTCCGTTCTGCGTGCTAAACTTCGAGGATGGTACCAAGACGGTAGGTTCGAGCGTAAAGGTCAGGGACGTAGCCGAGATTCTGGCCGACTCCGTGGGGAAGGGAGGGGTCTGATCTATGGTCGGCAAGGGCGGGGTCTTCGTCTTCCTCGAGCGGGCTGAGGGAACCTTGGAAGACACGTCGCTGGAAGTGCTCGGAAAGGGCAGGGAGATTGCAGACAAGCTTGGTGTTCGCCTGACGGGAGCAGTTCTCGGCGATCATGTACATGACGCCGCAGAGCTCGGTTCCCGCAGAGGCGCCCACGCCATCCTTGCGGCGGAGTCCCCATTGCTGAAAGATTTCTCCCCCGAGCCCTACGCAACGGTGGTCGAGGAGATGGTGAAGTCGTCTGACCCAGACATCCTCCTTATTGGGGCGACCCACGACGGAACGGCGCTCGCTGGTCTGCTCGCGGTCAAACTGCGTACGGGGCTGATGGCACACGTGGTGGACTTGGAGATTGAAGGTGGGACAGGTGCCTTGCTCGGATCAGTCCCGGGGTTCGGCGGGAGCATCGTCGCGGTCTGCAAGTGCAAGAAGGGGAGACCGCAGATGGCGACCGTGAGACCAGGGGTGTTCAGAATCCCTGAACCGATGAATGAGGCAGGATCGGTCGAGGCTTTCCCTGTGAACTTGCAGCCTGAAGGCATCAGGTCCGTTGTGGTCGAAAGGAGGATCGAACGTAGCGTTGACGTAGGGAGAGCCGAAAGAGTCGTGGTCGCTGGACTGGGGTGCAAGGACAACCTCGAAGTGCCAAAGAAGCTCGCCAGCGCGACGGGATCGGCGTTCGGCGTCTCAAGGCCCGTCGCAGACAAAGGAATGGTCGCGAAAAACCTGGTCGTCGGCTCGACAGGGTCGAGTCTTGGCGCCAAACTGGCAATAGTGGTAGGCGTCAGTGGAGCTGCACACTTCACATCGGGTCTCAGAAACGTGGAGAGGGTGGTAGCCGTGAACTCCGACCCCAAAGCAGAGATTTTCAAGCACGCAGACTTCTGTGTAGTTGGGGACGCCACAAGGCTGGTTCCAAGGTTAATCTCAGAGCTCGAAACCTCTGGAGGGGAAGCCCGATGAAACAGATCGTCTGTTTGAAGATCACCCCCAAGATAGAGCAGATCAAGTTCGACGAGCAGAAGAAGACCATAATCAGGGAAGGGGTAGAGAACGAAATCAACGACGCTGACAAGAACGCGCTTGAAGCTGCTCTGAGAATGAGGGATACGCTGGGAGGGTCGGTGGTCGTGCTCTCCATGGGGCCGCCTTCTTTCGGACCGTTCCTCAAGCTCGCTGTTGCAATGGGAGCAGACGATGCCGTCCTTCTCAGCGACAGGCTCTTCGCAGGAGCAGACACGTACGCGACGTCGCGTGTGATCGCCGCAGGAATAGCGAAACTAAAACCGTTTGACGTCGTCTACTGCGGAGAGGCGTCGGCCGACGGGAGCACGGAGCAGGTTCCACCCAGCGTTGCGGGATGGTTGGACCTCCCTTATGTGAGCTATGTCAGCGAACTCGAAATGGCAGGAGAGAGGCTGCGCGCCAGGCGCGAAATCACAGACGGCCACGAGGTCGTTGAGGCGGCGGCACCCATCCTAGTGAGCGTGCAGCTTGGGTGCAACTCGCCGAGGTTCCCTGACTTCAGAAGAAAGAGGTGGGCGGACAAGGAGTTCAAGCTCACCACCTTCAACATGCAGGATTTGGGATTCTCCCCAGCAGATGTTGGTCTGGAGGGTTCTCGAACCGAAGTCACAGGGTTGACCGCGATGCGTTCCCCGGAGAGGAGGATGGAATTCATCCAAGGAACGGAAGAAGAAGTTGTCAAACGCCTTGTTCAGATTGTCCGGCAGTAGGTGCGGCCTTGAATATTCGAACGGTTACACGATAGCAAACGTTCAATACTTTCTTCGACCCAAACACGTTCGGGTCGCATTGTCAGGGAGTGCGCTTAGCTCTGCAGTTCCTGCGTTGGTCGAATTACATGTCCTGGCTGGGACGAAGTGGGAGCGTGCCATCGCCCCTTGAGCGACCAAAAGCAGCGAGGGACGGCAAAGCGGAGCGAGCGCTATCTCGCGCCGAAGGCGCTCTCGCTCGCTACTGCGGGAGACTCGGGACCCAGAGCGAGGCGGAATCAAACAGGCGGGGTTACCTGTGTGGAGTGCCACCACTGGTTCCCTCTGGGGATCATGCCGCAGGTGGGGGAGTGCAGGAATCCATCGAGCAGGAGCTTCAAGCGACCAACTTTTGCCGACAAGCCGTCAGAGAATTGCTTTGTTGCGCGGTCCTTGGCCGGGCTCGAGTTCCTGTGGTGCCAGACTCATCGCCAGACGATCTACTTCGCCGAGGTACCAGCCCACAAGGGCTGCCGCCTCTTCGTAAGCTCCGTGAACCTCCCGGTAGAAGAGCAGGCGGATTTGACTCTGGCAGGGGATTGACCGCCCTCTCATAGCCCAATGGATTCTGGTTCAGAAAGAGTTTAGGACCGCATCCCACCGTGGACCTATCCGATTGATTTCGCAAGCCTCGAAGGCGGAGGTGTTCCGGGCGCTTCATGACAGGAAGAGGGTCCTCGTCCTTCCGAACGCATGGGACGTCCCGAGCGCCAGGGTGTTCGAAGATGAAGAGTTCCCTGCCATCGCCACTTCTAGTGCGGGGATGTTGGTCTCTTTGGGGTACCCGGATGGAGAAGACATCCCGAACACGGAGTTCGTCTCAGCTGTGAAGAGGATTGCAAAGGTGCTCTCGGTCCCCCTGAGCGTCGACGTGGTAGGAGGGTTCGGGGACACTCCAGAGGGGGTGGCCAAGATGGTCAGGGCAGTCATCTCCGCGGGCGCGGTCGGGATAAACATCGAGGATTTCGTCCACAGCACGAAGAAGTTGCTCCCTCTAGAGAAACAGGAGGCCCGGCTTCGAGCACTCTTCCGACTGCAAAAGGGGCTGGGGATCCAGTTTGTAATTAACGCCAGGACTGACGCTTTGCGGTATGCCCCAGGGGACGACAATGCGAAACTTGAGGAGGCCATCAGAAGAGCGGCGGCATTCAGAGACCTCGGCGCAGACTGCGTCTATCCGATGGGGTTGACAGATGCGTCTTCAATCTCCCGGTTCGTTCGGGCGCTCGATTTCCCGACAAACGTCATGGTCAGGGAGGGGCTCCCACCAGTGACGGAGTTGAAACGTTTGGGTGTCGCGCGGGTGAGCTTCGGGCCGAGTGCATCCTACGCTGCCATGGGGCTTCTGCGTCGGGCATCGAAAGAAATCCGAGAAAAGGGAACGTACGATACCTTGGTCGATGGTGCGATAAACTTCGATGAGCTCAACTCCCTCGCCCTTCCCAGAAAGCCCTAGACCTTCACGCCGAGAAGCCGTTCGAGAATGTCGGACAACGTGATCATCCCGACCATCTTGTCCCCGTTGAGCACGAATGCTATGGTCGTCCCTGCGTCCTGCATCTTGTCGATCACGGTGGGGAGACCGTCGTCCTCCATGACCTTTGCGGGCTGAATCATGTAGTCGTGTATGGCGAAATCGATGTGATCCCTCGACACCGCCTTTGAGATCGTCTGCGATGTAACGGCTCCGATGTACATCTCCCTCTTTGCGTCGTAGACCGGCATCCGGGGATGGTTAGACTGGCCCATGCTCCGGAGAGCTTCCAAGACGGTGGCATTGCTGTCGATGGAAACTATCTCACCGATGGGGGTGAGCACGCTGGCAGCCGTGTTCCTTGACGACGCCAGCTGAGTCCTGAGCAACCTCCCCGCGTCAGGCTCTATGTGGCCTGCCCTCTCGAGCATGCTGACGACGTCCTCGAACTCGGCAGCGAGGTCGACCTCCTTGTAACCGGGCTTCCCCACCAGCCTTTCGGACAGGCTCCTCGCGAAGTTGGCGAGAGGTACAGCGACAGGCGCGAGCCCTCCCATTATGACTCTGGTGGAAGGGGCAAGGGTCATGGACATGCGAAGAGCGTTTTCTATTCCGATGGCCTTGGGAAGAAGGTAAAGGAGCGTCATGATCACAAACGACCCGCCAACCGCGCTGTACACCCAGCCTATGGGGCCGAAGTACTCCGACAGGATTAGCCCGATGGTCGTCGCCAGCACCACATTGGAAATCGTGTCTATGAATGTGGTGACGCTCACGAGTCTTGTCTTCTCGCTCACGATCTCCAATGCCGCCGCGGCCCTAGCCGACCCGCTCCCGATTGACGAGCTCAGTGAAAACGGGCGCAGCGTGAGGTAGGTCGCCTCGACCAGGGAGGACCAGAAGGCTACGAAGACGGCGGCGATTAGACAGATGTAGACTATCGGAGAGACCAATTCTGGTTTCTCTTCGCTCCCGCTGCCCCTCTCAACTCACAACCGTTCCTATCCTTTCGCCGTGGACCGCCCTTATGACGCCCTTGGGGTCCAGGCCGTTCAAGACGACCAATTTCACTCGTGATTCGATGAGCTGGTCGACGGCCACGGGGTCGATGATGCTGTGGATGCCTGGCCTGTGGGACCCGCCCAAGATTTGTTTCATCCTTTCATAGGTGATCTTGTCCAGCTTCTTGGCCCTCCTGTTGACCCGAGGGTCCTCGGTGTAGATGCCGTTCTGGTCCGAAGCCTTGACCATTACGTCCGCCCTCCATTTCTGAGCTACGAAGGCAGCGACGGTGTCAGTTGTGATCCCAGGCTTCAAGCCCCCCATCACGGCCACCCTGTTCCTCGCAAGCCTCAGCAGCATCCCGTCTATGGATGTTGGAACGCTGCTGACGCCTCCGAGCTTCATCGCTACCAGCCTGGCATTGAGCCGTGACGCGTGTATCGCCACCGTGTCCTGCTGATAGGGCGACAGGCCCATTTCGGCGGCTGATTTGATGTAGTCACGGGACACTTTGCCTCCTCCCACAACCACCGCAACGGAATGCCCCTCGTAGTTGAGGTCGGCTATCACCCCGGCGTAGGCATTCACCACCTTCGATGATGGGGGGGACCCGAGTACCGAACCTCCGATGCGGAGCACAGTCTTCATATGGTAATTCCTCGCCTGGGCAGGTTATTGGTGTGATAGGTTTTATAAATGGGTGAGGAAGATTTTCACCATTCCAATGAGCGCCGCCTCTCCTTTCATGTCCGCTTCTCCGGCCTGACGAAGAGGTAGCTCCGCATTGTCAAAGACAGACTCAGTTAGGCTATACAAGGTAAGAAAGCTCATCTCAGAGCTCAGCAACAAGGAAGGCAGGGGAACCGAGCTGGTTTCGCTCTACATCCCTCCAAGGAAGCCGATTCACGAGGCTATCGCCAACCTCCGCGATGAATGGGGGACGGCGGGGAATATCAAGTCTGACACGACGAGAAATCACGTCCAGGACGCGCTGACCAAGGCCATGCAGAGGCTCAAGTTGTACAGGGTCGCGCCTGACAACGGACTCGTAGTCTTCTCCGGGGCGCTCCCAACAAACGGGCCTGGGAGCGAGGTCGTCAACGTGTGGGAAATCGTCCCGCCTAAACCCGTGACTCAGTATCTGTATCAGTGCGACGACCACTTTCACGTTGAGTGGCTGAGGGACATGCTCAGGGAAGAGAAAGTGTATGGAATTCTCGCCATAGATTCGAGTGAAGTTGGGATGGGAATACTCAGCGGGGACAGGCTTGAGATAGCAGACTTGCTGACGTCGGGCATCTCTGGGAAGACAAGAAAAGGCGGCCAATCGGCGAGGAGGTATGAACGCGGAAGGGAGATGGAGCTGACGTACTATTTCAACAGAGTGGGGGAGCACGCGACGCGGGTCTTCAATGACAGCAACAAGGTGACCGGTATGCTGGTCGGCGGACCCGGGCCGACCAAAGATGAGTTCCTCAAGGGAGGATACCTTCACTACGAGCTGCAGAAGAAAATCGTCGCCGTATTGGACCTGGGTTATTCAGGAAGGGAGGGGGTAAGGGAGCTGGTCGAGAAGGCCGGAGACATACTGAAGGATGTCCGCCTGATAGAAGAGAAGAGGCTGGTGCAGAAGTTCCTAGGCGAGGTCAACAGACAAGGAGGACTAGCAGTCTATGGTCTTCCAAGGGTGATCGAAGCCCTCCAGAAGGCTAGCGCTGATGTGGTGCTGGTTTCAGATGACCTCGACACGGTCAGGATCGACGCCGAGTGCAAGAAGTGTGGGACGGTGAAGACGGAAACTGTTCCAACTTCGAGGAAGATTCAGCAGCGCCAAGAAATGACATCCACGCCATGCGCCAAGTGTGGGGGGACCGACTACGAAGTTGTAGAGAAAGACCTGGTGGACGTGTTGGAGGAAATGGCCTTCCAGGTGGGGTCGAAGGTCGAAGTCATCTCATCGGGGACAGAAGAGGGGAGCATGTTCAAGACCTTTGGAGGGGTCGGCGCTCTACTAAGGTACAGAAGCTGATTTGCGTTCGGCGTGCACGTTCGGCACGGCCCGACCCCGTAGTCTCCAAAAGGTCATGCCAGGAAGGACCGACCAATGTTTTTGAACGTCAAAGCGGAAAGCGAACGGAGCATGGACTTCTCATGAGCGAGCCGACCAAACAGCCTCAGCAACCCTCCAACACGGCCGGGAAGCGCACCCAGGGCATGGTCGACGCGGAGCTCAAGGGGAACACCCTCCGCGTCTACGTCTACGCCCTGAAGAAGCGCAGGGTGGGGGTAAGGGAGGTTCAGCGTGCTCTCCTAATGTCGAATCCATCTCTGGCTCAGTACCATCTCAACAAACTAAAGGACCTCGGACTCGTTTCCGAGAACAACGGGGAGTATGAAGTGGTGGGAGAGGTGAAGGTGGATGTCATGAGGGATTTCCTTAGGGTGAGGACCCTCATCGTCCCCAGGTTCGTCTTCTACGCGGTCGTCTTTACCGTGTTCGCCGTGTACCTCACCTATGTGGGGTACCCAGACTTCGGGCTCGTCCCCGCCGTGGAGTGGTTTTCCGCTGCGCTTGCGGTCGCCGCTGCGGTGTTCTGGTACGAGGCAATACGGGCGTGGCTCTCCGCTCCTTCGCCCTAACGGCACGTCCGCACAACTGTTTTTATCCTGTAGGGGCACCGCAGTAGATGGTGATTCTAGACGCCCATCAGAATCGGTCTGATTGGTAAAACGAACGCTGGAAAAACAACGCTGTTCAACTCGATGACCCTGCTCTCAGGGGAAGTCTCCAACTACCCTTTCACAACGAAGACCCCTGAGACAGGGGTCGCTAGCGTTGTGACGCTGTGCGTTCACAAGGAGTTTGGAGTTTCCGACAACCCTACCAATTCTAAGTGTGAAGACGGCTGGAGGTTCATCCCGGTGGAGGTTACCGACCTTCCCGGGCTGATTAAAGGAGCGTGGATGGGGAAAGGTTTGGGAAACCAGTTCCTCAGCGTGGCGGCCCAGTCAGATGCGCTTCTGCACGTCGTTGATGCCTCGGGAAGCGTGGACAAGGACGGCAAGATATCTGAGCCTGGGACCGGAGATCCCACGGCCGACTTCGCCGATGTCGAGCTTGAACTGGTGCTCTGGTATACGAAGCTGTTCAACCAGAACCTGCCCAAGATCTCCAAGCTTTCGAAAACCCCGGGGTACGGGATTCCAAGTGCGGTAGAAGATGTCATGCACGGACTAGGAGTGAGGAAGGAGCACGTCATTTTCGCCATGAAAGACGCCATGCTCGAAGACAAGGCCTTCGACTCCTGGAACGAGAAAGAAATCCAGACGTTCTGCTGGTCTCTGCGGGAATACTCGAAACCCACCCTGCTAATCGCTAACAAGATGGACCTCCCGTACGCCGCGGAGAACTTCCAGAAACTGCGCGAGAAGTTCAAGGGCTTGATCGTAGTCCCGACGAGCGGTGAGGCGGAACTGACCCTTCGCAGGGCAGAAGGCAAGGGGCTGATCAGGTACGTTCCGGGGGAGGAGAGGTTTGAAATCCTGAAGCCCCAGGACCTGAATGACGCTCAGAAGAGCGCGTTGGCATACATAAGACGGAAGGTGTTCGGAGAGTATCTCAGGACGGGGGTGCAGTTCGCGCTCAATTCAGTGATATTCAAGTTGCTGCGCGAGAACGCGGTGTACCCGGTCTACGACCCACAGAAGCTGTCCGACAAGAACGGCAGGATACTCCCCGACGTCTATCTTCTCCCCAGTGGGTCGACTGTGGAGGACCTGGCGAGGGATATCCACACGGACCTCGTGAAGGGCCTGCTGTACGCGATTGATGTGAGGACAGGCTTGCACCTCCCAACCAACTACGTGCTAAGAGACAGGGACGTGCTATCAATCGTCTCGACGGCCAAGGAAGGCTAAGAAGGTCCTTGACGGGCCGGGACCTTAGGTGGGGTTAATTGCCCTACGGCGAGCCGTTGCTGTCTGACCTCGAACTGAGGTACCCTTTCGCCCCGAGGTCGAGAAGATTCTTCGAATCAATCCCCGTGGAGGACGGGCTCGCGAGCAGAGAGGTCGTCGAACAAACTCAGTACAGGCTCCTAAACAGTCTCGGTAGGTCGAAGTACGAGCCGCACATATCGGAACTCGTCGAGTTCTCCAGCTTCTTTGCCGCAGCCCTCGTGGCAAGCCAGGACCCGGTGCTGACCTCGAAGTTCTCCAAGAAGGAAGCCGAGAGAGCAAAAGGATTCTTCGTGAGGGAGGAATCCAGCGCCAAAGTAGGAATTCTGGCCGAATGCTTCGGTACGTCAGTCATCGTTGACGGCCCTGTAGACGATAGGGCGAACTATTCGCTGCCCTTCGAGGGATACCTCGCCCTGGTCTCGAAGTATGAGCTTTCCAGGAACCAGAAGTGGAAGCTCACGAGGCAGGAGCTCGATGCAGGGGTGGTGCACCTGACCGACAACCACCTCAATGACATGTTTGAGGACTGCGCTTCTGCTGCCATATCGGAGGGGGTGAAGAACCTCAGGAAAGGGCCGTTCCCGAAGCAGCTCACGGGGCTGAAGGAGGACGTGATTAAGTATGTCCCTTCCCCGAGACCGAGGACAAACAAGGGGTATCTCTACGTCGAAGATCTCCTCGCCCACCCTGTGTCGGACGGGAGGCACAGGCTGGTGTGGTTGGTGCTGGCTCCCTACCTTGTCAATGTGAAGAAGGTCGATGACGAAACGGCCATTGAGAGAATCAGAACTTTCGTGGCCGCGGCTGGAGAAACAAGCGCCATGCGGAGGTTTGTCGAGTATAACGTGCGAAGGGCTCGGAGGAACGGGCTTCTCCCGCCAACCTTCTCCACACTGAAAGCGGAGCACCCTGACATCTATTGGCTCCTCCCCAAAGAGGTAGTCGACGCCGAAGTGGCCAAGGGGAAGGCCTCGTAGATCTCGCTAGCTTCGCCTTCTCCAGTGGGGATGTCCGCCGCCACGCCGTTGAGGCAGAGAGGGTCCGTCAAGACGGGACGCATAGTCTCAGAGAAGCCGACTGCACCGGACGTATCCCAAATAGCTTAAATCTGCGAGGATGTGCATTGCTCGCAAGGCGGGTGAGTGACCTCCACCCGATCCGCCATAGAAATCCCGGTGTGGGAGGAAATGAACAACAAGAGAAGAGTTTGGACGACGCGTAACGTTGCACTTGCCGCTCTGCTGGCCGCGCTATATGCGTCCTATGTGCTCCTGTTCGGGTTCGTCAGCTTCGGACCGCTCCAGTTCAGGCTCGTTGACGCCCTGCTCCCCCTGTCGATCTTGTTCGGCCCTGCGGCAATCGCGGGAGTGACCATCGGTTGTTTCATAGGGAATGCACTGGGTCCCAATCTCGGGGTCATAGACATCGTCGGAGGGCCTATGGCCAACCTCGTCGCGGCGACGCTAGCATGGGCAATAACTCGTAGGAAATTCAAGGGATCTTGGACTCTGGCGGTGAGCGTTGAAGTGGTTGTGATCGCCGCAATAGTAGGAACCTACGTCGTGGCTCTGGCAGGGGCGCCAGGTGTCCCAGCTTGGGTGGGATGGCTCGAGTTCCTGGGAAGCGAGATCGTTCCAATTGGTATCATTGGATACCCCCTTCTCAGAGCCGTCCACAGGGCAACCGCCAGAAACCCCGTTGTCGGGACCCAAAACCTCTCTTAACCTAATATACTGTCTCATGGGACAGCCTGCATTCGTTTGCAACCACAGTTCTCGGCTAAGCTTGAGGCCACCTCCTGGGACCCAAAACTTGAGGCTGAGATGAGAGAGATTTGGGCTGGAGAGAGAAGATTTTTTGATTTCAAGCCTTCGAACAGTAAGAATCGCAATTTCGTGATAGACACCCCTCCCCCCTACCCTTCGGGGAAGCCATGGCACCCCGGTGCCCTAACTCAGTACACTCAGATTGACATGACAGCCCGGGCCGCCCGCATGAGGGGTCTGAACGTCCTCTATCCGATAGGCATAGACAGGAACGGCCTCCCCGTAGAGATCTTCGCCGAAAGGAAGTATCGAGTGCAGATGAGGAAGACCCCCCGCGAGGAATTCATCAACCTCTGTAAGCACGCTTTGGACGACCTAGAAGCGTACATGATCGGTCTCCTGAAGACTCTGGGAATCTCAGGGGACTACTACAACAAGTACAGGACAGACTCGGAAGAATACAGGACCCTGACACAGTGGTCGTTCATCGAGCTCTGGAAGAGGGGCCTTGTGTATCTGGCCAACAGACCGAACAACTACTGCGTAGACTGCAATACGACCATCGCCGATGCAGAAATCGAGTATGAAGAACTCCCCACCTTCCTGGTCACGAACACCTTCAAGGTGAAGGACAGCAGGGCCGAACTCCAGGTTGCCACCACCAGGCCGGAGCTTCTGGCAGCCTGCCAGATGCTCGTGGTCAACCCTGCGGATGTGAGATACAAGAAGTACATCGGAAGAACGGCCATCGTCCCCATTTACAACAGGGAGGTGCCCATTCAGGCTCACAAGAGCGTCGACCCGAAGTTTGGGAGCGGCGTAGTGATGGTGTGCTCATACGGGGATTACAACGATGTGATGCTGTTCAGAGAGTTCAAGCTGAAAGAGATAGTTGCCGTGGACATGGATGGCAAGATGACGGCGGTCGTCGGGAAGTACGCTGGCGTCCCGATCAAAGACGCCAGGTCCCAAGTAATCCAGGACCTACAAGAGTCAGGGATCGCCACGAAGGTAGAGCAGATTCAGCACAGGACGCCACTCTGCGAACGAAGCCATTCACCTATCGAGATAATCCCAATGGAGGAGTATTATCTCAAGCAGCTAGACTTCAAGCCCGCCCTCAAGAAAATCGCCAAGAAAATCGAGTTCCATCCGTCTATGCATCGCCAGATACTCCTAGACTGGATAGATGTGCTCACAACCGACTACCCGATTTCTAGGCGCAGATATTACTCCACGGAGATACCGGTCTGGTACTGCAGCAAGTGCAACACACCCCACCTCCCCAAGCCCGGGGTCTACTACAGGCCGTGGAGGGATGAGGCGCCTTTCAAGAAGTGCAAGAAGTGTGGGAACGTGAAGTTCGTCGGCGAGACTAGGACCTTCGACACGTGGATGGATTCGAGCCTCTCGCCCTTGTTCATTTCGAAGTACACGAAGAGCGCGAAATTCCAGAGCCTCACCTACCCTGCGACCATCAGGATGCAGGGCAAGGACATAGTCAGGACCTGGCTCTACTACACTCTCTTGAAAAGTTACCAGCTCACCGGCAGAGAGCCCTTCAAGCACGCCTGGATAGGAGGCCTGGGGCAGGATTCACAGGGGAGGGCGATGAGGAAGAGCCTCGGAAACTTCGTCGACCCCGAGCCCATCCTGGTCAAGTTCGGAGCTGACGCCTTCAGATTCTGGGGAGCGTCCGAAGCAGGTCTCGGGTACGACTTTCGGTTCAGCGAGGAGAGGATAGCAGGTGCGGGGAAGTTTCTCACAAAGCTCTGGAACACATGCCGGTTCATCAGCTCCTTCCCAGTGCCTGAGAAAGTGGAGCTGACCTGGACCGACAAGTGGATGCTCAACGAGCTGGGGAAGTTGACACAGGAGTGCACGGAGGCGTACGAGAGGTTCGATGTGTTCACGGTATCCACCAAAGTAAGGGAGTTCCTGTGGAACGTTTTTGCTTCGAACTACCTGGAGATGGCTAAGGGGAGGGCATACGGGGATGGGGTGACCAAGGGGGAACAGGAGGCTGCGTGGTATACGCTGCACACCGTGGTGAAGAGTATGCTGTTACTCCTCGCGCCTATTATCCCATACATGACCGACTACGCCTGGAGGAGGCTCTATGGGACCCAGAGCATCCACTTGGAGTCGTTCCCGAGAGCACAAAGGTTCGAGGTGAGCGAGAAGGTGAGCCAAAGCATCATGGAGTTCAATGCTCAGGTCTGGAAGACAAAAAGAGACAAGGGCCTCGCTCTGAAGGACTCGATCAACACGCGGATCCCACCAAGCCTCAAGCAGTTCGAGAAAGATCTGGTACGGATGCATCATATAACGAAGTAATTCGCTTTTTGTCTATGTCTCGTCCGGCGTTTGCTGTATCTTAAATAGGAAACGGCGCCCCTTCGTGACAATGCAGAGGCTCAAGGCACCCATCCGTTGCATATGGTGCAATCAGACTCTCGATCAAACCGACACGACGCAGGTGGCGTACCTCTGTTGCAAGGAGTGCCTATGCCCTCTTCCTACGGACTAGAGGGATCTTCCAAGACCTGTGTAACTGAAACCGATCCACCGCTGCCTGTGCGGCTCAGGCTCCGGGGGATTGGGCGCGGGGAAAGGTGATAAACCGAGTTCCAAGCGTGCAGAGATGGGCCAGCGTAGCTCAGCCTGGTTAGAGGAAAACCCGACTTCAGCACCTGCCTTGTACCTCGCGAATGAAAGCAGGGGGTCGCGAGATCGAATCTCGCCGCTGGCTCGTCTCGATTAAGGATTCATCTTCTGTCGGGTCCCAAACTAGAGGCCGCTCTTGCGGAGGACCTCGAAAACGTCGCGGACTGCCGAAGCGAAGTAGGCTCCATACTCATCGTCACTGAACTTGATCACATCCAGTCTGCCAGTGCGTACGGCGATGGTGTAGCTCAGCAGATGGTAGCAGGTCTCTTCCCTTCCTCCCATGACCCGAAAGAAGAAGTTGCTGCATGAGCAGTAGGGCCGGTCGGGGTCCACAAACTCGTCTCCAAGACTGCCTACCACGGTGATGACCTTCCTACCGCTGGGAAGGAATACGCTCTCTTTGACTCCGCCCACAAGCACGGCCTCTATCGCCCTATCCAGCTTTGAGCCGTGTCTCTTGAGCTCCGGAAAATTCTCCTTCAGTTCCTCTCGATTGCTCGTGTTTTCAACTCGCCGGTCCGACGAACTCCGAGAGCGATGTCTGGTCTATCATCTTTTCGAAGCCGGAGACTCGGACGCCAACCCTCCTGAAGTCTTTCCCGGCGGCCCCGCTCAGCTCCTCGAAGAGTGAGAGTGTCGTTTCTCTGATGGTGTTCAGGTCGTTGGTCGGAGCGTCGAAGGTCCTGCTCTTCGTCTTGGTGGACAGGTCGTTGAGTATCCCGATTGCCGTGATGGTCTTGGAAGTTCTCCCGATGGACATCAGCTTCCCGTGCACGTAGTCGATCCCTTCGGACAGTTGGGCGCAGGCCTCTCCAGGGTCCCTTGTGTCGCGCTTCAGGGTTATTATTCTGCTGAACTGGGTCGGCTCGAGCCCGACTACGACCGGGTCAGAGTCCGTCCCCGACGATGCAGACAACAGATAGGCGCTGAACTTCCTACCGAAGTGGTTTTCCAGTTCGGCCGGGGCGAGGCGCGCCAACTCTCCAATTGTCTTAATCCCCATTTCGTCGAGAACTGCCGCCGTCTTTGGGCCCACTCCGTAGAGTTTTGAGACAGAGAGGGGAGACATGAAAGCCGCGGTTCCGTCGGGAGCTACCACCATCAGCCCGCCAGGCTTGGCCATGTCAGAAGCGAGTTTGGCAACCACCCTGCTCCGTCCAATCCCGATGGAACAGGTCAGGTGCTCATTTTCAAACAGCAATTTCTTGATCGATGCGGCTTTCTCTTGCGCCCTGCCGAAGTCACCTCCAATGGAAGTGGTGATGTCGAAGAAGGCTTCGTCTATCCCCGTGGGCTCCAGCAAATCCACCTCCTTCTCTAGGTCTTGCATGATTCTGCCTGAGACGACCTCGTACTTCTCGTGATCCATCTTGATGACGGCCGGTTCCTTGCCCCCGAGCTTCCTCTTCGCCACCGCGATTGGCATACCAGAGTGCACCCCGAACCCCCTCGCCACGTAGTTTGCAGTGCTCACGACTCCGCTGTCTTCGGTCCTGCCGGAGAAGACGCATACGATGACTGGTTTGGATTTCAGAGATGAGTCCTCTATCTCCTC
>Ga0187784_10002655_pt1 | contig 14350 bp, 9 predicted proteins | sample 1015_SJ02_MP15_2_FD_132964 | JGI IMG/M metagenome (GOLD analysis project Ga0187784, IMG submission 132964) | Tropical peat soil microbial communities from peatlands in Department of Meta, Colombia - 1015_SJ02_MP15_20_MG | ecosystem: Environmental > Terrestrial > Soil > Wetlands > Peat | place...
GGTGTAGGGGCGCATGGCCATGCGCCCCTACGTCGTTCACACCCGTTTTCGACGGATTAGGGGGTCACAGACCAGCTTGCAGATTGTGGACAAATGGCGTATCCTAATTAGCCAGGAGGCCAAAAATGGAAGCCGAAGCGATAGCAGAGATACTGGGTGGCCGGAAGGTATTCGGGAAAGCAGTCAAGAAGGCCGAGGATCTCGCACGATTGGTCCGCGGTGGGCTGCCAGCCACTACCGTCGTCGTGCTGGCTGAGAAGCTGGACATCGGCAATGGGGTTCTGTCGCGAAAGCTCGGCATCGCACAGCGCACGCTTACTCGCCGGCTGAGCTGCGGGGCCCGGCTGACGGCTGCCGAGTCGGACCGAACGGCCCGCCTGGCCCGGGTGTACGCAAACGCCGTCGAAATGATTGGAGATGAAAGCAAGGCGGTTGATTGGCTGCGCACGCCAAACCGTGCCTTAGGCGGAGAACGGCCTCTGGATCAGCTCGATACCGACCTCGGGGCCCGAACAGTTGAGGACATTTTGGGCCGCATTGCCTACGGTGTATACAGCTAATGAAATTCTGGCGAATATGCCGGCGCCGCTACGTTGCCGAAGCGGCGAGCGGGGAGGGCGCGCGACTCTACGGCGGCCGCTGGAACAGTCGCGGAGTGCGGGTCGTCTACGCCTCCACTTCGCTGGCGCTCGCCACCGTTGAGACCTTCGTTAACCTGGAGCCGAACCTCCGGCCAAAAGACCTTGTCTCTATCGAAGGAGAGATTCCAGAAACACTTGAAGTCGAAAGAGTTCACCTGAAAGCCCTGGCCCCGCGCTGGTACCGGACCAGGGATGAGTCGCTGCGCCATTTTGGCGACGACTGGGTTGCGGCCGGCCGGACCGTGGCACTGCTCGTACCGTCGGCCGCTATCCTCGGAGAGTGGAATGTCCTGCTGAACCCGGCGCACACGGAGTTTCCAAGAGTCACATTCCAGCAGCCGAAGCCGTTTAAGTTTGACGCGCGAATGTTCCGTTGATCAAGCAGCCACATGAACGGAGTTGGTAAGCTCGGCGGCGACCTTTAGAACCTCAGGCAAAGCCTCATGCGGGAAAGCCCGGTCAAATGCCTCGTCGATTTCCGCCAAGGTCATCTCCGCAGCGAGGCATTCGAGGATCAGAGAAACAGACAGGCGGGTGCCACGGATCGCCAGCTTCCCCCCTAGCAACTGAGGGTCGGCAACGATCCAACGATAATCCTTGTGTTGCAGCGGCTGCCAGTCCGACACGACCATCCGCTCCATCGTATTTGATGACAAGTATACCATACCCTGGCCGGCGCAGAGCGTACCTCTGCAGTCCTCAGTCCTTGGGAATTTGCCAAGGCGCAGACTCTGGCTGTGCGCCGGCCCCCAGTGCAACTAACTGATAATTAAAGTCCTATCAGGGATAGCAGAGGGGCTTGACACGCTATGTCTATATATGTAGACTTCAGAGCATGACGATCTCCTATGCGTCCTCGGTGTCGCTCTTAAAACCGGAAAAATCTCTGGAGTGCCCCGCTGGCTGGACCTGTGGTTACGAGCCCTGCGGCGATTTGAGAAGAGCTTATAGGACAAAGGATATTCCCGCTCAAACCAGGAGGTGTTATGCGTCGTTCCGTTCTCGTGGTCACGCTTCTTACAGGACTGGTGGGCCTGAACAGCGGAATCGGCTGGGCGCAGGCCAGCGCACCTGAGATAGAAATTCACAGTGGCCTGACGAAGCTCTGGGGCCGTACGAACGGCTACAAATTCGATGACGGCGGTGGCGAGGTCTCAGTTACCGGCTACTTCAATCGTTCTGTTGGCTTGGAGGGGGAATTCGCTGAATTCTCTTACTCTCCTCCCAACGCGCCCGCCTACGGAAGCCACTTCAGCTTGCTGTTTGGACCGCACTTCGCTTACCACGGCAGTCAATGGGTGAACCCGTACGCGCATGTTCTACTTGGCTTCACGCGCGGCGACGCGAATGATTTGGCGTCGCTCAGCGAATCCGGCGTCACTGACCGTTCGGCCTTCACGATCGGGATCGGCGGTGGCGTCGACGTCAAGGTGTGGCGCATGCTCTGGCTCCGGCCTATTCAGGCGGACTACCTTCGGGAGTCCTTCCCCGGCGTTCTATGGCCTGCCCCCTTCTCTCGTGCTCTTGAACACAACCGGCGGCTGTCCGCTGGCTTTGTCTTGCGCGTCGGGAGCCGGCGGTCACGGTAGGAGCGGGAGCGAGGTAGCGCAGACCTGCCTTTTAGGTCTGCGGTTGTTCCAGGCGAGACGTGAAAAATGATGGTCGCACAAGCCGCAGACCTAAAAAGCAGGTCTGCGCTACCAGGGTGGTCGGCAGCTACCGCAGGCGGGTTTCGCCCATGAGGTATTTGTCGATGCCGCGGGCGGCTTTGCGGCCTTCGGCGATGGCCCAGACCACCAGCGACTGGCCGCGGCGCATATCGCCGGCGGCGAAGACCCCGGGGACAGAGGTCATGTGATTGGCATCGCACTCGACGTTGCCTCGCGCATCGAGTTTCACGCCCAAGGCTTCGAGCATGCCATTCTTCACGGGACCGAGGAATCCCATGGCTATGAGCACCAAGTCCGCCTCAATTGTGAAGTCTGAGCTGGGAATCGGCTCGAATTTTGGCGGCGGACCAACCCGAATGGCGTGCAGTTGCTTTACGCGGCCTTTCTCATCGCCGCTGAATCGCGTAGTCGCGACGGCCCACTCACGAATGCCGCCTTCTTCGTGGGCGCTCTCGGTGCGCAACTGGAGCGGCCAAAGCGGCCAGGGCGTGCCTGGCGAGCGCTCGAGGGGCGGCATGGGCATAATCTCGAACTGGCGAACCGACTTCGGCTTCTGCCGGTGAACGGTGCCGAGGCAGTCCGCCCCGGTATCCCCGCCGCCGATAATCACCACCTGCCTTCCGGTGGCCAGGATCTGTGCGGCCACCGCCTCTCCTGCCAGATGGCGGTTTTGCTGTGGAAGGTACTCCATGGCGAAATGAATGCCTTCAAGCTCCCTTCCCGGCACCTTAAGATCGCGCGGGCTTTCGGCGCCTCCGGCCAGTAGAATGGCGTCGAACTCGCCACCCAGTTCCTCCACCGGAACGTCATGCCCAATATTCTTTCGAGTCTTGAAGACCACGCCTTCCCGCGCCATCAGTTCGAGCCGGCGGTCGAGAACGCGCTTCTCGAGTTTGAAGTCCGGAATGCCGTAGCGCAGCAAGCCGCCAATGCGGTCCGCCTTTTCGAACACAGTCACCCAATGCCCCGCGCGATTCAGTTGCTGCGCGCCGGCCAAGCCGGACGGCCCGGAGCCGACCACCGCCACACGCTTGCCGGTGCGGTGGGAAGGCACTTCGGGACGAATCCAACCTTCGCGGAAAGCATGCTCGATAATTGCTTGCTCAATATTCTTGATGGTTACAGGCGGGCTGTTAATACCCAGAACGCAAGCGGCCTCGCAGGGCGCCGGGCAGATGCGCCCGGTGAATTCGGGAAAGTTATTGGTGGCGTGCAGGGCGCGAACGGCCTCGCGCCAGCGATCGCGATAAATGAGGTCGTTCCAATCCGGGATAAGATTATTTAGTGGGCAGCCGGTGTGGCAGAACGGCACGCCGCAGTCCATGCAGCGCGCGCCCTGAAGGCGCAGCTTCTGCTCGGGGAATTCCTCGTAGACTTCCCGGAAATCGTTGACGCGCTCCGCAATCGGCCGGCGCGGCGGAAGTTCGCGCGTGTACTCCATGAATCCGGTCGGTTTACCCACCGAGCGCCTCCCGGGACACTGCCGCAGCACCGACCTTCAGAGGCTGCCCTGAGCGGAGCGAAGGGTCGGCACCCGCCGGCGTAGATTCTGCCGACCTAAAGGTCGGCGCTACATCCGCACTTGACGGCGAGGAGCTCAAAACTCGTTTGTACTCGTGCGGGAAAACCTTGACGAATTTCGGCAGCATAGTCTCCCAATTATCCAGGATCCACTTGGCGCGCGGGCTGCCGGTCAACTCCGCATGGCGCGCAATCAAGAAGGCAATCAAATCCGCATCCGTGGGGGGACGGCTTGCCGTCCCCTCGTCCAAGGTAGGGCACGCCCTATCCCTACCGTCGGTCAGCGGTTCAAGATCCACACTCGCGCGGTTGCAGCGCACCTCGGCAAACTCCCCCGTTTCGTCGAAGACGTATGCGATTCCGCCGGTCATGCCGGCGGCAAAGTTGCGGCCGGTCTTGCCCAGCACGATCACCGTTCCGCGGGTCATGTATTCGCAGCCGTGATCGCCGACCGCCTCGACAACAGCCGTAGCGCCGGAATTGCGAACCGCAAAACGTTCGCCTGCCATGCCGTTGAAGTAGGCTTCGCCGCTCGTGGCGCCGTACAGAACCACGTTTCCCACCAGAATATTCTCCTCGGGCTGAAATGAAGAAGTCTTTGGGGGATAGACAACCAGCTTGCCGCCTGACAGCCCTTTGCCAACGTAGTCATTGGCCTCGCCCTCGAGAACCAGGGTGACGCCTTTGGCGAGAAAAGCGCCAAAGCTCTGCCCGGCAGAGCCGCTAAAGTCGCATCGGATGGTGTCATCCGGCAAACCCTCGGAGCCGTAGCGGCGCGCGATTTCGCCGCTCAGCATGGCGCCCACGGTGCGGTAGGTGTTCGAGATCGGCAGGCTTAGGGAGACCGGCGCGCCCCGCTCGAGCGCCTCGCGGGCATGATCAATCAGCTTGTGATCGAGCGAGCTTTCGAGCCCATGGTCCTGCCTGGTCAGGCAGCGCCGTCCTACGCGAGCGGGGACGGGAGGGCTGTAAAGAACCGAGGACAAGTCCAGCCCGCGGGCCTTCCAGTGGTCCACGTCGCGGCGCTGTACGAGGCAATCCACTCGCCCCACCATCTCATCGACGGTACGGAAGCCTAGCCCGGCCATAACCTGTCGCAGGTCCTCGGCAAGATAGAACAGGAAATTAATCACGTGCTCGGGCTGGCCTTTGAAGCGCTTGCGCAGTTCGGGGTCCTGTGTGGCTACGCCGACCGGGCAGGTGTTCAGATGGCACTTGCGCATCATGATGCAACCCAGCGAGATGAGTGGGGTGGTGGCGAATCCGAATTCTTCCGCGCCCAGCAGCGCGGCGATGGCCACATCCCGCCCGGATTGCATTTTCCCGTCGACTTGCAAGCGCACGCGGCTGCGCAGATCGTTCATCACCAGGACCTGCTGAGTCTCGGATAAGCCAAGTTCCCAGGGGATGCCGGCATGCCGGATGGAAGAGATGGGCGAGGCGCCGGTGCCGCCGTCGTAGCCGCAGATGAGGATGACGTCCGCATGCGCCTTGGCCACGCCCGCAGCCACGGTTCCCACGCCAGACTCCGCCACCAGCTTCACTGAGATCCTCGCCTGCGGGTTCACGTTCTTAAGGTCGTAGATGAGCTGAGCCAGATCCTCAATCGAGTAAATGTCGTGGTGAGGCGGCGGAGAGATCAAGCCGACGCCGGGAATGGCGTGGCGCACCCGCGCCACCGTTTCGTCCACTTTATGGCCGGGAAGCTGGCCGCCTTCGCCAGGCTTAGCCCCTTGCGCAATCTTGATTTGCAGTTCGTCGGCATTCACCAGGTAGTTCGTGGTCACGCCGAAGCGGGCCGAAGCCACTTGTTTTACGGCGCTGCGGCGCAGGTCACCGTTCGGGTCGGGGCGAAAGCGGGCTTCGTCTTCCCCGCCCTCCCCGGTGTTGGAGCGGCCGCCAATGCGGTTCATGGCGATGGCCAACGTCTCGTGCGCTTCTTTGCTGATCGAGCCGAACGACATAGCGCCGGTGGCAAAGCGCTTGACGATTTCTCGCGCCGGCTCGACTTCCTCGAGCGGCACCGGCGGCCCAGCAGGCTTCAAGTCCAGGAGCCCGCGCAGGGTGAAGAGATTCCGGTTCTGCTCGTTCACCAGCTTGGCGTACTCTTGAAACGTCGAGTAACTCGATTGCCTTACGGCGTGCTGGAGTTTGCTGATCGTTCCCGGATTGAGGAGGTGCCGCTCGCCTCGTTCGCGGTATTGGTAGCTGCCGCCAATCTCCAACTCGGTCTCGGACTCCACCGGCCGCTCGCGGGCGAACTTGTGACGGAGGAGAGCTTCACGTGCCAGAACGTCCAGGCCCACGCCCTCAATCCGTGAAGCCGTGCCCGTGAAGTACCGGTCCACGACGGCCCGGTTCAGTCCGAGGGCCTCGAAGATTTGCGCGCCGCAGTAGCTCTGCAGAGTTGAGATCCCCATCTTCGAGAGCACCTTGAGCAGCCCCTTATCAACGGCTTTAATATAGTTCTTCAGCAGCTTTTCGAACGTGTAAACGGGAGGGAAATACCCTCGCGCGTGCAGGTCTTCGAGTGTTTCGATGGCCAGATAGGGATTGATGGCGCTCGCGCCGTAACCCACCAGGAGCGCGAAGTGCATGACCTCGCGCGGCTCACCTGTCTCCACGATGAGGGCGACCTGGTTCCGCGTCTTCTCGCGTACCAAGTGATGGTGTACGGCAGACAACGCCAGAAGACTCGGGATCGGCGCGTACTCCTCATCCACGCCCCGGTCGGAGAGAATCAGCATCGTATAGCCGGACTTGATGGCCAAGGAGGCGGAGCGACAAAGACTGTCCACCGCCTCTTCCAGGCGTTTCTCACCACCCTCCACGCGGAAGAGCATCGGCAGCGTGGTGGCTAGAAAGTCGCCCTGGCTGACGCGGCGGAGTTTCTCGAGGTTCCAATTGGTGACCATGGGATGGCGCTTCTTGAGGGTGTGGCAAAGTTGTGGGGTCTCCTCGAAGATGTTGCCCTCGCGCCCGACAAAGTCGTAGAGCGACATCACCAGATCCTCTCGAATGGGGTCGATGGCGGGGTTGGTGACCTGGGCGAACATCTGCTTGAAGTAGTTGAAGAGCAACTGCGGCTGGTCCGAAAGGCAAGCGAGCGGCGTATCAGTTCCCATCGAGCCCACAGGTTCTTCACCATTCTGCGCCATGGCAATCATGATGAGGCGCAGGTCCTCGTCCGTGTATCCGAAGGCGCGTTGGCGCATCAGGATGGTGGCGTGGTCCGTGGGCTGGACGCGCGGTGGGTCCGCCAATTGCTTCAGCGAAATCTGGTTCTCCTTCAGCCACTGGCCATAAGGGCGCCGCGACGCCAGTTTCTGTTTGATTTCCTCGTCGGGAATGAGCCTTCCCTTCTCGGTGTCGACCAGCAGCATGCGGCCCGGCTCGAGCCTGCCCTTGAAGCGAATCTCGGCGGGATTCACTGGCAACACGCCCGCCTCGGAGGCCATGATAACTAAGCCGCCCTGCGTCACGAGGAAGCGGCCGGGGCGCAATCCATTGCGGTCGAGCTTGGCCCCGATCACCCGCCCATCGGTGAAACAGACGGCCGCCGGGCCGTCCCAAGGCTCCATCAGCGAGGCGTGGTATTCATAGAACGCCTTGACATCCTCCGGCATGGTGGGATCGCTCGCCCAGGCCGCGGGAATCAGCATTTCCATCACGTGGGGAAGCCGGCGTCCGGCGAGCGTAAGAAGTTCGACGGCGTTGTCGAGATTGGCAGAGTCGCTGCCGCCCGGGGCGATGAGGGGCTCGAGCTTCTTGATATCGTCGCCGAACAACCGCGAAGCAAGAACGGAGGTCCGCGCCTGCATCCAGTTCACGTTGCCGCGCAGGGTGTTGATTTCTCCGTTGTGGCAGAGATAACGAAAGGGATGAGCGAGATGCCAGGTGGGAAATGTGTTGGTGGAGAAGCGCTGATGAACCAGACAAAGCGCGCTGCGAACTTCCGAGTTCGACAACTCGAGGTAGAAATTCGCGATCTGCGGAGCGAGAAGGAGGCCTTTGTAAACGATCGTCCGGGAAGAGAGCGAGGGAATGTAGAAGAAGCTCTTCTCGCGCAGGTCGGTATTGGCCACTTCCTTTTCGGCGCGCCTGCGGATGACGTAGAGCTTCCGCTCCAAGGCATCCTGGTCCATCCCGTAGGCACGCCGGATGAAGACCTGCTCGATGTAAGGCTGAGTGCTGCGGGCCAAGCGACCAATTGTGTCGGCGTTGACCGGCGTGTCGCGCCAACCGAGAACGGTGAGGCCTTCCTGGCGCACGATCTCTTCCACCAGGGCCTCGCAACGCATGCGCTCGTGCGGCTCCACGGGAAGAAACATCATCCCCACACCGTATTCCCCCGGGGAGGGCAGCGCGAAGCCCAGCCGCGTACACTCCGCCTCGAAAAACGCATGGGGAATTTGAATGAGCACTCCCGCGCCATCACCGGTTTGCGGATCGCAACCGCAGGCGCCGCGGTGAGTGAGATTGATGAGAATCTCAATACCCTTGAGAATGATGTCGTGGCTCTTCTTCCCCGAAATGTCCGCCACAAAACCAATCCCGCAGGCGTCGTGCTCAGCGCGCGGATCGTAAAGACCCTGCGGCTCTGGCAAACCCCGGAGAGTGATGCTGCTGCTCATCTCTACTATCTCTTGTGATTAGTACAACTTAACAAGCTACCTGGAACGTCAGTCTTACCACCCCTGGGCGTGTCGGTGCGTGTCCCCCTGGAGACACTGCCCCTTTCATACCACACAATTCAGTGTGCATCACCGAGTGTTCCAGGGTTAAATCAAAAGTTTTTATGGCAGGGATAAAACCAGGATTTTGGAGTGCGGCAGCGAAGCTGCCGCCGTGGAATTCCGGCAGAAAAGCGGCAGCTTCGCTGCCGCACTCCATCTGTAATGACGAAGCGCTCGGCGCATTTTCATAGTTCCTGGGTGCCCGTCAGCGGACGGGCATGGCGGCCCGCTCTGAAAATGACTCCCCTCCTCCGCAGGAGGAGGGGTTGGGGGTGGTGGCGGCTTGCTCAACCACCCCTTGCCCCTCCTTACCAAGGAGGGGAATCATCTTAAACCAACCCCGACGCCTTCACTCCTGTAGCGGAAACTCGAATCTCCTGGTCCGGTTCTTCGGCGTGAACGACGATAGCACCCTCCTCCACAGTGAGGTTGCTAACTTGGCGAAATCCTTCCGGCAATGCGGTCAGAAACGCGACGTAGCTGGCCGTCAACCGGCCACGCGCGGGCACCGTCGAGAAAGTTGGGGTCCCCAGAAGCGGGCCTCGGGCGAACGCTTCGCGGCGCGTGACCGGCAGGGGGGCCGAGCCAAACTCCAAGCCGCGTGTTTCGGTGCGGCTATTCCAAGGGGGAGCTTGCCGTGAGCAGTTTTCTTCCCAGATCGTGACCCAAGGATAATCCGCACGGTGAAAGCAGTAGCCAATCAAAAGGCGCGCGCGAGTATTCAAGGCGCCAACGTACTGCAAGTCACGCGAGGGATCTGCAAGCAGCGAAGCCACAACTCCAAACCCCTTCTGAATCAGGCAATGGGAGAGGTCAGCCTCGCCCCAGGCACTGGCCGGTGCGAGGGGCCAATGAAACTCCTTCCCGAAGGCCAGCAGCGCTTGTGCGCCATAAGCCTCGGGGCTCGTAATCCCTTTTGTGGCGGACATGAATACGCGGCAATCCTCGGGCGCGATAAAAGGAGGGCCGAGAGTCACATGCTGGGTCCAGTGAAAGAAGTGATCAAGCTTGCGTTGGTTGGTGACAGTCTCTTTCAGATAGACGACTGGCTCTCCCGCGCGCATGCCGATCTCGCGGCTGAATTCGAGGCCGGCCTCAGGCAGGCGAACGGAAAGCGTCACGCTTAATTGCCCGGCGCGCAGGCGTTCTGCCGATTTCCGCCATTTCAAGCACGGCGCCTCACCGTGCGTGGACAGGCCCTGGGCGGTCTCCTCTTTCGAGGGCGGGCCGAAGTAGTCGAGACAGATGTTGTGCCCGGCGATTCCCGAGAGCAGTTTCCCCTCGGTAGTCGGACCGTAGCGTTTGGCGTGCGACCTCGCGCTGTACTGAAACGGCTCCATGCTCTTCCATGGAGGAGTCCAGAGGGGATTGAGAGTGGGAAGACCACTGCCCTCCGCAAAACGAAGTTCGGCAATGTGGCCGCCACCTGTCAAATTCACCATGTGAATAAGACCGTTGCTGAGCGTGTACGCTTCCCGGCCCTGCCACTTGGTTTTTGTGCAAACAAGCTGAGGGGCTTTTGGCATGCTAGGTTCACCGCCTTTTTTTGAGAATTAGTACCCTACAGTCTAGGAGTCCCGGGGTTGAGGAGTCAAGGAGTCGACTCCTTGACTTCTCGATCCCTCGACTCTAAACTTCTCAACTTCTCGAGAGGTCTCCCATGAACTCATATCAGCGCGCAATGACCGCCGTGGAACGCAAGGAGCCCGACCGGGTTCCCATCGTGGAATGGGCGATCAGCCGCAAGGTCATCAAGGCACTGAGCCCCGCGGCGAAAGACCAAACGGATATTGAAGAGATGCTGGACCTGGACGGGGTATCCGCCGTAGCCCAGTACGACAAAGTCTGTGAGAATGCGGACGGCAGCTATATTGACGAATGGGGGGTAACGTATAAGCCGACAGCGGAGGAAATCGACCATCCCATCCGGGGCCCCATCCGCACGATGGACGATCTGAAGAAGTACGTTCCTCCTGATCCGGATGCACCGCAGCGCTTAGGAAAACTGCCTGAACTGGTGGCGCGATTCAAGGGGAAGAAAGCCATCTTTTTCCGGCACCGCGCCGCCTTCATGTGGTCGGTCTTCCTGAATGGATTCGAGAACCTGCTGACGAATTTCCTTGTCGAACCGGAATTCGCTCACCGGTTGATGGATACCGTGCTCGAGGTGACGCTGCGCATCGCCCGAAACGCGGTTCGGGCGGGAGCCGATGTTATTGTCATTGCCGATGATTACGCCGGAAACGACAGCCCCTTTTTTTCTCCGGCCGCGTTCAAAGAATTCGTTCTTCCCCGGCTGCAGCGGATGGTGGACGTTATTCACAGGGAAGGCGGCAAGGTGGTGAAACATTCGGACGGGAATCTCTGGCCTATCCTTGACCTGATCGTCGATACCGGTGTGGATGGACTAAACCCCATGGAACCAATTGCCGGAATGGATATAGGCAAAATAAAACAGCGTTATGGCCAGAGGCTATGCTTAATCGGCAACATCGACTGCTCGTATATCCTCTCGGAGGCTTCCACCTCGGAGGTCAAGGCGGCCGTCAAGGAGTGCATCTTCCGAGCTTCTCCCGGCGGAGGGCACATCATCAGCTCATCCAATGCCATCCATTCCTCCGTGAAGCCGGAGAACTACCGGACGATGATTGAGGCGACAAGAGAATACGGAAAGTATCCCCTCGGATAGGTGGCAGCGCCTGGTAAGAAAAATGAGGGAAGTCCCCCTCGCATTTTCCCGCATTTTTCACTTGACAAGTCCACCGGCCAATGATAGCCTACTCAGGTGGTCTGGCCATGGACACATGGTCGGAGTGCGGTCCGGTGAGCCGCCAGGCGCGAGGTATGGCGGGAATAGTCTCGCCAATCGCGGAAACCGGCGACTGAAAAAAATGAAAAATGATACGAACGAACCCACCAAGTCATTGAAAACAAAGAAGGCATGTTGAGAACGAAGCTAAAAACGAACCCAAAACGAGCCCAACTCGAGCGCTCAATGCGTGCATTAAACCTCAGCGCGACAACAAGTCGGCTAGATAGGCTTCGCGTCTGCTTTCGCGTCAGCCGGAAGGCCCGTCCCACGTGCCCCGATTGGTCAGTCGCCAGAGAAGACCCTACGCGCCCCTCCTGGCGTGACACTGTAAATGTGCGTCGGACGTGGGTACCAGCGGCGCGGTAGTGTATATTAACTTGATGCTATAGATGCAGGGGGCATCCCTGAAAAGAACTCGTCCCAGGAGCTTCGAATTGGCGCACCCTTCAGGGCGGCGGTCTCGAAAGATGACTCATCGCCCGGCCGCGGCCTCGTCCGCCCAGGCTGGGAAGACTGCCCAGACGCCAAGCGCCGCGGTGGCGCCAGCCGCGTCCCGCCTTAAGCGCGCACTCCCAATGGTCACGCTCGTGGGCTTGGCCGTTCTGCCTTATCTCAACATATTGTTGAACGGTTTTGTCTACGACGACGACAATCAGGTATTGAAGAATCCGTACGTGCGGAGCTTCGGATACCTAAAAGAGATTTTTACCACCAACGTATGGTCGTTCAAAGAGATTACCGCCGTCACGAATTATTATCGGCCCATGATGACCCTGGGATATCTCGCTACCTACAAGTTGTTTGGCATGCGGGCTTTCGGCTTCCACCTGGTCAGCCTGGTGCTGCACGCGTTGGTGGTCTGTCTGGTTTTTGTGCTGGCCGAGCGTCTGACCGGGGACCGCCTGGCAGCCTTTGCGGCCGGTGCCCTGTTCGCCCTGCATCCGATTCACACCGAGTCAGTGGACTGGATCGCGGCGGTGACGGACCTCGAGGTGACTTTCTTCTATCTTCTCACCTTCTGGTTCTTTCTCGCGGTGGCGAAGCCTGGAGGCCGGCTTTCGGCGGCTCCGCTTGCGGCGATGGGCGGCACGTTTGTTCTTGCCCTATTGTCGAAGGAACAGGCAATGACTTTGCCGGCCCTCGCCACAGTCTATGAGCACTTCTACCGCGGGGACCGCAATGAAACGACTCTCCCTCAGAAGCTGGCCCGTTATGGCCTGCTGTGGCTGCTGGCACTCGCTTACGTCCTATTCCGCTTCCGTGTTTTCGGAGGGATGGCGCCCCACGAGAATTTCCCTCAGCTAACGCTCTGGCCAATTCTGCTTTCCGCCATCGCGCTTGCGGGGCAATATGTTGGCAAGCTCTTGTGGCCGGTGCGGCTGTGTGCCTTCTACGTTTTTCACCCCAGCCAGAGCCTTTTCGACTTCCGAGTTATCGCCGGGTTGCTGGTTCTCTTGGCGCTGGCCGCTGCCTTCGTCGTATGTTGGCGCAGCCGTGAACCCAACGTCCGCTTTATCTCTTTTGGGATTGTGTGGTTCCTGGCGCTGCTGGTTCCCATCCTCAACGCCCACTGGGTAGGGGCCAACGTATTCACCGAACGCTACCTCTACCTGCCGTCTGTGGGCGCAGCGTGGCTGGCCGGGTTGGCCGCAGCGAAGCTGTGGTCCCGGGCGGTATCCCGGCCGGCGCAGCGGCAAGCGCTCGTGCTTGCCGGTGTCGTGATCGGCGGTCTATTCGCCGCCCGCATCGTCAGCCGCAACCGCGACTGGAACAATGACCTCCAGCTTTTTGATGAGACCCTCGAGCTTTCACCGGACTCTTACCAAATCTTGAATGACCTCGGCACAGTCTACTGGGACCAAGGTGCGGCGGACCAGGCGGAAGCCGTGTGGCAACGCTCGCTCGCCATCAATCCCAACAATCCGGCTGTGCTCAATAATCTGGGCATGGTGGCGGGCAAGCGAAAGCAATATACGGAGGCGATCAACTTCTTCCAGCAGGCAAAAGCACTGAAGTCGACGTCTCTGGATCCGTATTTAAACCTGGGGAGGGTCTACCGAGTCATGGGAAATCTGGGTCTCGCCGAGGCCGAGCTTCGGAAAGCTCTCGCGCTTTCGCCTCTTGACTACCGCATTCGCAATGAGCTCGGACAGACTCTCGTATCGGAGGACCACACGGCCGAGGCCGAGGAGCAATTCCGCGCCTCCATCCACAATGAGCCGAATGCAATCGCCTACGACTTCCTGGGGATGCTTGAAATTCGTCGCAAAGCGATGCAGGCCGCGGAGCACGACTTTCAGGCCGCCCTCGGCCTGGCGGAGTCTGATAGCAACGCCCATTTTGGATTGGGCTATATCTATAAGGCTGCGGGCCGCCAGGCCGAGGCACTGAGTCAATACCAAGCCGGGCTGGCTGGCGATCCAACCAACGCTCAGGCGCTCACGGCCGTCCGGCAATTGCAGCAACAGACGGGAAACTAAGGTGGCGAACATCGACAGGAGCGGGTCCGAACCGAAGACCGAGAACGGCGAGGGAAGGCGCGTCGTTATTATCGGCGCTGGTCCTGCCGGCTTGACGGCCGCCTACGCGCTCTCCAAGCATTCGGTTCCGGCGGTGGTGCTGGAAGCGGATTCGGTGGTGGGGGGAATTGCCCGCACGGTGAACTACAAGGGGTATTTCTTTGACATCGGTGGCCACCGTTTTTACACACAATGGGATGAAGTGCAGAAGATATGGGAGGAAATCCTGGGCGACAGCTTCCTTCTGCGGCCGAGGCTTTCCCGGATCTACTATCGCAAGAAATTCTTCGCTTATCCGCTCGTCGCCAAGAACGCGCTCTTCGGCCTTGGCCTCATTGAAGCACTACGCACTTTGGCAAGCTATCTGCGCGCGCAGCTCTTGCCGTCGCCTCAAGAAGAAAACCTGGAGCAATGGTTGTGCAATCGTTTCGGCCGACGGCTGTTTGAAAAC
>Ga0187784_10002656_pt1 | contig 14347 bp, 12 predicted proteins | sample 1015_SJ02_MP15_2_FD_132964 | JGI IMG/M metagenome (GOLD analysis project Ga0187784, IMG submission 132964) | Tropical peat soil microbial communities from peatlands in Department of Meta, Colombia - 1015_SJ02_MP15_20_MG | ecosystem: Environmental > Terrestrial > Soil > Wetlands > Peat | place...
AGCTGTATTTCTTCCTGTTTCTTTGAAAGATCTTCATTGAGTTCGGCGTTCTCAAGGGAAAGAGAGACCAATATGCCTACTTTATTCGCAAAATCGATGACGATATCACCGAAACTGAATGCAGCCGAGTGATAGTTAAAGAAAAACATGCCTTTAACTTTTGCTCTCGCAATCAGGGGTATCGCTATTGTTGAGCGGATTCCTAAAGTTCTCATAACATCCTGATTCACCCGGTCATCGTTAGAGGTATCATTGATTGCAACGAGTTTTTGTTTCGTTTCAGCAATCAGCGCGTGCGGGAACTCATTATCAGTAAATGACTTCTCCACCAGTTCCTGCTGTAGTCCCCATGCGTATTTTATGGTCCAGAGCTTATCTTTGCGAATAGCTATGCCGGCCGATTCACAGCGGATTGTTTTGGCTGCTTCGAAAATGACCCTATTCATTCTTTCATTCAAATCAATAGATGAATTGATGGTCAGGTAAATTTGATGAAGAGCATCTATCAGACTGGTCATCTTGCCGCGTCTTTCTTCTTTCCTTCGGTCTATACCATAGATTCCAGCAAAGATATCATTCATGGCATGTTTTTCCGTAAGCCGCTATTTATAAACAACTGAGGTACCTGGCAGGTTGAAAACCCCGAAGATTCAGAAAAGAGTAAAGATGGATCAAAGTTTCTCATCAGATAGTGATATTATCAGAATAATATCAAGTTTTACAAGTCATTTCGCCTCCCTGTTTGAATAATCCTGCCCAACTTGACTCATAGCCGACTATTTCGCCGCCTTCTCCATCTCCAGGAAACAGGTAGTCTTCAGGCAGCCCTAAATGTGATATTTTCGTAAGAAATCACGTAAAGAGATGTAAGAGTCCGTCTTATATTGGTATGAAAGAAATTGAAAAGAGACTAAAGGGAGAGGGATTTGCCCTATTCAGCGAAAATATGTGAGAGGGGCCTACGTCTGCAATTACAAAATTCTATAAATGCCGCGCAGGCTATGCTTCAGGAAATGTGGGTCGTGGATACAGTCCTGCAGCTTTAAGGATTTCAGGCATGGCACTCTCCCACTCGATTGCCTGTATATGTACGCCTTTCACTCCCGGGATTTCGAGCACCTGCTGGATCAGCTCAACCGCGATTTTTATTCCCTCGGCTTCCTGCGCCGTTTTTGCTTTCTTTTTATCGTCACCCGCAGACTCCTTCGCCTTCAGCATACGCTCTATCAAAGCCTTGGGCACACTCACTCCTGCAACAGAAGAATCCATATAGCGAAGCATCATCGCAGTTCTGGGGACGATTATCCCGCCCAGGATTGCTGTATGCTCGTGAACGCCGAGATTCCTGACCTTCTCCATTTGAAACTTGAACATTTCTACATCATAAATGCCCTGGGTCTGGATAAAATCAGCTCCTGCATCGACCTTTTTCTTCAGGCGATACGGACGATAGTCCATTGGCTCGCCGCCTGGAGTAAAGGCTGCTCCTATGAAGAGTTTGGGGGCTACTTCAAGCTTGTCGCCTCCTTCCTGCAGCGACTCGTCGCGCATTTTCTTAAGTATGCCGACAAGCTGAATGGAATCGACATCATAGACGTTTTTTGCTCCGGGGTGGCCTTTAAGCTTTCCTGCCGCACTAAACGACTGGTGGTCACCGGCAATGCAGAGGCAATTTCTTATCCCCAGCGCAGCGGCGCCCAAAAGGTCGGCCTGTATAGCAATGCGGTTACGGTCCCTGCAGGTCATCTGCATGACCGGCTCAAGCCCCTCCCTCATTGCCAATACAGCAGCAGCTATGCTGGAAATGCGCACCACGGCAGTCTGGCAATCGGTTATATTCGCCGCATCGCAATAGCCTTTAAGCAGATTTGCTTTTTTAATCACTTCATGAGAATCGGCACTCATAGGCGGGCCAAGCTCAGCCGTTACTGCAGGGTTCCCGCTTGCGATGACTCTTTCAAGATTGCTTCCACTCTTCATATATCAATTCCTCCGCCTAGGATTCTTTCTTTATCTCATCTTCTTCGAGGTCTTTAATATGCTCAAGCACTACCCGGCGTGGTCCGCCGTGCCTTGCTGTGGACCAGTTACGGGCCGGCTGAATTTCATAGAGCTTCTCCAGGGTACCGAGTTGCTTCATCCGCTCGACGATCAAATACCACCCGCAATCAACTTCCTGGCTGATCTCGCACTTCCCTTTATTGGTCCCGCCGCAAGGCCCGTTCATAAGAGACTTGGAGCAGCGGGCCACAGGGCAGATTCCACCGGTAAGGTGAAGGATGCAATTGCCGCATCCGGCGCACAGTTCGGTAAAAACACCGGCCTGTGGTACTGCCCCGAAGAACTCGGTATTTATGCCCGGATATACAGGAATATTGCCTATCCTTTCAGACAGGAAGTTTACTCCGACGCCGCAGGCTGTCGAAAGCACCAGATCATACGTTTTTACCTCCTCCATCAGAGGCTCAAAAAATTCGGGTTCGCAATGTCTTTCGATCCCCGCATGCTTAACCTCCATGGGCACACCCTCTTCTGCGGCTTTTATCCTGATCATGGAGGCAATTATCTCCGCCTCTTTGCTTCCTCCAGCATGGCAGATCGCAACACAGGTATTGCAACCGTAGACCAGCACTCTCTTAAATCCCTTGACCATTTCCCATATTTCTTCAAAAGGCTTTTGTTCGCCGACAATCATTGCTGCTCACTCCTTTTTGACCCATTCCGTTTGCAGACTGCAAACCAGACAGGAGATGGCCCGAGCCTACGGATCCTTGCGGTAAACTCGGTGCATATTTCCGCCCATTTAGGCCCCATGGCCGCTGACAGGTTATATATTTCCAAACGTGCAGGGTCAATGCCCAATTTGGACAGCAGATTTTTTAAGTATTTGATTCGCCGTGCCGCATTTGTATTACCTTCCAGGTAATGACATTGCCCTTTCAGTCAACCTGCCGCAAACACTCCGTCCACCCCGCGTTCAAAAGCCCTGAGCACATGAATGTGGTCCAGCTTCCCGGTACAGGGAAGGCGGATTACCTTCACATTAGACGGGTAGGAAAGGCGCATGACTCCGGCAAGGTCTGCTGCTGCAAATGCGCAGTAATGACAGGCAAAAGCCAGTACATTCGGCTCCCAGTCTTCAGGTATCTCGCGAGGCTTCTCAACAGATGAGCGCTCGTTCTGTGCGGCTGGATCCGCGAGTTTATCCATCACTGACTCCTCCTCATGATTTTATCCTCCGACCAAACCGGGCTCGCATTCCACCGCCGCATCGATCATGGCCAAAATCTGGTCATCGCGGAAATTGTTGACCTGGAATGCCTTGGCAGGACATATGCCTGCACAGATTCCGCAGCCGTGGCACTTGACTTCGTTATGAGCAACTTTCCCGTCCTCGCCGATATACGGTGAACCGAACGGACATACCCTGAAGCAGCTCAGGCACGACATGCAGAATTCTTTTCTGTGCTTGGCTATGATCCCCGAAATAGCCAGCCGTTCGTGCGACAGCACCACGCCTGCCCGTCCCGCTGAAGCCAACGCCTGGGTTATCGTCTCGTCAAGGTTCTTCGGCGCATGCGCAAGCCCTGCAAGGAAAATCCCCTCGCTCGGGAAGTCGACCGGACGCAGCTTCACATGGGCCTCAAGGAAGTACCCGTCAGGGTTGCGAGTGACCTTATACATTGACCCAACCTTGTCGGTAGTGGGATGTGGTCTGAGTCCAGCTGAAAGCACCACACAGTCCGCATTAATGTTCAATTCCCTGTTCAGCATATAATCCCAGGTGTTGACGCTGATGCCATTCCCTGACTGCGCGACCTGAGGCTTGCTGCCGACATCGTATCGTACGAAAATGACTCCAAGTTCGCGGGCTTTTCTATAATAATCTTCACGGAGACCGTAGGTGCGAATGTCTCTGTAAAGAATAAATATCTCCGCTGACGGGTCCTTTTCTTTTAGCGCAATAGCATTTTTTACCGCATCCTGGCAGCAGACGCGGGAGCAATACTGGTTAGGCTCCTCACGCGACCCGACACACTGGATCATCACATAGCGGCTGCCTGCCTGCACCTCTGACAGTGCTATCTTTTTTTCGAGCTCCCGCTGGGTAACTACCCGGTCGCTTTTCTTGTAGAGATATTCCGTCGGCTCGTATTCTATGCCGCCGGTAGCGAGTATTATCGCACCATGGCTTATTTCCGTTCCATCGGTAAGCGTTGTCTTGAAATTGCCGACGAAGCCGTCGGTATTCTTTACTTCCGTACCTGTAAATACCTTGATTTTCGGATGGGAGCTGACCTGTCTGATTCTGGAATCAAGAAATTCCTGGACATCGTCACCCTCAAGCGTGCGATACAGATTCCTGACGAGGCCGCCCAATTTATTTTCCTTCTCCACAATGCTGACCCCGAACCCCTGGTCGGCAAGAGATAGGGCCGCTGTCATCCCGGCTATGCCGCCGCCGATAATCAGGCATGCAGGAGTTACCCCTACGGTGTCGGTCTTGATCGGCTCCTGAAGACGCGATTTCGCAATCGCCATCTTGACGATCCGTACCGCTTTCCTGGTTGCCTCTTCCTTATGCCCCATATGGCACCGGGAACACTGCTCCCGGATATCGGCCAGATCGAAGAGATACTTGTTCATGCCTGCGTCCCGGATGGTCTCCTGGAACAGAGGCTCATGTGTCCTCGGGGTGCAGGAGGCCACGACCAGACGGTTCAAGTTATTTTCTTTTACCGTCTGCTTGATGAACTCCTGGGTATCCTGGGAGCAGGCATAAAGCGTATTGGTCGCAAAGACTACCCCTGGAAGATCTTTTACGGCTTCAACCACCTGCTCTACCTGGACCGTCGACGCGATATTTGTACCGCAGTGGCAAACCAGTACTCCGATCCTCGGCTCTTCTCCGAGGACGTCTTTTTCCGGAGGCAGCTCTTTCTTGAGGGTTTCGGTTCCGCGCGCCTCTGCCAGAAGGGCCATTGCCTCCCCTGCTACGGCGCTCCCTTGCATCACGGTATCTGGAATATCTTTCGGCCCCTGATAAGTCCCGGTTACGTAGACCCCTTTACGGGTAGTCTCCACCGGGTTGAGCGGTGATGTCTTCGCGAACTGGTAGGCATTTGTTTCGATTCCGAACGTCTTTGCAAACTCCACAGCATCCTTATGAGGTTCGAATCCAACGGACAGGACCACCATTTCAAATGTCTCATCGTTAAGGCTGCCATCTTCCGCTGCGTAGCGCAGAACAAGGTCTCCGGAGCCGGGGTTTTCCCTCACAGCGGAAACCATGGCGCGCTGATAACGCACCCCGTATTCGTTCTTGGCTCGCTCTACATATTTATCGAAATCCTTTCCAAAAGCCCTCATGTCCATATAGAAAATAGCAGGTTCTATATTCTTGTCATGCTCCTTGGCAATGATAGACTGCTTGGTCGCATACATACAGCAAACCGATGAGCACCACGGGTTTGCATTGTGAGGGTCCCTGGATCCCACACACTGTATCCAGGCCACTTTCTTTGGATGCTTTCCGTCAGAGGGTCTCTTTACTTCGCCCTTAAAGGGACCCGAGGCTGAGAGGATACGTTCAAACTGGATGGACGTGACCACATTAGGCCACCGGCCGAGGCCCAGTTCTCCCCTGACCTCCGCATTATAACGGTCCAGACCAGGCGCAAGAATTATGGAGCCTACATTTACTTCGATCTCTCGCCCCTTGTCATCATAACATATGGCTCCGGCCTTGCAAGTCTTTTCGCATTTTTTACAAACATCTTTTTTAGCGCCTTTTTCGCGACTTGTAAGAAAGAGACAATACCGCGCATCAATAGCCCTGGTGTTGGGAACAGCTTGGGGGAACAGCGCATAAATGGCTTTTCGGTTGCCGAGCCCCTGATCGAACTCGCTTGGTACTTTTTTGGGGCATTGTGCCTCACATTCCCCGCAACCTGTGCACTTGGCGGGATCAATATAACGCGGCGCAAGCCTGATCTTTGCCCTGAAATTCCCCTCTTCACCTTCGACCGACACAACTTCGGCCAAAGTATGAATGTCAATATTCAGGTGCCTGCCTGCCTCCACCATTTTCGGCGAAATCATGCACATGGAACAGTCGCCCGTGGGGAAGGTCTTATCGAGCATAACCATAGTACCGCCAATGGAGGGCTCTTTTTGAACCATGTGTACTTTAAACCCGCTGTCGGCGAGGTCCAGTGACGTCTGCATTCCGCCTATGCCGCCGCCGACTACCAGTACGGATCCCTTTTTATCTGAAGAAGGCTTGTTGCTCATAATAATTTTAATCCTCTCAAGAGTGCTGTTGCTTCAACGAAATGCCTGTCGATCTGAAGCTCTGCGGCGCTGATGCCCATCGAGATACCGATAAGCTCAGTGATGAAATAGACAGGCAGCCTTTCATTTATGCCATATTGTTCACCCCCGGCATTCTGATAGGCGTCCATGTTCATCTGGCACATGGGACACGTGGTGACGAGGCAATTGGCGCCTCGGCCAACGGCGTCCCTCATAATATTCGACATAAGTTTGAGTGCAACATCGCTGTCGTTGACCGAGGCCGAGGCGCCGCAACAGTCGGTTTTATAGCCCCAATCAATCGCCTTGGCTCCGAGGGCTTCGCATACTAACTCCATCCCCTGCGGGTTTTCGATGTTGTCCGGAAGTTGAAGGTCCATGGGATAGCGGGTCTGCAGGCAACCGTAATAGCATGCTGGTTTAAGTCCTTCGAGTTTCCTCGATGCCTTTGAACCTATATCTCCGGATTTAGCCTTCTCAACCAGAAGGTCGAGAATAGACAAAAGCCTGATCTTTCCTTGTACTTTCGCAGAAAGTTCAGCATTGATTTTTTCTCTTAAGTTTTTGTCGCTTTCGAGGGTCTTTTGGGCGAGGAGCGTTCGACTGTAGCAGGAAGCGCAGGGTATTACCATCTCCGTATAGCCGCTCGCGTCGGCGATGCCTAAATTTCTGGCCGGCAGGGCCATGGACAGAAAATCGTTGGTCTTTGCGGCAGAAGTGGCTCCGCAACAGTTCCAATCCGCTATCTCCTTGAGTTCCACCCCGAGTCTGCCGAGCACTCCTCTGCACTGGATATCATAAAGAGCACTGGAGGCATGGAGCGAACATCCCGGATAATATGCCATTTCCATAATATTACCTCGAAACGAAGGCGGGCCGCGGCGCCGGCTTCAGCATTCTGTTCATTTTATTTTTCCGTTCCTTTTTTATAAAGGCGTTTCACTTCGGACAGACCTTTGATTTTTTCCATGCCGAAGTGCATTCTCTTGAGCTTCATCATCGTCTTTCCAAGCCGGGCCTGGCTCTTCAACTCGTCTATCACAGCCCTTAACCCTCCGCCTCCCAGCAGTTCATCTTTTGTATTCCCGAGTTCGTAAAGGCCCATAAATTCGAGTTCATTCATCCGTCCAAAATGGGAGGTTGACGTCAGGAACGAGCTGTGGAAATTCGCAATCTTCGGGGTCAAGGGCTTAAGATGCTCTTCTTTTACCATCTGCTTAATTGCTTCGGTTATCCGCGCCGTATGAATATTGTTGGGACAACGAGTGCCGCAGGTATAGCAGGCCACACATTGCCAGACGAGCTTGTTGTTCATGGCCCCCTCTTTGTCGCCCAAAACTATCATGCGGATCAGGCGGTCAGGTGTTACACCCGTCACATCACCTACGGGACACCCGGCTGCACAACGGCGGCACTGGTAACAAGCATTAAGGTTCTGACCCGAGCGATTCATAACTTCCTGGAGCAGCGGCGTTGAGACTTCGGCTTGATATTGTATAGCAGACGATGGCATCCGGACACTCCTAAAAAAGCATAAAAATTTTAAATAACTCTATTAATATAACATCCACCATCGAACTTTTTCAATAACAAAAGCCAGGTCCGCTGGGCGAAACGATCTACCTGAATATAAAAAAACTACAGCAAAACCTACACCGCCGATTTGAACTAAAGGGCTAATCGATCCTGTTCCAAAAATACGGTAACCTCGTGCCCCATGCCGTATCGGTAAATAAACACTTATTTTATCCCGGCATGCATTTTTGCTGATACTACAGTATTTTTCATAAGCATGGTAATTGTCATTGGACCGACACCGCCGGGCACAGGTGTGATGGCGCCGGCTATCTCCCTGGCAGCATCAAAGTCTACATCTCCCTTCAGTATCGGTATGGGCTTACCGGTTTTTTCGCTTACTTTTTCTCCGACCCGGTTAACACCCACATCGATGACACAAGAACCGGGTCTTATCCATTCAGGCTTAACCAGGCCCGGCACGCCTGCGGCCACAATAAGGATTTCAGCGCGCTTGCAGTGGGCTTCGAGATTTTTCGTTCCGGTATGCACAATGGTTACTGTGGAGTTGGCGCCCTTGCCTTTCTGGAGCATGATGTTTGCGATGGGCTTGCCTACTATATTGGACCGGCCGACGACAACGACTTCGGCGCCTGAGGTCTCAAAACCGGCACGCACGATCAACTCCTGTATGCCTGCCGGCGTGCAAGGCAGGAATTTTGCCTCTTCGCCTCCTATCATCAGACGACCGACATTGACCGGGTGGAAACAATCGACGTCCTTATCGGGATCGATTGCATTCAGGACTTTCTTTTCATTGACGCCCTTGGGCAGTGGAAGCTGCACGAGAATCCCATGAATCTTCGGATCCTGGTTGTACTTGTCGACCAGCTTGAGCAGATCCGCTTCCGACAAGTTTTCAGGCTGGCTGTCCTGGATAGAGTAGAAACCAAGCTCATGTGCAGTTTTCTGTTTGGCGGTAACATAACTGACCGAGGCGGGATTCTGGCCCACCAGGATAGTAACCAGACCGGGTACGACCCCATGTTTTTCTTTCAGTTGAGCCACTTCCTTTTTGAGTTCCTCCCTGATCTGGGCTGCCACTTCTGTGCCGCTTATAATCTTTGCCGACATACTGACCCTCCTTGTTGACGGTTTCGTAAAAAATCCATATGCTGCGTTAAGCTGCATACATCGTCACTGCAACGTACTTAAAAATACGCCTCGTTCCTCAGTATTTGCTCGCCTGGCCTATGAACTTTTTACGAAACCGTCCTTTATTAATAGTTTTTCTTTATGAGTTGGAGCATTTCTTCTCTTGTGCTCCGCTGTGTTCTGAAAGTCCCTCTCACCGCAGACGTTATAGTCCTGGTCCCCGGCTTTTTAATGCCCCGCATGCTCATGCAAAGATGCTCGGCGTCGATGACAACCATACAGCCTTTGGGTTTCAGCTTATCCGTGAGCAAATCGGCAAGCTGCGCTGTAAGACGCTCCTGGACCTGAGGCCTCTTAGCAAAATGCTCAAGCGCCCTGGGCAATTCGCTGAGACCCACAATTCTTCCTGCCGGTATATAAGCAATATGTGCCTTTCCGATAAATGGCAGAAGATGGTGTTCGCATACAGAATAGAACGGAATATCGTTCAGCAGCACCATCTCGTCGTGGGTTTCGCCCTCTATCGGCAAGAGAAGGTCCTCTGCGGGTGTTTCGAGACCTGAGAAAATCTCGGCAAACATTTTAGCCACGCGTTCAGGAGTGCACTTAAGTCCTGGCCTGTTCGTGTCCTCACCGATGCCTTCGAGTACTAATTTGATGCCTTCCCTGATTTTCTTATCGTCCATGGTGTTGAATTATCCTTTTATCAGTAATGATTTTATCCATTTTTACATCATGTTCATCCACGGGTATATGCGCGACTATCTGCTCCTCATATGCCAATGCAATAGCAGGGGCTTTTTTGTGAGACAATAGTCTATCATAAAAGCCATTCCCGTATCCCATGCGGTTGAAATGTTCGTCAAAAGCTACGCCGGGAATAATCATCAGGTCGATATCCGCGGCATGCATGCTTCTATCTTCATTTGCCGGGGGTTCAAGAATTCCGTAACAGCCGGGAGCAAGGTCCTCCATGGTACGCATTTCATAAAGCTTCAGTCCGTCGTATTGCACGTCGACTTTGGGAAGGACGACGGTTTTATTATTGAGAAGGCTGTTCTGCAATAGTTGAAGGGTGCCGACCTCACTTCTGAACGAGGCGTAGAAAAGTATGGTTCGGGCTTTTATAAATTCAGGCAGAGCAATCAGCCGTCTTTTTATACTCTCATCTTTTGCTTTCCTTACAGTTATGCTGAGCGCGTCACGGCGGGCAATAATTTCTTTTCTTATGAGGCGCTTTTCTTTGAGAGCAGCGGACAAGGGCTCAGACCTTATCAGGAGTTAAAGATATGTCAAGGCGCTCTTTGACGTGCCTTACGTCCTCAACTATGTCCGGGGCCTCGAAAGGTGATATCCCTTTAACGTCGGCATCCATTACGCGCTGGCTGAATCTCATGGCGCCCAACAGTTCCATGCCTCCAAGATGCTCCCTTAGGAATTGTATATCCGCATCGTTCCTAACCTTGTTCGCTACAACCAGGACGTTCTTCACGCCGAGCCCTTTGGCCAGTTCTTTCACGGTGGCTGCAGTCTGAATGCTCCTCTGGCCGGGCTCTACAACAACAATAAAAGCATCGACCGCTTCTGCTGTGCCCCTGGTGAGATGCTCGATCCCGGCCTCCATGTCAACAATAACAACCTCATCCCTTTCTACAAAGAGATGCTTCAGAAGCCTCCTTAAAAAGACGTGTTCGGGGCAATAACAGCCTGAGGCAGCTGCTTTTGATTTCCCCATAATAAGGAGCGTTATATTACCGATCCGGACTCCGAAATTTTCCGGCAGGTCGTCGACTCGCGGATTAAGCTTGAACATCGCTCCTGGCTGTCCCGGTTTTGCGCCTACCCTCTCTTCAATGAGTTCGGCCATTTCACCTATCGGCCTTATGAGTTCGATATCGGCCGGCTTGATTCCCAGGGCCTGGGCAAGGTTTGCATCGGGGTCGGCATCAACAGCGATCACTCGCTTTCCATCAGCAGCAAAAAGATGGCTTAGAACGGCAGAAAGCGTTGTTTTCCCTACTCCGCCTTTGCCTGTGATTGCAATTTTCATATGCGCAATAATATAGCATATAGAGTCATTTCAGTGGAAGCTTTTATTTGCTTCAAACTTTTTTTGTGTTGTCACGCCGTTTTTGTTGCGCGATCACCCGCAAAAGGGTAAAATAGTTTACGGTTAAAAACAAAATCCCTGTTAGTATTGTTGAGGTTGTTGCAGAAGTGACGGAAAGGCAAGCTTTATTGACATCGTTGCCGGCCGTTGACGAAATTCTGAAGACGGAAAAGGGCGCCTTGTGGCAGCGATCTTTTGCGAGGCGTTACGTCGTCAGATCCATTCGTGATGTTATAGAGCGATACCGGCAAGCGATTCTAACCGGCGAGATCAAAGAATTTTTCCTTGAAGAAATGCTCGTTGATATTCAAACGGTTTTAGAAAAGCTGTCTGGATTCAGCCTTAAGCCGGTAATTAATGCGACGGGCGTAGTGATTCATACTAATCTTGGAAGATCTGTACTGTCAGAAGAAATCCTCGAAAATGTGAAGACCATAGCTTGTGGTTATTCAAACCTGGAGTATGAGCTTGAACATGGCAGGAGGGGCAAACGAGATTCACACCTGCAAAGTTTGTTGACAGAGATTACGGGCGCAGAGGCCGGTCTCGTGGTGAACAACAATGCAGCAGCCGTGTTTGTCTGCCTCTCTTCTTTTGCAAAAGGAAAGGAAGTGATTGTCTCAAGGGGTGAACTGGTGGAGATAGGCGGTTCTTTCAGGATCCCCGATGTAATGAGCAGCAGCGGCGCCATTCTAAAGGAGGTGGGCACTACCAACAAGACGCATCTCCATGATTATGAACATGCCATAAATGAAAAGACAGCCTTACTCCTGAAAGTCCACCAGTCAAACTTCCGCATGGTGGGTTTTACGCAATCGGTGGCAAATGATGAGCTGGTGGCCCTCGGCGAAAAGTATGGAATCCCTGTTATGTTCGATCTCGGCAGCGGCTGCCTTGTGGACCTAAAGCCTTACGGTATCCATTCAGAGCAGACTGTTCAGGAGATTGTCAGGACAGGTATGGATATAGTCACATTCAGTGGAGACAAGCTTCTTGGCGGACCGCAGGGTGGAGTTATAGTGGGGAAGGCTAAACTAATTGAATTAATTGCTAAAAACCCTCTTATGCGTGCTGTCAGGGTTGATAAGTTGACCCTATCTGCATTCGAGTCTGTGCTGATGTGTTACCTTGACGAGGAGAGGGGCAAGATACAGATTCCCACATTGAGCATGCTATTGCAGGATACCGAAGAAATAAAAGAAAGGGCCGGGAAGATCGCATTACGATTGAAGTCGGAGATTGGTATTTTCAATGACGATATTGTAAAGACGGAGGTCATCAGGGACGCTTCACAGTCAGGTGGAGGGGCGTTGCCCGAGGTTGAATTTGAGACATACGCGGTCGCGCTTAAACCAATGAAGATATCCGTTAACAAACTCGAAGATCTGTTGAGACATGGCAACCCGCCGGTAATAACGAGAATAAAAGAGGAAGCCCTGATAATTGATGCAAGAACAGTGAGGGATAGTGAAATTGAGCTTTTAGTAAAAGCACTCAACAAGGCTCTGAGCAGGTAGTGACAAATGGAAGGCAGGAGAAGGGGAGCACTGCGATTAATTTTTTATAAGAGATTAATTGGAGCGGCAGGGGCAGGATGTTTATCGGAGCGATGCACGGGTCTGCTTCAACAAGGGCGAGTAACGCCGAGCCCTAACTGAGATGGGTATGTGCATGGTTGCTATAACTAATTGTCTATGTCTGTTAGAGTAGTTCCAGCGCTCCGATAAACATCCTGCCCCTGCCGCTCCCTTCCATTATGACTGTTGGGTCTGTTTGTTTTAATACATATCGACTGAACAACAAGAAATATTCAGTAATTGGCGACTCTTATCAAATGCCTCTGTATTAAGGTTGACGGCAAAGTGACTGTAATATGCTCGACTTGAGCGGAAGCCGGCAATTTTTCGAGTTCATCCTGAAACTTCGGCCCTTTGCTGACTATAAGGCAGCCGTTTTTTTTCACCACATGTTTTGCTTTTTTGACAAAGTCGCTGATGCTGAATAGCGCTCTGGTTACAGCTATATCAAAGTCAGAATTATTGATATCCTCTACCCGTGTTTCAAGCACGGCAACATTGTTCAAGTTAATGACTCTTTTTATGTTCCTGAGAAAGGCGCATTTCTTCCGTGAGGGTTCTATCAGGGCGATGGAAATATCCGGCCTGACAATCGCGATGGGGATGCCGGGAAAGCCTGCGCCGCTGCCGACGTCGCAAATATTTCCGTGGTTTTGGGGAAAGACTCTGAGAAATAATAATGAATCAAAAAAATGTTTTATGATTATGTCCCTGTCATCCTGTATGGCGGTAAGATTGTAAGCACGGTTCCATTTTTTCAGTTCAATCAGATAGCTCAAAAACCGAACAACAGCCTCAGCCTGGCTCTTGACGCCCAGTTCCGACAGCCCTTGTATCAGGAGTTCCTGCTCTGTTTCCAAAACCGTTCTGCTGCCACCAAAAGTATCGCCACCGCAGCGGGTGTAATACCCGGTATCCTGCCTGCCTGTCCAATGGTTTCAGGCTGCACTTCACGAAGTTTTTCTATGACCTCTTTGGAAAGGCCTGGGATTGACGTATAATCCATAGCAGGAGGTATCTTTTTTGACTCGAATTTATTGAATCTTCCGGCAAGTTCTATTTGTTTTTGTATGTATCCTTCATACTTGACTCGTATTTCAACAAGGGTTTCAATCTCGGAGCTTAGCATCTCGGTAGAGGGCGACAGCTTTTTTATTGCAGAATATTTTACTTCAGGCCTCTTAAGTAATTTGTCGAGCGCAATGTTCTCGGTTATTGTTGATGCCCCCCGGGACGACAATATAACATTCAGCTCGGCTGACGGTTTGACCCGTTCCCTTTTCAGCCGCTGCAGCTCTCGATCCAACAGTTCTTTCTTTCTCGTAAAACGCTCGAATACTTCTTTAGTTACCAGACCTATATCATTTCCCTTTTCTATGAGCCGGAAGTCCGCATTGTCATGTCTCAGAAGCAGCCGGTATTCCGCCCTTGAGGTAAACATCCGGTAAGGCTCCTTGGTCCCTTTTGTTACAAGGTCATCTATAAGTACCCCAATATAGGCTTCATCACGTCCCAGTACAAGGGGCTGTTCGCCTTTCAGTTTAAGCGCCGCATTGATGCCGGCCATTAACCCCTGGGCCGCGGCCTCTTCATAACCTGAGGTCCCGTTAATCTGTCCACCGAGATAAAGCCCGTCTATTCCTGTCACTTCAAGGCTGTGTTTAAGCTGTGTCGG
>Ga0187784_10002657_pt1 | contig 14346 bp, 11 predicted proteins | sample 1015_SJ02_MP15_2_FD_132964 | JGI IMG/M metagenome (GOLD analysis project Ga0187784, IMG submission 132964) | Tropical peat soil microbial communities from peatlands in Department of Meta, Colombia - 1015_SJ02_MP15_20_MG | ecosystem: Environmental > Terrestrial > Soil > Wetlands > Peat | place...
ATCCGGACCCAATTCGGATATACCGCTATGTCGCAGAAGGACGATGTCCGCTCCGCCTCCAATAGCGACGGATTATTGCACTGCCGCGAGATAACGCGACGTGCCACTTTGAGACCTGAGCACGTGCAGCAATCTTCGTGACAAAAAGGCTGAAAGCGAGCCAATCGCCTCACTCGGTAGCAACCTCCGCCTTCTCTCGTGTCGCCGAACCTTGACTCGTGCTAGCCGACAGCAAACGCAGGACCTCGCGCAAGCGGTGTTGCGCATCGGGCAGCTCCGCTATCAATGCGTCTCCTTAAGGATCTTTCTTTTGCGGCTAAGGACGTGGCATGGGACCAGAATTCGAGCGCATAGCGATCAAAAAAGACGATGGCACCAGTGCAATGCATAAGAGGTGCCGCCGCTTCCCGCAATAAAGGCGGCGGCGTTCGCATTATGCCGCCTGCGCGGCGGCCGTCGAGCGGAAGCGCAACAGGGCAAGCAGGAAGAATAAGCCGCCGATCCCGGCGACCAACAAGAACCGCGGCCAGACGACGTCAATGCCGGCGCCGCGAAACAGAATTGATTGCGCAAACGACACGAAATGCGTCGAGGGCGAAGCTTCCATTACGGTCGCGAGCCAGGGCGGCATGCTTTCCAATGGCGTGTTGCTGCCAGAGAGCAGGTTCATCGGCATATAAATCAACATGTAGAGCAAGCCGAGCTGCGGCATTGAGCGCGCCACTGTGCCGAGAAATATGCCGATCGCGCAGGCAAAGAACAGATAGACCACCACGCCGACCATGAACAGCGGGATCGAACCGACGATCGGGATGCCCAGCATCGTGCGCACGACGACGTAAAGCGAGAAGCCAACGGCCACCGTGATGACCAGGCCGTTCGCCCACACCTTGGACATCGCGATCTCGAATGGCGTCACCGGCATGACCAGGAGATGGTCCACGGTGCCGTGCTCCCGTTCGCGGACGATGGCCGCTCCGGCGAGAACAATGGCCAGCATGGTGACATTGTTGACGATTCCCATGACGCTGGTGAACCACGCCGTCGTAACATTGGGATTGAACATAATGCGTACGTCGAGATTGACGGGCGTGGATGCCGCGCCCTCGGCATGCGTCAAAAAATTCTCGATTTCAGTGGTAATGATCTGCTCCGCGTAAGCCGAGCCGAGTCCGGCCTGCACCATCCTGGTCGCATCGGCGTTGAGCTGGATCGCGGGGTTTCGTCCGCCGAGCACGTCGCGCTCGAAGTTCGGCGGGATATCGACGATGAAGGTGTACCTTCCGAGATTCATCAAGGGAACGATTTCCCGCTCGGCGATGGTTTGCGCCGGCTTGAAGTATGGCGGCAGGAAGGCGCGGGTGACCCGCCGCGACAGCTCGGAATGATCTTCGTCGACCACGGCGATCGAAGCATTGTGCACCTCCTGCGAGTAGCTCCCGGCGTGACTAAGCACGTTGAGCGTAAATGCATAGATAACGAACCCGAGCAGCACGAAGTCGCGAAAGAAGCTGCGGATTTCCTTGGTGCCGAGCCAAAAGATGGTTTCAATCGTGCGCATCGGTACGACTCTCTAGCGTTCCTGTTTGCGCAGCAGCATGAGGCTGATCAGCGTCAGCGCCGGGATGAACAACGCTAGTTCCGCTAGATGCGGGGCAAGGTCGCCGAAACCCAATCCCTTGGTAAAGGTGCCAACGCTGATCGGTATGAAATATGTCATGGGAAACATTCGCCCCATGAGCTGCGCCGTCCCGGAAAGCGAGGAGACCGGAACCCAGATGCCGGAGAACTGCGACGCCGGCAGAAAGGTTAGGATGGCGGTGCCGAACAGCGCGGCGATCTGGGTTGAGGCAAACGCCGAGATCACCATGCCGTAAGCCGTGGTCGTAGTGACGTAGACGAGCACACCGAGAAACAACGCCAAAAAGCTGCCCTTGAGCGGCACCTGGAAGACGAACAGCGCCATGAGGAACATCACAGCGAAATTCGTCATGGCGACGCCGATGTAGGGGAGCTGCTTGCCGAGCAGGAACTCGACGCGGCTCACCGGCGTCACATAGAGATTGGTGATCGAGCCCAGCTCCTTTTCGCGCACGATGGCGAGCGCCATCAGGATGGCCGGAAACAACGCCAGAAGCAACGAGAGGGTCGAGGGCACCATCGCGTAGATGCTTTCGAAATCCTGATTGTATTTGTACCTGAGCTCGATTCTGGCCGGCGGGCGCCTCTGCGGCAGCGTGGTTTTAACCGCAGGATCCGTCAGATAGAGTTGATGCATGGCCTGCAGGTAACTGCGGATCGTGTCGGCGCGGAACGGCATGGCGCCGTCGACCCAGGCGCCCACCCAGGCGGGGCGCCCGCGCTCGATATCGCGGCCGAAACCGGGCGGGATCTCGATCGCCGCCTTGATGGCGCCGCTCTGCATGCGCTTCTGCAGATCGGCATAGTCGGTAAGCGCCGGCTTCTCGACGAAATAGGTCGAGCCGCGCAACTCTTCGAGGTAGGCACGGCTTTCGTGGCTCTGGTCGCGATCGAGCACCGCGAAGGTCAGATTGTTGACGTCGGTCGATATACCGAAGCCGAACACCAACATCAGCAGCGCCGTGCCGAACAGAGCGAAGCCCAGGCGGATGGGATCGCGGACAAGTTCGATCGTCTCCCGGATGGTGTAGGCGACCAAACGCTGCAGACTGAAGGCTCGTTGCTGGAGCGGCGGCAGCCCTGCCGCGGCGCCATTCCTGGCCGAAGGCGCAATGTCAGCGGTTTCCGCAGTACTCGGCCCCGTCGCTTCTTCGAGATAGCTGATGAACGCATCCTCGAGCGTGGCGACGCCGCGCGCTCGCATCAGCGCCGCCGGCGCGTCGGTGGCAAGCACGTGGCCGGAATCCATGAGCGCGATGCGGTCGCAGCGCTCCGCTTCGTTCATGAAGTGGGTGGAAACGAAAATGGTCACGCCCTGACGGCGCGAAAGGTCGATCAGCAGTTCCCAGAAGTGGTCGCGCGCCAGAGGATCGACACCCGACGTCGGCTCGTCGAGGATAAGCATCTCCGGCTCGTGGACGACGGCGACCGCGAGCGACAGCCGCTGGCGAATGCCGAGCGGCAGTGCGGAGGCGAGCTTGGTGAGGTAATCCTGCAGACCGAATTGCGCGATCAGCGCCGAAAGGCGCGTCTTGGTCTTCTCGGCCGGTAAATGAAACAGCCGCGCGTGCAGCTCGAGGTTTTGCTGCACCGTGAGCTCGGTGTAGAGCGAGAACGACTGCGACATGTAGCCGACGCGCGAGCGCACATTGAGATCGCTGGCGTCGAGCGGCGCGCCGAACAACAGCGCTTCCCCATCGCTCGGCGCCAATAGGCCGGTGAGCATCTTCATGGTCGTGGTCTTGCCGCAGCCGTTGGAGCCGACGAAGCCGAAGATCTCGCCGCGTTCGATGCTGAAGCTCACGTCCTCGACGGCGGTGAAATCGCCGAAGCGGCGGGTCAGATGGCGGGCGGCGATGACCGCGTCATGATCGCGCGCCGCGCGCGGCGGAATGGTCAGCTTCTTGTGCCCGGCTCGCATCGCTTCCGGCAGGAGCGCGACAAACGCATCCTCGACGGTCGGCGTCTGCGTCCGCCCCTTAAGTTCCGCCGGCGTGCCCGCCGCCAAGATTTTTCCGTCGTTCATCGCGACGAGCCAATCAAAGCGTTCGGCCTCCTCCATATAGGCGGTTGCGATGACCACGCTCATGCCGGTGCGGCGCGCCCGGATACGGCCGATCAGCTCCCAAAACTGACGACGCGACAGCGGATCGACGCCAGTCGTCGGCTCGTCGAGGATCAGGAGGTCGGGGTCGTGAATAAGCGAGCAGCACAAGCCGAGCTTCTGCCGCATGCCGCCCGAGAGCTTTTTTGCCGGACGGTCGGCGAAAGGCGCAAGGCCGGTACCGCGCAGCAGTTCGGCGATCCGCCATTGCCGTTCAGCGCGCGATTGCCCGAATACGCGGGCGAAGAACTCGATGTTCTCGCGGATGCTGAGGTCGGGATAGAGGTTCTTGCCCAGCCCTTGCGGCATGTAGGCAATGCGCGGGCAAACAGCGGCACGGTGCGCGGCGTCCGTCATGTCACCATCGAGCACGATGACGCGGCCCCATTGCACCTGCCGTGCACCGGCGATGATGCTCAAAAGCGAGGATTTGCCGACACCGTCGGGACCGATCAACGCGACCATGCTGCCGGCCGGAAACGCGGTGCTCACGTCATCGAGCGCGGCGACGCGGCCGTAACGGTGGGTAACCTGTTCGAGCCGAGCGACGGGCATCGTGGCCCCCGCTCATTGCGTCGATGGCGGCGGCGCGTTTGCTGCGAGCCAAGATGGCCATTTCGTGGCGGCATCGGCGAGCACGTAGGCGACACCGGGAAGCCCGCTGCTGACCGCATCGCTGCGTCCGCGCAGCCAGTCGGCATCGATCCGCACGCGCACGCGAAACATCAGCTTCTCGCGCTCTGTCGTTGTCTCCACCGTCTTTGGCGTGAACTGCGCCTGCGTGGCGATGAAAATGACCTTGGCGGGAATGGCGACTTGCGGATAGGCGTCGACAACTATGCGGGCGTCGGCACCGTATCTGACCTTTCCCGCCTCGCGGGTCGGCAAATAGATGTCCATGTAGACGTAGGCCGTGTCGAGCATGGCGAAGACATGCCCGCCGGCGGGAAGCACTTCGCCGAGATTGGCGACGCGGTATTGGATGCGGCCGTCGCGGGGGGCGACCAGCGTGTCATCGTTTATCTGGACATTATAGAGCTCCACGTCATGAGTGGCCGCTTCCAGCGCATGCTCGGACTCGATAACCCGTGCCGCTGCGGCTTCGAGCCCGGCAAGGGCACCGTTGAGTTGCTGCACGCGTTGATCGAGAACTTCCTTGGTCTGGAAGCCGCGCTGCACCAGGTAGGCGGCGCGGTCGTATTCCTGCTTCGCCAGCTCTACCTGGGTCTGCTGCTGGACCACATTGGCTTTCGCTTCATCGACGGCGCGCGTCGCCTGACGCACGGAAGCTTCCGCGCGCTTGAGCGAAGCCTGCAGGTCCCGCGTATCCATACGTGCGACAACCTGCCCTGCTTTGACCAGATCGCCTTCGTCGGCCAGTATCTCGCCGATGCGCGCAGCGTATTTGGTGTCAATGTTGATCTCGTCGGCTTCGAGCCGGCCGTTGCCGAACACGACGCCGGCAGGCAGCGCCGGGTGCAGCCGCTGCCACCAGTAATAGGCACCGCCGGCGCCGCCGCCGAGAACGAGAAGCGCCAGCGCTACGCGCAGCCACCAGCGGCCCGGCGACGAACGCACTCTCGGGAGCAGCGCCGGCACGGCGCTCGCCCGCGCGGGCACGAGTTCGCCACTCGCGGCTGGCAGCTCCGCAGGCGCGACCGACGGCGCCGCGACATCTTTAAGGACTCCGTCCTCGCTCATATCGGGAGGTTAGTCGCGCGAGCGTCACCACTGATTGATCTGAATCAACGTGCTCAAAATGCCTCGGGCGTTTTAGACTCTGAATATTCGTAAGCGCAGCAGTCGAGACAAAGGCGGGGCTTGCTATGCACCTACCGCATCCCATCAAAGTGCGGCCCGCCCGATCTCCAGCAGTCACAGTTTGGTTTCTATATCATCGAATCATTGGTTCGTCATTGAGGCACATCATGGCGGAGCCACATGACGGGGTAGTTTGCTCAAGTTGCAATAGCATTGGAGGACGTGTCATGGCTGAAACCATCACGAAATTGCCCGTAAAGATCGAGAATACGTCCGCACCAACGCTCCAGGCCTGGCGACCCTTCGAGAACCTACGCCGGGAGATTGATCGGTTGTTCGATGATTGGGACGGCGGCCTCTGGCGCTCGCCGTTCCGCCGCTCGCTGTTCGAGGCGCCGTTCTGGCGCGGTGAATCGGCGTTACCTTCGGTGCCGGCGGTCGACATTGCCGAGACCGAAAAGGGCTACGAGATCACCGCCGAATTGCCGGGAATGGACGAAAAGAACATCGAGGTGAAGTTCGCGGACGGTGTCCTGACGATCAGGGGCGAAAAGCAGGAAGAGAAAGAGGAGAAGAAGAAGGACTACTACCTGAGTGAGCGCAGCTACGGTTCGTTCCAGCGCTCCTTCCAGGTGCCCGATGGCGTCGAAAGCGACAAGATCGAGGCGAGCTTCAAGAAAGGCGTGCTCACGGTGACCTTGCCGAAGAGCGCCGAGGCGCAGAAGTCGGAAAAGAAGATCGCGGTCAAGGCCGCCTGAAGTCTCCCGTTACGTTAAGCCGTTGCCCGGCCCGGATTGCGTCTAGACGACGCAATCCGGGTCTTGCACTTTTGCTACGAGGCGTGCGCTCGTACATCGAACCAAATTTTGGCGAGGATCGATGCAATACCAATTAGGAAGGCTTTCTAGATGTGAATCAATTAGGCCTTCGTTCCATTCGGTTTAAACAGCAAGGTCTAGCCTTAGGGCGCGGATCGCGTTTCACATCTTGATCTGAATCAACTTTGGAGGTCGTGGTGACCTGTATTTTGCTTGCATGTGGTTCACGTGTCGAACTTGGAGAGCGCTCGCGGCAGTTTTTGTCGCTTTTGTTGGTTGTCCATCATTGTTGGCAGCGCCGCAGCAAGATGCCGCTTCGAGTGCGCTGTTGAGCCCCGCGCAACTCAATCAATTGGTTGCGCCAATTGCGCTGTACCCGGATCCCTTGGTCGCACAGATCTTGATGGCGGCCACTTATCCGCTCGAAATCGTTGAGGCAGACCGCTGGCTGCGAATTCTGGCCAACGCCGCCCTTAAGGGAGACGCATTAACAGCCGCGTTGCAACGTCAGCCTTGGGACCCGAGCATAAAGTCGCTCGTCGCCTTTCCGCAGGTCCTGCACACCATGAACAGAAACCTGGAATGGACCGAACAGCTCGGTGAGGCATTTCTCGCCCAACAAGACGATGTCATGGATGCGGTACAACGGTTGCGGCAGCGCGCTCAAGCTGCCGGCGCGCTTGCTTCGATGCCACAGCAAACTGTCTCGACCCAGGATCAGGAGATCACGATCGAGCCGCCCAATCCGGATGTCGTTTATGTGCCCGCCTATAATCCTTGGTGCATCTATGGGCTTTGGCCATATCCCGAATATCCGCCCTTTTATTTCGGAGCCTGGACGGGAACTTGCTTGGCGGCCGACGAGGTGATGGACTTCGGTGTCGGCATCTACCCATTCGGCTTTTGGGCATGGGGCTACCCCGAATGGCGCCGCCACCACATTCGCGTGAACGCCGAACGATTCGGACAATTCCACGACAGCCACGAGCACCCCGGCGAAATCTGGCAACATGACCCCAGCCATCGCCATGGTGTACCGTACCGCAATCCGGCAACAGCCGCGCGTTTCCATCGGCCGGCCGGCGCGACGCCGAACGTGGTACGCGGCTTCGCTCCAACCCCTTCAATTACTGCACCCGAAAAACCGACCGGGGCGCAGGGGCGGATCAGCCGCCCCGCTGCGGGGCCGGCTGCACCGCCGCACGCTTTGCCACCGGCCTTCGAATCATTCGGTGGCGGCGCGCAAGTGCGCGGCGAGGCAGCCCGAGGTTTTTCCAGCCGTATGTCGGTTCCGGCGCCGAGTTTCCCTGCTGCACCGATGCCGAGCTTTCACGCCGCGCCTGGTAGTTTTGGCGGTGGGCGCCGATGAGGCAAACGCCATGCTTAAATACATGACTTGTCTCGCATTGCGCCTCGGCGCCGCAGCCATCGGGCTCGTCATCGCTGCTGCCACGGCAAGCATCGCAGCGCCGACGCAAAGAACCTTCGCTACGCCGGAAGCCGCGGTCGAAGCGCTGATTGCTGCCAACCGTGGCAATCATCTTGACCAGCTCCTTGCCATCCTGGGGCCGGAAGGTGCCAAGCTAATCCACTCCGGTGATCCCATCGCCGATGAACACGGCAGAGCGCGCTTCGTCGCCAGATATGACAAGGCCCACAAAATTGACCTCGACGGCAAAAATAAAGCCACCCTTATTGTCGGCAAAGACGGATGGCCGTTTCCGCTTCCGCTCGTCGGTGAGCACGATCGCTGGCATTTCGACACCAAAGCGGGGGTCGAAGAGATTCTCAATCGGCGCATCGGCCGCAACGAACTCACCGTCATCCAAATCTGCCGCGCCTACGTCGCCGCTCAGCGCGAATATTCCGCCATGAGACTGGGCCCAGGCGGTACACCCGAATATGCGCAGCATTTCATGAGCAGGGCTGGACACCGCGACGGGCTCTATTGGCCTGTCAATTCGGGTGAAACAGAAAGCCCATTAGGCCTGCTGATCGCAGAAGCTCGGGCCGCTGGTTATCGGCCCGGCACGCCGCATATCAGGCCTCGCCCCTACTACGGTTATTATTTCCGCATTCTAACGCGCCAGGGCGAGAACGCAGCGGGCGGCGCCAGAAATTACATCGTCGACGGTCATATGACTGGCGGTTTCGCGTTGGTCGCATATCCGGCCACTTACGGCAATTCCGGTATCGTGACTTTCATGGTCGGCCAAACCGGCATCGTTTATGAAAAAAATCTTGGGCCCAGGACCGCAAGCATCGCTTCCCAAATCGTGCAGTACGACCCTGACGTGAGCTGGCAACCAAGCAACCCGTGATGGACCGATCTGGTTGAGCCCCATTGGTTGTCGCTGCGGCTGCTGCTGCGGGCGAGGCGATTCCAATTTAAAACCTTATTTTGCAAAGCAGCAACTTTCGAATCCGCATGTCGGAAGAGGGTCAGGATCGACCGATTCCTCGTGTCCGCTGCATGTCCGATCCTCCCTCGATCACGCCGAGAATTGCGACCGCAAAAATTTCGCGCCAGGACAGAATCCCCAGCGATGTCGGTTATGCGTTCAGCTTCGAACAATCCGAGTCGTGCGTGAAACTACGCGCAGTGCCAAAACCTGCCGTGAGCAGGTGCAGCAAATAGCCCATTATTCCATCGCCTCGTCGGCGCCCAGCAGATTGGCGCTCTTTCATGGCGCTGGCGTCGGTCTGCGGCCTGACGATTGGTGGGCGTCCGAGCATAAGTTTGCTGGAAACGACCTTAATTCAGTGCGCTGGAGACGCTTGAGAACGTGGTATTCAACTGCGTGCCAAGCGCAAACACGGTAGCAATGATTGCAATCGAGATTCCGGCGGCGATTAGGCCGTATTCGATAGCAGTTGCACCCCCGTCAGCTCTCAAGAAACGCGAAACAAGTTCGGTCATGTTGGTTCTCCCGATGACGCCCCGTATGCTTGTACGCACAAGAAATTTCACTTTGCTTAGGCAGCCATCAAAAATTTGGTTAAATTACAGCTTCGGCGGGCCTTGAAGATTGCCGGAGACGTACTTCTGCCTCAGTGGTCGCCGACCAATAAAGGAGCGTTAGCTGCAACAAAGAACTCCGAGGCTGCTACCGTCAAATGGCAGTTGTCCCAGGCTACCGAACGGCCGTTTTCCGGAAGGGCGAGGAGGCAACCGTCGTTGTTGCAGAACGTCGCAAGCGGGGAAACGAAAGTAGCGCCGGTTCCAGCAATCGCGTGTCGCACCATTCTGTCCCAGTTCTGGGCGTTCACAAAGGCCTGCGGAAAAGCCCTTTCGCTGGAGCCCGATCTTGCGCGGACGATCGAATTTCTAAAACGCGTCATCCTGATCCGGGGTACGCTAGCCTCCCAGATGGGAAATTGCCCCATCACAACGATGCGCTTGACATCAATAGCTGCCAATCGCGCTACCGTGGCGCTTATCAAGTCTTCCGTGACGTGGCCCCAAATGTCGCGACCATCGTACAGTTGCCACCTGGCAGCCATGACAACAGTGTGCGGACGAAGCTGTTCGATCTGGCGTCCGACGAGGTCATTGATTGAACGACAGCCCTTCCTGGCTTCACTCGTAAAGGAGAAGATCGGCGGGCACCCGCTTGCCGCATAGGTCGCGAAGGTCAAGCCATCACGTATCCTCGTCAACGCCTTCAGACCGGGGTACAGCTGTGCTGCGTGCGAGTCGCCCCATAGTATGATTGTGGGCCGCGCAGGCTCACTTTGGTCGCATCCGTCGAGCGATACGACGGGTTGCTCTGCCGATAGGGAGCAGTCGGGCTGGTATGCAGTCGGCCCGTCGTGGATATCCTGACTGAGCACGCGCACGTCTTCCGGAATCCGCTCCGGGAAGCCATTCTGGGCGTAGATCAACAGACCGATACAGCCGGCCGCTGCCAATGCAATTGAAGCGGCGATTGCTTTGCGTCTCGGCATCGCGCCGAACCTGACCTGCCTTTCGATTAATCGAAAGGTCTGATCGGCGAGGAAGAATGCCACACCAACTCCGGCCAACTTCATTAGCGCAGTTGGCTCTTTGGCGCGGACAATCCGCTCGAAAACCAAGATCGGCCAATGCCACAAGTACAGCGCATAACTGATCAATCCGATGTATACAACTGCCGGGTGGCTGAGGAATGTTCGATTAATCGAAGTAGTGGGGCCCGCAAATATCATCAAAGCGGCGCCCAGTGTCGGCAATAGCGCCCACCAACCCGGAAACGCTCCGTTCGGACTAATCAGGAGGAGAGCCGATGTAACCAGTCCGAGGCCAAGCCACGCCGCCGATTCATGAACCACATTCGCATGTCGCGTGTAGAGCTTTCGCAATCCGCTGCGTCCGGGATCGGGAGTAGCGACGGCTTGCATACCGGGCGAGGTCAGAAAGGAAAGGCCGCAGCCAAGCATCAGCTCCCAAAATCGGGTAACGGGAAGATAGAAGGCAGCAGTCGTGTCGGTGCGTATGAGCACGATGTTACCGGTAAACGAACTCGCAAACAGAATTCCGATGATGGCAAGCGGCGCGTAGTCGCGTCGCCATGACAGCACCAAGAGCATCGGCCAAATGAGATAGTACTGTTCCTCGATGCCCAGCGACCAGAGGTGGAGCAAAGGGTTCAGGTCGGCACTCGGGTTGAAATAGCCGTTATCCTGCAGCACGGCGAAATTCGCGACAAATGCCGCGGCGGTCAAAACATTCCTTCCAAGTGACTGAAACTCGTCTTGAAAAAGCACAAACCAGCCGACGATCACACACGCCAAAAGCACCACGCTCAGCGCGGGAAAGATACGGCGGACGCGACGGGCGTAAAAATTCGCAAGGCTGAATGTGCCTGCTCGCAGGTCGTGGCAGATGACAAGCGTGATGAGGAACCCTGAGATGACAAAAAATATATCGACGCCGACAAATCCGCCCGGGAACTGTTTGGGAAAAACATGAAAACCAATGACGCATAGCACGGCGACCGCGCGCAGGCCGTCGATATCGGTCCTATATTTCGACAAAACAGCGACCCCGGCCTTTAAAAGCAGGTTTCGCCGCCCCCAGACTCTTAGCTATGATTCCATTTATAAGCAGAATCGGTGTGACGGGATTTTTTGAGAGCCAAAGCGAGCCACTGCAGACCCGTTATCGTCTGGGTTAGCGCCGTGACCCACAGGTGCAAGGTCGCGAACACGAATCCGCCAGCAAGCAAGGCGAGCCCAGTCGGTATAGATGTTAGAAGGGGAGGCTTGCCGGGATGGCGGAGCATCGGAATGAGCGTGAAACAGAAGAAGATGTTGCCGGCAGAAAGCGCAACGTCTTGCCAGAGATTGTGCTCGACCAGCAGCTTTAACTGTTGAAGTGCGAGCATTTTCGCCATCCCTGCCGATCGTCTGCACTAAGTTCGTTTACGCGAACCTGCGGCATCGAGCCTAGTGGTCACGTCACGTCCGTAAGCGACCCTCGCGCCAACCATGGTCGTGACCGCGATCACCTCGGTAGTGAGCGTGCACGCGATGATGATGCGGGCGCAACATACGCACCAGCCTTTTGAAGCGCTCCTTCTGTGCGTCGTCGAGACTGTGATAGAGCGGCGCGCCGGTATCCGCGATACGCTTGAGCGCGGCACTGGTCTTGGCCATGTTGTCGGCCCGGCGCGCCAGGCGCTCAAATGGAGTCGACGTCTGGCTCTGAGCCTGCTGCTCACGCGCCTCGCGGGCTTTTCTTCGCTGAATGCGAAGCTGCGCCCTTTCACGCAGGGCCTGCTCAAAGGCCGGCCAGTTCTTCGCCTGGTCGGGCGTCAGTTGCAAACCGGCCTTGATCGCGGCGATACGTGCTTCGGCGAATGCCGCCATATCTTCGGCGCTCAGCCGGTGATGGTGCTCAAAGCGCGTACCACGGTCACCACTTGGTCCGCCATAACGCTCTTGCGCGAAGACAAGCGAAGAACCTGCGATGGCAAGCGCTGCCGAAGCAACGACCACTGACTTCCACATTTTCCCCTCCCCTGAGAGATTCACGCTTATCGAAAGTAAAAATCCGCAGCGGTCCGGACTCAAGTTAAAGTTTGGTTAGATAGCCAAGATCGACCCTGGTGCGGTTTGAGCGGCACTTCCGATTTGCAGAATTCTTTCCAAAATTTAATGAGACGCGACGGCCGGGTGGCGTTAAGGATTATTTGGGGCCGTTCTAAATAGGGATGGCAACGCAACGGCTGGCTTTGCATTGATAAGGGTCAAAGCAGCGCAACATGGCGCTTTGCGACCGAATTCTTTGGAGCCGCCGCGATGGGGAGCGGACCGGACGTTCGACCGGCGGAAATTCTTTCGTCGCTACCCCCTCTCGGTTTGAAAGGCTAGTCGGGCCCTCGAAGCGTTTGCGCTGATCGAATCGCGCAGAGCGGCTCGACGTGCTGCAACCAGGAATTTGCTGCGGTTCCACCGCTTGCTGTAGGTCCGGGTCACGAGCGCCGTTTTCGATCACCTGCGGCCATGTCGGCTTTACGTCCGAGAGCGACGGAATCCGCACTGCCGTGATCTGATGTTCAGTGCCAATAGGGGAAGTCGATCAAACACAAACCCCAGGACGGTGCCCCGGGGTCTTGTTCTTCAAACGGTGTGGGCGAGGATCAACCCGCGACGAGCGCCGCGCTTTGCCTTTGCCGACGACAAGCAAACGCGCCGCCGCCGGGTAGAGGTTTTGATGCACGCACTCACGTTGTTGCCCGAAAGCGACCGTTGCCGCGCAAAAGCGGTTTCGTCGCTTCCACAGGGGCTCAGGCAAATAATTAATATGGAATGACCTCGCGCCCCAACAATATAAGGCATTTTATCGATAACTCTACAAAATGCGCCTACCAAATTTTGTGGGTACTTCGTTATAGTGACATTGCCGAAATCGAGGCGCGAAAAACAGATGACGGCAGATCAATCTCGGACGACGTTCGGCCTAAGAGGCTCTGTTCCTCCAAAAGGAGGACCGACATCAACGCGAAGTCGGTTGCGACTAATCGGTATTTTTTTGGCGCTATCCTTCGCGGGCTTCGTCATCACGAATTTATGCCTTGGCAATACTAAATTCTATTATCGAGCAAGTTTTTCGAGCCCGTCGACTTTTTCGCAACAGCTTGATTGGTGCAGCGGCAAAGGCAATGCCTCGGCAAAGCAGATCATATCTGGGTGTACTATGCTCATTGATTCTGGACGGGGCAACAATAAGGGCCTATCCGAGGCAACCTACAATCGCGGCAACGCGTATGCGAGCATCGGCGAACTCGATCGTGCAATCGCCGACTATGACCAAGCAATCCAACTTAATCCCGCAATGGCGCGAGCTTTTGATAATCGTGGTCTGGCTTACTCGGAGAAAGACCAATTCGAGCGCGCCGTTGCCGACTATGACGAGGCGATTCGGTTAAATCCGAATTCCGCCGCTGCGTTCCATAATCGGTGTTGGGCGCAGGTTGCCCTTGGTCATACGCGTGACGCACTTTCCGACTGCAACGAATCTCTTCGCATTGAACCCCAAGATGCCGGAACACTGCGCACTCGCGGGTTTGCTTATTTGAAGGCGGGTGCTTTTGATAGGGCAATTCTTGATTACGACGCGGCACTCCAGAACGACCCAAAAATGATGGGTCTGAACCTGGCTGCAGTGTTATATGGTCGTGGCGTCGCGAAGCACAAGCATAATGATCTTGGCGCGAATGACGATATCGTTGCTGCTAAGGCACTGATCCCTGACATCGGCGAACAATTTGCTCACTACGGTGTGCAATAGGAATTTCGCTTTATTGAGGAACATAAAGCGCTGTGCAGCGGTTCAATTGTGTATCCTCAGGATTGAGAACCTATCAACACTTGCCAGGATGTTGTAGCTGTAGGCTAGAGGCGCCATGTCGGCGCTGGGTCGATGCTGTCGAAAAAGTGGGCTTGTACGATTCGCCCCCTGTGGTGCCGATCTGGGCTGAGTGAGATCGGCTTTAGCTTCTTCGCTTTGACCTATATGTACGATCTCTAGGCGGAGGC
>Ga0187784_10002659_pt1 | contig 14337 bp, 12 predicted proteins | sample 1015_SJ02_MP15_2_FD_132964 | JGI IMG/M metagenome (GOLD analysis project Ga0187784, IMG submission 132964) | Tropical peat soil microbial communities from peatlands in Department of Meta, Colombia - 1015_SJ02_MP15_20_MG | ecosystem: Environmental > Terrestrial > Soil > Wetlands > Peat | place...
ACAATGCGCACTCGGCGGCGAGCGACGCATTGTGGGCCGGCGTACCCGTCGTCACGTGCATGGGCAGGAGCGTCGCCAGCCGTGTGGCGGCGAGCGCACTCGCCGCGGCGGGCTTGCCCGAGCTCATCACGCAGAGCCTCGATGAGTACGAACGCTGCGTGCTCGAGCTCGCGAGCGATCCGCACAAGCTCGCGACGCTGCGGTCGAGATTGACGCAGCGCGAGCGCCCGCCGCTCTTCGACAGCGTACGTCATACCGCGCAGCTCGAAGCGGCCTATCTCAGAATGCACGAGCGAGCCTGCCGGGGCGAGCCGCCGGCCGCATTCTCGATCGAGCCGCTCCCATGAGCTATCCGAGGACCGCCGTGCAAGGTTCCGCGGTACAGCTTCAGCAGGCGCTGGCGTTCATCCGGCACGGACGGCTGCCTGAGGCCGATGCCCTGTGCCGAGCGCTACTCGAGCAGGAGCCGCGAAACTTCAACGCTCTGCAATTGCTCGGACAGGTCGCGCTTCAGTCGCGGGACTATCGCGGCGCCGCCCGCTGGCTCGCGAGCGCGCGATCGGTCAATCCGGCGAGTGCGGCGGTCTGCTCGAATCTTGCGGTGGCCCACCTCGCGCTCGGGCGGTCGCACGAGGCGCTCGACTGTTGCGAGCGGGCGCTGGTGTTGCAGCCAAACTATCCGCAGGCCCACTGCAATCGGGGGCATGCCCTGTGCGCACTCGGGCGAACGGTCGAGGGACTCGCCGCCTATGGCCAGGCGATCGCCCTCGCGCCGCAGCTCTATGACGCCCATACCGGAAGGGTCCAGGCGTTGATGTTGCTCAACCGCCCCGAGGAAGCGCTGGCGAGCTGCGGGGTGGTGATGCAGATCGGCTCCGGAAGAAGCGATGCCTGGAGCCTCCTCGGCACCGTCCTTCAGAAGCTGCGGCGCTTCGCGGAGGCGCTGAATGCCCTCGACCGCGCCATCGATCTCGCGCCGAACTCGCCCGATCTCATGAACAATCGCGGTACGCTGTTGCGGGATCTGAAACGTCCCGCCGAGGCGCTCGAGATGTACGCGCAGGCACTGCGCTTGCGGCCGGATTTCGCCGAGGCTTATTGCAACGTCGCCAACATCGGGCTCGACGCCGGCAAGTACCAGGAGGCACTCGGCTACTGCGACCGCGCTCTACGGATCCGGCCCGACTTCCTGGAGGCTCTCAATCTTCGAGGTACCGCGCTGCAGGCTTTGAAGCGCTATGAAGAGGCGGCCGCTTCCTACGAGCAGATTCTCGAGACAGCACCCGACTACGGTCATGCTCGAAGTCACTGGCTGTTCGCGCAGGCGCAGCTCTGCAGCTGGTCACGCAGGACCGAGCTCATATCGGCCGTCGTCGCGCGCCTCGAGGCCGGCGAGAGCGCGAGTGCGCCGCACAGCTTCCTGTGGATGTCCGACTCTGCGCCGATGCAGCTCAGATGCGCGAGCCTGTTCTCATCGATTCAGTTTCCGCCCGCGGCGCCGCTGTGGGCAGGTCAGCGGTACCGACACGATCGGTTGCGAATCGCGTATCTCTCGGCAGATTTCTACGACCATCCGGTCGCCCATCTGATTGCCGGCGTGCTCGAAGGCCATGACCAGCGCCGCTTCGAGACCTTCGGCGTGTCGCTGTACCGGGATCGAGCTCCGGGGCCGATGCACGTGCGGATGCGGCAATCGTTCGAGCATTTTCATGACGTGAGCGAGCTCGGCGACCGGCAGGCAGCCGAGTGGTTGCGCGAGCATGAGATCGACATCGCCATCGATCTCACCGGACACACCCGCAACGGTCGCCTCGGCATTCTCGCGTTCCGGCCGGCACCCGTGCAGGTCAGCTGTCTCGGGTTCACCGGGACCTCCGGGACGCCCTACATGGACTACCTCATCGGCGATGCCACCGCGATTCCGGGGGCGGAGGAGCCATTCTTCAGCGAGCGGATCGTTCGGATGCCACGGTCCTTCATGCCGAACGACGATCGCCAATCGATTGCAACCGCCACGCCCGAGCGCCGGGACCTCGGGTTGCCGGAAGCCGGGTTCGTGTTCTGTGTGTTCAACAATGCCTACAAGATCAATCCACCGTTGTTCGACCTCTGGATGGGGTTGTTGCGCGAGACGCCCGGAAGCGTGCTGTGGATGCGCGGGAGCGACCCCATCATGCTCGCTAATCTCAAGCGGGAAGCGAAAGCTCGAGGAGTCGACCCGGGGCGGCTCGTGTTCGCCGCGCGGGTGGAGGACAGGGGAGAGCATCTCGCGCGCTATCGTCAGGCCGACTTGTTCCTGGATACCTTCCCGTACGGGGCCCACGCCACTGCCCACGATGCGCTGTGGGCCGGCACGCCGGTGCTGACGTGTGCGGGGAGCGCGTTCGCGAGCCGGGTGGCAGCAAGCCTCCTCACGGCGTTTGATCTCCCGGAGCTCGTGACGGCGACGTTGGAGGAGTACCGCGCCCGCGCATTGACGCTCGCTCACTCGCCCGAGATTCTGGCGGAGCGGCGTGCGAAGCTCGCCCATCAGCGCCTCGCCGGGTCGCCGTTCGACACCGATGCCTACCGGCGGCAGCTGGAATCGGCTTATCTCACGATATGGGAGCGGCAGCAGCGCGGCGATCCGGCGCAGAGCTTCACGGTCCAGACTTAGCGCGGGGCGGCCAGTCGGCTATCCGATGCCGTCTCGCGCGCCGAGTGTCCGGCGCTGTCTCGCACTCCGCGACATCGCTCTGTCATCTGATGTCGATAAGCTCCTCGGCCGCTCCATTCCGGTCGCCGAGGGGCACCTGCCCTATGCGAAGCTCTTACGGTCCCTCCAGCTACGACGATGACTATTGTCTCAAGCCGCCGCTGCTGCTTTGGCTCGCGACCCTCTACCTGTCGAGGGCCATTCTTCTACCATTGTTGATGGGCATGGGCTCAGCCATGGGCGCCAACCGCGACGCGCTCAAGCTGTTCCGCGATCTCTGGAGCGTCGAGGCGCTGATTCCGTCCACGATTGCCGCCGCCGTCTTCTTCGCGTTGCTTCGTCGCGCTCCGAGCGCATCCGGCGCCGTTCGCTGGATCTGGGGGCGCGGTCGGCTGTTCCTCACCGTGGCAGCGGTCTTAGACCTCATGCTGTCGGTGTTGCCGCTCGTGAAGACCCTCGAGCTGGATGCACAGACGGCGCCATCGCTCTTCGCAGGTGCCGCCGACCTCTATTTCCTGCTCTACGTGCTCCTGGCTCGAAGGGTGCGAGACACCTTCGGCGACTTCCCCCCGCGCATCGAGACCCCCAAAAAATAGCTTTTCTCCGCATCCGAGGCTAGCTGCGCGCACCCCTCCCGCAGGAAGCTGAGCGCACGAGCCGTCGCGCCACGAGCGACCTCCAGGCTCCCCTCGATACGCCGTCTTGCGAGCCAATGCTTCGTCTGCATTCGTCACTCGATCCTCGATTCAACGCAAGCTTAGACGGTGACGAACATGCTCGATTCGTCATAGAAGTGCCATGCTCACGTTACACTTTTCTCCTACGATGATCGGAGCTAGGTACCACAGTGGAACAACGAAGGGAGAGGCCGTGGCTGACCAAAAAAAACAAGCGGTGTCGATCCGGTTGGGCGAGAGCGACATCCGCAACATCAAGCGAATTGCCAAACGCCTCGGCGTGCGCGACTCCGACGTCATCCGGTTCGGGATCAAGTCGATGTTGAATCGGATCGCGCCGCTCTGCGATCCAGGCATACGAGGTCGGGGCCTGGTACCCGTACTGGTGGAATCGGGCGATGAGCTGATCCGCTTCTTCGACCTCGACGCCTTCCGGCTCGACACCATCATCAACGACAAGGCGGAGGCGGGCCGCCAAGTCGACTACGACGATATCGCGCTTCTGGCCATGAGCGGACTTCGCGAGGACTACCTCGCCATGCGCCTCACAGATGGCAAGGAACCCGAGCCGCGCAGCCGTTCCCTGCGCGAATACCTCTACGACAAGTACGTGTATCGGGTGCCCGACCCGTCAGCCGTCAAGAATGCTCACGCCACGACCAAGACGGAACGGGACGAAACGGTGTTTGCAGCTGACGGCGGTGCCTTGCTGCAACTGAGGCCATCGGCCTGAAGGTTGCAGAACAAGGAGGTAACTTGATGAAATATCGCCAGATTCTCAAAGCGACGTGCCTACTCTTCGCAGCCTGGGCTGCTCCGTGGACGGCCGCTCATGCGGACATGGTGGTGTTCGACAGCATGAGCCTCTTTCAGGGCCAGCAGGCGTTCACCGAGACGTTCAGTGTGACGACCCCTGGAACCTTGAGCGTGAGCTTGACGGATGTGCCCTGGCTCGACTCCGTGGCAAATCTCTCATTTTTCCTGTCGAGTCCAACCGGCACGCTTGGCCGGCCATTGACCGGCAACGGGAGCGAGTTAATCAGGATCGCTCCCGGTACGTATACCGCAAACTGGTTCGGGAACGCAGAAGGTGTGTACAACATGGGCGTCGTCGGAGTCAGCGTGACTTTTTACCCCAACTGGACACCCGTGCCCCTCCCGGCTTCCTTGATTGTGATGCTCTCCGGCCTGGGGCTCCTGTTCGCCTGGCCGCGCATGGCGACCGAGGTTCAGCCGCGCGGCTCGCATACCCGCTGAGATCCATTGGTCGACACTTGAATGACATAAGTCATCCAAATTGTCGTTCTTTGCAATGAAACTCTCACATGCCGTACTTAAACTTCACGTCCCTTCAAGGCCCTGATACGTGAACGAGAACTATGGCGCTGGTGAGGTTGGTCTTTGTCGGAACTCTATCGACAGCATGGTGCTGCTCCGCTCTCCCCGCTGAACCGGCCAGCGCCCCGCCCTCGCTAAGCGCATCACCAGCGCCCGACGTTCCGTCCGCCGCGGCTCCGAGTGGGGGCCAGGCGGCAAGCCCGGGCCCTGCCGAGGCCACGAAGCCAACCCCGCCCCCGGTCGTACCGACACGGAGCGCGGGATTCGAGACGTCCCAGGACTATGTCCTTCAGCCGGGCGACGATCTTCAGATCTCGGTCTGGAAGGAGACCGACCTCACCGCCGAGATCTTCATTCGGCCCGACGGGGGGATTTCTTTCCCGCTCGCCGGGGATCTGCCCGCCGCGGGCATGACAGTCGCGGAGTTGACGGCCGCGCTCGAAAAACGGGTGCGGCGGTACGAGCCGGACGCCGTTGTCACCGTGATGGTCAAGGCGGCCATCGGTAACCGCGTGTACGTGATCGGTAAGGTCAACAAACCAGGGGATTTCGCGCTGAACCGCCCGATCGACGTGATGCAGGCGCTGAGCTTGGCGGGAGGAGCCACACCCTTCGCCAATACCAACCATATCAAGGTCCTCAGGCGGGAGGGTACTCATATCAGAGCCATCGCCTTTCGTTATGGCGATGTGCAGCGTGGTCGAAAACTCGACCAGAACATACTACTAAAGAGTGGTGACACGGTTGTCGTTCCATGACTCTGCGCCGGTCGGCGCTCGTTCGCTGCTTGTTGCTCGCCGCCATGCTCAGAACTGAATCCGGGATGGCGGGGGTCTGGATCACCACCCCGGACGTGGGGCTCGCGGGCGAGTTCTCCACGAATCCCGGCCTCCTCTACGTCCCGCACACGAGTGAGACCGACGGGGCCATCCTGCTCGACGCGCCGACCGCCTATCACGAGGACAACGAGAGCTTCACCATTCAGCCGAGCCTGCGCATTGCCGATGAGTCGGGATATTCGTCGCTCACGTCCGACTACGGCCACCTCACCGGAGTCGGCGAGATCGACGACGAGCTCGGCTCCCTGATCATGACGGCCCAGATCGCACGCGACTCGAGCCTCTACTACAACTACAGCCTGAATGGGTCACAAGGCGTGAGGCGCGATACCACCTCTGCGGACATCGCCTGGAATCGGTCGCTCACGGAACGCTGGAGCTTCAACTGGGACATCAACTCGAGCCGCGTGATCTACGGCCAGGCGACGTCCTTCACGACGTTGACCGACTACCACTACTCGAGCGCCACGCCCGGGCTTTCGTGGAACGCCGACGAGCGGACGGTGGTGAAGGTCCTCTCGAGCGTCGGAATATATGACTCGACCAACCGGGAGACAAAGAGCTTGAACGCCAATGCGCAGCTCGGCGTCGTCCGGCAGCTCACGGAATCGTGGACGCTCACCGCCGCCGCCGGTTACTCGCGGGAGAATAACTTGATCTCTGGCTATGAGTACGTCCCGGTCTTCGTCGGGCCTTTTCTGATCGGGTTCCGCAAGGTATTCGTTCAGCTCAAGTCCTCGGAAAACGGGACGATATTCACGGCCAATCTGACCCGCAAGGGCGAGTTGCTGTCGATCTCGGCGGCGGCGACCCGAAGCGTCGTCCCCACCGGCTTTGCGTTTCTCGCGACTCAAACCACGTATGCGGTCAACTTCGACTATCCGCGCACGGAGCGCTGGACCTTCGACGGGAGCGTACAGCGCACGACGCTCAAAGAGCCACAGGAATTCAGCGCCACCATAAATGACTCCTACACCAGCGAGTCGCTCTCCGCAGCGTGGCTCATGACGGAAAAGTGGTCCCTCAAGCTGCAGGTGACCCACGTTAACGCACATTATTCGCCGCCGTTTGTTAACGTGGCTTCGAGCGGCGTATCTCTTCAGCTCACCCGACAGTTCGACCCGATCCCATGGCAATGAATCCGGCATTGAGCATGAATGCACCACGGAGCAACGACGCAACCTCGGTCGAAGGCGCGTCCAAGGCCGATCCTCGCGAGCGCTGGCTTGCGTACTGGCGCAGACGCAACACCTTCTTCCTGGTCGGCGGTATCGCGGGCGTCGCCACCTTGTTGCTGGCATTGTTGCTGCCGCCCACCTATCGCTCTACGGCGATCATACTGATCGAACAGCAGGAGATCCCTCAGGAGCTGGTTCGCTCGGTCATCACCTCCTTCGCCGATCAGCGTGTCCAGGTGATCAGCCAGCGTGTGATGACCACGCAGAATCTGCTGGGGCTCATCGATCGATACAAGCTGTATCCCGATCTGCGCCAAAGAGTGGCGCGTGAGGTCCTGCTCGAGAAGATGCGATTGGACATCGGCATGCACATGATCAGCGCCGATGTCATCGATCCGCGCAGCGGCCGGCCGACGCAGGCGACGATTGCCTTCAGCGTTTCCTACCAGAGCCGTTCGCCCGATCTCGCGCTCAAAGTGGCGAACGACCTGACCTCGCTCTATCTCAATGAGAATCTCACGTCGAGGACCCAGCTTGGTCAGCAGACCGAGGATTTCTTCGGGGAGGAGGCCGTGCGGCAGGCCGCTCACATCGCGGAGCTCGACAAGGCGCTCGCCGCTTTCAAGGAGGCGCACCACAGGGACCTGCCCGATCTCGAGCAGCTCAATGTGGAAACCATGCAACGCACGGAGCTCGAGTTGCATGAGGCGCAGAACAAGGTCGATGCCTACGATGCGCAGCAGGTGTTGCTGCAGGCCCAGCTCGCGCAGATCAACCCCACCTTGCAGGTATTCTCCGATACCGGCCAGCGGGTCATGGGCCCGGAGGATCGCCTGAAGGCACTCAAGGCGCAGCTGGCGAGCTACAAGGCACGCTTTGCGCCAGATCACCCGGACGTTGTCGCCACCGAGCGGGAGATCGAAGGACTGGAGAAGGACGTCAAGGCGGACGACGATACCGCCGACCGCCTGCGTCAGCTGGATGAAGCGGAGGCGCAGCTCGCGCGGGCTCGTGAGAAGGACGCCCCGGATCACCCTGACGTCATGCGCTTGCAGCACGAGGTCGATAGCCTGAGCAAGCAAGTGGACGCCGCCGCAGCGGTCGGCAAGAGGCGCGAGGCGACCACGCATTCGGACAATCCCGTGTACATCCAGGTGAAGGGGGAGCTCGACTCCCTCGCCGTGGATCGTGAGGCTGCCGTGAAGCGCCGCGACGAGCTCCGCGCCAAGCTCGACGATTACGAGCGCCGCCTGGCGCGCTCCCCCGAGGTCGAGCGAAGGTATCACGAGATGTCGCGCGAGCTCGAAACGGCGCAGCTCGAATACAAGCAGATCCTTGCCAAGCGGACCGAATCGCAGGTGTCCGAGAATCTCGAGGCGGAGCGTAAAGGGGAACGTTTCACGATGATCGAGCCCCCGCAGATGCCGGAAAAGCCGGTGAGCCCAAACCGCCTCCTCATCGCGATCCTGGGGCTGTTGCTCAGCGCCTCGCTCGGGGTAGGCGCAGCGGCCGCGCGTGAATCGTTCGATGCCTCGGTGCGCGGCCCGAGCGACATTCGCCAGCTTCTCAAGGTTCCGACGCTTGCCTCGATCCCGCTCATCGTCACCTCCGAGGAGCACTCTCGCCGCAGAAGGATCGTGCGCTACTCCTGGGTCGGCGGCCTGACCGCGCTCGTCTTGCTGGCGGCCACGGTCCATCTGTTCGTGCGTCCCCTCGATGTCTTGTGGCTCACCGTCGTGCGTCGGCTCGGGGTCTGATTCATGGATCGGATACGCAAAGCCCTGGATCTTGCCCGAATGGAGCGGTCGCACACCGACACCGCGCCGCGATTGGAGCCGGTCGTCGGGGTCGAGGAGGCGGCACAGCCTCAGGTCCTCGCGGCGGCGGGCACGATCACCCATACCATCTCGAAGACCTTCTCGCCGAGAGCGGAGCATCTCGAGCGCAATCGGATCATGATGAGCATCTCGACGGGCGCCGCTCCGGCGGCCTATCGCCTGTTGCGCACACAAGTGCTGCAACGAATGGACGCCCAGACATGGCGCACGCTCGCGATCTTCAGTCCCGGCCCGAACGATGGCAAAACGACGACCGCGATCAACCTCGCCGTCAGCTTGGCGAGTGACCGACTGCACACGGCGTTGCTGGTTGACTTCGATTTCAAGCACCCGACTCTCGCCGCGAGCTTCGGCCTGACCCCGCAATTCGGCGTCGACGATGTCCTGACCGGCGGGGCGAAGCTGCAGGACTGTCTTTATCATCCGGAAGGCTTCGAGAGACTGGTGTTGCTGCCGGCACGCTCGAGACTCGGCAACTCTTCGGAGGTCATCGCGGGTCCCCGGGGCAGGGAGCTGGTCGCAGAGCTGCGCGGTCGGTACAAGGACCGCATCGTCATCTTCGATTTGCCGCCGGTGCTGAATGCCGACGATGCGCTGTCACTTGCGCCGCTTGTCGAAGCGGGCCTCGTCGTCGCCGCCGAAGGGCGCACCCGACGCAACGACCTCGTGCGTACGATCGAGCTCCTGAGCGCGACTCCGATCGTCGGAACCGTACTGAACCGTGCCGTAGGCATACCCTCCGGCTATTGACGCGACCAATGTACGAGCGCCACTTCGGATTCACGAGCAAGCCGTTCGCGCTGACTCCGGACCCGACGTTCCTGTACCTCTCTCGCCAGCATGCGATGGCGATCACTTTGCTGGAGTATGGCCTAGCATCCCAGGCGGCATTCACGCTCTTGACCGGGGAGATCGGTTCAGGAAAGACCACTTTGATCCGCAGTCTCCTGCGCAGCCTGGGGGGCAATGTAGCGGTAGGCCTCATCAGCAACACCCATGGCCGGTTCAAATCGATTCATGGCTGGGTGCTCTCGGCCCTCGACATCGCGCCGGCCGACGATTCGGACATTGCTCAGTACGAGGCGTTGGTGGATTCATTCGTGCGCGAGTACGCGAAGGGCCGACGCACGTTGTTGATCCTGGATGAGGCACAGAACCTCTCGGTGGATGTGCTCGAGGAACTGCGGCTACTATCCAACGTGAATTCGGAAACCGATCTGGTGCTGCAGATCATGCTGGTGGGTCAGCCTGAACTGCGCGGGAAATTGTCGCGTCCCGAGCTGCGTCAGTTCGCCCAACGCATATCGGTCGATTTTCATCTGCGACCGCTCGATCTCGGCGAAACCCATGCCTATATCCGGCATCGCCTGAGGGTCGCCGGTGGCGACGAGAGCCTGTTTCTTCCCGATGCTGTCGAATTCATCTTTGCGCGAACGAGTGGAATTCCGCGCCTGGTGAACCATCTGTGCGATTTCGCTCTCGTCTATGCCTTCGCCGAAGGCCGTAAAGATGTCGACGCGGAGCTCCTCTCGCAGGTCGTGCTCGAGAGAGCTACTGGGTGGAGCATGATCGAAGGTGCAAACACCGAGCCGGAAGCCATCACGGGCGCCCCGGCTGGCAAAGACCTGGCCTAGCGCTCCCCGTGTGGCGGCTCATCGTCTCTTTCAGTTTCGCACTGATGGCCGACCGCGTTTGCTCGGCGGGATTGACGCCGGAGCGACTAGGGGTCGTTTTTGACATCGACGATTCCGCAAGCACACGGATCGCGGAGCTCTATGCGGTGCGTCGACGCGTGCCCGCCGTCAACGTGATCGGCCTGCGGTTACCCGATCGAGACGTCATCGATCGCACAGCGCTCGCATCGTTGCGCTCGGCTCTGCTCACGCGGCTGCCATCGGAAGTGCAGTCCTTGCTGCTCGTCTGGTCGCGGCCCTACGCGGTCGAGTGCATGTCGATCACCACGGCTTTGGCCGCCGGCTATCGCCCGGAGTTCTGCGAGCCGGGCTGTGGCCGCACTGCCCCCAGCCCCTTGTTCGACGTCGACGGCTGGCTGCCCGCGGATACCGCCGGCTGGCTGCCGGCCATGCTGCTCCCGAGCGACGACGAGGCGCTGGCCCGTGCGATCATCGATCGGGGTATTCGCGCAGACGGCACGAGACCGAACGGCACCGTTTACTTGATTCGAACCCAAGACGGCGCGCGGAACGTGCGCGCCGGTTCCTATGCGGACGTGCGCACGCTGATCGGTGCGCGCATTCGCATCATCGAGGAAGCAGCACCGATTCGCGCCCCGATTTCCGATGCGATCGGATACTTCACCGGCGCCGAACACGTGGCCGAGCTGGCCCAGATCAGCTTTCGTCCCGGGGCTGTTGCCGATCATTTGACCTCGACGGGCGGCATGCTCGACAGCAAAGCGCAAATGTCGATCCTCGAATGGCTGCGGCAAGGCGCGACAGCGTCCTACGGCACGGTGTCCGAGCCGTGCAACCATCCGGGCAAATTCCCGAGCCCGGTAATACTTTTCGACCGTTATCTGCGGGGCGAGAGCGTCCTCGAGGCCTACTGGAAGAGCGTCGCCATGCCGGGACAGGGCCTTTTCATCGGTGAGCCGCTGGCGCGGCCCTATGGCGATCGTCCTTGAGTCCCGGACGGGGGGATTTGATCCTCATGATCCGCTTGATGGCCGCATTCTTGGCTTTGTAAAAGAGCGACGGAAACGTTGCTTCGGCATAGAAGCGCCAGATCCTTGGGCCGATACACCCGTGTGCCGACGGAGGATCGCGATCGCCATCATGGCGTGAGTCCCAACGGTGACCGCCTGGTTATCGGCGGAATTCAATTGTCATGTTGGGCATTCAAAATGACGGAATGATGGCATCCCTGAACGGCGCCTCGCGACAGGCCCGAGCGGACCGGCGAGTTCTATTCGTCAATCGGTATTACGCGCCCGACCAATCCGCCACGAGCCAGATGCTCACCGACCTCGCGAGCGGCCTCGCGTCGCGCGGGGTGGATGTGCACGTGGTCACCTCGCGGCAGCTCTATGACGATGCCGCGGCGCAACTGGCCGCTCGAGAGGCGATATGCGGCGTCGAGGTTCATCGTGTCGCCACGACGCGCTTTGGTCGAGCTCGCTTGATCGGCCGAGCCATCGACTATGCCTCGTTCTACTGGAACTGTGCCGTGGCGCTGCTCAAGCTCACGCGCCACGGCGACATCATCGTCGCCAAGACCGATCCGCCGCTCCTGTCCATCCTCGCCGCCCCGGTGACCAGGATGAGGAGCGCCGTGCTCGTCAACTGGGAACAGGACATCTTCCCCGAAGTGGCATGCGAGCTCGGGTTGAGTCCCTTTCCCCGGTGGCTGGAGCGCCCTTTGACGCGTCTCAGGGATGCCTCTCTGCGATCGGCCGGCATGAATGTGGTGATCGGCAACCGCATGCGCGAGTACCTCGCCGAGCGCGGTATTCCGCATTCCAAGCTCCGCGTAATTGAGAACTGGAGCGATGCCGTCCAGCCCAAGCCCACAGCGGCGAGCGATTTGCGGGCGCAGCTCGGCCTCGAGGACCGGTTCGTCGTGTGCTACTCGGGCAATCTGGGTCGGGCTCACGAGTTTGAAACGTTGCTGGCGGCGGCCCGGACTCTCAAGGGGTCGTCCGCATTCACCTTCCTCATCATCGGGAACGGCGCGAAGATGGAGTCGCTCAAGAGAGCCGCTGCCGCGGCTGCGCTCGACAGCTTCATATTCCTGCCGTATCAGCCGCGGGAAAAGCTCGCCGATAGCCTGGCGGCGGCCGATGTGCACATCGCGAGCCTCTTGCCGGCGCTCGAGGGTCTGATCGTGCCGAGCAAGCTTTACGGGATTCTCGCGGCCGGAAGACCTGTCGTCTTCATCGGCGATGAGCAAGGCGAGATCGGCGAGGTGATCGCGCGCGCGCGGTGCGGCAGTGCCGTTCGTGTCGGCGACAGTGGCGCCTTGGTGGACGTACTTTGCCGGCTCCAGGCAGATCCGGATACCCGCGCCCGAATGGGCGAGCGAGCACGGCGGATCTTTTGCGAAGAATTCAGCTTCGACCGCGCACTCGATCGATGGACCGAGGTCATCGATGGGCTGACGCGCGACCCCGAGGCGCCAAGCCGCGTGTGTGACAATATGATGACATTCAACGCGCCCGAGGGGCTCTAGTGTTCGTCGTGACGGGCGGCGCGGGGTTCATCGGCTCGAACGTCGTGGCCGCGCTCGCGTCACGCGGCGAGGATGTCGTCGTTTGCGACTGGCTGCGCGACGATGAGCGCTGGCGCAATCTTGCCAAGCACGAAGTCGCGGACGTCATCACGCCGGAGAGTCTGGAAGCCTGGCTGCGACGCCATCATCCGGACGTGGACGCGATCATCCACATGGGCGCCATCAGCACCACCACGGAGAGGGATGTCGATGCGATCGTGCGTCATAACATCCGCGCCACCCTCGATCTCATCGCCTTCTGCACGGAGGCCGGGATCCACCTGATCTACGCGTCCTCCGCGGCGACCTATGGAGACGGGAGCCGCGGATTCGACGACACCTTCACCAGTGCGGCCCTCGCGCGCCTGCTCCCTCTAAACGCTTACGGCTGGAGCAAGCATGTGGTGGACCGCCGCATCGCAAGGCTCGTCGAGCGGGGGGCGCCGCTGCCACCTCAATGGGTTGGCCTTAAATTCTTCAATGTCTACGGGCCCAATGAATATCACAAGGGGGGCATGCAGAGCGTGATCGCCAAGAACTTCGCGACGATACGAGCGGGGGAGCCCTTGCGGCTTTTTCGGAGCGGCCGGCCGGATTACTTGGATGGCGGCCAGATGCGTGATTTCCTCTACGTCGGCGACTGCGTGGATGTGATCCTCTGGCTCATCCAGCACCCCAATGTCTCGGGGCTCTTCAACCTCGGCACAGGTCGCGCCCGGACGTGGGTGGACCTGGCAAATGCGCTCTTCGGGGCGATCGGTCAATCCTGCAACATAGAGTTCATCGACATGCCTCAAGCTTTGGCGAAGAAATACCAGTACTTCACCGAAGCTCGCATGCTCCGACTGAGGGAAGCCGGATACGACCGGCCGTTCACGTCGCTCGAGGATGGTGTTTCCAAGTACGTACACAACTACCTCGCGACGGACGATCCGTACCGCTAGAGGCGAGGTCGAGGACTTCGCATGATGCAGGAACGACCGGTTACCGCAGCGCAGGACGCGGATTTTCTGTTGCGCCAGGAGCTCGCGGAGCATCGCGGAGCGTTCGAAGCGACGGCGCAAATGGTTGCGGCTCCGTTCGCCGACGCCCTCAAAATCCTGGAGGATGGGATCCGGAGCGGCGGCAAGCTACTGCTCTTCGGCAACGGGGGGAGTGCCGCCGACGCGCAGCACATCGCCGCAGAGCTCATCATCCGCTACAAGATCGATCGTGCAGCGATCCCGGCGGTCGCGCTGACCACCGACTCGTCAGCTCTCACGGCCTGCGGCAACGACCTGGGCTTCGAGGCGCTCTTCGAGCGACAGATCGAAGGGCTCGGGCGTGCGGGGGACGTCGCAATCGGTATCTCGACCTCGGGCAACAGCCCGAATGTGCTGCGGGGCCTCGCGCGGGCCCGTGAGATGAAGCTCGCCACGGTGGGACTCAGCGGAGGGTCCGGTGGGCGGATGCGCGAGCTGTGCGATGCCCTGATCGTCGTGCCCTCTCCGGTCACCGCCCGCATCCAGGAGATGCACATCATGATCGGGCACGTGCTTTGCAAAG
>Ga0187784_10002660_pt1 | contig 14331 bp, 11 predicted proteins | sample 1015_SJ02_MP15_2_FD_132964 | JGI IMG/M metagenome (GOLD analysis project Ga0187784, IMG submission 132964) | Tropical peat soil microbial communities from peatlands in Department of Meta, Colombia - 1015_SJ02_MP15_20_MG | ecosystem: Environmental > Terrestrial > Soil > Wetlands > Peat | place...
AATCAAACGGAACACTGCCCTGTCTAGGTTTAATTGAGGACAGCCTGACAGATCAGTTCTCTAGGGGAAGTATTGTCGGATCAACTGATTAGAAGGTGTTGCATCGACCGGTTGAGCTCGCAGTGTTTATGAGACAACTAGGCACTAGTCTGGATTTCACTTTTTGTTGCTGCTCGTGTCTCCTATTGTCGTAGCGAGGTTCGCATCCATTGCTGCCCGAACCTCTTGCCGAACGACTTTCGGGAAGCAATGCACGGGGCCGCGGACATCGTCTTCGGAACTGACATAGATAGTTGCAGCGGGCGTCCACCTGTCATATACGGTTTGGGTGTCGTACCTGTAAACCAGAACCTCAGGGTGGAAAATACCGGTCGTTATATTCAAAGTTAGTTCAAATGTACATGCGTAAACGTCACCCTCGTCGAGAGAAAAATTACCGTGACCAAGGCGTTCTGTAGAAGTGTTAAAGAGGTTTGTAAGCTCATCATTGGTAAAACGTAGGCTAATAGACAACTTGCTGCATCGGGTGCGCCCCGTTACCTCAACGTCGATCCATGCTTTCTGGCCGGATTGAAATCGGTCGCATTCTCCATATTCGCCGCGGACGGTGACCTTCGAGATCGCGATTGGCATGGAGCTGGCATCAGTGATGTGCCTGCTGCGCGCTTCGTTTATGTACGTGGAAATGACCCCCTGGGCTGGCCCGATCGTTATCGTACGTCCCTTTTCGAGTAGCAGGCAGCGATGGCAGAACTCGGCGACAGATTTCAGATTGTGGGAAACGAAAAGTACCGTTGCTCCGCTGCGGATGACCTCCTTCATCCGTTCCATGCATTTGTTCTGGAAAACGTAGTCGCCCACGCTGAGAACCTCGTCAACGATCAGCACTTCCGGATCGACATGCGCGGCCACGGAAAACCCCAGTCTTGCGTACATACCCGAGGAATAGCGCTTTACGGGGGTGTCGATAAACTCTTCAAGTCCCGAGAAGAGGATGATCTGTTCGAGTTTCGATGCGATCTCGCGCTTCCCCATTCCCAAGATGGTGCCATACAGAAAAATGTTCTCTCTTCCCGTCAGGTCCTGGTGAAAACCAGCTCCCACTTCAATTAGCGCGGAGAAGCGTCCGTTAACAACGATACAGCCTTTGGTGGGTTTCATGATCCGGCTGATAATCTTCAGTGCGGTGCTTTTTCCTGCGCCATTGTTGCCGATGATGCCGAATGCTTCTCCTCGTTTCACCTCAAACGAAATGTCGCGCAATGCCCAGAATTCCCTTTTGTCGCTCTCGCTGAGTTCTCCCTGCCGGAACATTTTCCCCGTCAAGGCGGGTATCAAGTCGCGCAGGGAGTTGAAGACCTCTCCCTTCCGGAACTTTTTGTAAACATGCTCCATCCGAAGCGCGACATCAGACATTAAATCCTCCGTTCAAATGCTCTCTGCAAAGGCTGGCTCTAGATGCTTAAAAAACACATAACCACACAAGACTGCTACCAGAGAAAAAAAAGCGCTATAGGCAAGCCATGGCAAATCAGGGGACTGCTGTCGCACAATGCAGTCACTAAACCCTTCAAGGATGGGCGCGGCTGGATTGAGTAACAACCACTTGGCCTTGTCGCCGAACATGCTCACGTTGTAGAACACCGGTGTGAAGAAGATGCCGAACGTCAGCACTACCTCTACTAGATATTTCACGTCGCGGAAGAATAGGCTCGCGGCAGACACCACCATGGCAATGCCGGAGGCCAAAATTACCATGTTCAGCAACAGGAACGGAATGCAAAAGAGGTAATAGCTCCATCCGATGCCTATCACAAACAGAAAAATTGCCAAGGCAAGCGACGCTACAAGGAAGTCGAAAAGACTGGCAGTTACAGCTGCCAAGGGAAAGATTTCTCTCGGGAAATAGATCTTGGTCACGAGGTTTTGGTTGGCGCCGATGAGGCTGTTGCAACCAAAGCGGACACTGGAAACCAGAAACGCCCAGGGAAGAGACTTCACAGCAACGCTGGCGATATCCGCCGTTTTGAGCTCCGAATGCGACGCCAGGCTGTAACCATAGCGGACCACAACGCCGGCGATCACGATCAAGGTAGGCATCAAAATAGCCCATAGCATTCCCATAACCGACTGCTTGTAGCGCACCTTAATGTCGCGGTAGGCAATCATATAGAGCAGTTCGCGATACGTGTACAACTCCCGCAGTTCTTCTCTCATGTCTCGGTGCCTTTCCCGCCTTGTAGTTGTACCCCCGGAGCACTAGCGTTCGGCCGCTACTGCCTCGAACGCCGTAAGCCGTGATAGAACAACCGCCATCCCCTCTTGGGATTCAGCAGGACGTCACATAAACTCACAAGAAACAACCACCAGGTCCGCGTGGATCTGGACGTGTAGCCCATGCGCTTTAGCATGGCCCCATGGAACTCCCAAAACGGCCTCCCCCGCAGCGCCACCATGCCATCAACCAAAAGTTGAGCGTAAGAACGCTCCTTCCGTTTGAGGTGTACCCGGTACTCCTCCGGCTCCAGAAACCTGGGCCCAAAATCGCGCAACATCTGCAGTTGAAATGCATTTGGACAGTCGAGATCCAAGAGCGATTTCATCATTGAGGCATTGTCCCTACGACTAAAAGTGAGAACCTGGTGAACAAAGCCAAAACTACACTCTGTCAGAAGGTCGAACATGACAGCCGCATCTTCAAAAGGAATATACGCTTCATCATAGAAAGGCCTGCGATTTAGAACAAGATCAGACCGAAGCAGCAGTTGGGTGGGAGAGCCGAACACGTAAAAGTCTTCCAGGAAAAACAATCGACAGGCATCCCTTCCAGTCACTACCGGCGAAGGATATGGAAGACCGTCGAACTCCACAGTGCGGCCCTCTATGGCATAGGCTCCGACTACACCAATTGACGGATCGCGTTCCGCAGTTTCGACCATAAGCTCCAGGCACTGCGAGAACAGCAAATCATCTGCCTGGGCAAATTTACAGTATCTGCTACCTGGAGAGACGAAGCGGAGAGCTTGATTATAGTTTTTCACCTGTGGCAATAACTCCGCATTATGCTCGAGGCGGAGCCTGTCGGGATGGAGCTTCACATAATGCTCGGCGATCTGAGCCGACCTATCTGTGCTGCAGTTGTTGACGAGAATGTATTCCCAGTTAGTATAAGTCTGCCGCAGCACGCTTTCGATGCATTCCGCGAGATAATCCTCGGTATTGTAAAAAGGCGTTATAACGCTGACGAGAGGAGCTTTGGAATCCATGAGAGTTCAGTCTGTAGACCGCTTGTTCCTTATTCCCCATCGCTTCGGTTGCGTGCGGCCCCGGCGCCTCGATCGAATTGCCCGGGCTCGCTGCAGCCTTGACGAGGCTCAACAGTTGGCGAGTGCCTTCGTTTGGGTTGTTAGCTCTTACGGGGAATTGCGAGAACGTTTGGAACAGTCCACCTAGACGAATGTCAGATCCACGGCGGGATGAGGCGCGACGCCACGAACAGCTTTCCAAAACGTCCCCGCTACCAAGTCTGTCACTGGCGAACTTGCAGGCAATTTGTAGTCGTCCACCTGGGCTACAGGCGCCAACTCGGCTAGCGTACCCACTAAACGGATTTCATCGGCAATGTGCAGCTCCGTGCGGTCCACAGGACGCTCGATGAAAGGGATAGCAAGCGACTGACAGATCTTCTGCACGATTTCCAAAGTGATACTTTCCAGCCGTCCCTCGTAAGCCGGAGGAGTGATGACGCAGCCATCACGAACCAACAACACGCAGGCACCGGAGGCTTCGGCAACTCTGCCATATTGATTCAGCAGGATCATATCCGAGAAGCCGCGCGGGCGTCCTTCGATGCGGGCCAGACGCGCCACTTGGTAGTTCGTACTGGTCTTAATACGTGGGGGCACGGTTATGTCGCTCGACCGTTGCCAAGTGCTGACCCCGACACTGACCGGGGCGGGAGGCTCTTTCTTCTGATGATAAGCGGTAAGAACAAGATCCGCGACCGTACCTTCGCCCCAGTGGCCCTGGACGACATACAGAGTCGCACGAATCCACATGTCTTGATCAGGCTCATAAAGCGCCCGCACGAGCTTGGAACACGCAGCCTGAAATACTTCATAGCTTACCGCAACAGGAATATGCAGAAGCCGCGCTGAGCGTAACAGCCTTTCATAATGGCGCCGGAGCTGAACGATCCCGAAGGCTTTCTCGCCCACCTGCCAATAGCCCTTGAGTCCTTCGTAGACATTCAGGCCCCTGGTCACCGCCTCACAAGAAACATGCAAGGTGGCCTCTTCCCAGGGACGAACGTCGCCTTGAAAGTACACCCAACGAGGCTGTTGAAGACCGAGCGCGTAGAGCGTCTTCTGTGCAGTGGTGCTCATTTTCTGCTCCTAGAACTCAATTTCTCGCATTCCGATTCGTCCTAGCCTGGATCAATATTGGGGCGGCTTAGATCGTCAGAGCCAAGGACCAATTGAATTACTACTTTTCGAGCGTGGAATGCCTCTGCGTAGCCACTAGAGGCATTTGCCTCCAGGCCGCGGATACGCATGAGGCCAAGAAATGTTTCTCGATCAAACCAGCGCTTGGAGCTTTGCGATTCAAACGCCGTGAGCAGACGGCTCACCTTCTCCTCGCAAATAGAGGTGTCGAGCGGCACGAACAAGTTGGGCCTTCCCAGGTCCCCATCATATTTGGGGATCTCATATTCCAAGATGAAGTGATTACGAAACGTGTTCCAAGTCAGCTCGGAAGTGAGCCGGTGATCCTGGTGCGCGTCGCCGCTCCAATGTGTGAAAATCAGATCTGGTTGGACGCGATTCTTCAGCTCATCGAAGAACATCTTGACACTTGCGCCGTCGTACGGCAGGTATCTGTCGCGAAACTCCTTCAGATCGATTTCGCTCTCACAACCTGCAGTAAACAACTCCGCGCTCTTGGCGGCCTCCTCTTTCCGGGTTCCAGAGGCGCTCAAGACGACCCAGTGCAATTGCAGGCCTGGATGGGCCTTTTTCAGTTGCAGCAAGGTGCCGCCGCAGCCGATTTCGATATCGTCGGAATGCGCACCCAGGCAGAGAACCCGAAGGGGATTCGCAGCACTCTCGGGAAGGTTCAAACGTATCAAGCCACCACCTCTGCCGCGGATTGGCCATTCCGCCACAAACACCATGGTGGTTTGCCGGACGCTTCGAGTTCATCGAGGAATTGCTTGTCGCGGAAGGTATCCATGCATTGCCAGAATCCGGGGTAGCGCTGTGACCAAACCTTCCCTTCCGCGATCAGCCGCTGAAAGGGCTCATAAATAAGTTCCTCGCCCGGATTGAGGTAACGGAAGATCTCCTTGCGCAGCACAAAATAGCCACCGTTCACCCAGATGTTTGCGTCCTTCATCAGCTTAATGGAGCGCACCGTGCCATCCTCTCCCATTTGGACGGTATCGAGACTGCTCGATCGTGGCTGAACGGACAGAAAAGAAGCATAGGCATCGCGGCGGGAAAATTCCTGAATCATTTTGGGCAGGTTAAAGTCCGTAAGTCCGTCGCTGTAATTGGCCAGGAAGATTTCCTCGCCGTCCAAATACGGTTCTATAAAGCGGAGCCTGTCGGCGATCGTCGCATTCAGCCCAGTGTCCACGAAGGTAATTTTCCAATCGTCGATATCCCTCTGCATGAACTCGAGCTTCCTGCCGCCTTGGGAAAAAATGAAGTCGTTCGAAACCGATTCTTCATATTCCAGGAAAAAGTTCTTGATCACATTGGCCTTGTAGCCCAGGCAGAGAATAAAGTCCTTGTGACCAAAATGCGCATAGTACTTCATCAAATGCCACAGTACCGGCCGCGACCCAATCGTCACCATCGGCTTCGGTACGTCTTCGGAATACCCTCGCAGCCGCATTCCTGCACCGCCGCAAAACAGGACAACCTTCATGCTTCACCTCCCTGTTTTTCCAACTTAACAGATCTTGAATTCCGGGATGGCTACCACAAGTTGGCCGCCCCATTCCCGAATGAGCTTCAACTGCTCGACAATTTCGTCTTTCAAATTCCACGGCAGAATGACCACATAATCGGGCTTCGTCTCCCAGATGTGATCTGGGTGATAAATGGGTATGTGCGTACCCGGGAGGAATCTTCCCTGCTTGTGCGGGCTTCGGTCGACCGTGTATTGAATGAGGTCCTTCCCGATACCGCAGTAATGCAGCAGCGTGGCGCTTTTTCCCGGAGCCCCGTAACCCGCCACGGTTTTTCCCTGCTGCGCGGCAGACAACAAAAAGTCCAGGAGCGCGAATTTCGTTTGTTTCACCTGCCCGGCGAAGCCCTCATAGCCGGCAATGGAATCAAGCGCTGCTCTCTTTTCCAGCTGAATGAGCGCTTCGACGCTCGACTGCACGGGGCGAGTCGAATCTTCCACGCGAGAAGCATACACGCGCAGAGAACCGCCATGCGTGGGAATTTCCTCAACGTCGAATACTTTCAATCCATGAGCCTGCAAGATGGTGGTCGTGGTCAGCAGGGAGAAGTATGAAAAATGCTCGTGATAAATAGTATCGAATTCGTTCCGCTCGATCAGGCGAAGCAAATGCGGGAATTCCAGAGTGAGGATGCCATGAGGCTTCAGCAGAAGTTTGAGGCCTTCCACGAAGTCGTTCAGGTCCGGAACTTGCGCCAGCACATTGTTGCCGATGACTAGGTCTGCCGTTTCGCCCTTCCCTGCCAATTCCAACGCGAGCGGCGTACCGAAAAAACGAGCCAGAGACGGCACGCCCTTTTCCACGGCAACTTTGGCCACGTTTGCGGCCGGTTCGATCCCCAAGACCGGGATGCCCTTCTTGACAAAGTACTGCAGCAGGTAGCCGTCGTTGCTGGCAACTTCCACCACAAAACTCTGCACGCCTAAACCGAAGCGCTCGATGACCTGCTGCGTGTACGATTCGCAATGCATTAGCCAGGAATCTGAGTAGGAAGAGAAATAGGGATAATCGCTAAAAATCTTCTCCGGGCTTTCGAACTCTTCCAACTGCACCAGAAAACAATTCTCGCAGACAAATACGTGCAGCGGATAGAACATCTCGCCACGGTTGAGTTCCGCAGCCGAGAGATACGTCTCGCAGAGCGGCGACATGCCCAGGTAGACAAACGTCCGCTGGAGTTTCGCGCCGCAAAAGCGACAGGGTTTCAGAGCGGCGTGTTGCGGAGTTTCAGCAGTCAACATCATAGTGGCCGTGGAGTTCTCTTAGCTTCGTGGAATGCAGGAAATGCCGAAGGGCCGCACTCGGAGAATTGTCCTGATTTTCAAGCTACTTTGACATAAACTAATACCAGGTACACTGGGAGCTTCCTAGCAAGCCGTGTGTACGGCTGAGAACAACCCGGTGGGAGAAGATTAACCTGGGACTGTCCCCGAGCACGGATAAGCTACCGCCACGACAGTTCCAACCAGGCCTGTTCTGTGTGAAGTCTAGGGCAATCAAAGTGCCAGGATTGTCATATTCCAGTAGAGCTTGGAGCTTTGGCTAATTCTAACTGTATGCAAATTAAAGGTTTAACTCGATTTGTTGAACAGGAAGGGAGGGGGAAGTAGTGAATCCCCTGAAAGTGGTAGTTAGACGGGATATTATGGGAAAAGCGTTTCCACCCCTCTATCTCCTGTGGAGCGAGCCCTCTAGCTGGCCAGAGTTCAAGGACTAATCAGATCCATGCGCACATTGCTACTCTTCCTATACCCATCTTGTATATTGGACGGCCAATCAAGCGTCCGAGCATGTAAGGGCACGAATCCTTCATTCTTGCTGTGTTCCCATAGGCTTGCGAGTCTCCAATCGCTACGATGTCCGCAGTCTCAAGCACCAAGCGCTTTTAGGAGCCCCACTTCCCGAACTGGTTCCTTGCACTCGGTGTCGGAACCGCTTCCAGCACTTTGTCATTAACTTGTTCGACATCAGCGGGAACGGGAGTGACTTGAGAGCGGAGCTACAGGAATTGAGTTTTGGGTTCACCCCAACTGGTGCTATCGCAAAGGAATCGGGAACGTGACGCCGACGGATGTGCACTACGGGCGACGAGAAGAGATCTTGAAGCGAAGGGAGGAACAGAAACGGCAGACATTTTACGATCGATTTCAGTACAATCTTAGCCAGAGAAAACCAATCGAACGACCGGTGAACCAGAATCGTAGCTTGCCAGACGGCCCTAAAGACGTTCAAAGGTTCTGAGGACGAACAGGCGGCACTCCAGATGAAAATCATTTCGCAATGTTGCGAACGAGCGGGATGGGGGGAGAGTAGGTGCCATTTTTGAAGTCAAAGAGCAGATTTCGACTAGCATATGCTGACCAAACGGAGACAACTTAACTGCCTCGTTCTATTGATCGGCCTTTCCGCTTTGCTGGATGCACTCGTCGCATTGAGGATGTCTGTCACCACGGACGAACCAAAACATCTTCGATATGGCGCGCACATTCTGCACTTCCGGCCGGATCGTCTCTATGATGGCCAGTTTGACAGCCAGATGCCCATTTCAGCATTGAATGCTGTTCCCGGGGTGATCGCTTCTTATCTCGAGAGGCGCCACTTACATCCCTCCTTCTCCTCCGTTCTTATCCGTTTAGGCACCGCGCGATTCTCTACCATTCTGGCGACACTCACCCTTAATTTGTTCGTTTATTTGTGGGCATATGATCTCTATGGTGTGGAAGCTGCCCTAGCGGCTTGCCTTCTTTGTATGCTCTCACCTAATCTGATCGCGCATGGAACATTGGCCACCACGGACATGTATCACGCGCTCGGGGTGGTCGGATCGCTATACTTCTTCCGACGCTTTCTTCTTCAGCCGACAACGTGGCATGCATTCCTCAGCAGTTTGGCTTTGGCACTAGCACAGATCACCAAGTCGTTTGCGCTCGTTCTCTATGCTGTCGTTTGCCTTGCCATGGCTCTCGCAATCTTCAGGCGCACCCCACTCGGATCCTTGACGCCCAGGCGTCTTGTTGCTTTTGTGGCGATAGCGGTTACATCGTTCGCCGCAACAATGAACGTCGCGTACTCCTTCGACCGGACATTCACGCGCGTGGGTTCCTATCGTTTTGAGAGTACTTTCTTCACCCGATTTCAACAGACACTTTTTCTGCGCCAGGTCCCTGTCCCTCTACCCTACCCTTTCCTACAGGGACTTGACATGACGAAGCACAATGAAGAGACCGGGCGGTCCTTCGGCAACATCTATCGGCTGGGTGAATTGCGCAATTCCCCTGACGAGACGTTCCATGGATTCAAGTCCTATTACGCCGTAGCACTGTTCTTCAAAGAACCGATCGCACTTCAGATCCTCTTTCTCAGCGGCCTGGTCTGGATTTGGAAAAATCGCAGTCTCGAAGATTTCCTTTTTGGAGAAGGACTGCTGCTGGCGGCTGCCGCAATTCTGGTGTTCTGGTTGTCCTTTTTCGACAGAGCGCAAATCGGTATAAGACACATCCTCCCAGCCTTAGCCATTGAGATCGTAATCGCCGGAGCAGCTTTGTCTCACTTCTCATCGAAGCTATGGGTTGAAAAGGCTCTCCTTTCCATGTTGGTTTTGTGGCTGGTTGTGTCTGTCGCAAGTTACTATCCACACATGATCCCCTATATGAACGAATGGGTTATCGACCGCCGCCTTTCCTACAGGATTCTGGCTGACAGTAATCTCGATTGGGGACAGAACGCCGCTATGGTAGAGGAGTTTATGCGCAAGAATCCCGATGTGATTTTAAACCCCCCCGTGCCTGTAGCCGGTCGGATTCTCGTCAACGCCAATCGTCTGACCGGAGTCGATCGACGGAATCCTCCTGAGATTTACTTGGCAAAACGGTATCGACCCGTGGCCCACGTGGGCTATGCGCACTTCCTGTTCGTGGTGCCCGCAAAGGACATCGCCTCGCGTGCGCCGTAGCTTTGCGGCACCTGCGCGTTGGATCTCATGGTTGGCTGGCAGCAACTTAAAGGATCCCAAGTCACAGGTAGCTATTCACACTTGTTCTCTATGGCTATTGGGGAGCAATCAGCCTGCCAATACTGCCATATTCCAGCAGGGGTTGGAGCTTTGGCAACCACTCTAGCCATATGTAGGTTAATAGGTTAGCGTGAGGTTTCCACCACTCTATTTCCAGTGTAACGAGGCGTCTAGTTGGCCAGACTTCATGAGCCTCAGAATCTGGTCCATGCGCACGTAGCTACCCCTCTGAACGTCCTCAAAGGTGAGCTTAAAGGTGCGGAAGGCGTCGTAGAGTTCTCTAGCCCCCTTCCGGGCAGTCCACTGGGGAATGAAGCTGGGCAAAAGGCGGCGGATCTTGTCGCAGTTCACTCGGTAACAACGCTTATCGGGGCCGCCGCCCGGAGCGAATTCAACATGACAACCGGGCACGGTCTCCGCAACGATCACAGCGAGTTCACTGATCCGGTAATTCTCGTCCGTGCGCCCGACATTGAAGACCTGGTTGTGCACCGCTTCGCGGGGAGCTTCTAGGACGCTCAGAACCGCCGCGATGATGTCCCGAATATGAACGATAGGACGCCAAGGAGTGCCATCGCTTTTGATGAAAACCTTGCCCGTCGTGTAGGCCCAAGCCACCAGATCGTTGAGGACAATGTCCAGTCGGAGCCGGGGTGAGACGCCATAGGCCGTCGCGTTTCTCATAAACGTGGGGCTGAAATGGTCATTCGCTAGAGGCACAACGTCGCGTTCCACAAGCACCTTGGATTCCCCGTAGGGAGTGACCGGGTTGAGCGCTACAGTCTCATCGAGAAAGTCGTCGCCCGCCGCCCCATACGTACTACAAGAGGAAGAAAACACATAACGGCTGACGCCCGCGGCTTTCGCCAGTTCTGCGAGCCGAACCGAGGCGCGGTGGTTGATATCATAGGTGAGCTTGGGATCGAGATTGCCGAGGGGATCGTTGGATAGAGCGCCGAAATGGACGACGGCGTCGAAATCCTTGAAATCGGATTCCGACAAATCGCGAAGATCTCTTCGAATCTCCGATATCTCCGGATTCGGATTTCCGAAATCGCATCCGGTGAACAGGTCCGTATCTAATCCCACAACTTCATGCCCTGCCGCCTGCAAGGTGGGCGCAGCAACAGCGCCGATATAACCTTTATGGCCAGTCAGAATCACTCGCATTCAGACCCTCTTCTTTGCTAAACAGACTTTTTGTTGCAGAGAGGCAATGCCTCGGCACGACATGCGCTTTTTGGCAGTCTCTTCGTTTCAAAATACGTTTAGCCTTGCACGGGATCAACCAGCGCCAGAAGTCCGTTGCGCAGCAAAAGTTCGGCGGCATCGTTCAGCAGGGCAAACGGCAAGCCGGATCGCTCTGCAATGTCCAGCAGGGAGTGATGTCCGTCCGACAAATTCAGAACCCACAGGCGCGCATTGATTTCCGATTCCGGAACAGTTCCACCCGTCGCGTGATAAAGCCCTCGGAGACCCAACTGAGGCTCACAAAACGGGGCAAGATTCTGGTAGCGTCGATTGTTCTCGAGGACATCAAAGACCGAAGCACAAACGTGGAGAGACTCCGCCAGGGACTCCGAAGCTAGAAAATCCAGATTGTCTGCTGAGGTGTGATACTCCGGGAAAGTACCCCAGATACTTCTCATCAGACATCCAACCGGAAGATTAAAACCCGGGGAACAATACTGCCTTTCGTCATAGCCGGTAGGCGAAAATGGAAGAATTGTAGAGGAAGGAACGGCGTGCTTCAGGATATGCGCGACGGCACGGTCCACTTCGGCATCTTCCCGGCGGCTCTTCTTGTAATGAAATATGCCTCGGTCACCGATACAAGTCAGGACCAGCCCGTGGCGGATGCGGCCTGCGGCCTCACGATTCCGTGACAACCAGGTGATGGCACCAATGGTCCCGGGAATAAAAAGGAAGCGGTAGGAATAGCGGTGAGTATTCCCAGCCAAGAGTTGCGCCAAATGCGTAGCAACCGTCAGCCCCGAGAGATTGTCATTCGCGAGCGAAGGATGGCAGGCATGGCAGGAGATCAAGACCTCTTCTTTCGACTGACCAGGCAAGTAAAGCTCGCCGTAGCTTAGGTGTCCGTCCACCAAGGAGGAATCAATGCACACCTCATAGTCACCATCGGGCAATGCCAACGCTTCGGTGTGCGAAAGACAGAATCCCCAGTTCTCCTTGTAATAGGACGTTCGATAGGGAATCCAGTCGGGGTGTTCTGAGAGCGTGAAAAGGTGCGCCCTGATTTCGCTCAAGGGCAAAGTAGCGTGGATGGGCACACTGTAATTGAGCACGTGTAAATTGCATTTCTGAAAGTCCACGACGCGCCGGCCGGAACAATCTTTGATGTAAGCGTCAGTGATGTTCCACTCTTTTGGAACGGTCCAGTCAAAAACCGGAGTTCCTGAGGGAACTTCGAAGATCTGCAGCGGAATCCGCTGCTGAATCATCTTGAGCGTTTGCCGAATTCCGTTGCCGGTAATGCTCCGGCAAATGGGGTAGAGCTCGGCGGCGAACCGGTGCAGCTGTCTTCCTGCTGCCGTCCTGTCCATCTGATCCAGTTGTCTGGAAAGTTTCATGGGTCTATGCAAAATCGAGATAAGACGCGTCGCGCGCGGAGATGACTACCACTTTCCCCGGCCAGTCAATTCCGAAAGCGGGGTCATTCCAGCGCACACCACGTGCGGCTTCCGGATGATAGAACTCTGACATCTGATAGAAGACTTCACAATCGTCTTCGAGCGTCAGAAAGCCGTGCGCGCATCCCTCGGGAACGCAGAGCATAAGATGATTCTCCGCTGACAAAACCGCAGCGGTCCACCATTTGTATGTCGGGGAATCTGGCCGCAGATCCAATGCCACATCAAAGATCGAGCCACGCGTGCATCGGATTAGTTTTGACTCCGCAAAGGGCGCCGCTTGATAGTGCATCCCGCGCAAGGTTCCTTTTCGCAGGCTGCTTGAAATGTTGCACTGCACCAGACGGGAATTCAGTCCATGGGAAGCGAACTCACTCTGGCACCACGAACGAGCGAAAAATCCTCGTTCATCATGGACAAGCTCGGGGTGTATCTCGAAAACTCCCGATATCTTAGTTTCAATAAATGTCATGTCAAATGGTCCAAGGTAAGTTTTATCGCGCCTGATTTTAACAAAGCCGATTCGTCGCTCGCTGAGAAAACGACGCCCCATTTGTTCGGAATCACCAAACGCTTCTGCGAAAGGTGCATCCACCAAAGTGAGTTAATTTCTTTACTCGGTTCTCCGGAGTTGACTTGCCCTCGAACGTCGGACCCTTATCGGCCTCCCTCACTATCGTAACCGGCCCACCAGCAAGCCCCAGGAGCTCGTTCGCCGGTGTCAAACGGACTTTGGTGAGCTTTTGGGCGCTTGCCTTGGGATCACATAGGCGCCGGTACCTTTCAAAAAATGGGGCGATCCTTCGGCCTGAATTGATACACCTCGTGCCGCGGGTCGACAACTCTAGAAGTTATTTGGCTCTGTTGACATCCTCGAGAAAAGGCGGCGATGTTTCAAACGGTACAGATTAAAACTCAATCCGAGCAGCAGGGCTTGGCGGATCTGCATGCGCAGCGAGCGACCCGGTGCGCGTGCCGAGAGCTTGCGTTTCACCGAACTGAAGAGGCTCTCGATCAGGGCCCGGAGGCGATAGAGGTGTTGCGGAAATGCTCGCCGCATTTCGGCGCGCACTCCGCGCACACGCCAGGTTTTCTTCCCGCGCTTGGCGGGGATGACGCTCCGTGCCCCATGTTGCCGACGGATATACGTGTGATTCCTCTCGCTGTCGAACTCCGCGTCGGCCAGCACCAGCCCGATGCGGGTTTGCTGGGAAGCTGCTTCGACGACGGCAGGCAAATTCGCGCAGTCGTTCCACGGGCCGCGTCGCGCGGTCTGCGACAACAGAAACTGCTGATCCAGGTCGGCCACCACCACCCACTTCAGCCAGTGCCGCCACGGCAGCGGTTTTTGCCCGTGATGATGCAGGCGCCGCACAAAAAACGTGCTGACCGCACCTTGCGCCAAGCCGGTGGCGTCCACGGCGACGCGAGCCCGCTTCCGTTTTTGGCGTAGCGAGCCGTGCAACCGGCGCACCGTTTCGCCGACCGCGCGGTCGATGGTCTGCTCGTCGAGACGCTGCAAGAAACGGTACAGCGTCGTGAAGTCGGGCACATGGGAAAGCCCCCACGTTTGGCGCAATTCGCGATGTTCGCCGAGCCGCACCTCGGCTTCACGAAAGGTCCAGTCCTCGTAACGCATCAGGCAGAGAATGGCCAGCAACTGCGGCTGGATGAATTGGTGCTTGCTGAAACGG
>Ga0187784_10002661_pt1 | contig 14330 bp, 9 predicted proteins | sample 1015_SJ02_MP15_2_FD_132964 | JGI IMG/M metagenome (GOLD analysis project Ga0187784, IMG submission 132964) | Tropical peat soil microbial communities from peatlands in Department of Meta, Colombia - 1015_SJ02_MP15_20_MG | ecosystem: Environmental > Terrestrial > Soil > Wetlands > Peat | place...
CAGTATCGCGAGGCAGTGGGGCCGTGGAGCCAATATCTCGGCGTATTGCAGTGCGCAGGCCATAGCGCTTAAGCCGTGAACAGGCGACATTTTTTCTGGCGCGCGAGGGAGATCCATCTTGGTTTCGAGACTGCCTCGACGAGCGGCCCCGCAGCAAAATATGATGGAACAGGATCAGTCGAGGTGAACTCATGGCAGAACCGACTTATGAGGAGTTGAAAGCAAGGCTGCAGGAACTGGAGAAGCAGGTTGAATCCCGGAAGCGCAGTGGCGCGCTCGAGTTTCGCGTCAGCGAGAAGGGCGCGGTCAGCGTCTATGGGCTAGGCCGCTTTCCGGTGACGCTCTATTACGAACAATGGACGCGCCTGCTCGATACCGCCAACGAACTCAAGAATTTCCTCGAAGAAAACAAGAGCAAACTGAAGCTGAAGCAAGGCTAGCCTGGACGGTGGACAAACTGATCCGGTCCTCTCATGGGGACTAGTAAGATCGCTTTCTTATGGCGACGCAAAGCGAAACCGAAGCCGCGTTGGATGCGGCGCAGGCATTCGACGCCGAGGATGCTTTCGAGGGCTTCGAGCGGTTGATGCCGTTTCGCGTGCAGGACATCCTGCTGGTCAGCAATCTCTACGATTCTTTTATTCTGCGCGAAGACGGCCGGCTCAACGAGCTGCTGATTGGTGAGTCGCGCGAACTGAATCTGCAGCAGATTCCCGGGATCACTCACGTTTCCAGTTGTTCGCAAGCGCTGGAGCTGGCGCGGTCGCAGCCTCGTTTCAACCTGATCGTCACGAACCTCGCGGTCGGCGAAATGAATGCGGCGCAACTTGCGCGCGAAGTGCAAAAACTGGGACGCGACATTCCGGTGGTGGTGCTCGCCTATGACTATCGCGAGGTCAAGAGTTTCATTGCGCGCAATCCGCTGACGGAAATCGACCGCATTTTTCTTTGGCAAGGAAATGCCCGCATCCTGATTGCGATCGTCAAATATGTGGAAGACAAGCGCAATGTGGGCAATGACGCGAAGATCCTGGGCGTCCCCGTATTGCTGGTGGTCGAGGACAACATCCGTTATTACTCGTCGATTCTGCCGGTGGTCTATACGGAGCTCATCAGCCAGTCGCGGCGAGTGATTCGCGAAGGAATCAACGTGGCCCACAAGCTGGTACGGCAGCGGGCGCGGCCGAAAATTCTGCTGGCGTCCGACTACGAGGACGCGGCGCGGCAGGCGATGGAGTACCGCGAGAATCTGCTGGCGGTGGTTTCCGACGTGCAATTTCCGCGCGACGGAGCGCCGGATGAGAATGCGGGGTTTGAGCTGGCGCATATGATCCGGCAATCGGTGCCCGACGTGCCGATTGTGCTGCACTCCAGCCATACCGAATACCGGGCGCGCGCGTATGAGGAAGGGTTCGCGTTTTTGCAGAAGCGCTCGCCTACGTTTTTGCGCGACTTTCGCCGGCTATTGACGCAGCAGTGCTCGTTCGGCGACTTTATCTTTCGCCTGCCGGATGGCACCGAGGTGGCGCGCGCCAGCGACATGAACGCATTGGAAGCGCAACTGCACACGGTGCCGGCCGAAAGCCTCAGCTATCACAGTCAGCGGAACCACTTTTCGCGCTGGCTCACGGCGCGGACTGAGTTTGCCGTGGCGCAGAAGTTGCGGCCGCGCAAGGTTTCCGACTTCGCGGATCTCGAAGCGTTGCGCCAGGACCTGATCCACTCGATCAACGAGTACCGGCGTGAGCAGAGCGAATTTCTCATCGGCGATTTCAATGCCGCCACGTTCAAAACGGGCGACGCTTTTTTCCTCCGAATTGGCGCGGGATCTCTGGGCGGCAAGGCACGAGGCCTGGCTTTTGTGCGGCATCTGCTTTATAAGCGGGGATTTTCGCGCCGTTTTGCCGGAGTAAAGGTCAGCGTGCCGCCGGCGCTGGTGTTGAGCACGGACGTATTCGACCGCTTTCTGGCGGAGAACAACCTGCTGGATTTTGCCATTCACTCGAAAGATGACGCAGAAATTCAGCGGCGGTTCCTGGCCGCTCCGCTGCCTGCGTTCCTGCGGCACGATCTGCTCGCGTTTCTCACCGAGGTGACGTGGCCGCTGGCAGTCCGCTCCTCGAGCCTGCTCGAAGACTCTCAATACCAGCCCTTCACGGGCGTGTATGAGACCTTCATGCTCGGCAACCACCAGCCGGATCTGCAGGTGCGGCTGACGCGGCTCACGGAAGCGATTCAACGCATTTATGCATCGACGTTTTGCCAGCACGCAAAAGCTTATGTGCGAGCGACTCCCTACCGCACGGAAGAAGAAAAGATGGCGGTCATTCTGCAGCAGGTGGTGGGCCGGATGCACGGGGAGCGTTTTTATCCCGATTTTTCCGGCGTCGTGCGCTCGCACAACTTCTACCCGGTGCCGCCCATGGCGCCGGAAGACGGGATTGCCGCGGTGGCGCTGGGCATGGGCCGGGAAGTGGTCGAGGGTGGAAAGTGCCTGAGCTTTTGCCCGCGCTACCCGCGCAATCTGGTGCAGTTCTCTTCGGTGAAAGATATTCTTTCCAACTCGCAATCGGAATTCTGGGCGCTCGAAATGAATCACGCCAAGCAAGCGGGCGCAGAAGCCGACGGCGGGGATGGGCTCACTGCATTGCGCGAAGCGCGCTTCCCTCTGCAGGCTGCCGAAGCCGACGGAACGCTGCAGGCGGTCGCCTCGACATACAATCGCGACAACGACGCTGTCTACGATGGCATCAGCCGCGGCGGCGCGCGCATTGTGACCTTTGCTCCGGTGCTCAAACACGAGGTGTTTCCGCTCGCGCCGATCCTGCAGCAACTAGCGGAAGTGGGTGAAAATGCGCTGGGCCAGCCGGTTGAAATCGAATTCGCCGCGAGTTTGCCGCACCAGCAAGGTGCCCTGGCTGACTTTGGATTCCTGCAAATCCGGCCCCTGGTGTTGTCCCGCGAAGGAGAAGAGTTGCGTATCGGCGATGTTGATTCCGCCGATCTCGTCTGCCGCAGCGGCATGGTGTTGGGCAATGGACGCATTCAAAATCTCTGTGATGTGGTGGTGGTGGACTTCCACCGGTTTGAGCGAGCGCGCAGCCAGGAAGTGGCTGAAGCAGTCGCGGACTTCAACACCAAACTTGCGCTCGAGAACCGGCCCTACCTGCTGATTGGCGTGGGCCGCTGGGGATCGAACGATCCCTGGCTGGGGATTCCGGTGGAATGGGACGAAATCTCAGGCGCCCGCGTCATTGTCGAAGCCGGGTTCCGCGATTTTCGCGTGGTCCCTTCGCAGGGCAGTCACTTTTTCCAGAATCTGATGGCATTTCAGGTCGGCTATTTCACCGTAAATCCGGATGCCGGGGAAGGATCCGTGGATTGGGCCTGGTTGAGCGTGCAGCCAGCCGAAGAAGAGAGAGGCTGTGTCCGGCATCTGCGGTTCCCTGATCCTTTGCTGGTCGTGATGAACGGAAGGGCCCGCGAAGGGATGATTTTCAAACCTAGCCGCTAGGTCTTCATCTTTATTGACGTCCGGCAAATGGCAGTCAATCTTTCTTTAAACACACAGTCGTGGAAAGAAAAAAGGCGGGACCGAAGTCCCGCCTCCAAGTTTCTTTCGGCTCCTTAATCAGCTTCGCCGGTTCCCGTCAGACTTGAGGTCTGCGGGCTGCCGACGGCGTTGTCATTGACCTGCAAGGTGCCGGTCAGAGTTCCCGTCTGCGTGGGCTCGAAGACCACGCTGATCGTGCACGTAGACTTCGCTGCCAGAGTCGTACCGCAGGTGGTGGAACTGACGGCGAATTCCCCGGTCGTCGAGATCGAGATCCCGGTCAGCGACTGGGTGGGTTGTTCGTTATGCAGGGTGAAGGTTTTAGCCGCGCTGGTGTGCCCAACCTTGGTCTTGGCGAAGGTTGCGCTAGCCGGCGTCAACTCAGCCTGTGCCGTACCCGTGCCCGTGCACGACACGGTCTGCGGACTGTTGGCTGCATTGTCAGTGACGGTGATGGCTCCGGTGTTGGTTCCAATCTGCGTCGGAGTAAACGTCACTTTGAATACGCAATTGTCCCCCGCACCCAGCGTGGCGCCGCACGTGTTCGAACTGATGGCGAAAGGCCCGCTCGGCACGATGCTGTCGATGTCGAGCGTCGCGTTGCCCGTGTTGGTCAGGGTGACGGTCTGCGGCTTTGACGTCGAGTCTACGACTGTGTCACCGAACGTCAACGACGACGGAGACAAAGTCACCTGGGGCGCCGTTGGCCGGGTCACTTGCAGCGAGATGGTTGTTACATTGCCCACGCTCCCCGAGACGCCCTCGACATCGACGTTGTAGGTCCCCACCGAAGTGCCTGAGCCAACGGTGAGAGTGAGCGTACTGGTTGTGGTTGCAGGATTCTGACTGAATCCGGCAGTGACACCATTGGGCAGGTTGGCGCCGCTCAGCGCCACGCTCCCCGAGAAACCCTCATAAGGAGTAATGGTGATCGTGCTCTGGCCGCTGCTGCCTTGCTGGACCTGCAATGAGGTCGGGTTTGCACTGAGGGTGTAAACCGGCCCGGGTTCGCCGAGCAGAGCGTTGATAATGCCGGCCGGCCCGTTCGGGCTGCCCCATCCAGCGCACAGGTTATAACCAGCGACGCAGGTGAAACCGTTGCTTCCGTTGGCAGAGCTGGTGATGTCGTGGAAATAAGCGTCCCCGGTCGCCAAATTCAGCGGATAAATCGCGGAATCGAAGAAGCCGGGCGCCGCAAGGCCATCAGTAACTGCCTGCTGATTGGTAAGAGCCAGGAAGCCGGCCCACATGGGGGCAGCAAAACTGGTTCCACCGTATTCGTTCTCCGTGCAGCCGCTCTGATCGGCACAAACGTAGAACGAGAAGTTCGCGTTGGCGCCAACGTCAGGAACGTCACGATATGTCTCGGAGCAGTCGCCACCTTCGGAATTACACTGATCCGCAGCCGCCTCTTGCCAGGAAGGAATATCCTGGTTGGTACCGTAGCCGCCGCCACCATCTTCCCAGACCGTTTCGTTGGCCCACGGACCGCCTGCGCTCTGGGTAAACAGATCCGTGCCGCCCACCGGCATCACGTAATCGGAATTTGCCGGCCAGGGAGCGCTGCCTTCGTAACCTCCGCCGTCGCCCGCCGCCTGGAAGAAGCTCTGGCCCTGCGAGGCCATCTTCTCGAAATATGGATTGTCGGTGCTGGGATCCGGAGGACTCCACGTCCACGACGAACTCAGGTTCAACGGCAAGGGGGTATCGGTGGACATGCCGCCCAAAATTGCGGTGTCGCTAGAGCCAACGTACAAATAGACGGTCGTGACGTTCGGCGCCATGCCGCCTGCCTGCGTGATGTCGATGGTCTGCTCCGTGTCGTCGCAGCCCTGATCTTCATAGCAATTCACGCTGGTTCCATCCGTCGATATGCCAGTCACGGCGAAGTATCTCGTCTGTCCCGCGTTCTGGTAGTAGGTATTCACGTCGGCAATGTCAAAGCCAGCGTATTCCAGCAAGCCGATGTTCTGACCCGCTCCGGTGAGAGCGGTCGATTGGTAATAAGCGGCGCGCATGTCACTGCCGCAGAAGGAAGCGCCCGGACACGACCCGGTCTGGGCGTCGGAATGCACCTTGATATTCCGGTGGACAACCAGCGAACGCGGGATCGAATAGTTATCCAGACCTGTGATGTGCCAGAGCTGAAACGGCAGATCCACCATCGGCTCCCGGTCCGGCGCATAGAACTTACGATTTTCCGTCGGGTGCTGATAGAGGCCGATCTGCACGTGGAAGGCTGCCTCGATCGCTCCCACGGTGCCTTTCAGTTGTACGTCCATCGAATCGCGGGATCCGCCAAGTACGGTGAAGCCGCTGGCCTTAGCAAAGGCGATCAACGTGTCAAAATCTTCCTGGCTAGGGCCAAAGCGTTCCGTGAACTCTTTGGGCGTTAGATACTGGCGATACACCGGGCTGGTTGGATCGTAGAGTTCGCGCAGAAAATTCTGGAGTTCAGGCGCATGACGCAGCGCCAGAACGATGTCGAAGTGAATAGTTTGCGTTGCCGGGAGGCGACCCAAGGACTGCGCCTGCCCGGTGATGACGACGTCGCGCACGTGGCGCGTCAACAATGGTTGCGGTTCAGCCTGACACACAGCACTTACTACCAACAACATTGCGAGGGCAGTAAGCAAACACACACTTGCTCTTCGCATCATGATTTCTCCTTTTTCGGGATAGCGACTTCCTGGAAGATCCTTCTGGCCCGAAGTAGTTCGTCCCCAAACTACGCAGGTGGATCTGCGAGACGAAGTGTACACCGGACTCCGGGTCAATGGTAGTGTGAAAGAATTTTCATTCGAGCTACTAGCGAGGCTCGCAGGTGGTGGTTTTTCGGAAACGGGAGAACCGTGCAAAGTGAAAAAGGATGCACTGTCCAACATTTCCGCAGAAAGCGACAAATTGGGCGGGACCTTAGGTCCCGCCCAAGGATTCCATTTTAAAAACCTAGTCCGTTCCTGTTCCGCTCAATGCGACGCTCTGCGGACTGTTGGGGGCATTGTCCGTAAAGTTCACATCGCCGGTCAGAGCTCCGGTCTGCGTCGGGGTGAAAGTCACCTTGATCTCGCAGCTGGAACCAGCGCTCAAGGAGATGCTGGTGCCGCAAGGAGTTACGGTCTTGGTCGCCTTGACCGTGGCGAGCGCAAAATCGCCGGTGGTGGCGATATTGCTGATGTTCAGCGTGGTTGTGCCGGTGTTAGCTACGACCACTTTCTTTGCCGCCGACGTCTTTCCTTCTGCCGTCTTGGGGAACTTCAGCGAGGCCGGCGAGAAGCCGATCTGCGGGCCACCCTGTCCGGTTCCGACCAGAGCGTTGATGAGGGCCGCTCCGTTCGGGCTGCCCCAGCCGGTCACCAAGTCGTAGCCGACGGTCGCAGTGTAGGTTTCATTGTTGCCGCTGGTGATGTCATGGAAGTCGGTGTCGTAATTCTGGCCCAAACCAATGTCATAGAGGGCCGGGTTGATGAAGCCGAGCGTCTTATTGCCGTTGGCAACGCCCTGTTGATTGGCGAGAGCCAGGTAGCCAGCCCACATGGGCGCGGCAAAACTCGTCCCACCGTACTCGTTGGCGGTGCAAGGCTCCTGGTCGGCGCAAACGTAGAACGTGAAATTCGCGTTCGCGGACACGTCAGGGCCGTTGCGCAGGGTTTGAGAGCATTGCGAACAACCCGCCGCCGTTGCCTGCTGCCACGAAGGGATCGGGATGTTGTTCGGGGAATGGCCCCCACCGCTGTACGGACTCCAGGCCACTTCCGTAGCCCAATCGCCGCCCGCACCGGTCGTGGTCAGGTCGGTGCCGCCGACGCCGGTCAGATAGGCATTGTCAGCCGGCCAGATCGACCCGCCGTACTGCCAGCTATCGTGGTCGCCGGAGGCATCAAACAGATTCTGCCCCTGCGCAGCGAACTCCTTGAAGATAGGGTTGAGTGTACCCGGATCGGCCGGGCTCCAATACCAGGAGCAGCTCAATTGCGCGTTGAGCGGGTTCGCGTCCGCCATGGCGTTGAAGATAGCCGAATCCGTTGACCCGATGTACATCACCAGGCTGGCCATATCCGGTGCCATGCCGAGCGCCTGCGTCATATCGATGGTCTGCTCGGTGTCATCGCAGCTGGGATAGACGCAGCTGACCGGCGTTCCGTCGACCGAATCCAGCGTGATGGGGACGTTGAGCGTTTGCTTCGCGTTTTTGTAGTAGGTTTGCAGGTCGGCCAGGTCGGTGCCAGCGTACTCCAAAAGACCCACGGACTGACCCGCACCGGTCAAGGTTGTCGATTCGTAATAGGCGGCGCGCATGTCACTGCCGCAGAAAGATTCATCCGGGCAGGAACCGGTTTGCGCTTCCGAGTGCACCTTGATAGTTCTGTGCACAAGATTCGGCCGCGGAATCGAGTAATTGTCCAGGCCAGAAATGTGCCAGAGCTGGAACGGGAGGTCTACGCTTGGTTCGCGATCGGGAGCATAGAACGTCCGATTTTCGGTCGGGTGTTGATAGAGGCCCATCTGGAAATGGAAGGCCTTCTCGATTGCTCCCACCGTGCCCTTCACCTGCACTTCCATGCGGTTTCGGGCGGTGTTGGTGACCGTCAAGCCGTTCGCTTTTGCGAAGGCGATCACCGCGTCGTAATCCTCTTGGCTGGGACCAAACCTCTCCGTGAATTGTTCTACGGTCAGGAAGTTGCGGAACGACGGGCTGGAAGGATCGTAGAGCTCCCCGAGAAAATTCTCGAGTTCAGGCGCATGACGAAGCGTCAGCATTATGTCGAGTTTCATGGTTTGGGTCGCAGGGAGCCGGCCGAGCGATTGCGCCTCCCCATTGACCACTGCATCACGCACATGGCGCGTCAACAGTGGGTGCGATTCTGCCTGGCAGACGACGCTTACGGTCAGCACCATGGCGAGAGCAATCAGCAAACACACACTTCTTCGCATCGTAATTTCTCCTTTTGGGAATGGCTGTTTCCTGGAAGATCCTTCTGGCCCGAAGTGTCTTCGTCCCAGAACCCACAGAGGGATCTGACCACGAGTGTACACCCATTTCACATGGAGCGGTAGTATGAAAGAACTTGCACTCAGAGGCGACAATGCCAGTCCGGAGCGGCTTTTCCCGCGCTCCAAACAGACAAGACAGGCTTGTGGAACCCTGTTTTGTTAAGCTTGGCTTACCCAAGAATCGCACTCAAACCGGTTTCCCGGCAAGCCACGTTCCCACGACACGCGTTTGTGTAAATACAAAACTCAACTTGCGACTGGGAAGCAATGCCGCTGCCAAGGCACTTGGGCAGATCCCGAGTTACGATCTCGCGTCCTCAATCCATCCCCCGCCGACAACGACATCTCCATCGTAGAAAACCGCTGCTTGCCCTGGCGTGATCGCACGCTGCGGCTCTTCAAACGTCACTAGCACTTCATTCCGACCACGAGCCTCCATCGTTGCCTCCGCTGGCTGATGCTTATGCCGTATCTTCACCGCAACGCGCATCGGCTCGCGAATCTCCTGCGTCGAAATCAAATTCACTCGCCCTGCCCGCAGCGTGCGGGAATAGAGCTCTTGCTCGCGTCCCACCACAACTTCTCGGGTGTCATTCTTGATCTGAATCACATAGAGTGGAGATCCGGTCGCAACACCCAGCCCTTTCCGCTGCCCAACGGTAAAGTTGTGCACGCCAGCGTGCTCGCCAATTACATTGCCGCTGCTCGTGACCATCTCACCAGCCGTTTCCAGGCGCTCGGCATTCCCCTGCTCCGCCAGATAAGCATCCAGGAACCGCTTATAGTCTCCTCCCGGCACAAAGCAAATCTCCTGCGAGTCAGGCTTTTCCGCGATTGCCAGGCCGTATTTGCGCGCCAACTCACGCACCTCGGGCTTCGTCATCTCTCCCAGGGGAAACAACGTCCGGCTCAACTGCTCCTGGGTCAGCCCAAACAAAAAGTAGGTTTGATCTTTCGACCGATCGACGGGGCGCTTGAGCAGCCATCTCTGGCGCTGGTCGTCGAACTCAATCCGAGCGTAGTGTCCAGTGGCAATCCGTTCGGCCCCAATCTGCTGTGCCACAATCAAAAGCTGGTCAAATTTCAAGTGATTGTTGCAGAGACTGCAAGGGATCGGCGTTCGCCCCGCCAGGTATTCTTCGACAAAGGGCCTCACCACATCCCGCTCAAACCGCTCCTCATGATTGACGACGTAATATGGAATTCCGATGGTCTCCGCTACCCGGCGCGCGTCATACACATCGTCGAGCGAGCAGCAGCGGCCCGTCACTTGTTCGGGCATCCCCTCGCGCCCCGCCAGCCGGCGCTGATTCCAAAGCTGCATGGTCAGCCCGATGACGTTGTTGCCCTCGGCGCGCAGCATGGCCGCCACGGTCGAGGAATCGACTCCTCCAGACATCGCGACGGCAATGGTTTCAGAAAATCGCATTCGCAGTTCTCGTCCCACGTGCCTCCAACGCCCCTAACTCGCTTTTCAAGTAATTTGGAGCTTCACGGCGAGTGTGAAAGTCTGCATATCGCATCGTAGATGGATAGTACTCGGTGCGGAACTGCACCTTTCCTGCAGCCTCGTCCCCGGCAACGCTCGAGATCAGCGCCAGCGCAAGGTCAATACCGGCAGAGATGCCCGCCGACGTCCAAATCTTCCCATCCTTCACCAAGCGCTGCTCTACCACTTCCACGTCTCCCAGCGCGCGCAGACGATCGAGCGACGCCCAATGCGTAGTCGCCTTCTTTCCCGACAGCAGGCCGGCACGATGTAATAAGAACGCGCCCGTGCACACCGATAGCACTGCCCTGCAACCCTCGGCCTGCTCGCCGATGAAACGAATCAAGCCCGCATTCTGAACTTCTCTGCGAGTTCCTTCCCCACCCGGCACCAGCAGGAAATCGAGCCTCGGGCAATCTGCAAATGAGATCGTGGGATTCACCGACAATCCCTTCGCACACATGACTGGATTGAGCGATTCAGCGACCAGAAAGCAGCTCTCCGGCCCCGCTGCGACTGTGCTCCACACGCGGATCATCTCCCAGGGCCCAACAAAATCCAACTCCTCAACGCCCGGAAACACGAGAATACCGAAATTCACCGGACCCCTCCCCTCCAGACTCTTACAAGCGAACGGCTGTTGCTCGATATACGGGCGACAGCTCTCGCAACCGCGCTACCGTCTCGGGCACAATCGACAAAGCAAACTCTACATCTTCCGCTGTGTTCTGCTTGCCCAAACTGAAGCGGATGCTCGCCCGCGCTCGCTCCGGCGTCAATCTCATCGCCAGCAAAACATGCGATGGCTCAATTGCGCCCGAGGAACATGCGGCTCCAGTCGAAACCGCCAGCCCCTTCAGATCCAGCGCGATCACGAGCGCTTCGCCGTCGATCCCATCAAAACAAATATTGGTGGTGTTCGGCACTCGCGGAGCACCGGCGCCGTTCACTTCCGCTGATTCGATAGCAAGCAACTCCTGTTCGAGCCGGCCGCGGAGTTCGGCCATCTTCTTGTCATCTCCACGCTCCAGATTCGTGCACGCGAGCGCAGCGGCGCATCCCAGGCCCACAATTCCCGGGACATTCTCGGTCCCCGCCCGCCGCGATCGTTCATGGCGGCCGCCAAACTGCCTGGGTTCGAGCGCAGTTCCCTTGCGCACGTACAAGGCCCCCACTCCCTGCGGCCCGTGCAGCTTGTGGGCGGAAATTGTCAGCAGATCGCATCCAATTTCATCGATGCAAACCGGGATCTTCCCTACTGCTTGCACCGCGTCGGTATGAAAGTAAATATCCGCCTCGCGTGCAATGCTGCCAATTTCGCCAACCGCCTGCACTACGCCCGTCTCGTTGTTCGCCATGATGATCGAAATCAGCTTCGTCTCCGGGCGCAACGCCCGCTCGACATCTGCCGGGTCGACCACGCCGCGCCGATCAACCGACACATACGTGACCGCGCAGCCCAGCGCCTCCAAATGGCGGCAGGCATTCAGCACCGCGTGATGCTCGATGGTCGAGGTAATAACGTGGTCGCCGGTTCGTGCAACGCCAAACAATGCCAGGTTATCGGCCTCCGTGCCTCCGCTGGTGAAAACGATCTCAGACGGCCGCGCGCCAATCAGCCGGGCTACTTCTTCTCGTGCGCGCTCCACAGCTGCCCGAGTCTCCTGCCCATGATGGTGAATCGACGAGGCATTCCCGAAGCGCTCCCCGAAGTAAGGCCGCAGCGCCTCGAAAACCTCAGGCAGCACAGGGGTGGTCGCGTTGTTGTCGAGATAGACCCGGCGCATCACTTCTATTGTAACGGTGTGCTATCGCAAGGGAAGGATTTGCGGGGTTGCTACCTAATTAATGTCTCTCCGAACGAGTGATAAATCTGTAGTTAGCCGACTGACCTGTCATCTCTGAGCCGTGACCTGTATCCTGTGACCGCACCACGCCCGCTAGCGTTGCTCTATCCCCACATACCGCTGCGGATACTCCGGACCCACGTAATCCGCGCGCGGCCGGATCAGCCGGTTGTCATCCAGTTGCTCGATTACGTGCGCCGTCCAACCGCTCACCCGCGACACGGCAAAGATGGGTGTGAACAAATCCACCGCGATCCCCAGCGTGTGATAGGTGGATGCCGAATAGAAGTCGACGTTGGCATTCAACTTTTTATTGGCGTTGATGTATTGCTCAATCCTGCGCGAGTACTCATACCACTTCGGATTCCCGCTCGACTCGCCTAAGTCCCTGGACATCTTGCGCAAGTGCGTGGCCCGCGGGTCCTCAGTGTGATACACGCGATGTCCAAATCCCGGGACCTTTTTCTTCTGCGCGAGTATGCCCTTCACATACTCCACCGGGTCGGCGCCCGCCGCATCGATCTCCATCAGGATTTTGAATACTGCCTCGTTCGCTCCACCATGGAGCGGCCCCTTCAGCGTTCCAATCGCCGAGGTGATGGCCGAATGCATATCCGATAACGTGGCCGCGGTGACACGAGCCGCAAAGGTGGACGCGTTCAGTTCGTGGTCGGCGTGAAGAATCAGCGCAATGTCGAAAGCGCGCTCTGCTGTCTCTGACGGGCGCTCGCCGTTGAGCATGAACAGGAAATTCGCAGCATGGGACAGAGTACGGTCCGGCTCGACCAGTGGCTTGCCCTTGCGCGCGCGATCGTAATTCGCCACCAGCATCGCAATCTGCGAGGTCAGCCGGATTGCCTTATTCACGTTGGCCGCGTGGTCGTTTTTGGCATTGTCCGCGTCGTAATAGGCAAGCATCGAAACGAGCGTCCGCAGCATGTCCATGGGCAGGACATGCTTGGGCACCTTCCGCAGCGCCTCGATCACCGCCGTGTCCATGTGCCGCTCCGCTGCCAAGCGCTCGTTCAGTTGCCGCAGCTCATCGGCCTTGGGCAGCCTGCCAAACCACAGCAGATGGCAGACCTGTTCGAAGGTCGCGTGGTCCGCCAGATCATGAATGTCGTATCCGCGATAGGCGAGAACTCCCGCATCGCCATCGATATAACAAATGCCGGAAGCGGTCGCGACCACTCCTTCCAATCCCTTTGCCGCTTGAACACTGGAAATGCCGGACATGTCTCCTCACCCGCAACTGTCCATGATTTTACCTTACGTTCTGGGCAGAGACGCCAGAAGCCCCTGCGGCTGGCGCAATTCACATTCCGTCACGAAATCCTGAAAATTGAGGAGGGATAATTCTTAATTTCCGACCTCACGCGGGCCAAATTGCCGCCGCTGTCGACCAGAAGATCTGCTCCCGCATCGCCTCGGTGATCGGCAACCGCTTGAACTCTTCCACGTTCTCAGCAATATCCGGGACTCCCGGTCCAGGCCAATCGGTCCCAAACAGCGTCTTATGGGCGATCTCAGACAACCGAGGGAAATATTCGAGCAGCCTCCTCGGCGGTATCCCGCTCACATCGAGGTAGACGTTGGGATGCCGCCGGATCAGGAAAAAGGCCGTTTCCATCCATAGAGGCCGCCCGCCATGCGCCAGCAGGATCTTCAGCTTGGGAAAATCCACGGCCACATCATCGACGTAGATCGGGTCGCCGAACTTGTTGCGCGCTCCCGGAAATACTGAGGTTCCGGTATGAATCATCACCGGGATCCCGTTCGCCTCGGCTGCGCGATAGATGATTTCGAGTTCCTTGACGCCGTGCACGTAATCGTTGGGATAGAGCAACTGATGCGGTGGATGAATCTTGATCATGCGAATTCCCAGCCGCAGAATATGTTCCACATCAGCCAGAATATTTCTGGTATGCCGGGGATGCACCGACCCGCAAGCGATCAACCGCCGCGGGTTTTCCTTGACGTAGTCCGCCACAAATTGGTTCACCGCCGGGCCGAAGCCAATAACTTCTGGCGCTACATAATTAATGAGCGCCGCGCGCTCCACACCGCAGCGGTCCAGATAATTCAGGAACGCCTTCGGCGAGCGGCTGTAGGATTCAATCTCTTCGAAATTGGCGCGTTTCTTCTTCATGAGCGCAAGCGCAGCCGGCGTGAACATCTCGTAGGGCTCAATATGGACGTGGCAATCGGTGATCAAGAAGCAATCCTTGGTTGTCAGCCGTCAATGACCAGCAAACAAATCTAGCAGACTCTCGCGCCAGAAGATTCACAGCGATATGCGCGAAGGCGAGATACGGAGGATAAGCAGTTAGCTGAACAAGCGGGAGGGATCGGCGAAAAGCAAAAACCAACCTGGCGGCTTGTGACTAGTACAACGGCACCTTGGGATCGACCGTCCGCGCCCAACCATCGATCCCGCCGCGCATGG